>ERZ779981.51-NODE-51-length-66312-cov-10.2345_pt1 | contig 66312 bp, 49 predicted proteins | sample MGYA00511182_ERZ779981 | MGnify/ENA primary metagenome ERZ779981 (study PRJEB29588, sample SAMEA2149539) | human gut metagenome | biome: human gut; feature: human-associated habitat; material: faeces | place: Denmark | collected 2008/2010 ... | reverse complement strand
CAACGTACATTTGACACACAGCTTGCTTTGTTTTGAATTCGTCGAATTCACGTTAAAGTAATAAACAGGCTTCCAGATGATTATCGTGTGGTAATATTGATGAGACTGGCCGGATTCAGGTATCAGGAAATTGCCGATAAAATGGGGATTCCGATTACGTTGGTGAAGAGTCGGATTTTTTATGGGAAAAGGAAACTGAAAAGTATGCTGTCCAGTTTCAGATAAGCGAGAGTCGTCAAAGGATTCTTGCGTTTACGGTAAAAATACTAAGTGGATTGTTTTTATAGGTTGGTTTGGCCATGAGTTGACTCATGGAAAAGAAGCAGCTTCGTTGGTATAATGAGGCTGCTTCTGTAGTATATGGAGTATTATAGTTTCCTGAGTTCTTGATATAGTCGTTGTACGGGGAGTCCCATGACGTTAAAGTAGGATCCTTTTAATCCCGTTACTCCGATAAAGCCTATCCACTCTTGTACGCCGTACGATCCTGCCTTGTCCATCGGATGATAGTGCTCTACATAAAAACGGATGTCTTCTTCACTCAGTTGGTCGAAAGTAACTTCCGTTACCGAAGCGAAGGATTTCTGAAATTCGGTCGTGGTAAGGCATACTCCGGTAATGACCTGATGTGAACGTCCTGATAGCTTTTGCAGCATGCCGATGGCTTCGGTTTCGTCTTTGGGCTTTCCCAGTACCTCACCATCAATGTAAACTATCGTGTCGGCTGTGATAATCAGTTCGTCCGGTTGCATGGAGGGACGGTAGGCATCTGCTTTTTCCCGGGCTATGTAGACAGGAATTTCTTCGCCTGTCAAGGTGGAAGGGTAGGTTTCGTCTATGCCTGGCAGAAGTTTTACTTCGTAGTCTATTCCCAAGCCGGATAACAGTTCCCGGCGGCGGGGAGAGTTGGAGGCAAGTTTGATTTTGTACTTTTTCAGATTATCGAGCATAGTGTTCCTTTCTTTCTTACCAGCCGAAGGCGGCTTCGTGTGACATCCATTTGCCTTGTGCACGCAGTACTTGTTCTACCACGTCACGTCCGCATCCGTAACCTCCGTTCCGGTGTGAGATGTAGGTACAGATGGCTTTTATCTCTGGTGCGGCATCAGCCGGACAACAGGGAAGACCTGCCAGACGCAATACTTCATAGTCGGGAATATCATCGCCCATGTAGAGTACCTCTTCAGGTTTCAGATTGTATTTCGACAGCAGTTCGGCAAACTCTTTCGTCTTGACAGCAGCACCCATATAGATGTCTGTTATGCCTAATCCTTCGTAGCGTTTGCGTACGGATTCTGTCTTTCCTCCCGTAATGATGGCTACGTGCAGTCCGCATTTTACTGCCAGCTGTAGGGCGTATCCGTCTTTTATGTTGACTGTACGCATCGGTTCTCCGTTGGGATGCAAGGTGATGGTTTCGGCACTTAGTACGCCGTCTACGTCGAATACCAGTGCGCGTATTTTGGTAAGATCGTAATTTATCATAAGTTTTCTTTTAGGTTACTTGTATATTCGTGAATGTCTTTGCTTATTTGTTCGTATATCGTTGCCAGACGAGGTTCGCTTTGCAGCATTTCCAGATGGCGATTGATGACGTTTTCATCGTAGCGTTGTGCCGGTCCGGTCTGGGCGGAAACAGGAGAAAGTTCATGAACTTTGCGGGCTGTTTCGTCGATAAGCGGAAGCATAGCTTCGAAAGGCAGTCCGTGAGCCGATAATAAGTGATCGGCTATGGCATACATGTGATTGGTAAAGTTGCAGGCAAAGACGGCTGCTATGTGCAGGTATCGGCGTTGTTCTGATGAGGCTTCGTATACTTTACTGCCTAGGCTCAGGGCGATTCCGTTCAAAGCTTTCAGGTCGTCTTGTGTATTGGCTTCTGTAAAGAAGGAAACTTCGTGGAAGTCAACCGGACGTTGTTTGCTGAAGGTCTGTATCGGGTAGAGCACACCGTAGCGTTGGGCCTGTCCTTGCCAGATGTTCATGGGAACGCTTCCTGCGGTATGTACGAAGAGGGCTTGTGGCGCACGCCGGGTAAGTGGTGTAAGCAGGCTGTCCAGGGCAGAATCTTTTACCGATACGATGTATAGTTGTCCTTCAGAGCTTACTTTATCGATGTCGGTTGTATAGGGACATCCTAGTCTGGTTGCCAGCGTGGAAGCGGAGGCTTCGGTACGACTGAATACCTGAAGAATGTTGTAATCGGCCTTTTGTAAAGCGATAGCAAGATGAGTTGCTACATTTCCGGCTCCTATGATAATGATATTTTTTATATTCATTGGAAAGTGTTTTTAGATGTCGGTAAATTACCGTGACGACAACCAGTAGAGTAATACTCCAACCAGTAGCAAGGCTGCGGGAAGCAGATAGCCCGACATCTGGCCTAGCAGGGAAACAACAAGGTTGATGTTTTGGATGAGCCAGATTCCTGCCAGAATAATGCCTACCGATTTGTCCGATTTAAACCAGAGAAAAATGACGGCAGCATAAAGCAGCATGGTATCTTTCTGCATAACCCATGGTAATCCGTGAGCCGAGAAGCCTATCAGGCGGTCGGCAAGATAAAGAATACCCATCAGAGCCAGAAAGACGGCTGTAGCACGATAGGTATCTTTATGGTTCGATGCTTTCGTTGTCACGTTTATTCTCCTCCGTATTTATTGATGTGTACTTTTTCCCATAACAGATGGGACTCGTCGAACGGCTTGCGTTCCATTCCTTTGTGTCCGATGGCGATGATGGACAATACCTGAAGTTGCAGGGGAATGTCGAGTATGCCGTGTACGTATTCGTCGGAAGACATGCCTGCGGCATTATATCGTTCGCGTACTTGTATCCAGCAGCTTCCGAGTCCTAAGTCTTCGGCTTGCAGTTGAATCATCAGGGAAGCAATGGCCGCATCTTCTATCCATACGTCGCTGGCGAGCGGGTCTGCCAGTACAACGATGGCGAGTGGAGCGTCTTTCAGGAAAGAGGAACCTGTTTCTTTGCAACGTGACAGCTTGTCGAGTGTTTCTTTGTCATCTACGGCTATGAACTGCCAGCAGTTACTTCGTTTGGAGGAGGGCGACATGAGGGCTGCTTTCAGCAGGGTTACCACTTCTTCCTGTGTCAGTTCTTCGTCTGTAAACTTGCGCATGCTGCGCCGTTGCTTTATCAATTCGCTGAAACTCTTCATAAAATATCGTTTTTAACACGACAAATATAATCTTTAAACTCGTAATGCTCAAAAAAAATCATAAATTTGCGATACCATGGCTATCAGGTTGACTACATACGAACACGCAAAAGACATTCCCGATTTGCCGGGAACGAATGTCTTTCATTCTACGGAGTTGTTTCGGATATTGGAGCAAACACCCGGGTATCGTCCGGTGTTGCTGGTTGCTTCCGAAGATGACAGGCCGATTGGAAAGTTGTTGTGTGTTACACGGCGTAATTTTCGCTTGCTGGGTTTTACGAATAAAACATATGTTTATGGTACAGGAGAGTATTTCAAGTCGAAGCACAGCCGGGAGGAGATTTTTGATGAATTGCTGACGTATTTTACACTCCGTTACAAGGAGTCTTCGTTTTTGCTGGAGTTTCGTAATCTGGAAGAGCCCTTGTTTGGTTACCGGTATTTCCGGAGGAATGGCTATTTCCCAGTACGGTGGTTGCGAGTCCGTAATTCGATACATCATGAACAGCTTGACAAGTGGATGAGCTCATCTCGTAAACGTCAGATTGCCAGAGGTCTCAAGAATGGAGCTTCTATGGAGATTGCTTCTGATCCAGAAACGGTAAAGGCTTTCTTCGCAATGCTCAAGAAATATTATTCTGCTAAAATACATCGTTATCTTCCTGATTTCCGCTTTTTTGCATCTTTTGCCGAACAATCTTCTCTTGGGGGGAAGGGTAAAATCTTTGTTATCTGTCATAAGGAAAAAGTGATAGGGGGATCGGTGTGCCTGTTTTCCGATGATACTGCTTATCTAATGTTTTCGGCAGGAATGCGCAAGAGTTATCCCTTGCTCTATCCGGGAGTACTTGCTGTGTGGAAGGCGATGATTTATGCCCGGGAACATGGATATGAGCATTTTGAGTTTATTGAAGCAGGATTGCCTTTCCGGAAATTCAGTTATCGCGATTTTATTTTGCGTTTCGGTGGAAAGCAGTTAAGTACACGTCGCTGGTTTAAAGTAAGGTGGAACTGGCTGAATCGTCTGCTTATTCGTATTTATGTCTAATCTAAATATATATTGTTATGATTGATCCTGTTTATAGTGCGGCTCCCAACCGTTACGAGAGTGGAATGAAATATCGTAGAGCGAGTAAGAGTGGTATTTTGCTTCCTGAAATATCTCTGGGACTTTGGCATAATTTTGGTGATGTGGATACTTTGGCCGATAGTCAGAAAAAGATACATTATGCATTCGATCGTGGCATTACTTACATCGACCTGGCTAATAATTATGGTCCGTCTTATGGTTCGGCGGAAGAAACATTCGGGCAGATTATGAAGAAATCGATGGCTCCCTATCGTGATGAGCTGTTTATTTCTACAAAGGCGGGACATGATATGTGGGAAGGTCCTTATGGTATATGGAATTCGCGTAAGCACCTGATGGCAAGTCTTGACCAGAGCTTGAGGCGGATGAATCTGGATTATGTGGATATCTTTTACAGTCATCGCTACGATCCGGAAACTCCGCTGGAAGAAACGTTGCAGACATTGGTCGATATGGTCCGTCAGGGGAAGGCTTTGTATGTAGGTATCTCAAAATATCCTCGGGAGGCTGCTGCTACGGCCTATCGTTATCTGGCAGATAACCACGTGCCGTGCCTGCTTTATCAGGGATGCTACAATATGTTTAACCGTGAGGCAGAGGAAAAGGGAATTTTGGAACAAGCTTATAACGAGGGCAGTGGCTTTGTTGCCTTTTCGCCTTTGGCACAGGGACTGCTTACGGACCGTTATCTGAATGGTATACCCGAAGATTCTCGTATCGCGCGGGGAGGAAATCTCAAGAAAGAAGCTCTGACGGATGAGGTGCTTCGGAAAATAAAGGCATTGAACGAAGTTGCCTTACGTCGCGGACAGACTTTGGCCGAAATGGCGCTGGCTTGGCTGCTGAAGGACCAGATGGTTACATCGGTCATTATTGGTGCTAGTTCGGTAAAACAGATTGACGATAATTTGAAAGCGTTGAATAATACTTCTTTCTGTGACGAAGAAATTACTTTGATAGACAGCATTTTAAAATCTTGAGTAACAGGCTTTGTTGTAGAGAAGACTGTTTGCAAAAGAAGCTAGTAGAGGAAATGGAATATTTCTGACAATGGTGATTTGTGTAAAATAAAAAATAAACTAAAAAAAGAGTTTGCAGAGAAAATAAAATAGAGAAATATTTCTTTATTCTGCACATTTTTGTTTTCTTTGTGCAGTTGATATGAACCAACTTTAGATTTTAATACCATTAAAAACAACTTGATTATGAAAATTTCTCACATCGAACATTTGGGTATTGCGGTGAAAAGCATCGAAGAAGCCCTTCCTTATTATGAAAATGTACTCGGATTGAAATGTTACAATATAGAAACTGTAGAAGACCAGAAAGTAAAGACCGCTTTTTTGAAATGTGGTGAAACGAAAATTGAATTGCTGGAACCTACAGGACCGGATAGTACGATTGCCAAATTCATTGAAAACAGAGGAATGGGAGTTCATCATGTAGCATTTGCAGTGGAGGATGGTGTGGCAAACGCACTGGCCGAAGCAGAAACAAACGGTATTCGTCTGATCGACAAAGCTCCGCGCAAAGGTGCGGAAGGATTGAATATAGCGTTTCTTCATCCAAAATCAACGATGGGGGTATTAACCGAACTTTGTGAAAAATAATAACGGACAATGAAGGAAATGGTGAGGACATTGGCCGTTTGTTGTCATTCGGTATAGAGAAGTGGCGGAGAATTTTGTAAACATTCATTGGGTGGGTGCAGGATTCTTCGTCACTTTGTTGCTTTTAAGCGAAAGAATGTCCGCCGTTGGATGTTGTCATTTACTAATTTATAAATTTCTAGTACCATGAGTAACCAACTTGAAAAAGTAAAAGAGCTTATTGAACTACGTGCCCAGGCACGTTTGGGAGGTGGTGAGAAAGCTATCGAAAAGCAACACGCTAAAGGGAAATATACAGCACGCGAACGTATTGCCATGCTGCTCGACGAAGGTAGCTTCGAAGAGATGGATATGTTCGTAAAACATCGTTGCACCAATTTTGGCATGGATAAGAAACATTATCTGGGCGATGGTGTCGTTACCGGATATGGAACGATTGAAGGACGACTGGTATATGTCTTTGCACAGGATTTTACTGTATCAGCCGGTTCATTGTCGGAAACGATGTCACAGAAGATTTGTAAGGTGATGGATATGGCCATGAAAATGGGAGCTCCATGTATCGGACTGAATGACTCGGGAGGTGCGCGTATTCAGGAAGGTATCAATGCTTTGGCTGGATATGCTGAAATCTTCCAGCGTAATATCCTGGCTTCGGGTGTGATACCGCAGATTTCAGGTATCTTTGGTCCGTGTGCCGGAGGTGCGGTATATTCTCCTGCACTGACAGACTTTACATTGATGATGGAAGGTACTTCGTATATGTTCCTTACAGGTCCGAAGGTGGTAAAGACTGTGACCGGAGAAGATGTTTCACAAGAGGACTTGGGAGGTGCAAGCGTGCATTCTACTCGTTCGGGCGTGACTCACTTTACGGCTGCTACCGAGGAAGAGGGACTGGCATTGATTCGTAAGTTGTTGAGTTATATTCCTCAGAATAACCTGGAAGAACCGCCGTATGTAGACTGCACAGATCCGATCGACCGTTTGGAAGATTCATTGAATGAGATTATTCCGGATAGCCCGAACAAGGCTTACGATATGTATGAGGTGATTGGAGCGATTGTCGATAACGGAGAGTTCCTCGAAGTACAGCGCGATTTTGCCAAGAATATCATTGTGGGTTTTGCACGTTTCAATGGTCAGTCGGTAGGTATCGTAGCCAATCAGCCGAAGTTCCTGGCAGGTGTATTGGATTGTAATTCTTCTCGTAAGGGCGCACGTTTCGTTCGTTTCTGCGATGCTTTCAATATTCCTATTGTTTCACTGGTGGATGTTCCGGGATTCCTTCCGGGTACGGGACAGGAATACAATGCGGTTATCTTGCACGGAGCTAAACTGCTTTATGCGTACGGCGAAGCTACTGTACCTAAGGTGACAGTAACACTGCGTAAGTCGTATGGTGGTTCACATATTGTGATGAGCTGTAAGCAGTTGCGTGGAGATATGAACTATGCATGGCCGACTGCTGAAATTGCCGTAATGGGTGGAGCGGGAGCAGTAGAAGTACTGTATGCCAAGGAAGCAAAAGAAGCTGCCGATCCGAAAGCATTCATGGCCGAGAAAGAAGCTGAATATACCAAACTGTTTGCCAATCCGTACAATGCTGCAAAATATGGTTATATCGACGATGTGATAGAACCTCGTAATACACGCTTCCGTATTATTCGTGCCTTGCAGCAGTTGCAGACCAAGAAGCTGACAAATCCGGCTAAGAAACACGGAAATATTCCATTGTAATTCGTGGACTATTCGATTATTAACTTCAATTTAAGAAATCTATGAGAAAAAACAGAATAGGAATATTTCTTTCTCTGCTGTTACTGGTCGGTTTCACTGCTTGTACAGAAACGAAGTCGAACAGTAAGCTGGTCATCAATGAAGTGCTGGTAGATAACCAGAGTAACTTTCAGGATGACTACGGCGTACATAGCGGCTGGATTGAAATATTCAATAGAGCATATAGCACGGCCGATCTTGCCGGATGTTTGCTGAAGGTAAGCAGTGAGCCGGGAGATACAGCTACATATTTTATTCCGAAAGGGGATGTACTGACCAGCATCAAGCCTCGTCAGCATACACTCTTCTGGGCCGATGGAAATCCCAGACGAGGTACTTTCCATACGAATTTTGTATTGAGCAAGACCAATGCTAACTGGATTGGTTTGTACGATTCCGGTAAGAAGTTGCTCGATCAGGTGATCGTTCCGGCTGGTATACTGGCAGCCGACCAGTCGTATGCCCGTGTTGGGGATGCTTCGGAAGAATGGGAAGTGAAAGGGGCCAGTGTAGAGAAGTATGTGACTCCCAGCACAAACAACCAGACGATAGAAAGTAATCCTAAGATGGATAAGTTCGAACAGCACGATCCGGTAGGTATCGGTATGGCTATTTCGGCTATGAGTGTTGTGTTTTTAGGACTGATATTGCTTTATATCTGCTTTAAGTTGATTGGTAAAGCGGCTATCAAGTTACGCAAACGTAATGCTATGATTGCGCATAACATTACCGACAAGCAGGAGGCCAAGGAAAAAGGTTTGGGTGAAGCGCCGGGTGAAGTCATTGCTGCCATTACGATGGCCTTGCATGAAGCTCAGGGAGCCGATCACGATGTAGAAGAAACCATCTTGACTATCAGTCGTGTGAAACGCAGCTATTCTCCGTGGAGTTCGAAGATTTATACGTTGCGTGAAACTCCACATAAGAAATAATCATCTTAATACGTAAAGAACCATGAAAGAATATAGATATAAAATTAACGGAAACTTGTATAAAGTAACCGTGGGAGACATAGAAGACAACAATGTGCGTGTGGAAGTAAACGGCACGCCTTATACCGTAGAACTAGAGAAGCAGAATAAGCCGAAAATTAAACCGGTAGTACGTACGGCTTCGACTTCTCCAGCCGCTCCTCCTGCTGCTGTAACCCGTCCGGCAAGTGTAGGAAGCAAGGCCGGCATCAAATCACCGCTGCCGGGAGTTATCCTCGAAATCAAAGTAAAGGAAGGCGATATGGTGAAACGCGGACAGACATTGCTCATTCTGGAGGCTATGAAGATGGAAAACGATATCAAAGCAGATCGCGATGGTAAAGTTACTTCTATCAAAGTGAGCAAGGGAGAATCAATTCTTGAAGGTACAGACCTTATAATCATCGAATAATATGGGAGAGTTTAGTAGTTTCTTACAAAATAACCTGGCAGATTTCTGGACCTATACCGGTTTTTATAATGCTACTCCAGGACATCTTATCATGATCCTGATAGGTATTGTGTTCATTTATCTTGCTGTTGCCAAGGAATTCGAGCCGATGTTGCTGATTCCTATCGGATTCGGTATACTTATCGGTAATATTCCGTTCAATATGGAAGCCGGACTGAAAGTAGGTATCTACGAGGAAGGCTCAGTGCTTAATATTTTGTATCAGGGAGTGACTTCCGGGTGGTATCCGCCGCTTATCTTTTTAGGTATTGGAGCCATGACGGACTTCTCGGCTCTGATTTCGAATCCGAAACTGATGCTGATTGGTGCGGCTGCACAGTTTGGTATCTTCGGTGCGTATATGATTGCGCTGGAAATAGGTTTCGACCCGATGCAGGCTGCTGCTATTGGTATTATCGGTGGTGCCGATGGTCCGACGGCTATCTTCCTGTCATCGAAGTTGGCACCTAACCTGATGGGAGCAATCGCTGTTTCGGCTTATTCGTATATGGCACTTGTGCCTGTGATACAGCCACCTGTCATGCGATTGCTTACAACCAAAAAGGAGCGTCTTATCCGTATGAAAGCTCCTCGTGCCGTATCACATACCGAAAAGGTGATGTTCCCTATCATCGGTCTGTTGCTGACTTGTTTCCTGGTTCCTTCCGGTCTGCCGTTGCTGGGTATGCTGTTCTTCGGTAATCTGCTGAAAGAAAGTGGTGTGACTCGCCGTCTGGCTGAAACGGCCCGCGGTCCGCTGATTGATACAATTACTATTTTACTGGGACTTACCGTAGGAGCTTCTACTCAGGCATCTGAATTCTTGACTTGGGATTCCATCAAGATTTTCATTTTGGGAGCCTTGTCATTCTTCATTGCTACTGCTTCGGGAGTGATTTTCGTTAAGATATTCAATCTGGTTTTGAAGAAAGATAATAAGATTAATCCGCTTATCGGTAATGCGGGAGTATCTGCTGTTCCCGACTCGGCACGTATTTCGCAGGTTGTGGGATTGGAATATGATCCGACCAATTATCTGTTGATGCATGCTATGGGTCCGAATGTAGCCGGAGTAATTGGTTCGGCTGTTGCGGCTGGTATCTTATTGGGATTCTTGATTTAAAAGAATTTTCATAATACATTTTTAAAGATTATCGTTACCCTCTGTCAGACTGTGTGAACAGTTTCGACAGGGGGTAAATCGTATAGACTGATGCCTTCCAACGGGCGTACTACAGCAGTCGTTTAACCACGGTGTTGTTTGTTTGAATATGAATAAATGTTTTTATATACGTTCTTTTTCTTATAATTTGTAATTTAATGTGGTAGTTTTCAGTTTTGTATGTGACGAATTGCAATATCTTGAAATTTAGATTGACTTTAAGTCGTCATGCTTTTGTCGGATTAAAAATAAGTTGTACTTTCGTCACCTCATTTTCGAACTTCAATTTTTTGAGGATTATGGAACTAACAGAGAATAAACTAAAGCAAAAAGTCCAGCGAAACATACTGATGGTATCAGTATTGATTCTGGTGGGGAAGTTTTTGGCGTATTACCTGACTAACTCTGTGGGTGTGCTGACGGATGCTATGGAAAGTATTGTCAATGTGGCAGCCGGAACAATAAGCTTGTTCAGCTTGTGCTTGTCGGAAAAGCCCCGGGATACCGATCATCCTTTCGGGCATGGCAAAATTGAGCTGATATCGGCTTCTATCGAAGGTATATTGATTTCAATTGCCGGAGGAATGATTATTTATGAAGCTATCAAGCGATTGCTTGTACCTGATGAAATTCAGAAAGTGGATATTGGTATTTATATCATTGCCATATCGGGAGTTTTGAATTACCTGATGGGATGGTATAGCATACATATCGGAAAGAAGTATAATTCCATTGCACTGGTGGCAGGAGGAAGGCATTTGCAGTCGGATACTTATTCTACGATTGGTTTGGTAGTAGGATTGATTCTCCTTTATTTTACAAAGATTACCTGGATAGATAGTGCCATGGCACTTATCTTTGGGTCTATCATCATCATAACCGGAATTTCTATTCTGAGAAAGACGACGGACAACTTACTGGATAGAGCGGATATCAATTTGTTGAAAGATCTTGCCGATACATTGAACCATAACCGAAAACCGGAATGGATTGATATTCATAACGTAAAGGTTTTAAAATCGGGAACTTCTCTGTATATGGATTGTGACCTGACTATCCCCTGGTACTATAACATTGATCAAGGTCATCGTATCGGAACTCAGTTGCAGGAGGTACTGAACGATAAGTATTCGGATCATGCCGTACTGAATATTCATCTGGACCCGTGTAACATTTTTGAGAGTCCGAAATGTGGCAAATGTCTGTGTACGGATTGTCCGTATCGCAAACAAAAGTTCAATCAGGTTGAGGAAATCAATGTCACGACGTTTATCCGCAATGAAATGGAACGTCATGAGTAAAAGAAAGATATAAACTGATACTTGGAGCATCCTTCAAGACAAAATAAATGGTCGTATCACTACTCGAAACAGAGTTTGATACGACCATTTTATGTGTTATGATTACAATCAGTAATATTTCGAAACAGCCATTTTAGTTTTGACATTCCTTCATTTTTGTCTTTCAATGACTTAGATTGGGGTTAGCTGCTATAGCCTCCTTGGGAATCTGTAACGTATAGCGCGAATCATCTTGTTCCAGCACATATTGTTGTTTGTTCAGTGTCTTTTCGATACGTGGACGGGTTGTACGGCGAAGATCGAACCAGCGATGACCTTCGAAGGCAAGCTCTCTGGCACGTTCATTCACTATTTCTTTTACCAGTTCCACTTTGCTCAGACCTTCTACGTAGGTTTTCTTCTGGGCGTATGCTTCGGCTGTATAACGCTTTTCCATCAATTGCAGCAGTCGTTTGCGGGCTTCGGGGAGGTTGTCCGATTGTGCCGCCGCTTCTGCACTATTCAGGTATAGCTCTCCGGTACGTATGGTACAACGGAATTCAGAGTTACCTCCCTTTTGAGATTTACGGTTTCCGTCTTTATCGGTCGGAGCAAAGTAAGCATCCGGGCGAAGGTCACCCGCCTGATACATGCTCAGGAATGAAGGAAGTACAGATACGGCCCCCTGATAATTGCTGTTAAGGGTGTATTCCAGTGCGTTGATTGCTTCTACCGACTGATAGTGGTTGGGCAACTTGAAACCTTTTACTTTAAAGTCTTCCAGTTCATTTTTAACTTTTAAAGCTTCTTCGGCCTGTTCATAAGCATTTTTCCAATCGCCCATGTAGAGATAAACACGTGAGCGGATAGCTGGAACACAGACTTTGGTGAAGCGGTAGGAGAGCGTAATATCATCCCACTTTTCTACGTTCAATAGTGTTTCGGCACTTGCCAGGTCTTCCAGTACAGAGGTATAAACTTCGCTCACGGTATTGCGGAACAACTGCTTTTCCAGATCAGTATCCAGCTTCATCGGAATCGCCTTGGTTGCCGGAGCCCCCGGTTTGGTATATGGTTGTCCGTGCAGGTTTACCAGAATGAAGTGCATATATGCGCGCATCAGGTAAGCTTCACCCGTAAGTTGAGCGATTTCGCTCTGACTGCCTTCGGTTATTTCATCGTGGTGTTCGATAATGAAGTTGGCAAAAAATAACACCTCGTAATAGTTGGCCCAGTCGAACGATACGGTAGTAGTAGAAGTTGTCGTACCTTCCCAGCGTTCGATACCTCCGTATTTATCCTGATCGTTTTTGTTACTTACAAACATTTCGTCGGCACCCATGTTGGCAAGTCCCCGGTCGGCGGGAACGGTAGTGCAGGCGTTCAGCCACAAAGCGCGATACTCAGCCAGCGTGCGAGGAATGACACTTCCCGTAGGCTGGATATCCAGATACTTGTCGCAGCCTGTCAGTAAGAGTGTCAGACAGGCAAAAAGCAAGCCAATATATTGTTTCTTCATTGTTCGTTAAGAGTTAAAAGTTAAGATTCAGACTGAATGTAAATGATTTCGGAATGGGTTGTGCATACGGGTTACCCATCGTTTCCGGATCCAGATAATTGGTGTAGCTCGAACCGAATACAAACAGGTTACGTCCCTCCAGTGCTACAGTTGCCTGACTGACTCCCAGCTTCTTTATCAGCTCGAACGGTAACTCATATCCCAGACGGATACTCTGTATACGCATGTAGTTCTGTTTTTTCACCCACAAGCTGGAATTCGCATACGGATTCACTGCGCCGTCGAGGAAGAGATAAGCAATGAGGTCAGTATGCCAATCTACCAGTGCCGGCATCGTACCTTTCGGATTTTCCGGTGTCCAGCGGTTCAGGATATCACGGTTTGTATTCTGACCGCGGTCCAATGACGTAAGCGAGTAGCTGGGTTGTACACGTACATAACCTCCGGCATTGAAAATACAGTTGATGCCCAGTTCCCATGCCTTATAGGTAAAGGTATTGTTAAAACCTCCCGTATAAGGAGAGTCGGCAGTTCCTATATATTCATATTTATTGCGAAGCTCCTCAGTGGTTAGGTCAGATTCTTCTACCCTGAAAAACTCTTTCATTGATTCTACTTTTCCTGTTTCCTTGTTGTAGAAAGTCATCTGTCCGTGTTCATCTATACCTGCATAAGGGAATGCAAAGATTGCTCCGGCCGGATAACCTTCACGACTGGGCGAAAGGTCAGCTTTTGGTTTTGATTCTTTCAAAACTTTGTTTTGGTTGTAGGCAAAGTTGAAAGTGGTCGTCCACATAAACGATTTGGTATGTATGTTTCGCGTAGACAATCCGACTTCGACACCTTTGTTCGTCATGCTCGCCCAGTTAATATTGGTCGAGGTAAATCCTGTTTCCAGCGGAAGTATCTGCATACCAATCAGGTCAACTCCTTTGCGGTAATAGTAATCTACGCTCAGACTGATAGCCTGGTTCAGAACGGCAAAGTCCATTCCTACGTTTACGGAATGAGTCTTTTCCCAGCGCAGCTTATCGTTGGGGGCAGAGTTTACCACAATCATGTCTTCCGTATTTCCCGGCAGGATAGGGTTGGCATTCGACTGGTATTTACCCAGCAGATACGGAGAGGTATTCTTGTCGATGTTTCCTTGCAAACCGTACGATGCACGAATCACCAGATTATCCAGCCACTTGGCGTTTTGCGTAAACGGTTCTTCCGAGATACGCCACAAGGCACTGACCGAATACAGCGGCAGGTAACGGTATTTCTTGTCTACGCCAAACAAGTCAGAACCATCGAAACGGATACTTCCTCCCAATGTGTATCGGTTCAGCAGCGAGTACGACATGGTAGAGAAGGCCGATACATAAGCATTCTCCACATTGGTCTTGGCGTGTAACGGGAAAGCCTGTGATTCGCTGGGGAATACCACCGGCTGGTTGGTCATGGTACGGCGGTCGTACCCGTAGCCCACCGAGTAAAGTGTCGTAGCCCACGTACGACGAAGTTCCGAACCGACCATGATTTCGAATTCGTGAATATCAGCATACGTGTCGCGGTATGTACCCATGGTTTTCCAGGTAACCTGTGAATCCGAATTTTCATAATTCTTGTCGAAACCACCTTTCTTCGGAAGGAAAGAAACTCCGTTGTTACGTCGGTTCTGATGTTCCAGACGCATGGCAAAAGATTCCTGGTCGGCAATCTGTTCACGCGATGTCTTGTCGAGCTGCAATCCCACCTGCGAAGTAATCTTGAAACGGTCGTCGAAACGAAGTTCCACATCGAAGATGGAAGACAACGAATTGATGGTTGTTTCATTCGAGGTATTCTGTCGTTCTTCAAAGGTGTTGAACAGTAACTCTGAGTTTCCACTTTGAATATCACTGTCGTATACATAATTCCCGTCTTTGTCGTACGGAGTCAGATACGGGTTGGCGATACGGGCATAGAACATCGGATTGGTAAATCCGTCGGTTGCCAGATACGAACTGTTTTTACGACGGTTCGCGAATACCGAAGCTCCGAACTTCAAGATATGATTTACCTTATAATTGGCTTTCATCACCAGGTTCAGACGGTCGGAAGACACGTTGGGAATATTTCCCTGTTCCTTCGAATATCCCAGTGACGTATAGTAAGTCGCTTTCTCGTTACCGCCCGACAAGCTCAAGTTATATTCCTGACTGAATGCATCCTGTAATAAGATATCATTCCAGTCGGTATTGATCAGACGCAAGGCGTTGATGTCGTTCTGAGCCTCTTTCGAGAGAGCATCCCATCCGTTTTTCTGGAAAGCATCAATTGCATTGTAACGCTTCAAGATACGGTAAACTTCTCCCTTGTCGGCATTCATGGCATAATTGCTTTTCATCAGTTGCAACTCTAAGTCAACCTTTTCCGATGCATTCAGCAGGTTCAACCGGTCGATGTTCTGTTGGGGAGACCAGGTAAGACGCGTACTGAAGTTGATTTTCGTCTTTCCTGCCTTACCGTTTTTGGTGGTAATGACAATCACACCGTTGGCGGCACGCGCACCATAAATAGCTGTTGCGGCAGCATCTTTCAGTACCGTGATGTCCGCAATGTCGGCGGGATTTAGTCCGGCGATGGACGACTGCTGTACATCGTCGATATTTTTCAGTGATTCCATACTCGGAATATCGGTACCTTCCAGTGGAATACCGTCGAGTACCCAAAGCGGGTCCTGCGTTCCATTCAGCGATGACGTACCACGGATACGGATTTTCACCGGAGAACCCGGAGCTCCTGAAGTCGTGACGGCCGAAAGTCCGGCAATCTGTCCCGAAAGCGCCTGATCAATGCTCTTTACCGTACCGATACGCTCTTCCGAAATATCGATTTTGGCAACAGCTGCGGTCAGCTTACGGCGTTCTACGGTCTGGTAACCGGTTACCACCACGTCGTTCAACATGGTCGACGAAGGCTGTAAGGCAACGTTATAATGCGATTGTCCCGGTTTCAATTCTATCTGTAGGGTAGTGTATCCGATGTAGCTGCATTGCAGTTTCTTTACACCGGAAGGAACAGAAATGGAGAAATTACCGTCGATGTCGGTAACGACGCCTAAAGACATCAGACTGCTTCCGGCTTTTTTCAAGTCGTCGGCAGAAACATACACAGACACACCAATCAGTGGCTGTTTGTCGTCATCGGCAATTACGTTACCGGTAATTACCCTGTCGGCTGCCCATGTGGCACAAGTGCACACGGCGAGCAGCAAAGTCAATAATAAGGATTTCTTCATTGAAAAAAAGATTGTTATTGATTTTGTATAAAAATAGTTTAGTTGTTGTTTTTGTATGTCGGCACAGGAAGAACGAGCTTAGTCGTTCAGTCCCAGTGCCGTATTGATACGCAGGATCATGTCGTCGTAATGATAGCGTGCTGCGGTATCGGACGTGTTACGTCTTGCTTCCAGCAGCCTTTTGATACGCAGCAATTCCCCTCGTTTTACCGAAATCGCGTCCGATATACGGTTTACCTGTCCGCCGTAGAAGCTAAGTTCGCGTCTGGCTCCCATGCGCTCAGCCTGTTCGGTACAGAACTCATCGTGACTGCACCACGGCGTGTGATGGAACAGATACAGATTGCCGCTGGTAGCAGTCAGTTGCTTGTTGATTTTCACTCCTTCACTTTCGGCCGCAGCCGTAATCAGTGCATCGAGAAAACCCTTCTGCAAGTTACGCTCCATTACGTCGGGCGTACCTCCCTTGATGGTCGTTGCAAAGATGGAGTTATGCATCTTGTCCATCATTTCCACTACGGTAAATGCCTTTTTGCCGTTCTTCAGTTCGTTTTCCAGCATACGCATCAGGCGCTCGTTCGAGAGCAAGTCCCAGAAGATGTACCCCTGTGTATTTTTCAGGATCTGATTCGGAGCATACTCTATAACTCCTGTTGGATTCTTGCGCAGCAGGAACGTATAGTTGGAAATCTCCGTATCGAACAACCAGCGCGGGTAGCAAAGTACCTCTTTCAGCAGAAAATCGAGTGAAGCAGCCTGCTTTTCCTTCTCTACATACGTGTATGTCTTTACTCCGTCGCCCACGGTCGTATTTTCGATGTAGATACCTCCGATATTCGCCATCACATGATACAAGTAATTGTTCCATTGAGTAATTACGGCATAGTACAGGCGGGAAGCCTCTTCGTACGACTGTCCTTTTTCTCCCGTAGTCGTCCATTTGATGATTTCGGGCACGATACGCTTCAGGTTGGCAATACCCAGTTCCGAAGAGCGTACCGGATCGTCCCCCAAATCCTCGTTCTGTGCTCTCGGATCGACAGCCGAACGCGGGTCTTGCGCCTCGCTGTATTTATACAGTCGCCCGTTGTGCCTGTTCAGGAAATCGTATAACACTTCCTTTTCCGCTTCCGGAGTAGGCAAACCATACCAGCGGTAGCCATATTCGATGGCAAACAGATCGTACGGGCCAATGTGCGGCGAAACAGCCGTAACCCCGTCGCCGGGCTGTGCCACGTAGTTGTAACGGGCATAGTCCATGATAGATGAGGCTGTAGAGTTCATCCGGTCTGTAAAGCTTTTCGAACGGAGTGAATCCGTCGGGAAAGTCCACGAGCCCATCATGTTGTGGCGCAATCCCAGCGAATGTCCTACTTCGTGGCAAGCCACAAAACGGATGGCATCTCCCATCATATCGTCGGGCAGCTTCGTTCCTCGTGCTCTCGGATCGATGGCACCTGTCTGAACGGTGATCCATTCCTGCACCATCGAGAGGACATTGTGCCACCACATGATGTCCGCTTCCAGTATCTCTCCCGAACGCGGGTCAAGGATGGACGGTCCCATCGCATTGGCTTTCGACGAAGCCGCGTACGTGACTACCGAATAATTGATGTCGTCGGCATTTGCCGCCACACTGTCGGGCAGTTCCTTCGCAAGGATTGCATGCTTGAATCCGGCACGTTCGAATGCTACCTGCCAGTCTTCTATTCCCTGCTTGATATACTTTCGCCAGCGGTAGGGAGTAGAGTTCTCGATATAGAATACAATCGGCTTTTCCGGTTCCACGAGTTCTCCACGCAGATATGCCTCACGGTCTTCCGGCTTCGGCTCCAGTCGCCAGCGTGTAATGTATTTTTTCTCTTCCGTTTTCTGCTGGGAATCGCTGAAATAGAGCAAATCCTTGGTGAAATAACCCACTTTTGGGTCGTCCAGACGGCCCATCATCGGCTTTTCCGGCAGCAGCACAAGCGATGAACTGACCTCTACGGTAACATTCACCGACGACATTCCCTCACGTACTTTCGTGGTCAGTTCGGACGTGGCTACGATATTGTTTGGGAAAGCCTTGATAGACAGGATACGCGACAGATCTTTTACCGCCGAAGTTCCTAAATTGATGTTATCGAAAACATTGTTGATACTGGTTTCCGAGCCGTCGTAAATATCATTGATCTGAATCAGTACCGATGTTGAATCTGCATTGCAAGCCTCCACCTTGAAGTCGGCAATGAGCGGGGAGATGAAGTTATCGCGCACCGAACGGGTAATGGCATCGTGTTCGGGCGATTCCGGCAGCGGGCGGCTCTGGCGTACCATAATCTTTTTCGCCGGCTTGTTCCATTCAAAACGTATCATCTGGGTTTCGTAGTTCGTACCACGATTCACACCGGCATCATTCAGTTCGAAAGGTACCCTTTGCAGTTTGTTCACCACCAGCATGTCGCGCTGAAGCAATGAAGCTGGAATTTCGAAATAGTACTTGTCGTCTTGAGCATACACATTAAACATACCGCGGGAAATCAGGTTGCCTTCGGATGCGATTTTCTCAAAGTCGGTTTTACTTGTTTCTTCGGTCTTTTCTTTGTCCTTTTTCTTTTTCCACGGAAAAACTTTAGCTGCTGTTGCTGCGTTGTAGTGGTTTGCACCCCCAGCCGATGCACAGACTGGAACGCACAACAAGGCTCCTGCTAAAGCGTGTAGTAGGGGTCTGTTTAGTAACATAAATAACGTTTAGTTTGAGGTTGTAATAAATTACAAAACTATGAAAATTATAGGATTGTTCGGGCTTATTGCTGCTATAGGAGCAATATTTATTAATAATTAAGTATTATTTGTACCTTGTTTTGCCCTTCACACCTTTCACACGGTCTGATTTGCGGGCTTTTGCAGTATTTCAAGCTATCGGTTTTCTATATCTGAGCGGGGATGGTGAAGGGCGTGAAGGGCAAAAAAGCATGATTGATTTTGTATGGAACGGCTTTTGCGCTTGTTCCTGAAAATTTCTCTCGACGTTTTTGGAAAATTTGTACAAATTCTAAAATGTTTTGTACAAAAAATTGGAGGAAGTTGGTTGTTGACTAATTTATCGATTTACTTTGTTTTATATAAGATCAAGTTCTTGTGTCTTTTGTTATACTATAGTGTGTATGGTTTGAAACTTTATCAGATAGTCGTAGGCGAAAAAGTTATAGATGTGCATCATTTTATATAGTCTTGAGAAACTCGAACTGGTTTTATAAAAGATAAACATTACTCGTCTATTTCTTCGCTGTTTATAGAAATTTATATAGGCGTGAAAGGAATACAAGTGACATTGGAATCATAGAGGTTAGAAGAAAAAATACTTATTATTGCCTTTGTTTCATATATTATCAGTATATTTGCCATATACGCCAATAAAAGGATTTATAATGAAAGATATAAATAGAATTAAAGTTGTTTTGGTTGAACAGAAGAAAACTGGTAAATGGCTTGCAGAACAATTAGGAAAAGATCCATCTACGGTGTCTAAGTGGTGTTCAAACAAAATGCAGCCATCATTGGAGATGCTGATGCAAATAGCAGAGAAACTGGATGTTGATGTCAGAAACTTGATTGTAACTACTAAGCAATAATATGGGAACAAATTTCTTTACAAACGAAAAAGAAAATACCCTCCTTGAAAAGATAGAAGGAGTTTTCAAGTATAAGAAAGTGCATTTCTTTGATGCGCTTGTAGGGTATTTTAGAGCTTCCGGATATTTTAGGATCCGAAAGTTCATTCAACAGACCCCACACATTAGAATCTTAGTAGGCATCAATGTAGACAAACTGACTTATCAGGCCAATCAGCAGGGACTGCTTTTTAATCCAAACAGTGAACAGTCTCAAGAGGAATTCTTTAATGATATAAAAAAGAATATTCAAGAGGCTAAGTACGACAAGGAAGTGGAAGACGGAATGTATCAGTTTATCGAAGATATTGTTTCCGGCAGAATAGAAATGCGCATTCATCCCAAACAAAACATACATGCCAAGATCTATATCTTTCGTGAAGAAGTATATCATCCTCATGGCTATGGTTCTGTCATTACTGGCTCCAGCAATCTGACAGAAGCTGGACTTGAGAAAAACTTTGAATTTAATGTAGAACTAAGATATGATGATGATATCCAGTTTGCAACAGATACCTTTGAGAAGCTATGGGCTGAATCTGTTGCGATTGATATCACCCATATTGAGAAGATAAAAAAAGAATCTTATCTGAATACTGAATTTACGCCATTCGAAGTTTACTTGAAGTTCCTTTTAGAGTACTTTGGGCGCAGCATAGATTTTGATCCGAATTCAGTATCAGACTTGCCTAAAGGATATAAGAAATTGTCTTATCAAGTTGATGCCGTAAATGATGGCTATTCAAAGATGATGAAACATAACGGATTTTTTCTATCCGATGTTGTTGGATTGGGAAAGACTATCGTTTCGGCTCTCATTGCCAAGAAATTTTTCTTTGCAAACGGATTCCCAATGCATCGCTCTCATACATTGATTATTGTTCCCCCAGCTCTTAAAGAAGGTTGGGAAAGAACTATGACAGAGTTTAAACTTGACAATTATAAGATTATAACAAATGGAAGCTTGCATAAATTAAAGAATCCGTCACTTTATGATTTGATTATCGTTGATGAAGCCCATAAATTCAGAAGTGATACAGCATCTATGTACAACGAGCTACAGAAACTTTGCAAGACTAAGACACTGCATGCTGATGGTAGCTTGCATGACAAGAAAGTGATCCTTGTATCTGCCACACCTTTGAATAATAAACCTGAAGATATAGCTAATTTGGTTTATTTGTTTCAGGATTCTAAAGACAGCACTTTGGAAGAAGGAAACTTGCAGCGTTTCTTTCGTGAACAAATAGACAAATACAGGAAAATTAAAAAACAAAAAGACATAGAGCTGATTGCTAAGGAAGTAAAGAAAATTTATGAAAAGATTCGAGTTAAGGTTGTTGAACCCTTGACTGTTCGTCGTACACGTACAGATTTAATGGAAAACGAAGCTTACCGAAAGGATTTGGAAGAACAAAATGTGCATTTCCCGGATGTGAAGCCGCCTCATAAGATTTACTATCAATTAGATTCTGAACTGGAAGCCTTGTACGACAAGACAATTCGATATTTGGGTGGCAAAGAAGGGGATGTCTTGAAATACTATCGTTATCAGGCAATTAAATATTTGACTCCTAAGAAGAAAGCTAAGTACAAAAAGGCGGATATGATATCTATTCAGTTGGCAGGTATTATGAAAACATTGCTTGTCAAGCGAATAGACAGTAGTTTCTATGCTTTTAAACAATCTTTAAAGAGATACTATCAGGCCAATAAAGTTATGCTTGGTATGTTCGATAAAGGTGTGATATATATTGCTCCTAACTTACAAGTTAATGAACTGTTGAGTGAAGGGAAAGAAGATGAACTGATTCGATTGATAGAAGAAGCGCAATATACCGACCCGACGATTGAAATTTGTACGCCGGAAGATTTTGAATTTGGTTTTAAGGAAGGCTTGGAAGATGACGGACGAATTTTGGAAGAATTGGTAGATGCATGGGATAAAATCACATACGATCCGAAATTGGATATTTTTATTAATGAATACCTGAAAGGTAAACTGTTTGATAAATCTATCAATCAGGAAGGTAAACTTGTAGTCTTCTCTGAAAGTAAAGAAACAACCAAGTACTTGTATGATGCATTAAAAGCAAACGGTTTTAATCGTGTGCTGGCTATTCATAGTGATAATCGGAATGATAAAATGCCTGTTCTTGAAGCTAACTTCGATGCCAATTATAAAGGTGAGAAAAAGAATGATTATAATATTGTCATTTCTACTGAAGTTCTGGCGGAAGGTGTAAACTTGCATCGTGCAAATGTAATCGTCAATTACGATACACCTTGGAATTCCACTCGACTGATGCAACGAATTGGACGTGTAAACCGTATCGGAAGTACAGCTAAAGAGGTACACATTTTTAATTTCTTTCCTACAGCCAAAGTAAACAATGATATAGAACTGGAGAAGAAGGCCAAGATGAAACTCTTTGCTTTCCATGCAGCTTTGGGTGAAGACAGTCAGATTTATTCCACAGACGAGAACCCGGAAAGTTTCGGACTATTTGACAAAAATGTAGATGAGGAAAGAGATGAAAAATTGCGGTATCTGATGTGGCTTAGACAGTTGAAAGAGGATGACCCTGACCTGATAAAACGAATAAACAAGATGCCTTTAAGAGCCCGTGTAGGGAGGAAAAGTAAACTTATTCCAATGAGTACCATTACCTTTATTCGAAATAAAAGAAGGGATGCTTTTACCTTTATTCGTGAAGACGGAAGCATTGAAGAGCTTACTTTTTTGGAAGCCGTGAAAGAATTTGAGGCAAGGCTGGAAGAGAAAGCCATTCCTTTGCATGACAAACATCATGAGCAAGTAGCAAAGGCGATAGAAGTTTTTTCGGGAAAAGAAGAGGATGCAAAAGCCACTACCAAGAAAGTGGTTACCACCCAAGGTCCCAATGAGAAAAAAGCTCTGGCGTATCTTGATGGATTTTTACATGTCCCTAACGTAACAGATGAGGAGCTGACTCTGATAGAAAAGGCTAAACGTGCTATCTCTACAGGAAAATTTCAACAGTTGCAGCGTGACGTAAATAAATTGCAAAGTGCCACGAAAAAAGCACCGGTTAAAATAGTAGTCCTTTTAGAACAACTTATGAAAATAATAACTTCTTATCCGCTTGAACATGTTGAGTTAAACGCACATGAAATTCAAGGTGTAAACTGTATAAAAGCGACAAAGGAGTTCGTTCCGGAAATTATCATTTCCGAAAGTTTTAATATTTAATTATTACAGGAATGACAGCAAAAGAATTACAAAATAAGTTATCTGCCAGATTTGATTTTGAGGAATGGAAAAACATTTTAATAGAAATGTTTCCCAAAGTCGAACTTTTTACTCGTGTTAATCCTGTCTTCCATGATTTGATTAAAGGTGGAGGACAAGCAGGTATGATTCGTCTGGATGACGGACGCTCGTTGGCTATATATATATTTGAAGTTAAAGACAATGTATTAATCGACCGTAATCGGAAAGGATTGCGTGAAATAGCTGCAAAAACAATCGACCAATCTATTATTCATGGTGTTCTTGCTTTTTACTATTCAAAGAATGTATCTGATTATCGTTTGACTTTTATAGCGAAACAAACTTCATTCAATGAAGACGGAGAGCTGGTACAATCTGAAACGGCTCCTAAAAGATATACATTTCTTTTGGGCGAAAATGAGCCATGTAGAACTGCCGCAGAACGTTTATATGAATTGATTTCCCAAAAGAAAAATAGTTCTATCTATCTGGCAGATGTTACAGAGGCATTTTCTGTTGAGCGTTTGAATAAAGAGTTCTTTGCCGGATATAAGGCTCAATATAATAAGTTTTTGAAACAACTTTCTGATACTAAACCAAACCGTGACTACGTTAAAAAATTGCTTGGACGTTTAGTCTTTTTACAATTTCTACAGAAAAAAGGCTGGATGGGTGTTCCGGCTTCTCGTACAGACTGGAAAGGTGGAGATAAAAACTATCTCAGTCATTTGATCGAACGTTACGAAGGAAACGACCGTTTGTTAAGCGATGTGCTCGAAGTTTTGTTTTTCAATACATTAAATGATAAACGCGAGAGAGATATTGCTGATGGTCGGTTAGGAGAGAATATCAAAATTCCATATCTTAACGGTGGTTTGTTTGAGAAAGACAATATAGATAGATTGGATATAGATTTTCCATATTCCTATTTTAAAGAACTCATGGACTTCTTCGCTATGTATAATTTTACGATTGATGAAAACGATCCAGAGGATAGCGAGGTGGGTATTGATCCTGAAATGCTGGGGCATATTTTTGAGAATCTTTTGGAAGATAATAAGGATAAAGGCGCATTCTATACTCCAAAGGAAATTGTGCAATATATGTGTCGACAGAGTGTTATTCAGTATCTGAAAAAGCATACCAATTCAGATTTTTATCCAGCAATAGAATCTTTGATTTTATATAGAAGGGTCAATGAAATTTTTCAAGAAAAAGAAAATGCATTAAAGATATACACCCTGCTGAAATCTATAAAAGTATGTGATCCGGCTATAGGATCAGGGGCATTTCCTATGGGAGTACTTAATGTATTATTTCATGCTCGCCAATTATTGTATGGATTCACTCAAGACAAGCATACTTTTTCGCATGCGGAAGTCAAACGCGAAATTATACAGGAAAATATTTTTGGGGTAGATATTGAACAAGGGGCTGTAGACATTGCAAGGCTAAGATTTTGGTTGGCTTTGGTTGTCGATGAAGAAACCCCTCAACCGCTTCCCAATTTAGATTATAAAATAGTTTGTGGAGATTCTTTGCTTAATAGAACTTCGCTTGATTCTCCTATCATGAATGTTTTTACAGAATACAATAAAAACAAAGAAGGTGACGATAAAATTACATTGAGTAAGTATAAGACTTTGATACATGATTATTTAAATACTTCCAACCATATAGTCAAAGATAAATACAAAAAATTGATTTCTGATATCAAAGGCTATTTTAAAACAGAACTGGAAGATAAAGTTCGTTTTTATACTAAAAATGAAAAGAAACTTATTGACAAATATTTTATGTATTTGGATTTGTCATCAAATATGAAACACATGTTTGACAATAAAAAGACTGAAAATGAACTTTCTTCCAAGGCTAAAAAGGAACTTGATAATATCCGGAAAATTATTGCGAGTAAAAGCCAGTACGCAAATACAGTAAAGTATGATAAGCTGTATAAGAATGCATTTGAGTGGAGATATGAGTTTCCATCTTTATTAGATGATAATGGTGATTTTAAGGGCTTTGATTTGGTTATCGGTAATCCTCCATATCTTAGAATACAGGGAATAAGAGAGGTAAATCCCGATTTTGCAGATGAACTGGTAGAAAGATATAAGTCAGCAACTGGGTCATTTGATTTATATGTTACATTTGTAGAACGTGGATTACAGATTGTAAATAGCTCAGGTATTGTTAATTATATCATGCCGATAAAATGGACCAATTCTGCTTTTGGAAAAGGTTTGCGTGAATTGGTTTCAAATAAGACTTCACAAATAATAAATTTTGGAGCTTATCAGGTATTCAATGCTTCTACTTACACTGCATTACAGTGGTTTACGCCGAATAGTAAGGAACTGGTATATTATGAATTGGATAGAAACCTTACAACAAATGAAGAACTGGGCACTTATTTGAATTCATTGAATGATGAAAGTAAAGCAATCATAAAATCTGACAAATTAAATAAAGAAGCATGGATACTGACTGTAGGAGATACTGTAAGTATATTAAATCAACTGGAATTACATCCACGTAGAATAAGTGATGTTTTCGAAAAGATATTTCAAGGTCTGGCTACCAGCAAAGATGATGTTTATTTTTTATATGAATGCAATGAAAACGACGGAATGGTTTATGGTTATTCAAAATATCTTGAACGTAATATCTGTATAGAACGTGGATTGGTAAAACCATTATTAAAAGGGGAAGATGTACACAGATATGAAGATCTTTCAACAGATCGTTTTGTTGTATTTCCCTATAAAATAGAAAATGGAAAGGCTAATCTTTATTCGGAGAAAGATTTAGCGGAATTCTTTCCCAATGGATATACTTATCTGAAAGAATGTGAGGAAATTTTAAGGGGAAGAGAGAAAGGTCGATTTAACATTGACGGTGAATGGTTCCAATTTGGAAGAAAACAAGGTATATTATCAGCTGAATTCGAGAAATTAGTTGCACCTGACATCTCTATGGGAGGTAATTTTACGTATGATAGTAAAGGCGTATTTTATCAGACCACAACAGTTTATGGATATTTAAAGAAATCTGAGATAAAAGAAGGATATAAATTTTGGATGGCATTATTTAATTCCAGATTGTTTTGGTGGTATCTTAAAAATACAGGAACTGTATTAGCGAATGGCTTTTTCAGATTTAAACCTGATTATGTAAAACCTTTTCCTGTGCCAGAAACAATACCTCCATATATTGAATATTTAATGTCAACATTATGTGATTATATTCTTTTTATCAAATCACAAGATACCAATCTTTCAGATTTAGTTTCTAATAAATTAATTTCGGATTATTTTGAAAGAATCATTGACGGTTGTATATATGAGATTTACTTTGGTGACCACATGAAAGAGTTGAATATAAACATTATAGATTCAGCTATAGGATTTATTAAACCTATAGAAGGCTTGTTGTTAAATGAAGAAAAAGGGCAGGTGATTTTGGATACATTTATGAAGATAAAGAAAACAGATAATGAAATAAGAAATAGATTGGAGTTATTTACTCTTAGAAGCCCAAAGTTACTTAAAGTTATAATAGAAGATTGATATGCCAGCAATAAATAGAATACATATAACAGGTTTTAAAGCTTTCCCTAATGATTTTGAACTAGAATTAGCAGGAAAGCATCTATTAATGTACGGAGAAAATGGAAGTGGTAAATCCTCAATTTATTATGCACTTCATTGCATATTTCAAGCTCCATTTAAATCTGATGCAGGTAAAAAGTATTTTGATGTAGAAAATGAACAACATCTTAAGAATATAGATAACTTGGAGGCAGGCTCTAAGATATGGATTGATTTTGAAGGTCGCCATCCATTTATTTATCAGATAGATAAGAATGGTTATAATATGACATTAATAGACGGAACCCATCCACTTCCTGCAAATATTAATGGCTGTTTTATTAATCATCAATTTTTGTTTCATTTCTTTAATTTTAGAAATTCACAAAACATCAATTTGTTTCCTGTGTTTATAAAAGATATCTTATCTTTTTGGAAAGATGAAAGGTCTGGACTTCATATTGGAGAAATGTATGATGAGATAACATCGTCTATTATTAAAAGAGGTAAAAGAATTGATCCTGCTTATATTTCAAATATAGATTTTTTTAATAATTCTGTTAAGAATATTGTTGAAAATATTAATATATATGCATCAGACATATATAATAAATATTTCCGTGATAATGAGGACTTGGAATTGCAAATAAGATTGAGGTATGATTCAAATTTGGATAAACCAGCCGAAGATCCGAATGAATATTGGCTAAAATACGATCGAATTATTGAATATACGAAAGAGAATGGAATATTAAAAGAACATGTTTCCTCTTATAAAAAGTTGAATGAACCATTTATTGGACTTGAAATATCAGAGCTACAACCCAATGGTAGCTTTAGAAAAATAACTAAACCGCATACTTATTTTAATGAGGCAAAGTTAACGGCCATAGCTCTGTCTGTTCGATTTGCATTATTGAATTTAGATAAACCGGCAGATGGACGATTCTTGGCTCTTGATGACATGCTTATTAGCCTTGATATGAGTAACCGAACTAAAGTCGTAAACTTTTTATTGGAAATATCTGACAAGTATAAGGTATATCTATTTACTCATGATAGAGCATTTTTTAATTACATATGTCATGAAATACAACAAAAAGGCAAATCAGACGAATGGGTTTATAAAAGACTCAGTTATAGTCATAAAGATAAGATGCCTCTTATTTTTGATGAGTATAGTGACTCCCTGTCAAAAGCTAAACATTTTTATGATATAGGTGATTATGATACATCAGCTATATATATGCGTAAACAATTAGAACAGAGCATCGGAGGATTGTTGCCTTATGAACTGAAGACGAGAGCAGACGGAGGATTCTTAGACCTTCAAACATTATGGGACAAAATGGTTAAATTTTATTCAAACAATGGAAAATCATTAGCTCCATCAATGCAAAAATTGTTTAATGATTCTAAACTATTAATATTAAATGTTGCCGCTCATTATCAAAGGCTTTCTAATCCCATATATAAGATTGAATTGGAGCAAGTTTTCAAGTTAGTGGATTATATAAATTCTTTAGAGAAAATTAGCAACAAATTGGTCATAGAAAGCGGAAAACAAATTATCTTCCATCATCCAACAGTAAACTACCAATGCTCTTTCGAATTGGATTCTGATTTAGAAATAATACAAGATGAGCATATTGTTGCAAGAATTCCTAAATGTAAAAATATAAAATGGTCATATAACAACATTGAAAACTGGGATTTTGAGAAAAATTCTCAGAATAATGCCCATGTATTATTAAAAGCATCACCAAATCTTATGAAATTTTTCGAAGGGTGTTGTCAGAAACTTCCTTTAGGTATAACACATGATATGTTAATGCATAATTGCAAAATTGATAATAGAACTCCTCTAATAGAATTCTTCGGGAAAATAGATTTATTGAAAATTGCTGTTAAGGTTAAGAAATAATAAATGACAATTATAAAGGTATCGGAATCATTATGGAACAAAAGTCTAATGTTCAATATAGAGCAGAAAAGGAATACAAAAATAGTCGTGAAAAGTTCTTCCTTTTGTTGCGTGAGATTATCTCAAACTCTATACATGCTGTATTAATCAGAAAGAGTAAAGAGGAGAATTATACCCCCGAATTAAATTTAGACATAACAGTTGATGATTCTCAATGCAAAATTGAGCTAACTGATAATGGCGAAGGCTTTAATGAAAAGAACAGAAAGTATTTTGAAGAGTTGGATAGGAGGAATCCTGAAAAGCAAAAACTTAACTTTCATCCTTTAGGACAAGGTCGTTTAGCTATTATCTTTTTTTCTGATTCTGCAGAATATGAAACTGTGTACAAAGAGAATGGTAAGTACAACAAGAGAACTATTCCGTATCCAAGTGTATCAGAAGGACTTTTTAGCTTTTCGGAATACCTAGAAGAAGATGCATCCAATAGCACTTATACCAAATTGACTATCCTAATAAATAAACCACAAACATTTAGTAGAGCTAAGACTTTTTTTAAGTATTATTCAACGTTCGAATTATTTAAACAATGGTTTATAGAAACCTTTTTCCCTTTTATAATAAGTAATGAGACATTAGTTATAAATATCTCTTTGAATGGAGATCGTTTTACTATAAAGAAAGATAATATAGAAGCTGAAACTCAAAAAGAATCGTTTGAATTAATATTATCAGACGGCAATAAGTATTCTTTTGCATTATGGTTAATTAAGAATAGTAAACCAATGCATGGGGATAATCCCATAATATGCTTTGCTAGAAATTTGAGAGCTGGTTTATCCAATGGTAGTTTAAGCTATTCGATTGACAATGATGATGGCTATATGCTTTATTTAACTTCTGATTTCTTCGATGAATATGTTGACACCAAAGGGGAAAGAATTGATATATCTTGTGATGATATTACAAGCATTCTGCAAAAGATAAATGAAATTCTAGACGAACAGTTCAAGGCAGTAATTGAAAACAATCAAAAAGCATCCAAAAGAAACTTGAAGAACTTTCAAAAGAAATACCCTTCTCTCGAAGCATTCGTTGTAGAGAGTAATATTGTTGGAGACAAGAATATTGTAAACGAAGGAGAAATCATACAATCTGCTATAAATGAGAAAAGCAGAATAGAAAAGAAGTTTTGGAATCAGATAGATAAAACTCCAGTCAATGAGGATGAAGAGCCTTTTAGTAATTCTGAAGAATGTCATAAACTTTTAAATTCGAGTTTACATATTTATGTAAAACATCGTGAAAGCGTACTTAAACGATTGCATGCATTAATTCAAAAATTCGATGGAGCAGGAGAAGATAAACCAGAATTAGAAAGTACAGTTCACGAGCTATTTATCAATAGAGGGACAACCTTAAGTGATTCTTCTAATATTAACCATTTGCATAATTTATGGATTATAGATGATAAATTCACCACATTTTCTAATGACTTTAAAGCTAAAAGTACAAAATCGGGACAGTCATTATCTGACATTTATATTTGGGCTGATGACCCTGAAAAAGTAAAACAAATTCTTATTTTTGAGCTAAAATCAACAACCAAGGCTCATAATGCAGGAAATAAGGAAGAGGGCATGATTGCGCAAGTAAAAAGATATGCTCAAGATTTTTATAAAAAACCTATCAAAACCTTAAATTGGGATGTGAACACAGATCAGATACAATATACGGGGATTATATTAGCGAGAAAATCTGATATTTATAAAGAATTGACATCATTTAGTTCTGGGGGAAATAGTTTTAAGCGTATTCCTTTTTTACAAGCATCATATTATTATGATGATAGCTTTCCTAAGGATAATAATCCTGATTATAAAATGGATATTCGTATTGAATTATATTCTTTTGAGGATATTTATGAATTGGCATCTAGTAGAAATAATGTATTTTTCAGATTGTTGAAAAAAGAATTTGACTTCAACAAGGATGAAGAATAACCTATTTTATAATAAAAATGTACTTAGTACTAAAATAAAATTTATATGACAGAAACCAACCGCATAGAATATAAAAGAGAACTTACTCCGGAACTCGATATAGAGAAGGAGATTATTGCTTTCCTTAATTACAAGGAGGGAGGATATATCTATATAGGTATTGACAAAGACGGTTCAACAGTTGGTGTGAAGGATGTAGATGATTGTATGCTAAAGTTGAAAGATCGCATCAAAAATAATATATCCCCTTCCGCAATGGGGTTGTTTGACATTGCTGAGGAACAAAAAGACGGATGTAGCATTATCAAAATTATAGTGGCAAGTGGTATTGAGAAACCATATTTCAAAACAAAATATGGAATGACACCACGAGGTGCATATATGCGTGTAGGAACATCGGCTGAGCCTATGCTTCAAGAACAGATTAACCGTCTGTTTGCCATGCGGACACGAAACTCCATCGGACGCATAGTATCCAATCGACAGGATTTGAGTTTTGAGCAGTTACGTATCTATTACGACGAACGTGGTAAAAGACTCAATGATAATTTCAAACGGACATTGGAATTGCTCACAGAAGATGGAAAATACAATTATGTAGCCTATCTTCTGGCTGATGAGAATGGAAATTCAATTAAAGTGGCAAAATATTCAAGCCTTGACCGTTGTGATTTGGTGGAGAATAATGAGTATGGATATTGCTCTCTTATTAAGGCAACCAAGAGCGTGTTAGCCAAACTGGATATTGAAAATAAGATTGCCGCTACTATTACACCCATGGAGCGCATTGAAACCCCATTGTGGAACAAGGTTGCTTTGCGTGAAGCTGTTATTAATGCGATAGTCCATAACGATTACTCCTTTGAAGTACCACCCAAATTTGAAATTTTTCCTGACAGACTGGAGATAACCTCAGCAGGGTGTTTACCGGAGTCTCTCTCCAAAGAGGAGTTTTTCAATGGTATATCAATTCCACGCAATAAAGAGTTGATGAGAATTTATCGAGATTTGGAGTTGGTAGAGTCGTTAGGTTCCGGCATTCCTCGCATACTAAGAGCATACGGAGAAGAATGCTTTAAATTTACTGATAATTTTATTCGTATTACTTTTCCTGTAACTGCTCATGATACTGCTCATGATACTGCTCATGATACTGCTCATGATGTTGATGGCGTATCTGAACATATAAGAACTCTTGTTACTTGTATAGACGGTGAAGTTGATAGGGAAACTCTGCAATCAATATTAGGAATTAAGCATCGGACATATTTTCGCAATAAATATCTTAAGCCGTCTATAAATGAAGGTTACATAGAGTTTACTTTACCTAATGAGAAGCAAAGTAAGTTACAGAAATATCGCCTTACGGCAAAAGGTTTGGCTTTGAAGGGAACTTTAAAACGTAACGAGTAAATACTTTTATGGTAACAAAGGTTACTACCTTATAAAAAATGGAGCTGTATCGTATGTAACTCGCGATACAGCTCCATTCTAAGTTAAGGCAATATATTATTTGTTAGGTGAATCCCATTTGTGTGTCTGGCTGCACGTAATGTTCAGTGTCTGATTACCGCTTTGCATACGGAAATCACCTTGTTCGAGAATCCATTTACCGTCGGCTCCAACGAACGCGAGGTCGCTGGCTTTGATGGTCAAGGTAACAGTCTTGGTTTCACCCGGCTTTAATTCTATCTTCTGGAAGGCACGCAGTCTGCGGTTTTCGGGTACAAGCGAGGCTACCAGATCGCTGCTGAACAGCATGACTGTTTCTTTTCCCACACGGTTTCCGGTGTTGGTTACATCTACTGAGAACTGGAGCTCGTCGGTAGCTGTGAATGAAGTGTGGTTTACACGCAGGTTGCTATATTCGAATGTAGTGTAGCTTAATCCGTAACCAAACGGCCACTGTACGGAAATAACCGCATCGTAATCGTAGGCTCCTTCCATCTTATCCATTTCTTCGCTTACCCGGTAATCGTAGGTTGTAAGTGCTGCCTGATGACGCGGGTAGGTGTAAGGCATCTTGGCACTTGGATTGGCATCACCTGCCAGAATATTTGCCAGAGCATCTGCTCCATAGTTACCCGGCAGCAGTATGTTGATGATTCCGCTGGCAAGAGGTTCCAGATCGTTTATCAGACGAGGTCTGCCTTCATTCAATATCAGGACAATCGGTTTACCGGTAGCAGCCAGTGCCTTAACGAGTTCACGCTGGCTGGGAGAGATGGTCAGGTCGGAAAGATTACCCGGTGTTTCGCAATACGAGTTTTCACCGATGCAGGCGATGATGATGTCAACGTTCTTTGCAGCAGCTACGGCTTTTTCAATTTCCGGTTCGTTTTCTTCGGTATAAGCACCTTCCGGCTTGTAAGTTACACCTTGTTCAAGGGTGATGTTTTCGGCACCGAACTTGTTGCACAGGGCTTCGTAAATGGTATTGTACTTTCCGGCAAATCTGTCTGCCAGATGTCCTTGCCATGAATAGCTCCAGCCACCGTTCAGGCAACGCATAGAGTTGGCGTTCGGGCCGGTTACCAGCAGTTTCTTGCCCTTGGCTAATGGCAGAATGTTGTTCTGGTTCTTCAGCAAGATTTCCGATTCTTCGGCTGCACGGAGAGCCAGTTCGGCATGTTCCTTGCTGCCAAACAAAGGATATTCCTTAGGTTGGGTATTGGGGTGCTCGAAGAGTCCCAGACGATACTTCAGCCGGAGGACACGACGTACGGCATCGTCTATACGACTCATCGGCACCTTATTTTCTTCTACCAGTTCTTTCAGCAGAGTACAGAAGTTCAGGTCGTAGGGCTCCATGGCCATATCGATACCCGCATTGATAGCTATCTGGATTGCTTCTTTTTTGGTGGCGGCAATACGTTCACGGGTATACAGATTGTTGATGTCGGCCCAGTCGGTGATCAGCATTCCGTCCCATCCGAGGTCTTCTTTCAACCATTTCGTCAGCAGCTCGTGGTTGGAGTGAACGGGGACACCGTTGATGGAACCACTGTTGACCATGATGGTCAGTGCTCCTGCTTCCACGCATTCCTTGAAAGGAGCAAAGCATTTTTCGCGCAACTCTGATACAGAGATATAGGCAGGGGTACGGTCTTTTCCGGTGCGTGGCATGCTGTAACCCATGTAATGTTTTACCGAGGTAGCGATACGGTCGGCTGGAATATGGTTGGGATCATCTCCCTGAAATCCACGAACGGCTGTGCTTCCCATAATAGCGTTTACCAGACAGTCTTCACCGTAGTTTTCCCACACGCGCGACCAGCGTGGATCGCGTGCCATGTCGACGGTAGGAGAGTATGTCCACGGACAGTCGCTGGCACGAGTTTCGTATGCTGTTACGCGGGCTGCTTCGTATGCCAGATCGGGGTTGAAAGAAGCTCCCAGGTTGATGTTCTGCGGGAAGAGTGTTCCGTCCAGCGTATAAGTCGTTCCGTGGTTCTGGTCCAGACCGTAAATGCAGGGAATACCTATTTCTTTCATCGACATAGACTGGATAGCGCCTATGATTTCCTGCCATTTGGCTCTGTCTTGTGCAATTGGGCCCGGTGCATTCAGGAATGAACCGACCTTGTATTCGGCTATGGCTTGGTGAAGTTTGGCTTCATCTAGCTTGAACTCTCCGTCGACGAAACTTCCCAGCACATCAATGGAAAGTTCGGTCATCTGTCCGATCTTCTCTTCCAGCGTCATCTTCGAGAGAGTCGTTTCTACTTGTTGCTCCAGTTTGGCATCTTTAGCGATTGCTACTGGGGGAGCTGCCTGTATGGAACAGGCAGCTATTGCTATGGAAAATAAATTTAAGGCAATTTTTTTGTGTATCATAATGTTATTAAGTGTATTATTGTACGCTAATTCTATCTACATAATATCCGTGTCCGATGCATAAGAAGCCATCTTCTGTCTGAATCTTATCCAGCACTTCCTGTGTGAGTTGTACTTGTTTTACTCCGTCTTCCTGGAATTCGATGACAGAGGTGCCTGGCAGGTCATTCCACCAGCCGGTTGCGGTACGTAACTGATGGTATACATCTGCCGCATTTACGGAGTAATGGATGTTCAATACAGCTCCTGCCTTGAGAGTGGCAAATACATCTTTTCCAATCAGGTTGAAAGTCTTGTTCGGATTATCATCAGGCAAATCCCATGATACGTAGTGATGACCTTCCCACAAAACTCTTTCCGAAGATACAACTACAGTCTGTTCTGCGATGTTTCCTTCGCTTGTATAGAACATTACTTCTTTGCCCGAAGTGGTCTTTCCGGTAAGTGCGTATTCTCCGTCTTCCAGAGAAGGACAGGTAAAGGCTATTTCGGTAGCCGACTGTCGGGTAAAGCTGGTTATGGTCTGTCCGGCGAAAGTGAACGATGCGATCTGGTTGAGGTTGATACCTGTCATCACCCATTCACTGTTTGCTGTGATGCGTTCCGAGCCGGCTGTGATAAGTGCGTCGTGTGTAACGGTTACTTTGTTTCCTCCGTATTCATTGCCTCCATCGTCTACAAGGATGATTCGATACGTTCCGTCTGTCAGGTCTGCCGGTACAGTGTATTCAATGTAGCTGTTGGCTCCGTTGTCGGTATAAGCGACATCGGTTGCTGTTTTTCCGCCAATGACGATGCTCTTTACTTTATTGAGATTGTCGCCATAAAGCTGTGCTTTTTCTCCTGCGGCAATGATGCGTTCAAAGGCAACTTCCGTAGCCCAGGGGTCGTCTGCCAAGGGATTTACCTGAATAAGTCCTTCACGGTAGGTCGATTTACCGATGTTGGTTGTAGCAGTCACTTTCAGGTGATAAGTTCCTGCTTTCAATGCGAGGTCTATTTCCTTTCCGGTCTGTATCTCTTCTCCGTCGATGAACCATGTAACGGTTGTATAATCGGCTGGAGTAACGGTAAGGGTCATCGAGAAATTGGCATCGCGACTGATGTTTGAAACAACTGGCAGTTCGCCGTTTACGCGGTCGGGAAACAACGGGTCGAGAATACGGGGATCATCATTTTCTGTTGCTGTAGAAAAGGGAGTTTCTTCCGTGCAGGCAATGAGTCCAAAACTCAAGGCAAGCATTATCAATAGTATGGAATATATCTTTTTCATATTGATTCGAATTTAAAAATGGTTGTTATTTTGTTGCATCTTTGTCCCACCATACCGGAGTATACCAGTTGTCTGTTCCTCCCATGCGACTTAATGCTTCTTCGTAACTTGCTTTGTTATAAGAAGATTCCAGCACCGGATAGCAAAGACGTACCGGAATTTCTGTACCTCCGGTGAGGTATTGTCCAAATCCGTATTCTGCTGGTGATTTCAGCTTCGGATAACCGGAACGACGTATGTTTGCCCAACATTCGGCCGGATTGGTGAAGTGAAGAATCCATGCCTGAGTATTGATGGCCTCTTTCTTCTGTTCGTTGGTATAACCTATTCCGTTGTTACTGATATATTCGTTGAAGGCTTCATCCGATACCTGGTCGCATCCGTAATTGTCTGTCAGAAAATCCATGGCTGCACGTACACCTTCTTTGTATAAATCTTCTACCGATTCACTTCCCGCGTTCCATCCCTTCAGGGCTGCTTCAGCCAGCAGGAATTTAACTTCTGCGTAGGTTATAACGACACCGGGATTGGTACTTTTCAGGAAATTGTTTGCCATTTTAGGTTCGGTTTCACGAGATACACTCACGGTTACAGAAGGATTGGTTTCTGCCAGTTCTTTCAGAATGTCGCTGTCGTATCCTGTCGGCCAAGGTTCCCAAGAATATGCTCCCGGATCGCACGGATGGAAATCGATACCTTTTTCAAGCATTTCGTTCGTCAGGTCAATACGGTTATCGGGGCTGGTCGAGCTCATCAGTCCGTCGTAGTAGCAGCGTCCAATCATGAATGTACGTGGGTCGCCGGTATTATACAACTGGTTGAAGAAGGTAGAGCAGAGGTAGCTCGGGTTATTTGCCGGGTCATTACCGAATAATAACTGTGACAAAGCGTTACCACGGTAGTCGGTGTAAGTTTCTTGTCCGAAACTGAATGATTTTTCCATGTACTGAATCAGTGCGTCGTCGTCGCTGCTCTGGAAGATACCTCCTTCATCTTGCAAGGCAGCTTCAAATTCTTGCTGAGCTTTTTGAGGAGCTACGTTGGAGATACGCATGGCAAATCTCAATCTCAATGAGTTGGCAAGTTTTTTCCATTTGTTTACATCGCCGTTGTAGATAACGTCTCCTGTGATTTTGTCCTTGCTGGCATCCAGATTATTGCATGCGGTTTTCAGTTCGGTAAAGAAGTCGTTGTAGATTTCTTCCTGTGTGTCGTAGCGAGGATTGAATTTTTCTTCCAAAAATCCTTTTCCGGCTTCGCTGTAAGGTATGTCCCCGTGAATATCTGTGATGAGGGACATCAGGTATACTCTGTAGATACGTACGGCAGCGTTGATGTTTGCTTTGTCGGCATTGTCGTTGGTACGATACTGTGCGTCGGTCAGGTTTTTGATGGCTGTGGTATAGAATGTGGTCCACACACGTCCCATCTCATTGTTGTCGACGGTATGTCTTCCTCCGTAGTTGGTTGTATTCCAGCATCCCATCAGCTGCTGGTTGAAGGCGTACAGGTAGTTTCTGTAGATTTCCACCATACTCAAGTCGCCGTAAGTCTGCAACTGAGCTGTGGTGAGCTGTGCATTCGGATCGATGGTTGCGGCTTTCGACGGGTCTGTATTCATACTTTCCATGTATTCATCGCTACATGCGGTGAAGAGCAGGGTGAATGCCGTCAATATCAAGGTAAGGTATGATTTATAGTTTTTCATTGTATATCTACTTTAATATATTGAACGATGAATATTGTTAGAATTTGAGATTGACATTGAAACCGTAGCTTCTGCGTGACGGCAGTGAACCGTATTCCAATCCCATACCGGTAGTGTTGTTGTAGTTCGAATCCGGGTCAATGTTAGGAATGTTCTTCCATACGATGAACGGGTTACGTGCTACGAACGAAACAGTGAGTCCTTTTACTACATTCTTCAACCATGACTGAGGTACTCTGTAGCTTAAAGTGATTTCACGGCACTTGATGTAGGAGTTATCGTAGATAAACATGGAAGGAGCGTTTCGGCAGACACTCATCCAGTAGTCTTCCGGATTGATGTAGATGTCGTTCGGGCGATAAGTTCCGTCGCCATTGTCGATTACACCCGGAGCGATGAAACCACCGGTCGGAGTCCAGTCGGGAGAGCCTTTGGCAATTCCGGCAGCCTGACGCTGTTCTTCAGAACGGTACCATTCTTCACGTCCGGCAAGTGTTTCTTTGCTCTTTCCTGATTCGTAAGAAGCACGGGCTGACATAGAGTAAAGATCGGCACCTACTTTGATATCGAAGAGGGCAGACAGTGACAGATTCTTGTAGGTAAGAGTTGTTCCGACACCACCAGTCCAGTCCCATGAAGCATTACCCAGAACGTGGTTGCTCTTGTCGTATTGAGGAAGTCCGGTCTGCGGGTCGATCAGGATATCGCCGTTTTCATTGCGCTTGAAGTCCGGACCTACGATAGAACCGAAGTTTTCACCCACCTTAGCTGCAACTTGTACATCCAGCCATGCAGCTTTTTCAAGTTCAAACATATCCATGTCGTCTACCAGCTTCTTAACCTTGTTGCTGTTCTTTGAGAAGTTCAGGTTCAAGTCCCAAGAGAAATCCTTGAGTTGTACCGGACGGGTGTTGAGGGCAATTTCAATACCTTTGTTCTCAATTTCACCGGCGTTGATGAGGCGGTAATTATAACCGGTTGTCCATGAACTTGCCATACCCATAATCTGGTTCTTACTGTTCTGGGTGTAATATGTGAAGTCGAGTCCGATGCGGTTGTTCAAGAACTTCATTTCCAGACCGAGTTCGAAAGAGTTCGTCTTTGTCGGTTTCAGGTTCTTGTTCGGCATGGTTGAATTGTTGATATAGCCGATAGTGTAACCCGGATAAGTGAATTTGGATTTGGTATAAACCAGTCCCAACTGATACGGATCGGTGTCGCTACCTACCTGTGCCCATGACAGACGGAACTTTCCGTAAGGCATCAGGTTGCTCTTCAGCAGTTCGGAGAATACAAAGCTACCGGAGAAAGAAGGATAGATATATACATTGTTTCCGATAGGCAGTGTAGACGACTGGTCGCCACGCAGGGTAGCATCGAGGTAAACCAAATGTTTCCATCCTACATTCACGGCTCCGTAAAGTGAGTTGATTTGCTTGCGGTAGCTGTTTTGCTCCAGGCTGGTTTCGTTGAAACTCATCAGAGCTACTACGTCGCGAATCTGCATATCCTGTGCGGTAGTGATTGTGGTCTGGTTGTTTACCTTATAAATGTTTCCACCCAAGGTAGCGTTGAAATCGAAATCTCCCCATGTATTGTTGTAAAGAGCCAGCAGTTCGAAGTTGTACATACGGTTACGGAAGTTACTGTTCTGCAAGTAACCGGCTTCGTATCCAGGAGTTGTAGGTGCCTTGAAATCTTCGAAAATGAAGTAGTTCAATTCGGCACCGATGGTACCTTGCAGTTTCAGGTGCTTGTTGATGTTCCAGATAGCTTTACCGTTGAAACGGAACTGGTCTTTCTTCGAATTGTTGGAGTTTTTGTAAACATCCCAGTATGGATTCACGTTGTACGGGTCCATACCGTTCCAGTTAGAGTACTCTCCGTTTTCATCCTGATAGGTCTTCAGCCATTCCTGATTGTAGGTAGTGGCCAGTGTCATCAGGTTCTTTCCGATATTCGACTTGCTGTCGCCCAGTGCCGGACGGTTCTTTACAGCCTCACGAGTATAGTTGGCACTGAAGTCTACGTCGACTTTTCCAAGACTGGTATTGGTACGCAGGTTGAAAATATCACGGCTCATGTTCGACTGAGGGACAATATCCTTGTTTCTCATGTCGGTATAAGTGAAACGTACACCGGTATGACCGCTGTTGGCGCTGATGATAGCCGTATTTGTAGCGGTAAGACCTGTATGGAAAAAGGCAGATGTATTGTCTGGAATAATCAGGTAGGGGCGTTCTACGCCGTCGAAGTATTTCAGCATGTTGCTGCCGTCGGCTTTCGGTCCCCAGCTCTTGTTCGTATTCGAGATGGCATCGATGCTGTATGTTCCGTTGCTACCCATACCATATACCTGCTGTATGTCGTTCCATTTAGCCAGCTGGGTATCGAAAGTCAGGGTACCGTTGTATTCTACGCTGAACTTTTCTTTACCGTTTGCCTTCTTGGTCGTGATGAGGATGACTCCGTGGCTGGCACGGCTACCGTAAAGAGCTGAAGCGGCAGGACCTTTCAGTACGGACATGTTTTCAATATCATCGGGGTTGATGCTGGAAATACCGTCACCCAGGTCGAAGCCTCCGGAAGTTCCGGCGCTACCGTAGTTGGTATTGTCGAGGGGCACTCCATCGATGACGTACAACGGCTGGTTGTTTCCTGTCATTTCTGTACTACCACGTAAGATAACTCGGGTAGATCCGGAAGGACCTCCGGCTGTCTGGCTGACAACCAGTCCCGGTACACGACCTGCCATGGAGTTGATAACGTTGGTTTCCTTGGCCTTGGTCAGTGATTCACCTTTTACTTCGTCTACGCCGTATCCCAGTGCCTTACGTTCACGCTTGATACCCAATGCTGTTACGACAACCTCCTTCAGTACTTTACTGTCTTCCGACATGACAATTTTCAGGGGCTTCTTGCTGGCTGCTATTTCTACGGTTTTATATCCTATATAGCTGATGACAAGAGTGGCTCCCGGACGGACGTTCAAAGTAAATTTACCGTCTAAGTCGGTGATGGTACCATTGGTCGTATTTCCTTTTTCAATAACTGATGCTCCGATGACAGGACCCGTTGCATCTGATACAACGCCTGTTACGGCAGTGGTTTGTTGCTCAACAGCCGAATGGGTAGTTTGGGCAATCGCCTGCATGGGTGGAACTCCACCTATAAAACAAAGTGAGAGTGTTCCGCATAATAATGTGTACTTACAATTTTTTGTTCTCATAGTTTATATTATTAGGGTTAATAAACTTTTATCCAGTCAATGTACATATTGACTTTTTCTCCGTCTTTCAAAGCTGTAATGTCATCTATGTTGGTAATGCCTGTAAAACTTCCTCCTACAGCGAGGTTGAACAGGAGATAGAAGTCATGATGGAAATATTCGTAACGTCCGCTGATTTTGCTGATGTCGAATGTGTGGAATTTTACGTTGTCAATACTTATGGTTAATGTATTTTCATCCCATTCCAGCAAGTAAGAATGGTAGTTGCCGTCTTGTAGACTTTGAGCTACATTGTCGGCATGGTATTCCTGACGGTGTCCGCTTTCATAGTCCGTACCGTAATGGATGGCGGTATTCAGGTAGGTTTCTGTCGTACCAGCAGTGATTCCGTTCTGTTGGCCCATTTCCATGATGTCAATTTCTCCACATTGAGGCCATGGCATGTCATTGTCACCCATCATCCAGAAAGCCGGCCATAATCCATTTGCGGTTTTGGGAAGCTTGATGCTTGCTTCTATCTTGCCATATTGAAAACTCTTTTTTCCCTGACTGTTTACTCGTCCGGAGTAGATTTTATCACCTTTGCGTTCGGCTGTCAGAATCAGCACAGATCTTCCTTCATCGGTTCCGACTGATACATGAGCTGCATCGTAAATCTGTAATTCCTGGTTTACCCAGCCAGCTTCATGACTTTCTTTGGTCCATACGCTTTCATCGAATGTTTCAAATTCGTCTTTGAATAAAAAGTTCTCCTGAGGTTCTTTTTGAGGTTCCAGATTGCCTTCGTTGGATGAGCAGGACTGATACATGGAACACATTAACAATAACAATAGAATTTTTGCCTTTTTCATATTACAGATGATTATAGGGTTAATAAACGTATTCTGCCGGAGAGGCTATTGCCCTTCCTTTTGGCTGTTGCAAAAATGTGAATTGTATGTGAAAAGGATGGTCAGATAGCTGACATATAAGGTTTGATTGCTGACAATTATGGGATATCTGATAGATTTATGCCTGTCGGTGATTGTTTTCTGACTATAATAAGGACGGATTTATCTTGTTGAAGATGACGAGCATATAAAAAATGCCGGTAAGTTTTCAGGCTTACCGACATTGATAGGGAATAAATCTCAAGGTTGATTTTATGCTTGGATCAATCAGTCCGTATGGTCTTGTTCGTATTTGCTTGGCTGGATGCCAAACTGCTTTTTAAACAGCATACTGAAATATTTGACGTTGACGAATCCTGTATCGGTCGCAACTTCTGTTACATTTCTACCTTGCTTCAGCAGTTCGGCAGCTTTTTGAAGGCGTATGATGCGGATAAACTCTTGAGGAGCTTTTCCCGTCAGTGATTTCAGTCGGCTGTAAAAGAGTGTACGACTCATGGCCATTTCCTGACACAGGCTGTTGATGTTGAAGTCAGCATTGCTGATGTTCTCGATGACAAGCTGGGTTGCATGTAGTACAAATGCATGATCGTTCTCCGACAAAACAGGCTGGGCCTCTTCCGCTTGAGCATTGCTTTCCGTCTGTGCGATATGCTGATCAGGATATTCATGGTCTTTGGCTGGCGGGTTTCCTACTTCTTTAAGTACTTGCCTCATGATATAATCTCGCTGCCTGTTCCTGTTGTCGATGAGTCCCTGAACCTTCAGCTTTAGAATTTCTGTACTGAACGGTTTTGGAATATAATCATCGGCTCCTTTTTTCAATCCCTCTACCACTGCATCGTGGTTGGTTTTTGCAGTAAGGAGCACAAAGGGAATGCCGGCTGTTTCGGGATTTTCTTTCACCAGTTTACACAATTCATCTCCTTGTATGCCGGGCATCATGACATCCGATAAAATCAGGTCGGGATACTCTTTCGACAGATATTCGAGGGCCTCCTTCCCGTTGGGAACATCAATGACGCGGTAGTCGTGTTCGAAGGTTTTACGCAGATAGTAGCGAAGTTCTTCGTGGTCTTCTACAATCAGCAGGGTATTAAGTGCGTCTGTCCGCTCGTCTGTTTCGCCTCCTTCGTTTGCATTAGAAGAATGAGGAATCATATTTATATCATCGACATTCAATTCTCGGGATACGAGGGGAGTGTTGCTGGCAGCTTCAGGTCGTTGGGGTGCAGCCTCGGCCTTTTGTAAGGTGACATAAAAGACACTTCCTTTGTTCAACTCTGATTCGTAGGTAATTCTCCCGTGTAGCATTTTGACAATACGCTGCACTTGAAGAAGTCCGAATCCGGTTCCTGCTTCTTGTGATTTCCGGGCATTGTCGGCACGGTATACACTATTGAATAACAGCTTTTGGTCTTTGGCTGGGATTCCGATGCCGGTATCCTTTACCTCAATCGTAACTTTTTGCTTGACACATGACAGCTTTAAGCTGACAGTACCTTGCGGCAGTGTATATTTGCATGCGTTGGATAACAGATTGTCGAGTAACATTTCCATTAAATGCAGATCGGCCAGAGCATATATTTCCTTATCGGGCAGCGACAAGTTCAGATGTAGTTGTTTTTTGTCGCAATACGACTGGAAGCTGGCACACTCTTCCGTCAGCAGGTCACTGATATTGACTGGTTTCAGGGCAATCGGCTTTTTATGTGCGTCTACTTTTTCAAATTCAAGCAATTGGGTGATAAGAGAATACAGCTTACGGGTATTGTTCCGCGCCATGTCGAGCAGGTAATGCGCCTGTTGAGGAAGTTTTTCTTCCTTGCTCAAATCCTCAAGCGGTGCCATGATCAGGGTGACCGGTGTTCTGATGTCGTGTGCCGTATCGATGAAGAACTTTATTTTATCTTCATCGTATTTTTTCTGTATCTGGTTGCTTTTGTATCGTAGGATAAAATAGAATATACCACCAATGATACAGATATAGCATATCCATGCAAGCCAGGAGTTCCACCAGGGTTCTGCTATCTTGATAGGAAGGCTTTGTTCGGAAATAATCTCTCCGTTGCTTTTTCTCAGACTGCGTACCTTGAGTAAATAACTGCCCGGTGCGACATTGGTATATCGTACGGAGCCGTTGGGTGATACATGACTCCATGATTTCTCATAGCCGTCGAGAATATACTGGTAAGCTATATCGTGCTGGAACCGATAGTTTATAGACTCGAATGTAACGGTGAAAGAGTTATGCTGATAGTCGAGTTTTACATCGTTGTCTAATAACATCTGGTAGATATGGGGATGTAGCTGTTTGGACTCTTGTGGATTGAGGTATTCCACTTTCAAGTCTGTGAACCGAAGAGGGGCCTTGTAGTCGACCATGGTTATGGCATCGGGAGTTATAAAAACGGCTCCACTGGTACTGCCGTATGCAAACCGTCCGTCGGAAAGGCGGATACAGGCTGATTTGTTGTATACTTTATCAATGTCGTATATGTAATTTAGATTCAATACCTTAAAGTCTTTGACAATAGCAAGCCCTTTGCCGGTACTTGCCCAGATGCAGCCTTTTGAATCTCGTTGCAGGCTGTATACGTCATTCGACAACATGCCTTCGTTTGTTGTGAATGTCTTCAGTTCGTGGGTGTGCATGTTATATAGGCTGAGTCCACCGCCTTCGGTTCCAAGCCATACGGTACCGTCGTTATTGAAGAGCATGGAAATAATGTATGCACTCGCATTTTGCTCGCTAAAGTCTTTGCTGGTTGCATACCGTTGAACTTTTCCAGTTTTTTTGTTGATGATGCAAAATCCGTTTACAGTAGCTACTGCGATTTGGTCGGGGCTGATGACTTCGATGGAATGAATCCAGTTGATATCATCGAACGTTTTCTGGCTCTTTCCTGATTTGGCTATCATTTGCAGACCTCCCTCCAATCCACCGATCCATAAATCCCCGTCATGGTCTTCTGTAACCGAGAAAATATAATTGGTTGTCAGTTCTCCGTTTCCCAGCGTAAGATGCCGGACAATCTCTCCCGACGAATCGAGCAAATACAGTCCGTCGCCATAGGTGCCGACCCAGATAGTGCCTTTTTCCCCTTTACAGAGTGTGACGACAACGGCAGACTTTAATTTATGGCTCCATGTATGAGTAGATGAGGCTTTCAGGATACTGATACCATCGTCGGTGCCGAACCAGATATCTCCATTGATATTTTCCTCTATGTCATTGATATTATTATTTGCCAGTGACTGCGGATTCCCTTTTTCATGTGTCAGTATGGTTACCGGGTATTGTAACAAAATGGCGACAGAAACTCCTCCGGTATAACTTCCTATCCAGATATTTCCCTGATGATCCTTGGTAACGGCATATACTCCGTTGCCTTGTAAGAATATATCGCTGCTGTCTTCCGTACTGATAAATAATTGTGCTCTTTCTGTCTGTCGGTTCACGGCATATACACCTCCGCCATCGATTCCTATCAGTATTCGCTGACTGTCGTATGGAGTGATGGCACGTATCGGGTTGAGAAAAATGAAGTTTTGTTTTTCCAATTGATGCAACGCCGAGGTTTTCAGGTCCATAATCCACAATCCACTGTTGAATGTTCCAATCCAGAGTTGCTGGCGCGAAGTGTCATAGTATAATGTCTGTATATTTTTGTCCTTCACCCATTGTTGTGAGTGGAATGGCTGGGTACACGATACTTGCAGTATTCCTGTGGACGTGCCGGCAAAGAGGGAATCGCCTGAGCAGATAATATCGTTTATGTATGGTCCTGAGATTACTGGTGAAACCTTACCATTGGTATCTTTCCTGTAAAGTCCTTTGCTTAGTCCAATCCATAATGTCCCATGAGAATCCATACATAGTTTGTTGAGGATGATTTCTCCGCTGATACATTCACCCAGATATAAATCTTGTTCGAAACTGTCTGTTTTTGCAACGTACCGATATATTCTTCCCGTATGGTCGTAGGCCCATAATCCATATTGTTGGCTGTACAGCAGTTGGATGCGTCTTCCTGCCATATCACCATAATAAAAGTTTCCTTGAAGGGTATAGTTCTTTACGCTCTGACCGTTGTAGCGATCTATTCCACTCTTGGTAGCGATCCATATTACACTATGTTTGTCTTCTACGATGGAAAATACTCGTTGACTACTAAGTCCTTCTGTATGTCCTATTTGCCTGATGTTGAACATGCCTTTAAGTAATCCCGCATGGAGTTCAGGACTTATGATGAAGGCAATGATAATGACTATATATTTTATCAGTAGTTTCATAAGATAAAGTTTAACAAAGGCGTAATCATTGCTGTAAAAAACATATACCAGCTTTCTTACAGCGTATAATATGAAATATGTCTGTTAGACCAATAAAAATGTTGGCACAAAAGTAATCAAATTAGTTCAAAAATACCAAATAAATGTAAACAATGCGTATACTATCTATCCCTATTTCTGTCTTCCATTATTGCGTTGGCATGTTCAAGAGCCCAGTCTATTAAGGACTGGAGTAACGGCATCAGACTTTCTCCTCGTTCACTTAGCTTGTATTCCACTCTGGGCGGAACTTCCGGATAGACTTTCCGATGTATCAGTCCGTCGGCTTCCAGTGAACGTAACGTGACAGTAAGCATGCGTTGTGAAACTTCTCCAATGCTTTTCTGTATATCATTAAAACGCATGGTTCCGTTACTGTGAAGAGTGACAAGCACCAGCATTGCCCATTTGCTGCTGATACGACTGATGATATCGCGGATAGGGCATACGTTGATATGGTGAAAGTTTTGCATATATTAACAGTTTGTAAATAGTTGTTTTTCAATATTGCTTACTTTGATGTAACCGACTGACCTTTTTGTTCCTTCTTGTTTAACCCGTTTTTGTCGGATACATTTGCATTACAAAAGTAATAAAGTTACTAATAATAACTATCGTTTAATCTTTAAAAGGTAAAATTATGGCAAAACGTGTAGCTGTATTGGCCGTAAATCCCGTAAATGGAATGGGATTGTTTCAGTATTTGGAAGGTTTTTATGAAAATAAGATTGGGTATCGTGTCTATGCGGTGGCAGAAACAACTGATATTCGTACGAATTCAGGTATCGCACTTCGCACAGATGATATTGTAGAACATTTGAAAGGGCGTGCCGATGAGTACGATGCACTGGTCTTTTCTTGTGGAGATGCGATTCCTGTTTTTGGAGAGCATGCTTCAGAAGCTCCTTATGTTGCTATGATGCAGGTTATTAAGGAATTTGCAGAAAAAGGTAAACTGATGGCAGGACACTGTGCGGCTGCACTGATGTTTGAAATAGCCGGTGTGACAGAAGGCAAGCGACTTGCCCTCCATCCAATGGTAAAATCGGCTATAAGCAAAGGGATTGCTACGGATGCTGCGTATGAAATTGATGGCAATTTCTTTACGGCACAATGCGAACATACCCTGCCTTCGATGATGCCTCAATTGATTGAAGCACTGAAGAAATAAATCGATTAGGGTTGTATTTTATCCCACCCGGCAGCGTTATACCATGCGATGGAAGACTGACAGTATCTGTCCCACGTATAACTGATATTTCTGCCGGGGAAATACATACCCATACCGCAGAAACGTTCCGGATCTATTCTCAGAGTCATCAATGGATATTCTTCTCCATCCAGGCAATCTTTAGCAATAACGGCCTTGTCCATACTGTTCTGTACGTTTGTAGGAACGACACCTCCGTTCAGTTGTGAGATGAGATCGACTACATCGAACGCAAAATATTGATATTGGCCGTAACCATATTGCTGGATTTGTGTATAATCTAAGGTTGGGAGTTCCGATTGATGGCTGAGGAGTTCCGATTGTATGGCTTGAGCTACTTCTCCCATTGCCGTACAATCTACTGCGGCATACGTACCCCACCAGTTGTTTTCCTTATTAAATTGTATTGTTTCACTACAAATCTTTGCATAATCAATGGAATTATCATATAAATTAATAAAGAAACGGTCATAAGGAAAACCAGCTACAGGAGTTTCCATTACAGAAGCTACGCAGTAGTGAGTTGCATTGCGCAGTTCATAAAAAACTTCTGCTGTGCCCATCATGCAGGCATCGAACAGCGTAAATTCCAGATTTCCGCTGGGGAAACTTTGCTCTAAGGTTGTTGCCAGTTCCGGAATATCGATGGTATTGCTTTGTATGCCGTCCCAGCCAAATGAACGTGATTGAGCTGCAGTGGGAGAGGGAAGCCAGCCGCTGGCGTGAGAGCCAAAAATTAGTCCATAAGATTCTGCCGGAGCAATGTCCTGCATCATACGCAGATTCTCTTTCATAATATCGGGATCGGTGGCAATGCCAAGCCGTGCCTGATGGTGTTTTGCCTGTGCTATTACATTTTCTGTAGTCAGTGAGGAACCTGTTAATACTTCCTGACCATTTATCTTTCCGTATCCGTCAGTCTGAAATTCCAGAATTTCAGCTGTTTCCAGATGTTTGTTGCTTGAATATGGTTTATAATATACCACGAGTGTACAGGTATCTTGTGCAGTAGAAAGACTTTGGTACATCCACTGTACATTTTTCATAATGTAATTGTCGAGGTTATTGTTGGCAACCAAATAAGCAAGTATCACCCGTTTGGCACGTAGCGACTGATGATATCCAGGAATTTCATCAGAGCAAGCACCTAGAATCAGGAGTGAAACGATATATAGCAGGACTTTCTTCATGCTTAAGATTAATACAATTCGGCCTTCTTAAATGTAAATTCAGGATTTACGTCGAGAACCACGACGCTTTTATTTTTCTGGTATTTCTGTTTCAGTTTGTTTATTTCTTTTTGCAGGTTCTTTTTCTTCAGGTTGTAATAAACAAAGCAAGTCCGATTTTTAAGCTTGTTGTTCGATTCCAGATAATCTTTCAGTTGCATACTGTATTCTGCACGTCCTGCCAGTAGTCCTTTTTCATCGACAGATGCACTATCTACGTATTGTATATCGGTGAAATACACCAGTGAGTCGGAAAATGAAGCAGAAACTCCTGTTATATAGACTCCATATTTATGCTTGTCTTTCGGTGCTTTTGCCAGTGCGGGAAGAACGATAGATGCAACAAGCAAAAGACAAAATAATTTAAAATGTTTCATGTGTCTTAATTGTTTTGGTCACAAAAATAGACAATTACGCTAATATACGAAAAGGGAATAGAGAAAATTAACAAAGAAAAACGCATCGGCTAGAAAAAACAAAAGATGCAATAGTGTGGCATACTGCCCACTGTTGCATCCTGTTTTTTTCGGAAACGATCCTTATCTTATTACCCTAAATAAGATTTGAGCAACTTACTACGAGAATTTTGTCTTAATCGTCTGATGGCTTTTTCTTTAATCTGGCGTACGCGCTCACGAGTGAGCCCGAATTTGTCGCCGATTTCTTCCAACGTCATTTCCTGCGTGTTAATACCGAAAAACATCTGGATAATATCCTTCTCTCTTTCGGTTAGCGTAGAAAGTGCTCTGTCGATTTCCCTCGAAAGTGATTCATTAACCAAGGAACGATCCGCCATAGGGGAGTCGTCGTTTACAAGAACATCCAGCAAACTGTTGTCTTCTCCTTCTACGAAAGGAGCATCTACAGAGATGTGGCGTCCTGAAACTTTCAGTGTATCCGAAATTTTATCTACCGGAATCTCCAGCTCATCGGCAAGTTCTTCCGGAGAGGGGCGTCGTTCGTTTTCCTGTTCAAATTTAGAGAATGCCTTACTGATTTTGTTCAGTGAACCTACCTGATTCAATGGCAAACGTACGATTCGAGATTGTTCTGCCAAAGCCTGAAGAATAGACTGGCGGATCCACCATACAGCGTAGCTGATAAATTTGAAACCACGAGTTTCGTCAAACTTCTCTGCTGCCTTGATCAAGCCTAAGTTTCCTTCGTTGATCAAGTCCGGAAGGCTCAAGCCCTGATTTTGGTACTGTTTGGCTACTGATACTACGAATCGCAGGTTAGCACGTGTTAGTTTCTCTAAAGCAGCACGGTCTCCCTTACGAATACGCTGAGCGAGTTCTACTTCTTCTTCGACGGTAATCAGGTCCTCACGGCCGATTTCCTGCAAATACTTGTCAAGAGAAGCGCTCTCTCGGTTAGTGATACTTTTGGTAATCTTTAATTGTCTCATTATTATACACCGAATTTGGCTACAAAAATACGAAAAAACTTTCGTATATACGACTTTCTATTAAGAAAGATTAAACATAAAATAGGGCTTTCTCCTTTCAACTGATAAATGAAATATGATTAACGGGCCTTTGACTGACTGAGATTTGCTTCGACTTGTTTTTATATGAAAGAAAACCAATGAAAAATGTTTTTGTTAATCTTTGAAATCCAGACTGAGTTGTATCCATCTAGTAATGTTTTTCGGATCTTTTTCAGAAGATTCCTCTTTAGGATTTGAAATTGAAAGTCCCAAAAGGCGTATAGGACGATGCATATAATCGACCTCTGTTAGCAAATGTTTGGCAAGAGGCAGAATTTCCTTCAGTTGATACAGATTGCGGTTTACGCTTATACTGCGTGTAATTTGTGTGAAATCGTAGAATTTTACTTTCAGGGTAAGTGTACTGCCGCGGAAATTCTTTGCTTTTAATCGTTCTGCCAATTCGCAGGCTACGTGATAAAGCTCGATAATCACCGACGACTTCAGTGTGATGTCTTTTTCCAATGTGTGTTCGCATCCGATGGACTTACGTATCCGTACTGCTTCTACGGGGCGTAGGTCTATTCCTCGTGCAAAATCATAATATATTTTTCCAGCCTTTCCGAATTGCCTTGTCAGCATGTCCAAGGAACAGTTGCGTAGTGTTGTCCCGTTATAGATACCTAATGTGTGCATCTTCTGGGCTGTGACCGGCCCGATGCCCCAGAAGGCCTCTATCGGCAGTCCAGCAATAAATTCCTCGGCCTGGTCGGGGTGTATGGTACATAATCCGTCGGGTTTGCGCAGGTCGGATGCTATTTTGGCCAGAAACTTGTTGTACGATACTCCGGCTGACGCGATCAGGTGTAGCTCCTCCCGGATACGCTGCTTGATTTCGCGTGCAATGTCCACAGCCAGTTCAATTCCTTTTTTGTTTTCCGTGACATCGAGGAAGGCTTCGTCCAGCGATATCGGTTCGATAATGTCGGTGTATTCATGAAAGATGTCGTGGATTTGCGCTGATACCTGCTTGTATACCTCCATTCTACCTGGTACAAAAATCAGTTGCGGGCAGAGTTTCTGTGCCTTGACGGACGACATGGCAGAGCGTACTCCGTATTTGCGTGCTTCGTAGCTTGCCGTCGCCACTACACCACGCTTTTCGGCATGGCCTACAGCTATGGGCTTTCCTTTCAGCTCGGGATTGTCGCGCTGTTCGATAGAGGCATAGAAAGCGTCCATGTCTATATGTATGATTTTGCGGTTGGTACTCATGTCGATATAACGCTCTTTCATGCAAATTTAATGAAAGTTTTTTGGGCTATCATAAAATCATTTGTACTTTTGTGTTGCATTGAATAAACTAGCGAGAACAGTCATTATGATGAAAGATGAAATTAAAAAGGCATGTGAAGTCATGCAGAAAGGTGGCGTTATACTTTATCCCACCGATACAGTGTGGGGAATAGGCTGCGATGCAACCAACGAAGAAGCTGTAAAACGAGTGTACGAGATTAAGCGAAGAGCCGACAGCAAGGCGATGCTGGTGCTGGTTGACAGTCCGGTAAAAGTGGACTTTTATGTTCGCAATGTACCTCCTGTAGCTTGGGATCTGATAGAAATGACAACCAAACCTCTTACTATTATTTACGATGGCGCACGCAATCTGGCTCCTAATTTACTGGCTGAGGATGGTAGTGTTGGCATACGTGTGACGAGTGAGGCATTTTCTAAAGAACTTTGTTTCCGCTTCCGTAAGGCGATTGTTTCCACGTCGGCCAATATCAGCGGGCAGCCGGCTCCGGCAGTATTCAGTGAAATCAGTGAAGAAATCAAGAATGCGGTGGATTATGTGGTTGATTTTCGTCGTGAGGAAACAGGACATCCGAAACCTTCCAGTATTATCAAGCTGGGTGAAGGGGGAGTCGTGAAAGTCATAAGAGAATAAAAAATACGTGTCTGATGAAAACATCGCAAGATAAAATAGATTTGCTTCAGCGTTTCATCCAGTGGAGGGAAAAGCATATTACAAATAAACAGTTTGTTCTGATCTTGAGTTTCCTCGTAGGTATTTTTACTGCATTGGCAGCTTATGTGCTGAAGTTTCTGGTAGAATATATAAAGGAGTTCTTGACGGAGAATTTCGATCCGATGGGTGCCAACTGGCTGTATCTGGTTTATCCGGTAGCCGGTATCTTTATAACCAGCTTGTTTATCCGTAAGGTAGTGCGTGACGATATCAGTCATGGTGTAACCAAGATTCTGTATGCCATTTCACGTAAACAGAGCCGTATCAAGCGGCATAATATCTGGTCGTCTGTCTGTGCCTCTGCCATTACGATCGGATGTGGTGGTTCTGTCGGTGCCGAAGCACCTATCGTATTGACGGGTTCTGCTATCGGATCAAATCTGGGAAGTATTTTCCGTATGGATCACAAGACTTTGATGCTGCTGGTGGGATGTGGTGCGGCCGGTGCTGTTTCCGGTATTTTCAAGGCTCCTATTGCCGGTCTGGTCTTTACATTGGAAGTACTGATGATTGACCTGACAATGGCTTCACTGCTTCCCTTGCTGATAACCAGTGTGACGGCTGCTTCCGTTTCTTATTTGTTGCTGGGAACAGAAGCCATGTTTCAGTTTCATCTGGATTATCCTTTTTCGTTAGCTCGAATTCCTTATGCTATTGGACTGGGTATATTCTGCGGGCTAGTGGCCTGGTATTTTACTCGTTCCATGAACTGGATAGAAGATATCTTCCGGCGGTATTCTAATCCGTATGTAAAATTTGTCATCGGTGGGACAATGTTGAGTATTCTGATTTTCCTCTTTCCTCCGTTGTATGGTGAAGGTTATGATACAATCAGTCTGTTGCTGAATGGAGAAACTGCTACCGATTGGAATACGGTCATGAACAATTCATTCTTTTACGGTCATGCCAATTTGCTGGTAGTATATCTGGTACTTATTATCCTCTTTAAGGTTTTTGCATCGAGTGCAACAAACGGTGGAGGTGGTTGTGGTGGTATTTTTGCACCAAGTCTGTTCCTGGGATGTATTGCCGGTTTTGTTTTCTCTTATGTATGTAACGAGTTTCATATTGGCAACACCTATATTCCTGAAAAGAACTTTGCACTGATGGGAATGGCTGGTCTGATGTCGGGAGTCATGCATGCCCCATTGACAGGTATCTTCCTGATAGCGGAACTGACGGGAGGGTACGACCTCTTTTTGCCATTGATGATTGTTTCTGTATGCGCATATCTTACGATTATCGTATTCGAACCTCATAGTATTTACTCCATGCGTCTGGCCAAGAAAGGAGAATTAATTACTCACCACAAGGACAAGGCTGTATTGACCTTGATGAACATGGAAAGCATTGTGGAAACAGACTTCTTGAAGGTTCGTCCTGATATGGATCTGGGAGAAATGGTAAAGCGTATTTCACAGTCCAGTCGTAACCTTTTTCCGGTAGTGGATGCAAATGACAAATTAATAGGTATTGTCGTGTTGGATGATATTCGTAACATCATCTTCCGACAGGAGTTGTATCACCGGTTTCGGGTAGAAAGTTTCATGAAACCTCCTACCGCTCCAATCATCAATACCGATTCAATGGAAGATGTAATGAAGAAATTCGATAAGACTGGAGCTTGGAACTTGCCTGTCGTCGATGAAGATAATAAATACATTGGCTTTGTGTCTAAATCGAAGATGCTGAATACCTATCGTCAGGTTCTGGTAGATATTTCGGCTGAATAAAAAGCAAAAAAATATGGATAAGAAAGATTTAAGAATCGTATATATGGGTACTCCCGAGTTTGCCGTAGAAAGTCTGAAAAGACTGGTGGAGGGAGGATATAATGTAGTTGGCGTAATTACGATGCCTGATAAGCCGATGGGGCGTCATGGCAGTGTATTGCAGCCGAGTCCGGTAAAGCAGTATGCCGTATCGCAGGGATTGAAAGTGCTTCAGCCGGAAAAACTGAAAAATGAAGATTTTGTAGCAGAGCTTCGTTCGCTGCATGCCGATCTTCAGATTGTGGTAGCATTCCGTATGTTACCGGAAATTGTATGGAATATGCCTCGTCTGGGTACGTTTAATCTGCATGCTTCTTTATTGCCTCAATATCGTGGAGCCGCTCCAATCAACTGGGCAGTGATCAATGGAGATACGGAAACCGGTATCACAACCTTTTTCCTGAAGCATGAAATAGATACGGGTGAAATTATCGATCAGGTACGTGTTCCGATTGCAGATACTGATAATGTAGAAATGGTTTACGATCGTTTAATGCATTTAGGAGGTGATCTGGTCCTGAAGACGGTTGATGCCATTCTGGAAGGAAATGTGAAAACGACTCCACAGGAAGAGCTGGCAAAGGTGGAAGAGCTTCGTCCGGCTCCGAAAATATTTAAGGAAACATGTCGTATAGACTGGACGAAAGGAGTGAAACGGGTATATGATTTTGTGCGTGGTCTTTCTCCTTATCCTGCAGCGTGGACAGAATTGTGTCAGGATAGCAGTGCTCCTGTAATGCTGAAAATCTATGAAACAGAGAAACAGTTCTGTGAGCATTCATTGAATCCGGGAAGTATCGTTACCGACGGAAAGACTTATTTTAAGATAGCATCTACCGATGGATATGTTAATATTCTTTCTTTGCAACTGGCAGGCAAGAAACGTATGAATGTACAAGATTTCTTGCGTGGCTATCGGCATGCGGAAGGTGCGTATGTGAAGTAATTATAGAAAATGCCATTCAGAACAGTCCGGAAGAGAACGAGAATTGTTACTGAATGGCATAAGAGATATAAACTTAGAAACAACAAGATGCTATAAAACGTGAGGGATTTTCTTCAGTTTGCGTTCCTTGCGAATTAGTCTTTACGATCCATTCGGCACGCTTGTTTGCTCCACTATTATAAACGATTTTAAATCCCTTACATTCGGACTCCTTGTAGTCCGGAATACTTTCAAGTGTATAGGAAACAATTCCCCAAAGCCGTTCGGTATATGTGTCACCTTCGTTGTTGTGCCGAAATTCTACTTGTAACAGACCATTTTCATCTAATCGGGTGTCTGCATTCAATACAAGGCTGATCCGATGGCTGATGTTAGTGCTTCCGTAATATTCATACTGAATATTCAGATGCTTCTGGCTGATGGATGAGGCGGTAATTTGGATTGGATCATTGCCATATATATCTTCTGTTCCTGCTTGTCGCAAATCGTTAGCTTTTTTAGTAAGTACTTTATTTACTCGAATCAGTTCGACAGAAGTGCTGTTTGACGTTTTTTCGGCTGTTTCTCCAGCGTACTGGAATACGGCCATAATTCTTTGACCGGTAGAATCTGTCTGGGTAGAGGTAATGAATCCCGGATTAACGGGAACCAGCGGGCCGTATGAATCCGATTCTATTATAATATCTTTTCCGTCAGCATTTACAGTTCCCAAAGTAGGATATACTGTTTCTGGTTCATTATCATCCAGACACGACGAGAATGTGACACAGCAAAATAAGATACCAATAAGATGGTGAAAATATTTTTTTCGTTGCATAATTGGCTATTCTAATTTTAATTCGTTTATAAAATGTATAAAATTGCTCTTTACTGCATTTGTAATTGTTAAAAACACTTTAAGGTAAAAATTATTCTCCGCAATGTGCAGTATTTTTGCCGTCATTACATTTCATAGTAAAATGCAGATGAAAGCTGATATATCGGAGGAAGAATTGTCGTTGCAGTGTCAACGGGGAGATATGCAGGCGCGCCGCACCCTATATGAACGTTATGGTGGGGGGCTGATGGCGATATGTCTTCGTTATATTGGTGACCGTGAAACGGCAGAAGATGTCTTGCACGATGGATTTCTTCGTATTTTTCAGTCTATTAAGCAATTCTCCTATCAGGGAGAAGGCTCTCTAAAGGCATGGCTTTCGCGAGTGATGGTGAATGAGGCATTGGGATATTTAAGAAAAAAGAATGTACAGTTGCAACAGGAGGTCCTGATGACAGAGATACCGGATGTTCCTGACACGGATGACAGCGATTTGAATGATATTCCCCGCTCGGTTTTGATGAAATTTATTTCCGAACTACCTGACGGTTATCGTACAGTATTCAATTTGTATGTATTCGAAGAAAAAAGTCACAAAGAGATTGCCTCATTACTCGGAATAACAGAACATACTTCATCTTCGCAATTTTATCGTGCCAAGAGTTTATTGATAAAGAAGATTAATGAATATAGAAAAAGGGAACTAAGATGAAAGAGAATGATAAATGGGTAGAAAACCTTCGAAATAAGCTGGAGGATTATTCGGAACCTCTTCCCGGAGAATTGTGGGGGAAGCTGGAAGAAGAATTGTCTGCGCCACGCGTCATTCCGATGTGGAGGACACGACGCTTTGTTGCTGCTGCCGCTGCTGTAGCAGTTGTAGCTGTCTCGTCGCTGATGTTCTGGTTTGTAAATTCTCCGACGGCAGATTATGTTCGCGATCAGCAACCTTTGGCCGAAGGATTGGAACAGCAGCATGTGTCTACGGATATACTTCCGAATCTGGCTGAGGAGAAAAATCCTTCTGTAACCTCTCGACCGATATTGGCAGCTGTGACTCCTGTCGCAGAAAAAGTCTGTCAGCCAGCTGAGGTGCAAATGATGACGAATGATTTGGAAAAGACAGTGCCTGAGAATGAACGTGAAAGTACTGGGGAAGAGAATAAGAAAGAGGAAAATGTGCAGTCGGCCGTGACGAAAGAAGATATGGCCGACAAGGAGCGTGCTTACCGTACGTTGAAAGCAGACCGTCGTCAGTTACAGCAGAATCAAGAAATGCTGATGGGCGTGAAAACAGAAAAAGGCCGTAAATGGTCAGTCGGAATCTCTGCCGGGAATACCCCTTATGCTTCATCCCGTTCGTTTGAAGGCATGAGTCGTCTGAATAGCCGTTCGCTTTACGCTAGCCCAATCAATATGGCAGCAGTGTCGGAAAATGATAATCAGACAGCTTATAGCCAGGTATTGTTTAATAATCGTGATCGTAGTACTACGACTAATGTACATCATAAAATGCCAGTTACGGTTGGAGCTTCGGTAAAATGGCATATTACCGACGGATGGGCTGTAGAGTCGGGCTTATATTATACGATGCTTTCATCTGAATTGCATTCCGGTTCCAATTCTTACTTGGAAGAAGAACAGAAACTACATTATGTAGGTATTCCTCTGAAGGTACACCGCTCGATATGGGACAGCCGTTGGCTTTCGTTTTATGTTTCGGCAGGAGGAATGGTCGAAAAATGTGTTTCTGGTGGAGTAGATGTGGTTTATGTAAACGGTACTTCAAATCGTAACATGGAACATAATTCGTTGGATGTAGATCCTTTGCAGTGGTCTGTATCTGCTGCTGCAGGTGTTCAGGTGAATTTTACAAAGAACATCGGGCTATATGCCGAACCGGGTATTGCCTATTATTTTGACGATGGCAGTGAGGTGGAAACAATCCGGAAAGAGCATCCCTTTAATTTTAATTTGCAGGTTGGATTGCGCTTCAGTATCAAATGAAAATACTCGTTTTTATCTTTATCATAGTTGGAATTGTATAAAAATGCTTATCTTTGCTTATCAGAACAATGCATTTACTAAGTTATGAAGCATGAATTGAAAATATCTCCATCGCTTTTGTCTGCCAATTTTGGAAACTTGAAAGACGATATTGAGCGGGTAAATCATAGCGAAGCCGACTGGTTGCATATAGATATCATGGACGGGGTGTTCGTACCGAATATCTCTTTTGGATTTCCGGTTTTGAAATATGTAGCCGAATTGAGTGAAAAGCCACTTGATGTACATCTGATGATTGTACAGCCAGAAAAATTTATTCGTGAGGTCAAAGAACTGGATACGATGATGATGAATGTACATTATGAAGCATGTACCCACTTACACCGTGTCGTGCAGCAGATAAAAGACGCTGGCATGCAGGCGGGAGTGACACTGAATCCGGCAACACCGGTATCGATGCTCGCCGATATTATCGGTGATGTGGATATGGTTCTGCTGATGAGTGTAAACCCTGGCTTTGGAGGGCAGAAATTTATTCCGCGTACGTTGACGAAAGTACGTGAGTTGCGCGAAATGATCGACCGTACAGGCTCGGGTGCCTTAATAGAGGTAGATGGCGGCGTGAATCTGGAAACCGGTGCGGAGCTGGTTAAGGCTGGTGCCGATGTATTGGTTGCGGGCAATGCTGTATTTAAAGCTCCTGACATGGAAGATATGATTCACCGTTTGAAGAATTTGAAGTAACTAAGTTGTGAGTTCTCGTTTCACATTTTATCCTCCCTTCCGGTTGTCAGTAGCACTGGCAACCGGAATTTTTTTATCTCATTGTTGGCAGGCGGTGAGGGAGTATCTGTCTGTGCTTCTGGTCTTATTTGTTATTTCCGTTCTTTTCTGCCTGTTTTTCTATCGTACAAGTACTTATTCCCGCCGTTTTGCTTTTGGCTTATCTGCTTCGTGCAGTTTTATGCTTTTAGGAGGAATCTTATATATCCTGGCCTGTAATAAGGTGAACTATTCATGGCCTTCTGCGGATTCAGTTTATGTGGGGACGATAACAGATATTCCTCATAACAAAGGGAAGACCATACAAGCCACGGTTCATATAGAGCATCTGAAAGATACGCTTTCGCATGAGTGGAAGTCGGTAAACCGGAATATTATGCTTTACTGGATACCCGATTCCGCTCAGGTCTTGCAATGTGGTGACCGTATTTGTTTTTGCTCTCAGGTGCGGAAGCCTGTGTCGGATGTGGATTTTTCCGGTTTTGATTACGGACGATATTTGGAAATACAGGGCATTGGTGGAACTGCTGTCGCATTTGCCGGACGATGGCACCGGCTTTCGCAGTGTGGTGAAACGACATGGGCTCAGCATGCTTTGATGTTCCGGGAACAAATTGTTGCGACTTATCGTTCCTGGGGGCTGAAAGGAGATATTCTTGCGGTTGCATCGGCTCTTACGGTGGGGGATAAGGCCGAACTGACTCGCGAATTGAAAGCTACTTACAGCGCAGCTGGAGCCAGTCATGTGTTGGCTCTTTCCGGACTTCATATCGGTATTTTGACGATGATTTTATCCTGGCTGTTATATCCTTTGCGCCGTATTCGAGGTGGAAAATGGATGATAGGTGTTTGCCTTGTTTCTTTTCTTTGGGGATTTGCATTTCTTTCAGGCCTGAGTGCTTCGGTCGTGAGAGCGGTGACCATGTTTACGGTTTATACACTGGCTTCAGTTGTTTCAGAAGAACGTTTTTCTGGGTTTTCCGCACTTTCACTGGCAGCCTTTCTGATGTTGGTTTACCAGCCGATGTATTTGTTTGATATCAGTTTTCAGCTTTCCTTTGTTGCTGTTTTTTCCATTCTTTTGTTTTATCCTTTATTCAGTGGCCTATGTCACTTCCGTAATAAAGTTGCGGGGTATGTCTGGAATATTTTGTCGCTTTCTATGGCTGCCCAACTTGGAACCTTACCGTTCGTCCTTTATTATTTTGGTGCGTTTCCGGCTTATTTTCTGTTGGCTAATCTGGTTGTTGCTCCGCTTTCTATTTGTATTTTGGCTATTACTTTACTGGCATTGGTACTTTCTACATGTAATTGCTGGATAGTAGCTTTTGTATCACAGGGAGTGGAGATTGCCGTACGGTTATTGAACGGGAGCATGGCACAGATACAACATTGGTCGGGAGCCCAGATTTCATCTGTTTATCTTTCTGCCTGGCAAGCAATTCTGCTGGCGGTCTTGTTGTTGGCTTTGTGGCAATATTGTGTCAGCCGTCGTGCCCGTGAACTTATTGTTTCTCTGATATGTCTGAATGTACTGCTTGTCAGCTTTGTAATGACTTCTATGAAAAAAACGGAAGATTATTTATATCTGACACGAGCCGGGGTATATACTAAGCACGACCGGCAGGTGAATGAGTTATTTTCTTCCTCCCATATCTACAAGGTGGAGCATCTTTGTGTGGCTCTTTTGGACAATGGCACTTGGAAAAACCGGCAGACAGCGTATCCGTTATCTGTCGATTATGTATACATCTGCCGTGGATTCAAAGGCTCCCTGAAGGATGTCATCCCATTATTTCATATCGGTCGGGTGGTGCTCGATGCATCTTTAAGTGAAGCATATCGGGAAAAACTGAAACAGGAATGTGAAACTGCCGGACTGGATTACATAGATATTTCGGAGAAAGGTTCTTATGCTATTCTTCTGTAGATTAAGAATTAATTTGTAATTTTGCCTCTCAAATCAATTCGAAAATTTTTTATGTTGACGAAAGTTATACTTCAAGCCAATATCGATAAGGTTGCCAAATATTTTGAACGCGCCGACAAGATAGTAATCGTAACTCATGTTTCTCCCGATGGCGATGCGTTGGGCTCATCGCTGGGACTTTTTCATTTTCTGGAAACACAGGAAAAAAATGTGCATGTGATTGTTCCTAATGCTTTTCCTGATTTCCTTCGCTGGATGCCCGGAGCGAAAGATATCATTCGTTACGATAAGTATGCAGAATTTGCCGACCAACTGATAGCTGAGGCTGATGTGATCTGCTGCCTCGATTTTAATGCTTTGTCGCGTATAGACGAAGTCGCTAAACCGGTTGCGGCAGCTCCCGGACGGAAAGTCTTGATTGACCATCATTTAAATCCGGAAGATTTTTGTCGGGTTACCATTTCTCATCCTGAAATATCGTCTACTTCCGAATTGATATTCCGCCTGATTTGCCGTATGGGAAATTTTGAAGATATTACGCGTGAAGGAGCTGAATGTATTTATACCGGCATGATGACCGATACCGGAGGATTTACTTACAATTCGAATAACCGTGAAATTTATTTCATTATCAGTGAACTGTTGTCGAAAGGCATTGATAAAGACGAAATCTATCGCAAGGTTTTCAATACCTATTCCGAAGACCGTTTGCGTTTGATGGGATATATCCTATACGACAAGATGCAGGTGCTTCCGCAGTTCCGTTCGTCGCTGATCTGGCTGACTAAGGAAGAACAAAGTAAATTCCATTGTGTAAAAGGAGATACAGAAGGATTCGTCAATATTCCTTTGCAGATGAAGGGGATATGTTTTTCGGCCTTTTTGCGTGAAGATACGGAAAAAAATATGATTAAGGTTTCACTTCGTTCGGTAGGTACGTTTCCTTGCAATAAGGTGGCTTCGGAGTTCTTCAATGGTGGAGGTCATCTGAATGCTTCGGGAGGTGAGTTTTACGGAACAATGGAGGAAGCTATTACCTTATTCAAGCAGGCTTTGGTAAAATACGAAAGTTTGTTGCTTAGTGAGACTGGGAAAAATTAAATAACCTGAATAAGCCTGTTGGAACTGCCGGTTCGGACAGGCTTTTAATGCAATGAAAAACATGAAAAAACTGAATGTATTACTTTTAGGTGTGTGCCTTTCATTGGGCGCATGTGCTGTAAAGCCGACTTCTGAAGTTTATACTTCGGCAAGAGGTACGCAGTGGGAGTGGAACAAAGGAACAATTGTGGTTCATTCACCAGAACGTCCTGCCGGACAAAAAAGTGTATTGGGGCTGACCGTTCCGAAAATGGAAGTCGTTCGTGTTGGTTTCGTAGGACTGGGGATGAGAGGCCCTGGAGCCGTAGAGCGCTTTACACACATACCGGGTACCCAGATTGTAGCTCTTTGCGACTATGAGCAGGAACGTGCTGAAGCATGCCAGAAGTATTTAAAGGAAGCCTCTCTGCCTAAAGCTGCCGTATATTCGGGTGAAAAAGGATATGAGGAGCTCTGCAAACGGGAAGATATTGATCTTGTATATATCGCAGCCGACTGGCTGCATCATTTTCCTGTAGCGAAATGTGCCTTGGAACATGGGAAAAATGTAGCGGTGGAAGTTCCTTCTGCCATGAATCTGGAAGAATGCTGGGCACTGATCAATCTGAGTGAAACGACTCGCAAGCATTGCTTTATTCTGGAAAACTGCTGTTATGACTGGTTCGAAATGAATACTTTGAATATGGCGCAGCACGGTGTATTTGGTGAGATTATTCGGGCTCAAGGTGCATATATTCATAATTTGGAGGCCTTTTGGGATTATTATTGGAAAAAAGGTAAAGACGATAAATTAGGATGGCGTCTGGATTATAACATGCGTCATCGGGGAGATGTATATGCGACTCATGGACTGGGACCTGTGGCACAGGCACTCAATATTCACCGTGGCGACCGAATGGTTACGCTGGTAGCAATGGATACCAAGTCGGTGGTTGGTAAATCGCTGGTAGAAGCACGTACCGATTCTGTCTGCAACCAGTTCCGTAATGGCGACCATACTACCACTTTAATTCGCACGGAAAATGGAAAGGTGATCGAGATACAGCACGATGTCATGACCCCTCAGCCTTATAGTCGTTTGTATCAACTTACGGGTACAAAAGGTTTTGCCAATAAATATCCCGTAGAAGGATATGCACTCGATGCGAAACAGTTGACCGCGTCGGGAGTTCAGCCTAAAGTAGATGATTTGAGTTCACATGGCTTCTTGCCAGAAAAAGAGATGGCTGCATTGGTCGAAAAGTATCAGCATCCCATCTTGAAGAAATATGGTGAAATGGCTAAAGAAGTCGGCGGACATGGCGGTATGGACTTCATCATGGATAGTCGTCTGGTTTATTGTTTGCAGAATGGCTTGCCGCTGGATATGGATGTGTACGATCTGGCAGAATGGTGTTGCCTTGCCGAACTGGGAGAACTTTCCATGGATAATGGTTGTGCACCTGTAGCCTTTCCTGACTTTACTCGCGGAGAGTGGAATGTAGTAAAGGGATATAAGCATGCGTTTGCTGCTCCTGAGGATGAGGCCGAAGCAGCGAGAAAAGCTGCGGAAGCTACTGTCCGACTAAAAGCACAAGGTGCCAAGGAATGGGCCGAGAGTAAATAAAAGATTAACGAATGAGCCGAAGATAAAGGCTTCGAAACCGAAAATAGAAAAGTAATGAATGCTTTAAACAATGTGATTGCTCATTTTCCGGAAGTGAGAGAAATCGTTCAAATCAAACCTTTGACTTCCGGATTGATCAACCAGACTTATCTAGTGCAGACCAAAGATATATCGGCATCGGATTATATCTTACAGTGCATCAATCACCAAATCTTTACAGATGTAGATATGCTTCAGTACAATATAGAAGCTGTTACCTCACATATCCGGCAGAAACTGGAAGAAGCTCACGAAGACGATATTGACCGTAAGGTGCTCCGTTTTGTTAAAGCGGATAACGGCAAGACATATTATTTTGATGGGGAAAAATATTGGCGTATGTCAGTGTTTATTCCCGGTTCACAGACGCTCGATGTGGTTACTCCGGAATCGTCATACCTTGTCGGACTGAAGTTTGGTGAGTTTGAAGCTATGCTGGCAGATATGACCGAATCGTTGGGAGAAACCATTCCCGACTTCCATAACATGGAGTTCCGTTTGCAGCAGTTACGTGAGGCAGTACAGCAAGATGCGGCCGGACGACTGGAAAAGGTACAGGGACTGGTGGCGGGTATAGAAAAAGATGCCGAAGAAATGTGCTGTGCGGAACGTTTGTATCGGGAGGGTAAGTTGCCGAAACGCATTTGCCATTGCGATACGAAGGTAAGCAACATGCTGTTCGATGAGCAGGGAAAAGTACTTTGCGTTATCGATCTGGATACGGTAATGCCTAGTTTTGTCTTTTCCGATTTTGGCGATTTCCTTCGTTCGGCAGCCAATACGGCTCCAGAAGACGAACCGGATTTAAGCAAAATACATTTCAGATTCGATATTTTTCAGGCTTTTGCCAAAGGATATATTGAATCAGCCAGAAGTTTTCTGACACCTGTTGAAATAGAGTTGTTACCTTATGCCGTAACCTTGTTCCCGTATATGCAGGCGGTACGTTTTCTGGCCGATTATATCAACGGCGATACCTATTATCAGATAAAATACGCCGAACATAATTATGTACGTACATTGGCACAATATACATTGTATCAGGAAACAAGACGTGTTATGCCAGAGATGAAGGCATATATTGCATCTTTGATGAAGTAATGTTTCTTGTCTTGATAAGGAGAATATAAGCTTGTGTTAAGGGCTGTTAATGCTTTGACTCGTTTTGAAATATATGAAGCATTTTGCTATTTTTGCGGCGTAAATAATATGAAAATGAAAAAGATAAAACTGTTTTTTGCGGTAGTTTGTGTAGTGGCTTGCTGTTTGCAGAGTTGTGATAATAGCAAGACTTATGCTGAAATGAAAGAGGACGAAGCCGATGCGATTAATGCATGGATTCTGAATCATGATTATCAGGTTATCAGCGAGAGAGATTTTTACAATCAGGATACAATCACAAATGAGAACCAGTTTGTGCTGTTCGAGGAGAGTGGTGTTTACATGAATATCGTACAGCCAGGAGAAGGTACTTCTAAATTATCAGCCGGATATTATGAAATAGCTTCTCGTTATATTGAAGTCGCGATACAGAATCGTGACGGAATGTTTGCTGTTGGTGATACGCTTTCTGGGAATATGAATTTGCTTGATTATCCTGCGTATAGGGTTAATTCCAGTTGGAGTTTACCGCAGTATATGCTTTATCCGGAAGTCTATAAACTGACAATAAGTGGCTCTTCTTATTCTGCAGCATTTACAGAAAGCTATCAGATGTATTCTATTTATGGTACCACTTCTGTTCCTTCTGGATGGTTGATTCCGCTGAAGTATCTGAAGCCGGCTCGTACCACATCTTCCGAAAAGGTGGCACGTGTACGTCTGATTGTTCCACACGGACAAGGAACCAGTCAGGCTTCTAAGTATGTATATCCTTGCTATTACGAGATAACTTATAATTTAGGAAAATAATGACACTGATTAAATCTATATCTGGCATCCGGGGTACTATCGGAGGAAAAGCGGGAGAAGGATTAAATCCGCTGGATATCGTAAAGTTTACTTCGGCTTATGCCACGCTGATTCGTCGTACATCGACGGTTGGCAGCAACAAGATTGTTGTAGGACGTGATGCCCGTATTTCGGGTGAAATGGTGAAGAATGTAGTTTGTGGTACTTTGATGGGAATGGGCTTCGACGTGATAAACATCGGTCTGGCCTCTACACCTACTACCGAACTTGCTGTGACAATGGCTGGTGCATGTGGAGGTATCATTCTGACTGCAAGCCATAATCCGAAACAGTGGAACGCACTGAAGTTATTGAATGAACACGGTGAGTTCCTGAACGCAGCCGAAGGTCAGGAGGTTCTTCGTATTGCTGAAGCAGAAGCGTTCGAATATGCAGACATCGACCATCTGGGTTCTTATACAGAAGATAATTCCTATAATGAAAAGCATATTGACAGTGTACTGGCACTGAAACTGGTGGATGTAGAAGCAATCCGTCGTGCTAATTTCCATGTAGCAATAGATTGCGTAAACTCGGTTGGAGGAATCATATTGCCGCAGTTGCTTGAGCGTCTGGGTGTACAGCATGTCGAAAAGCTGTATTGTGAACCTACAGGAAATTTCCAGCATAATCCGGAACCTCTTGAAAAGAACTTGGGTGATATCATGAACCTGATGAAAGAAGGTAAGGCTGATGTGGCTTTTGTGGTCGACCCGGATGTAGACCGTCTTGCCATGATTTGTGAAGATGGAACCATGTACGGTGAGGAATATACACTGGTGACCGTTGCCGATTATGTACTGAAACATACACCGGGCAATACCGTATCTAACTTGAGTTCTACACGTGCTTTGCGTGATGTCACTCGTAAATATGGCATGCAGTACAACGCAGCTGCCGTAGGAGAGGTAAATGTGGTTACCAAAATGAAAGAAACAAATGCCGTTATTGGTGGTGAAGGAAACGGTGGAGTAATCTATCCGGAGTCACACTATGGACGTGACGCGCTGGTAGGTATTGCTCTTTTCCTGAGTCATCTGGCACACGAAGGCAAGAAAGTTTCCGAACTTCGTGCTTCTTATCCTAACTATTTCATCGCAAAGAACCGTATCGACCTGACTCCTCAGACAGATGTAGATGCTATTCTGGCTAAAGTGAAAGAAATGTATAAGAATGAAGAGATAAACGATATCGACGGTGTGAAGATTGATTTCCCTGATAAATGGGTTCATCTGCGGAAGAGCAATACCGAACCGATTATCCGTGTATACTCTGAAGCCGCTACCATGGAGGCTGCCGACGAACTGGGTAAGCAAATCATGGACATCGTTTATAGTTTGGCTAAATAAAATTCAATAGAATATGTAGAATAAGAGGCCATCTCAAATTATATTTCAATTTGTACTGCACCCCAAAAGTTAGACACAAAACTTTTGGGGTGTTTTTATGAAGTAC
>ERZ779981.50-NODE-50-length-66436-cov-2.73229_pt1 | contig 66436 bp, 51 predicted proteins | sample MGYA00511182_ERZ779981 | MGnify/ENA primary metagenome ERZ779981 (study PRJEB29588, sample SAMEA2149539) | human gut metagenome | biome: human gut; feature: human-associated habitat; material: faeces | place: Denmark | collected 2008/2010 ... | reverse complement strand
GACTCAATTAATATATTATGATCCATTTTTTGAGCAATTTTTTTAGCAATGGCTTCAAATTCACAAAAGCTTTTAGCAAAATTAACCCGATGGATATATTTAGCATCATTATTTTTTGCAAGAATACAAAAATCATTAAGTTCATCAAAGGTAAGACCTGTCGTCCCTGAAATTACATTTTTACTATTTGAAAGAAATAGCTTTGTAATTTTTTTTGAAATATTAGCCTTTGAAAAGTCAACAAGCCAATCATAATTTTCAATATTTATATCCTCTATTTTTGTAATAACATTTTTTCTATTTTTAGCAAAAATATCAAAGCCTGTAATATTATAATCATATTCTTTAAGACTTTGATATATTTTTTTACCCATTTTACCATCAATACCAAGTAATAAAATATTTATAATATCACCCTTAGTATTTTATGATAAAAATATCATTTTGTATAGGCCTTTTTAAGAAGGGCCTGTCTTGCAGCCTCCTGCTCAGCATCCTTCTTTGTTTTTCCTACCCCACAGCCCATAATTAAATTACCATCCATTAAAACCTCAGCCGTAAACACCTTATCATGTGCTGGTCCCTCTTCTTTTATAATACGATATGATAAGCTTCTTTTATCAGCCTGAACCTCTTCTTGTAAAATAGTTTTAAAATCTTTAATTGATACAACCTCATCAATATAAGGAATTACTATTTTAGAGAAAACCTCATAAGCCTTATCAAAGCCAAATTCTTTAAATACCGCTCCTAAAACAGCCTCAAAAGCATCCGCAATAACAGCCTTTCTCGTTCTTCCACCTGTAAGTTCCTCACCACGGCCAAGATACAAATAGCTAGGAAGATCAAGATGAGCAGCATAAATATCTAAAGCCTCTTCTCTAACAGCTTGAGCTCTTCTTTTGGTCATATCTCCTTCTGCCATTTGATATTTTGAAATCAAATATTTAGACATTGAAAGTTCTAAAACCGCATCACCTAGAAACTCAAGACGTTCATTAAAGGGACAGTTGTGTTCATTTCCATAAGAGCTATGGGTTAAGGCTTCGATCAAAACAGATTTATCCTTAAAATCAACACCAAGTTTTTTTTCAAGTTCACTATAATGCTTCATTCTCTTCATCCTTCTTTGGCAATTTTGCAATTACTTTATTAATTAAATCAGTTTCAACCATCATTCTAGCTTGACCAATAGCATTTTTAAATGCATAAGCATTAGAGCTTCCATGAGCCTTTACAACTGGTACAGGAACACCAACAATCATCGCACCGCCAACCTCAGAAGAATCAAGACGTTTTTTGAAGCGTTTTAAAGCCTTATGCATAAATAAATAGCCAATAATACCACCAAGGCTTGACTTAATCTCTTGTTTAAGCATGTCTCCCATTGTTTTAGCAGTTCCTTCAACCGTTTTCATTACCATATTACCTGTAAATCCATCAGTCACAAATATATCACAAGGACTCGTTAAAATATCCTTTGTTTCGACATTACCATAAAAATTAATTAAAGGATCTTCATCAAGCATTTTATAGGTTTCTTGGTCAACCTCACGTCCCTTACCTGGTTCAGTGCCAATATTAAGTAGACCAACACGAGGATTTGGCACATGTAATATTTCACGAGAAATAGTTGTCGCAAAATAAGCTAAATCCCTAATATGTTCAGGTCTTAATTCTACATTAGCCCCAACATCAAGCATTAATCTTCCTCTTTTATCATAAGATGGAACAATAGGACAAAGACCAACTCTTCCAATTTGATGGAGCTTACGAATAATTAAATGTGCTCCACAAACAACACATTGGGTAGGACCTGCACTAACAACTGCTTGCGCTACCCCATCATGAGCTGATTGCATCGCCATACATAATGATGCATCCTTATTTCTTCTTATATAACTTACAGGATTATGTTCACCCATATCAACATACTTTTCAGTATGAACAATTGTTATTCTTTCGCTATTAGTTAAAAGGGGCTTTATTTGTTTCTCATCACCATATAATACAAGCTCTAAATCCTTATATTCCTTAACTGCCTCCATGCATGCTGGTACAGTAGTTTGGCATAGATAATCGCCACCCATAGCGTCTATTGCAATTTTGATCATAGAATCACTGCCTTTCATTTTACTACAATTATAGCATTATTATTGTTTTTTTCCTAGTTTAATTTCGCTTTTTTATTAAGGGCTTTCTCAATCAAATTCAAAACATGAGATGTTACCTCTTTTCCCATTTTATAATCAGATAAGTAATTTCTTGCATCTTCTAAAGCTTGAGTATAGATCTTATAATCAGTTTCAAAATCAAGATTTAAAAAACCGCTTTGTGCTTCTCCTAAAAATTCCCCTGGACCTCTTAATTTCAAGTCATAATCAGCTAAACTGAAACAATCATCAGTTTTTTCTAATATTTTTAATCTTTCATTACTAATATCATTACTAATAAGTGCACAAAATGCTTCCTTATCATTTCTTCCAACCCGACCTCTTAACTGATGAAGCGTTGATATACCAAATCGTTCAGCATTAAAAATATAAATACCTGTTGCATTTTTTACATCAATACCTACTTCTATTACGGTTGTAGAAACCAAAATATTATATTTTTTATTAATAAAATCAATCATTATCTTTTGCTTATCTTCAGGACTTAAAGCACCATGAATTATTTGAATTTTAGCATTTTCTACATTTTTTTCAATCATTTCTTTAATTGCTTTTAAATCAAGATAATTGTCCCCTTCAATTAATGCACCTACACAAAATGCTTGTTCACCACGATTAATTCTATTTTCGATGTCGTGATAAACTTCACTAATATTTACTAGACTATATAATTTAGTAATAATTTTTTTGCGATTATGAGGCTTTTCATGCATGGAGGAAATATCCATATCCGCAAATTTAACAAGACCTAAAGTTCTTGGAATCGGAGTTGCAGATAAATAAAGGGCATCTGTATGAGGATATTCTAATAGAAGTTTTTGTCTATCTTTTACACCAAATCGATGTTGTTCATCAATAACTAAAAGACCTAAATTTTTGTAATGAATATTATGATATAGTGCTGCTTGCGTTGTAACCAAAATATTAATTCTTCCAATCTCGAGATTTCGAATTATTTCATTTTTCTTTGCCATAGGCAAAGATGATGTTAATAATGAAACATTTGGATTAAATTGTTTTAGGGTTTCTTCAATATTTTTAAAATGTTGGGATGCTAAAATTTCGGTTGGTGCCATTAAAATTGATTGATAATTATTAAGCATATTAATCAATATAGCTACCATAGCAACTAAGGTTTTACCACTTCCAACATCACCTTGAATCAAACGGTTCATCACATATGTTTTTTTTGAGTCTAAAACAATCTGATTAATCGCATATTTTTGACTTTTGGTTAATTCATAAGGAAGACTATTTGTAAATTCAATAATTTTATCCTTTACTCCATCCTTTGGTTCTTTATTATTTTCTAAAACCAAAAGCGATAATGCTTCCATTTGAATTGAATGATTAAAATAAGTTACATATTTTTTTCTTCTAAAAACATTTGTTATATCTTCTTTACCATCAGGAAAATGCATTTTTTTCAAAAATAGGTTTATACCTAAAAAATGATATTTAGAAATTAATTTTTCTGGTAAAGTTTCTTTAAAATTAGGAATATCTTTAAATACATCCTCTAAAAGTTTAGTTATTAAATTATCATTAATTCCTTTAATTCCATAAACGGGATTTATACTTTTTTTATCATCAAAAATAATTTCTTTAAGCGTAAAGCTATTATTTAAAGCTTTATACGTACCAAAAATTTTAAGAGGCATCCCTTTTTTCAAAGAAAAACGTAGATAGCCTCTTCCATAGGCTAGCACTTTAACATTCGTTGTTTTAGTTTGAAAATAGAAAATAATATTATCAACAGAATTACGAATTTTTCTTGAAATAATTTGTGATGAAATATAACCATCGATGACAAAATCAAGTCCATCCGTTTGAAGATTTGGTTCTAATACGTCTAAAATATCATATTTTTTAGGAGCGTATAGTAATAAATCTTTAATTAAAAATATATTAGCGTCATTAAATTTTGCTAGTGTTTTTTCACCAACACCTTTTAAAATATTAATATTATCTTTAATATCAATCACTTGGTACCTCCTAAAATAAATAATGGTTGGATTTTCTCCAACCAATATTAAACTTCTTTATTTAAGCTTCAACTGCAATAATATATGAGTAAATATCTTGGTTGCCATCAATAACCTCAACCTCAACATCCTCATTAAGCTCTGTGCAATGTTCTTTAAGTTCTTCAATTTCCTCATCTGGTGTACCAACACCACGGAAAATAGTTACAATTGAAGAATCTTCGTTAACACATTTGTCCAATAGAATCTTTGTTGCATCAAGTCTTTCCTTAACAGAAACGACAATTTCGCCATTACAAATACCCATATAATCGCCAGCTTTAATTTTAACACCTTTAATTTCTGTGTCTCTAACGGCATAAGTAACCTCACCTGTTTGAACATTTGAAATAGCTTCTGTCATATCTTCATAATTTGTATCCAAATCATTTGAAGAATCAAATGCCATTAATGAAGCATAGCCTTGAGCAATTGTTTTTGCCTTTAAAACTCTAATATTAGCATCATCACAAAGCTTTGTAGATTGTTCAGCACTTAGTATTACATTTCCATTATTTGGAATAATAATAATATTTTCAGCATTACAAGCCTTAACTGCCTTTACAAATTCTTCTGTAGATGGATTCATTGTTTGACCACCATCAATAATGTAATCAACACCTAAGTCCGTAAATGTTTGTTTAATACCATCACCAAAGCATACAGCTACAAGTGCAAACTTCTTTTTTTCTTGAGGTTTTGTCTCTTCAGGCTTAGCATTTATAAGCTCTGAATGTTGAAGGCGCATATTTTCAACCTTAATCTTAACAAATTCACCAAAATTTTGAGCAAGCTCTAAAACCTGACCAGGCTTATTAACATGAACGTGTACTTTAACAAGTCCATCATCATGAACAAGAACTAAGGAATCACCCATCATAGATAGTGGGCTTCTTAAATCAGACTCTTGGAAATTTGCATCATTTTTAAGTTCAATGATAAATTCTGTACAATAGCCATACTTGATGTCACCAGAAACCTTTGCTTGAGCTGATTCAACTCCTGTTGCTTGTGAATCATTCGATTCAAGCATAACTCCATGAATAGCCATTTCCATTCCTTCAATGACCTTAATGAAACCAGCACCGCCACTATCAACGACACCTGCTTCTTTTAAGACAGGAAGTAAATTAGGTGTATTAGATAAAGATTTTCTAGCTTGCGTCAAATAAAGCTCAAATAATTCTTCATAAGATTTAATTTGTCCTTTTTTAGCAGCAACAACTTCTGCAGCCTCACGAACAACGGTTAAAATTGTACCTTCTATTGGCTCCATAACAGCTTTATAAGCAACATCTTTTCCTGAACATAGGCAATCAATAAAAGCATCAACAGAAATTTCATTTTCTGTCATTTCCTTTAAACCTACATAAATTCCACGGAAAAATTGGGATAAGATAACACCGGAGTTACCTCTTGCACCCATTAATAATCCACGTTGTAATTTTTTTGCTATATCAATGATTGATGATGACTCACAGGCAGTCATTTCCTTAACACCTGTCATCATTGTCATTTTCATATTAGTTCCTGTGTCACCATCAGGGACAGGGAATACGTTTAATTGATCTATTTCTTTATGATGGTTGCTTAAATTAATTGCACCATTCATCATCATTCTTTTAAATAATTTGCCATTGACTGAACTTATCATGGTTATAAACCCTCCTATATTCAAATCAAAAGGTATAATCTAGTTAGTATATCTTTCAATAATTAAGTTCTTAAAATAATATATAAAATGTGTATCCACATAAAATTCAAAAATAAACAACCAATTGCTTGGCTATGTAAATTATACCATACATTATTAAAAAGGCAAATGTTTTTTTATATTATGCTTAAAATGTAGTCGATTTTTTTAAAAATACTAGTTTTTTTCACTTGTTTATCACATAAAAGCCATAAGCTTTATTTTTTTTCAAAAAAGACTTGATTTTTAATATATATTAAGTTAAAATAATAGGGCTTGAAAAAATACTTGTTATCAAGGAGGTAAAATTTATGGCTAAATGTTATGTAACTGGAAAGAGTACTGTTTTTGGTAACCAAAGATCACACGCTTTAAATGCAACTCGCCGTACTTGGAAGTCAAACCTTCAAACTGTTCGTCTTGTTATGGAAGATGGCTCAGTTAAAAAGGTAAAGGTTTCTGCTAGAGCATTAAAGAGTGGAAAGCTAAACAGAGCTTAATTAAATAACCGCAGATATTGAATTGGCTTTTGGCCAATTTTTTGCGTTTTATAAGCAAAAAAAGGCTTTCTTTATTCAGCCTTTCTTTTAAATAAATTTCTAAAAAAATTAATTATCCTACTAAAAATGCTTGGTATTTTAACAACATAAAATCGCATATTAGCACCTCACCACAATATATGAGGTGTTTTTTTAATTTAGACTTAATTTTTCAATTTCTTCTTCTTTATTAGTTTGTTTAAATAAATAGGATCCTACAACAGCAACGTCAACTCCAGCATTTGCTACAAGCTTAATTGTCTTATCATTGATTCCTCCATCAACAGAAATTAAATAGTTGTAATCATTTTCTTCTCTAAGTCTTTTTAATTCACTAATTTTAGGAATAGAATTATCCATAAAGCTCTGACCACCAAAACCAGGCTCAACGCTCATAACCAAAACCATATCAAGATAAGGTAAATAAGGCTTTATCACATCAACACTAGTACCAGGCTTAATTGAAAGACCAGCCTTAATATTTAGTGAATGAATTTTATCAATAACCTCTTTAGCATCACAATCAGCCTCAATATGGAAGGTTATATAATCAGAACCTGCCTTCGCAAAGGCATCAATATAATTTTGAGGATGCTCAATCATTAGATGTGTATCGAACACTTGTTCCTTAAATGACGGTCTAATTTGTGATTGTACCATAGGACCAAAGCTTATATTTGGGACAAATTCCCCATCCATAATATCAATATGTAAGAATGGTGCATTTTTAACCTCATTAATTGAGCTTTCAAGTTTTTTAAAATCTGCGCTTAAAATTGATGGACTAATTATCATATTTCTTTCCTACTCCTTCTAACATCTTTAAATAATTATTATATCTTGTTTCCTTTATTTCTCTTCCAACCTCTAAAATAACACCACAGCCTTTTGTTCCTCTTATGTGGAGGCAATCTCTAAAGGCACAAGGATAATTTTTAAATTCAATAAAGGTATCTCTTAATACATCCTTAGATGAGAAACTTTCAAGTTTTGAAAATCCTGGTGTATCACCAATTAATCCACCAAAATATGGATAAAGATGACTTCTTCTTGTTGTATGTTTACCTCTATTTAAAGCATCGGAAATATCATTAGTTTCAAGCTTAAAGCCGGGAATCAAAGCGTTAATAAATGTTGATTTGCCTGCCCCCGTTTGACCAGATAAAACCGTAATTTTATCTTTCAAATAAAGTTTAATTTCTTCTGGTACTCCTTCTTTCGAATTAACATAAAAAACAGGATAACCAATTTTATTATAATAACTCATTCCTTCTTTTAATTTTGTAAGTTCTTCATTACTTAACAAATCAATTTTTGTAATAACAATTAATGGCTTAATACTATGAAGCTCTAAATTCGAGATAAATGTATCTAAAAGAAAATAACTTAAATCCGGTCTTTTAGCTGAAAAAATAAGCATAATTTGATCGACATTTGCAATATCTGGTCTTATAAGCTCATTTTTTCTTGGTAAAACATCATCTAAAAAGTATGTATCAAGACTGCACTCATATAAAACAAGATCTCCCACCTTAGGAGAAAGCTTAATTCTTTTTGTTTCAACCTTTTTGGAATATTTATTTGTACTTTTATTAAAGCTTGAATCCTTAGAAACTTCTTTGTGTCTTAGGCTTCCCCTAGCTTTTAATAATATTTCTTCATTATTTTCACCAAGTATTTTATATACGCCTGAATCAAGGCTAATAACGCGTCCAATTGCCATAACATATTCCTTCCATTTACCTTGATTATACCATATTTTTCTTATTTAGCGATATAAAATAATAACTTATTATTACTATTTTTCCGTAAATTTGAACCATCATCTGTCTCTTGATAAATAATTGTATCTGTATCCAAAATTGAATTAACATATATTCCTTCAAATAAAAAGCCATTCTCTTTACAAAATTCAAATGCTTTTTTATAATTTTCACCAACAAAGTTAGGCATTGTAATATAGTATTCACACTTAGAAATTGTAATAATAATTTTAGAAATTTCATCTAAATTAGTATCATATATACTTTGCTCTAATACGACATCATTAATTCCATCCGAAACCTCCCTTGTAACAATTTCATATTGAATATTATATCTATTTAGATAATCTTCTAGGATAATTTTGGCATCATCTTTGGTCATATTAACCATATTTTTTACTTTTTCCGATTTTTTTTGTTCAACATAAACTGTAATAGTTTGGGATTGTTTAATCAAAGAATTAGCCTCTGGTACCGTTTTTTTAATTTTATCACCTATACCATCAACATAAATAATTTCATATTTTATTTTTTTAGAATCTAAAATCTCTTTTCCCTCAATTTCTGTTAAATTGCAAATTTGCGGAATAGCTATAACATTTTCATGTTTAATAAAAGGATAAATTCCTAAAAAGAAAATAAGAAGCATCGTTGATAAAGTAAAAATAATCATAATTAATTTTTTTAGCATAAAAAACACCCAAACATAGTTTGGATGTAATTATTAATTATTATTCATATGCTTACTTCTTAACTGTCCGCAAGCCGCATCAATATCAGCGCCCTGCTCAAGACGCAATGTAACATTCATTGAGCGTTTTTTTAAAGTATCATAAAATTTGCGCATTTGTTCCTTTTTAGAACGTTTAAATGGCTTTTCTTTAACCTCATTATAAGGAATTAAATTAATATAAACATTTAAGCCGTGAAGTAAATCCGCAAGCTCATTTGCACATTTTATTGAATCGTTTAAGCCATCTATTAAAATATACTCAATTGTAACCCGACGATTAGTAGCTATAATATAATCCGAAATGGCCTTTACAAGCTCTTCAATCCTATAAGCCTTGTTAATCGGCATAATTTGATCGCGAATTTCGTTATTAGGAGCGTGAAGAGATATCGCTAAATTAGATTGTAAATCCTCCTTAGCATATTCATAAATCATCGGAACTAAACCACATGTTGAAACAGATATATGACGGGAGCCAATTTCAAGGCCATGAGGTTCATTCACAATATGTAAGAAATTAATAACATTTTGATAATTATCAAAAGGCTCACCAATTCCCATTACTACAATATGACTTATTTTTTCTTTAATTACCTCATATACAGATTCAAGCTGTAAAACCATCTCTCCTGCTGATAAATTTCTTAGTTTCTTTTTCATACCAGAAGCACAAAAGGCACAGCCCATATTACAGCCAACCTCAGATGTAACACATATTGATGTACCATAATTATGTCTCATTAAAACCGATTCAATTAAATTTCCATCCTGAAGTCTAAATAAAAACTTTTCAGTTCCGTCAGCTGATTTTTGATGATCTACAACCTCGTATAGTTTAATTTCAAAATCATGTTTCAAATGCTCAATAACTTCTTTTTTAATATTAGTCATTAAATCAAAGCTTCGAACATGAAAGCGATATAGCCATTCATATACTTGAATAGCTCTAAAAGGCTTTAAGCCAATTGAAATAAAATATTTTTTAAGGTCATCTAAGGTTAAATCATAGATATTTTTCACTTTAACACCTCATTCAATTCATCCTATTTTACCATAACAAATTAAAAAACGCTAGTATGATATAAAAAATAACGAGCATAAATACTCGCTATCTTTTATTCTTTATTATCTTAAATGCGCGTGAAGAAGGGCATCAAGGCGATTTAAAATCGAATTAATAATCTTATCTACATCAGCCGTTTCAAGCGTTTTTTCTTTATCCTCAAAGGTTAAAGATATTGCAAGAGACTTCTCGTTTTCTTTAACATTTTCACCCTCATATAAGTCAAATACCTCAAGGTTAGTTAAATACTTTTTACTTGTCATCTTGATTACATCACAAATTTCCTTACAAGTAACATTCTTGTCAACTACAATTGCAAGGTCTCTTGATACAGATGGGAACTTACAAATAGTTTGATACTTAAATGTCTGATGATTACATGCATAGATTTCATCAAGATTTAATTCAAATACATATGTATTATCGCAGCTATGCTCATGAGCATATCGTGGATGAACCTCTCCTACAAAGCCTACCATTTTTCCGTCGACAATAATCTTAGCTGTACGACCAGGATGCATATTCTTTAGATCAGGATATGCTTCAAATACTGGGGATAAATTTAGCTTTTCAAATAGAATTTCAAGGATTCCCTTAACAAGAAAAAAATCAACTGGGGTTTTATATCCTTGCCATTTTGAAGAAGCAAATAAACCATTAAAGGCACCAGCAAGATGCATAACCTCACTAGATGATGTATAAACCTTACCTATTTCAAAGAATGATAAATCATTCATTTTACGTGATTTATTATAAATAATTGTATTTAAAAGAGATGGAATTAGGCTTTGACGCATATAAGCACGATCTTCTGTCATTGGCATTAATAGTTTAATTGGTTCTTCTTTAGTTTCAACAAAATCATATAAATCAGCTTCATTAGTTAAAGAATAGGTTACAGCCTCATTAATAGTCATATTTGATAAAATAATACGACAGTTTCTAACAAGCTTTTGATAAGGAGTTAAAGCACCTTTATCATTTGTTGAAGCTAAAACAGTTGGAATATTATCATATCCATACATTCTTGCTACATCCTCAATAATATCCTGATAGCTAGGAAGTAGATCCATACGACGAGAAGGAATATTAATCTCATAAGAACCTGAGCCCTCATAATCATAACCTAAACGATCAAAAATAGCTTCTACTTCTTTATTATCTAAAGATGTACCTAATACCTTATTAATCTTAGCAGTTGTGACGCTTGTATGACGTTCCTTATAAGGAGCATCAATACCATTAACTCCGGCAAGAACCGTACCATTAGCATATTTTTCAAGTAAATAAGCCGCATAATCAAGAGCACGATTTACTCTTTGATAATCAATTGTTCTTTCAAAACGAGTTGAAGATTCACTCTTAAGACCTAAGCGTTGTGAAGTCTTTCTGATTGAAAGTGGCTCAAAATAAGCAGCCTCTAGGACAACATTCTTAGTTTCAGAAGTGATTTCAGTTGAAGCACCACCCATTACACCGGCAACACATAAAGCCTCATTACCATTAGTAATAACGATATCGCCCTTACTAAGCTTACGCTCAACATCATCTAAGGTCTTAATTACTTCGCCTTCCTTAGCCTCACGGACAACAATGCTTGTACCAAGCTTATCAGCATCAAAGCTGTGAAGTGGTTGACCAAGCTCCATTAAAACATAGTTTGTAATATCAACTACATTATTAATAGGACGAATTCCTGATGCAATAAGACGAGCCTTAATAAATTCAGGTGAAGATTTAATTTCAACATTTTCTATCTTTCTTGTTAAATATTTAGGGCACTTTGATGTTAAAACACTAACCTTAACATCATTTTCCTTTGAAGATTCCTCAAGACTAAACTTCTTTGGCTCTACCTTCTTATTTAAAGTAGCTGCTAGATCATAGGCAACACCCTCGATTGAAAGTAAATCTGAACGATTTGAAGTTAATTCAAGATCATAAACATAATCATCAAGTCCAAGGTAATGAAGAGGATTTTCACCAACAGGAGCATCCTCAGGAAGTAGATAAATACCATCCTTATAGGCTTCCTCAACAAACATTTCCTTAATACCAAGCTCTTGAAGTGAGCAGCACATACCATTAGATTCAACACCACGAATCTTAGATGGCTTAATCTTGAAATCGCCAGGTAATACAGCACCAGGAAGAGCCACGATAACCTTAGCTCCTTGCTTCATATTTGGTGCTCCACAAACGATTTGTGAAACAACACCTGGTTGAATTTCAATTTGACAAACATGTAGGTGGTCACTATCAGGATGATTTACACATTCCTTTACATAACCAATTGTCAAATTAGTATTCGTAGTAAGAGGATATGCCTCTTCAATTTCCGTCATATGGAAGGAAATTTGATTAAATAATTCTTCATTTGTATATCCATCTAGATTAATATAATCCTTTAACCAGTTTGTAGAAACCTTCATCTTACTTTACCTCCTTAAATTGATGTAAAAAGCGAAGATCATTCGTATAGAAATTACGAATATCATCAATACCATACTTAAGCATAGCAACACGTTCAATACCAACCCCAAAGGCAAATCCTTGAATATGCTCTGGGTCATAACCTGACATTCTAAGTACATTATCATTAACCATACCTGCACCTAGAACCTCAATCCAACCAACACCCTTACATGTTGGACATCCCTTACCACCACAGCGGCTACATGAAACATCTACCTCAACAGATGGCTCAGTAAATGGGAAAAATGATGGACGAAGACGAATTTTATTGTTTTGACCAAACATCTTTTTCGCAATTTCAAGTAATGCACCTTTTAAATTAGCAAGAGAAATATCCTCGCCTAAAACTAAACCCTCAAATTGCATAAATTGATGAGAGTGAGTTGCGTCATCCGCATCACGTCTATATACCTTACCAGGACATACAATTTTAATTGGAGCTCCACCCTTTTTCTCCATTGTACGAGCTTGTACAGGAGATGTTTGACTACGAAGTAAGTGTTCAGGATCAATATAGAAGGTATCCTGCATATCACGAGCAGGGTGTCCCTTAGGTAAATTTAATTTTTCGAAGCAGTATTCATCGGTTTCAATTTCTGGTCCTTCAGCTATTTCATATCCCATACCGATAAATAAATCCTCAAGCTCCATTATTGTTTGATTTAAAGGATGAATAGATCCTACATTAGCCTTTAGCCCAGGAAGGGTAACATCAACTGTTTCATTTAAAAGACGAGCATTGATTTCTGCATCATTAAGCTCTGCAAGCTTTGCATCAAATGCTTCTGAAAGCTCAGTCTTATATTGGTTAGAAATCATACCAATCTCTTTACGTTCTTCTACTGTTAAATTACGCATATTAGCCATAATTTGCGCAAAAGGACCTTTTTTACCTAATACATTTGCCTTTTCATTTGTTAATTCAATTTTGTTCTTAATTTCTTTAAGATTAGCCTTTACCTTATCTCTTAAAGCCTCAAGTTCTTCTTTGATTGCCATAAATATTGGCTCCTTTCTTTTAAATATTTTATATTAAGACTCACTTTTTTTTACTTAAGCAATAAAAAAAGTCGCCCTAAATCCAAGGACGACATTATCGCGGTACCACCTTAGTTCAGTATAAAATACTGCACTCAAATTCTTTAACGCAGAAAACGGGCTTGATTAGAGCCATTCAAAAGTGAATTCAAATTAAAAATCTAAGAAGCTTTCCACCATCCGCTTCCTCTCTTATAGATTAAATAACTCTACTAGTCTTTATCATCATATTTTTATCAACGAGTTAATTATACCCAATTTAAAAAAATTAAGCAAGAGCTTTTTATCAATTAGGCAACTCTTGCTTAAAATTAACTATTATTTTAAATTGTTATTTACATTATTTTTACTAGTTTTTTCAATCAAACTAGCAGATGATTTTATTATAACTACGATAGCAACATAAAGTCCAATAAGGATAATAGTTGTATCAATATCATTTTGAGATACAAAAAACAAAACAATAAATACTATTGAGACCAAAATTAAAATAATATCTTTAATATACTTCATCATTACTCCTCTTTTCCTTTCTACTAAATGTATTTTAACAAAATATATTTTTTTGTCAAATTAATATATAACAATTCTCCTACTTTAAATTGCGAAGTCCTTTAGGATAATGATTTTTTAAATGTCCATTAGTCGCTTTAAAGCCACCAAGATATAATCCATCTGTTTCAATTACACCGTAACCATTAGGAAGTGGCGCTTCTATCTCTTCACCAACTAAATACTTTAAAACTCTAGGATCATTAACATCAAGCTTTAATATATTTTTAAAATATTTACCTAAAGCTTTATAAAAATGGTGATATGGTTCAAAACGGCCCTTAATTACCTCACCAAGCTCAACACCATTAGTGTTAACATTAAGCTTTGACATATCAATATTTGATACAGTAAGATAATACCGGTTTCCTATTTTTTTAATATCACCCTTAGGTATTTCTTTAAGATTATCCTTCATAAACTTTATAACAATTTTCAATTCATCACTTTGTTTTGACTTATCATATCTTACACGTGATACCTCAGCTCTTTTTTTCCTTAAAAGAGCCATGTATTGACCCTCTCCTTTACCAGTAAAAGGATAAAATTTTAAAGTTTCTTTAATACTAGCTTCCTTCGTAAATTCCTTTAACAAAGGATTAGCTGGTAACACCTCATAATCAAGTTCATTTACAAGAAAAGAAACAATATCTTCATCCTCTTCTTTTGAAAATGTACAGGTTGAATAAATAAGAATACCATTTTCTTTAAGCATTTTATCGGCTGATTTTAATATTTCATAATCCATTTTAGCACAAGCCAATGGAAGCTCTCTTGTCCACTGTGCCATAGCTTCCTCGTCTTTTCGCATCATACCCTCACCTGAGCAAGGTGCATCAACTAAAATTACATCAAAAAAGCCAGGAAATGTTGATGCTAAACGAGAAGGTGTTTCATTTAAAACAACACAATTTTGATAGCCTAGGCGTTCAATATTACTAAATAAAATTTGACTTCTCTTTTTTGAAGGATCATTTGAATATAATATACCTTTAGGAATTCTTGATAAGATTTGTGTTGACTTTCCTCCAGGAGCTGCACATAAATCAAGAACCGTCTCATCGCCCTTAAACTGATACATATTAACAGGTCCCATCGCAGAAGGCTCTTGAAAATAGAAGGCACCTAAATGATGATATGGATGAGTTCCATATTTTTCCTCATCATTTAAATAATAGCCCTCGGGATCATATTTAATAGGTTCAAGGGGCATATTTAGATTTTTATGAAAAGTATCATAAGTAATTTTATTTAAACGAATACTTCTTACAGGCTTCTTTTGATATTCTTCAAGCATTAATTCATATTCTTTTTTAGTTAATGTTTCTTCTAAATATTTTAAAAATTCTTGATTCATTTTAAACCTCCTAAAAAAAAGAGCCTGCTATATATAAGCAAAGCTCTTATTTATTTAATGAGAAATTACTTAACTTGAGTAAACTTAACTCCATCTCTTGTAACTTCAAGAATAGAGTCACCCTTTTCAAGATTTAAAGACGCAACAGCAGCCTTATAAGCATCCTCAAGCTTACCACAAACTGGTTGAACACCCCATGCTAATTGTAAAGAACGGCAATCGCTTCTTTCCTTTGTAGCAAAGAATACGTCAGCAGCTGGACGATATTGAGAAATCTTGAATGCAAGCTCTTGATCACCTTCAGCAACAACAGCAGCAACTTCGAAATTATTTGCAACTTGAGCAACAGTTAAACCAATAGCGTCAATTTCATTCTTCTCATTTGGATAAGAAAGAACATTATCAATCATTAATTCATGATCAATATCATCTTCAGCTCTTTCATCAATCTTAGCCATGTAAGTTCCAGCCTCAAGAGGATAATCTCCTTGAGCAGACTCACCTGAAAGCATTGTAGCTGATGTACCATCAAGTACAGCATTATGAACGTCTGAAACCTCAGCACGTGTAGGTCTTGGATTTTGTTGCATAGAATCTAGCATTTGAGTTGCAGTAACAACAATCTTACCAGAAGCTTGAGCAAGATAAATCATTTCCTTTTGAATAGCTGGAAGATCCCAAGCATCAACGTCAACACCTAAGTCTCCACGAGCAACCATTACACCATCAGAAAGAGCAATGATTTCTTCCATGTTTGAAACACCCTCTTGGTTTTCAATCTTAGAAATAATCTTGATGTGGTCATTCTTCTTAGCTGCTAAGATATCACGAATATCCTTAATATCTTGTGGACGACGAATGAATGAAGCAGAAATGAAATCTACATCCTCATCACAACCAAATTCGATATCGTCCTTGTCCTTTGGAGCGATATAATCCATATTAAGAATTACTCCTGGAACATTACAGTTTCTCTTGTTCTTTAGCTTACGAGAATTTTCAATACGGCAAACTAATTCATGATTAGCTTCATCCTTTTCAGTAACTGTTAAAGTTAAGTTACCATCCTCAATAAGGATTCTTCCACCTACAGAAATATCGTCATAAAGACCTGGATAAGAAATAGCAACCTTGTTTGCATCTCCAAGATAAGAATAATCCATAGTAATACGGATAGTGTTACCCTCAGTTAGCATAACAGGCTCGTCATTCTTTAAATAACCAGTACGAATTTCTGGTCCCTTTGTATCAAGCATGATACCAATATTCCAGCCCTTTTCAGCATTTAAAGCCTTAACGTTCTTAATACGGAAGCCTTGCTCAACATGGTCACCATGAGAGAAGTTCATACGCATAACGTTCATTCCAGCATTGATAAGTGCCTCTAATTGGTCCTTTTGTTCAGAAGCTGGTCCAATTGTACATACCATTTTTGTCTTTTTCATAGTATTTCTCCTTTTATTCTTGTTTAATTTATCATTAATTTTTAGGCAAAACCTAAAAAATAATTTCAGGTGTAAAATTTATACCCTTTTTTATTATATCATAGTTTTTGCTTTAGACAATATTTTTAATCTTAATTTTTAACAATTTTTTTGATTTTTTTAAATTATTTGTTTACAAATGCTAAAAAAATAACCATAAAATGTAATATTTTTTCAAAATATGAATTCTTTTAATTACCTTAGACTTGAATTATTAATTTAAATAGATATAATAGAATTATCTTTGAAAATAGGAGAAAAGTTAATATGAAGAATTTAAAGGGTGCCTGTGTTCTTGGACAATCAGGTGGACCAACATCAGTTATAAATGCGAGTGCAGCTGGTGTATTTTTAGAAGCGCTTAATCAAGAGTGCATTACTGCAGTATACGGTGCTAAGCATGGTATTCGTGGTATTTTAAATGAAGAGCTTTATGATATTGGTAAAGAAGATATTAAAGAGCTTGAGTTGTTAAAAACAACGCCATCTTCTTCAATCGGTTCAGTAAGATATAAGCTTGCTAATCCAGAGGTTGATGATAAAGACTACAAACGAATTTTAGAAGTATTTAAAAAATACAATATCCGTTATTTTTTCTATAATGGTGGAAATGACTCAATGGACACTTGTAATAAAATTTCTAAATATATGGCTAAATCAGGCTATGAATGTAATTGCATCGGTGTTCCTAAAACGATTGATAATGATTTAGTAGCCACAGATCATACTCCTGGCTATGGTTCAGCTGCCAAATATATTGCCACAACAATGATGGAAATTTATGAGGATGCTTGTGTATATGATACACCAATGATTTGCGTATGTGAAATTATGGGTCGTAATGCAGGTTGGCTTACTGCCGCTTCTTCACTTGCATCATATAAAGGACATGGACCAAGTCTTATTTATTTACCTGAAGTAACATTTGACTTTGATAAATTTATTAAAGATGTTGAAAAATGCTACCAAAAGGATAATCACGTTCTTATTGCTGTATCTGAAGGAATTAAAACAAAGGATGGCAAATATATTCCTGAGGCTTTAGGTGAAATGTCTACAGATTCATTTGGACATGCTCAGCTTGGTGGTACTGCTCAAATCCTTGCGCAAAAAATAAAAGAGCATTTTAAATGTAAGGTTCGTGCAATTGAATTTAATTTAATGCAAAGATGTGCACAGCATTTAGCATCTAAAACAGATATTCTTGAAGCCTTTGGTGCTGGAAAAGAAGCTGTTAAACAAGCTGTTAATGGTGTTACTGATAAAATGGTAGCTTTTAACCGTGTATATAAGGATGGTAAATATACTTGCCAATATAATCTTGTAGATTTAAGTATTGTCGCAAATGATGAGAAAAAAGTGCCTCTTGATTGGTTAAATGATGAGCAAAATAACGTTAATGAAAAATTTATCGAATATGCGCTTCCTCTTATTCAGGGTGAAATGGCCGCGCCAATTGAAGATGGTCTTCCAAGATTTGCTAAATTAAATAAGATCTTAGCTAAATAAAATGTAAAAGAATCGAATTAAACTTCGGTTCTTTTTTATTTCTATATAATTGTTTTAATAAAATTAAATTTTAAAGTTTGCATTATTAACACACTTAATAATATTTTCCATAGTATCAGCGTGCATAGTATTTATTATGAATCTACATAATTGATGCTCTGCATTATCTCTATCTAATCTAACACCTGACTTATCAATAACATGATACGCAGAATCCGGTTCTGCTCCTATAGCCATCAAAATAAGAGTCAATCTTAATAATGAGCCATTCCTTTTACCAGCAATAATATTTTTAACAGAAGAAAGTTCTATTTCTGTTTCAGCTTCTATTTGTTCATACGTTAAGCCACTTTTTTCCTTTAACATTTTCATACATGTAACATAATCATTATTTAAATCAAAAAATGCATTATTAAATTTTCGCTCTTCTTCTAAAATTTTCATTATATTTGCTTCAGTAAATATATCTTTTTCTTTACCTTCAAAACATAACTTTGTATGAAACTTTGAATTTCTATTGCGATTTAAGAGGCATTCTCTTTCATAACACGAATCAAAATTTACAATCGTCATTTTCATTTTTATACAAAATTTATTTAGTTTTTTTCTTGCTTCATACTTTATATATTTCTTCCCATACAAATCTTTTCCAATATATTTTTCAGAATTCAAGCATAAATGAGATTCTAAATAGACTAATTTTTGTTCTTCCATCATTTTTGATATTATAGGATTTGAAGATAATGCAATTGCATCAATTGCAGGAATAACAAATGTTTCATTATACTCACAAGTACCTGGTTCAAATGAAAAATCAGGAACTTTGTAATCATCACACCATATATCACAGCCATATGCTTCTGTAACGCCAATATCACACAATCTAATTTTAACAGACAATTTAGATACGTGATATAAATTTGATAAAGTCTCAATGACATTAGGAAGAATATCTATTGTATCACTATTATTTTTAAGTCTAAATTCTTTAATTAGCTTAAAAGCTTCTTCACTAAAAGCCTTATATGGCATCAAGATTCTTGGTGTTAAAGCATTTGCTTGCCACTCCATTATATTTATATCCATTCCTAAATTCATATTAGCTCTGCCATTAATATCACAATCAAACCATTTATATTTTTTATCAAAAATCTTTTGAAACTTTATAGCATATCTATGTAAATAAAAATGTACACACTCATGAATAATAGTATTATTATTTTCCTTTTCAATATTACTCATAAAATAAGAATTTGGATCATAAACAATTGTGTTAGCATCAACATAAAGTTTTGTAATAGAATCACAACTAGCATCATAAAAAGGAGCCAATGTATCTTCAAAAAAAATTCTTCCAAAAATAGACTTATCCTTTACAATATTATGCTTACATACTTTAAGTCCCATTTTTTCAGCCACTAATCTTGAATCAACATTTATTGAACTTAACAATGCTTTTGGATAATACTTCCTTAAAAATTCTTCTGCAATAAAATCTAGTTCATTTTTCTTAATATATGGGACTAGCATTTCATTTAAACTTCTTTCATGTTTAACCCTTATTTTATCATATATTCTTACATTAATGATATTAAAATCTTTAAATTCCGTTTCAATAGTACCTTCACAAAGTAAATTCAACCATAAGTCTTTTCCAACGTAATTATTCTGACCATTACGAATTGTTCCAAATATTTTAATCATTACAATAATATCAAAACCAATTTTATCATTTTTATCATAAGCTATACAGGAATTTATATTAGAATCACCACAAATTAAATTGCCACTATAGCATTTAAATCCAAGTTCTTCTCTTACCATATATCTATGACTTTCAAAAAAATTTTCACATTCTTTAACTATTTTATCTTTAAAATTATCTTGCACATATTTATTTATACCTTTATTACTCAATATAATTCTCCCCCTTTATATATAATTAAATAATAAATTATTGTTTCAAGCCCAATAAAAAACATATTTTCTCTAAAACAATAACTAGTTTATAACATCATTATACAATATTTGACAAAAAAATAATAGATTTTTTACTAATTTAAAGAATTTTATATTTTTCAAATATTATATAATGAAAAAACGTATAAAGAAGTCATCTCTATACGCTTTCAATAATTGATATTAGTTATTTCTAATGCCTATTTTAGATTTAATTAGCTCTAACATTTCTAAAGCTTTTTTATTTGAAAATAAAATAGTATTTACCAATATTTTTTTACTGCCAACCCTTAATATAATATGTGGTACTCCTATACTTGTATCAATATAACAAATATCTTTTAGTTTATTATAATAAATAATTTTATCCTTTTTTTAAATGGTCACCATACGTTCCATTTTGAATAATAAAATAATCATCATAGAAAACAAATTTAAGTCTTGTTACAACTAAAATAGATATAATCAATACAAATATTAAGATCAAAGTATAAATCATACATCTAACATAAAAATTTTTATAATATTCAATCCAACCCATAATAATAATTGGAACCAAAACTAAACACATTAAAATGCAACAAAATATATAATATCCACTGTTAGGTCTAAAGACTTTTTTCATAATTGCTCTTCTCCTTCCCGTAAACTATAATGAATTAATGTATCCTTATCTGAATTTAGCGTCTTAAAATTCACCAATATGCTATTTATCGAGAAAAAACACTTCAAAATTAGTACAACCATCAATATGAAACATATATATTTTATCTTTAATTCCACATTCAAATAAAATAGTACTATTAAATCTACTATAATATACATTATTAATACCTAACGTACTTTTTTTAACAAGATTACAAAATATTTCAAGACTAATAGTTTTAAATTTGGAACCAATCTCAAAAAATTCCACACAATTAGTTATTTTATCATATCTAGTATCAACTGTAATAATTATTTTCGCACAAGATGTTAAATCTTTTTCTCTACCACTTTCATCGAGATTATAAATGCCTTTTTCAAAATCCAGTATAATCCTTGATTCATCATAAGAAATTCCTGTAGCATCAGTATCATGATATCCAAACTTCATTATTTTATCATAAATCATATATTACCTCATCCATTGTTCAAGTGCATTAATTATTTCTTTCCATAACTTCTTTATTGCTTTTCCTACTCCATATGGTAAATTTGTCTATCCTTTTAATGAATTACCATCTAATCCAACCCTGATGATGTGAAGTTCTTGATAATATCATTACCATAAATATGAAAATGAGTAAGATAATAGTCATTAGAATAGATATGCTTCACTGTATATTCACCTGACTTGCCATTTGTTTTGACCATCATAACTATTAATCCAACAATTCTCGCTACTCCTATAATTTGAACTCCATTAATTGTCAATTCAACAGCAAACGTAACACCTGCTGTTGCTCCCAAATAATCATACCATTTAACATCACCATTAAACATTGATCCATCTTTAGGAACAATATAAGAGCTGTTCCAAAGTCAATACAAACTCCAATAATTTTTCCAATAACCAAAGCTAAAAATGCAATGTCACCTGTTGGATTCACATACATTACTAAATTATTATTACAATATGCATCATACTTATATTTTACAACAAGTTTACCATTTTGGTCAACCATTCCTAAAATAGCCAATTATTATGAAAAATGGTATATGAAGTTTCCTCCATATACCAATATATTATAAGTATTGTTAATGGCAATACTTTCTCTTTAAATACTTGTTTCCTTTATTAGAAAACGATAATTTTTTTTAAGTTTTTTCTAATGTAAACAAATTGTCACATTCAATTCCGTTTGAATTTTATGTATCTGAAAAATATATGTTATAATCAATTTTTTTTAATTAGTTTATCTTGATAATCAAAAATTTATAAATAAATCTTAATTTTATATTACTAAGAAATTGTCTAATCACATCTAAACATTTATTTTCAAAATATCCATCACAATTAACACAAAAAAGATTCCTAAAGTTCACATTATCTATAAAAAAATTTTATTTGATATCTATAGTTTGTCATTCCAAATTATATTCTGATTATTAATTCCATTTTCTAATTTTTCAACATTTTCAAAAGCTACTTCATTTTCCCCCTTTTTTACCAAAACAAATTTATGTGGTAAATCTTTATCCCTTAAATTATAGTATTTCTTCCATTTTAACAATGTAACATCTTCAAGTTTTAATAGTGGCTTTAAATTATTATTATCAACCATATAATCAGTTTTAAGTTTTTTTAAATTAGGCATGTCATTTATAAAGTTTAAATCACTAAAATGTCCAGATTTAAAAGTTTCATCACTATAGATAGAAAAAGTATCAAGTTTTTTCAAATCAAAAACAATTTTATCCACATTGTTTATTTTATTGCAATCCACTAGTTGTAAAGAAACAAGATTTTTTAAGTTGACAAGATAGTTTATATCTGATAATTTAGGACAATAATCAATTATTAAATTTGAAATATTTAAAGGCAAAAATTCTAAGTTATTAATTTTTTTAAATCCCATTAAAACAAGTTCTTTAACATAAGTCAAGTTTTTGAAATCTAGTTGCTTAGGTTCATACATGCAAGCATTAAATTTTAAAGCTTTAATATTAGGCAATGTCATTTTTATTTCTTCATCAAATATAATGTAAAGCTTTTCCAATCTTTTAAAATCATATGAATTCATTTTATTAAATGTACTCGCATATAAGCTAATACCTTCAATATTAGTATATTTATTTAAAAAAACATAATTTTCACAATCTTTGTTTAAAGATATATACTTGACTTTAGATAAAAAAGAAAAATTTGAAATATCATTATCTTGTGCATATATATATTCTATTTTATTTGAAGTGATATATTTATCATAAACTAATCTTTTATGGATATCATATGCATCGTCAATAATTATTCCTGCATTTTCTTGAAAAAAAGGCTCATATATTTCTTTTATTTCCATATTCTCCCCTCCTTGTAACCATATTGTAATTAATAGTCAATATTTAACCATACAATTGATAAATAACCTAACATAGCTTCACTTTTTTTTAAACCATTCGAATAGCAATTTTAATCCTGGACTATTTATTTTATTTTCTAATATACCATTCATACTTATTGCCCCACCATAATGTTGCAAAAAAAAGGCTTCATTAGCAAATGCCATTTTTTCATTGGTACATGGATAATAAACCCACGATGTGCCACAATGATTTCTCATACTAGTATACATTCTATCCATTGTTCCTTTGCCAACATAAACAACCTTATTTCCACGTTTTATCAAATAACATCCAGTATTAGATGATGATGGTATTGGAGCATACTCTGCAAGCATAGGCATTGCGAAAGCTATGCTATATGCAACTCCTTTAACTGAATCATACGAATCTCCAAGCCAACTCATATAATTATTACCACTAATTGTTTGTTGAATTTCAGCGCCAGCAAAAGAAGTTATAGCAATAGACGATAATGCAGCTGTTGCATACACACCTATACTTGCAGCTGTTGCTGCCGTCGCAGATACAGCTGCACTAGCTCCCATATAAGTTGCAGTCATAGAAGCAAGAAAACCAGCACCAGATGCAGCCATACCACACGTTGCCACCATAGATGCAATTGCGATAGCTGCAATAGACGCAATCAACGTGATTTTTAGCCATTTAGGCATATTTCCATTTTCATCCACATACATTACGGGATTATTATTACAATATGCAAATAAATTCAAACAAGTAATATTTTGAGGCTCAAGATAGTTAATACTATCACTATTTAGCCATCTTCTCCACTTTGGTACATAAAATCTTGATTTACAATAATACATTTCTGTATCATCGTCATAATAATATCCTTTGTATCTAAATGGATTACGAGTACCTAAATTACATCCACTTGTATCTTCTATTCCCTTACTATTACCATATGCATCGTATTTATATTTTACAACAAGTTTACCATTTTGGTCAACTATTCCTAAAATATTTTGAAGATAATCTCTTACATAAAAATACTTACTAGAATTATCTTTAATCAAACCATATAACATGCCATTTTCATCATATAAGAAATCTAATCTACAATATTGATTTATTTCTGTTATTAATTTATCACCATCATAATAATACTGCGTTGTAAATTCTTCCGAATCTCTATCGTCATCATACCAATAGCCTAAAACCTTTTTAATTATTAAGCCATTACTATCATAAGTATAATCAATACTCTTTTGCTCATCAATACCTAATTCTTCTGATATTGAAATTAATCTTCTTCCTTCAAATCTATATGCGGTATCTCTATAGGTTGCAGGATTTCCTGGATTTGTTGAAGAAAATGATACTGGCCATCCATTTATCGTCTTTAATCGATTTAAATTATCATAAGTAAAGGTATCATTTCCAGCCTTTGTAACATTTCCATTATTATCATATTTATATTCAATATCATCTTCCTTAGTTAAGAATCCCCTGTAATCATAAGTATAATTATGACTGCCAAATACTGAATCTGTAATTTTAACTACATTTCCAGTATTATCTGTTTCATAATTTCTTGTATAATTTTTTGAACCATAATATTTGATTTCTGATTTTACAATTGGTACTTTTGCTTCCTTATGAGCATTTGTTGTTTTAGTATCATAATATGTTCTTAAAATTTTTACTGTCGAACTATGAAGTTCTTTATATTTTAATAATCCAAATTCATCATATTCATTAATAGTTGAAAAGCCTTGAAGTTCATTACTTAAGCTTCTTAATGTAGCTTCAGATACATAATAATTTGATACAGCTAGCATTTCAATTTGACCATATAATGGATATGAATTTGCATAGTCATCAATCATATTTTCATCGTAGCATCTTCCAATCATAAATGACAAGCTCTTATAATTAAACCATGTTTCAATCTGATGTGTATCTATCAGTCCATCCACAAAGAAACGAATATTTTTATACTTAAATACCACCTGTGAATCATTAGGATCTTCAGTATCATAAGAAATACCGATTGTATGCCATGAACCAGTTGAGACTGTAAGGGAAGATTCTACAACCTTACCATCTAAATCTAAGCATAATTTATTATTTGCATTACGATATAAGCCTAAGGTTTGCTTATCATTAAATCCTTCAAAGAAATATTGCTTATCAGTTTTGGCATCCGTATATGCTCTTAGCATAATTGTTCCAGAATCCTTTGGTGTTAATTCATATTCTAACACTTGTCCATCTGCTACATATGAAAATCCTTTATTTAAATAATTATAATTAAAAGATCTATCATTATCACATTTAGCATATGCTCTTAGATCATAATTAATAGGAGAAACTCCTTTTAATGATTTTAAATCATTTTGAAGTGGGAAAATTTCATAATTGTTTTGAATATTTGAATCGATTGTATATAAGTTTGAACTTGATGAATTAACACATCTCCACTGTGTGTCGCCTTGATTATCACAAATATAGTCCTTTGTTAATTTATAATAATTCATCAATGTACTTATGCTTATATCGCTATCGTCATTATTGCTTATCATTAATAATGCTATCTTACCAGAAAAGCCTGAGCTTTCACCATTAAAATACATATGTCCAATATGATATGCAGGATTTTTATCCATTTCAAGTCCATAGTTTCTTCCTGTCATTTCCATTGTTTGAATATTACCATTTAAGCAAAATTTAATTTCTCCCTCATCTCCATCTGAGTATCCATCTGAAGTTGGCAAATAATAGCTTATTCCAAAGAAATTCCAGGCATTATTTCTTACCTCATATTTTGATGTAAGTAATTCAATTCTTGTATTATTACTATTATAAATTTCTACATGCAATTTCTTATCCTTAATATATACTCCCAAAAATCCATTACCTTTATTATTTTTTTGACTAAACAAATATTCTGTTGTACTTAATGATGATGGTTTAAACCACATTGCAACCTTTCCCATTGGTTGACCGTAATTTTCACCATCAACATGATACAAAATACCATTTGGATCTAAATTAAAATCTAGACATGGAATACTATTATCTCTTCTTACGGTTTTTGAAAATTGATTATAAGAATTATCAAAACTATAGATTATTTTATTATTTCCAATCAAATTAGAGTCTGTTAAATATGTCGCCACATTAATATTAGCATCTACAAATTCGCCTACAATTGATTCAGGATATGCACTTTGTGATCTTGAAAGTACATTATAACTTTGATAAATCTTTTTACCATTAACATTAGACTCACTTCTTATGATATTTCCTTCCTTATCATATTCATACTTTAAATCCATATTTGTTTTATATTCTCTTGTAACATTACTATTAATATCATATTCATAATTATTTAATACTTGTCCATTTTGATTTAGAATTGATACAATTTGGTTTAAGCTATTATAATTGAATTTATATCTAGTTGATGAACCATACTTAATTTCTACAATTTTTCCCTTAGTATCGTACTTAAAGTTATAAATATCCCCATTTTCCCCATATTGTTGGCTTACAAGCTGCATTTCATCATTATATGTGAACTTAAATAGGGTTATACCATTTAATTCTACCTTAATAACATTATTAAAATTATCATATGTAAAGCTATATTTAATTCCACTTTGATTACTAATTGTACTTAATCGATGACGAGTGTCATATGTATAATTAGTTGAATGATTATTATTTAATACTAAATTATTTAAATTCATATATTGATCATACTTATACTGACTTACGCGTGATAAGGCATCAGTAGATTTTAAAATCTTACCTACTGAATCATATTCATATTCTTCTTTATACCCTAATTCATCTGTCTTTGATGATAAAAAGCCATTTTCATCATAAGTATACTCTATTTCATTTAAAGCATTATATGCACTTTGTTTAGAAAGCTTAAGATTTCCATTTTCATCGTATTCGTTTTCTGTTTTAATTCCATATGTTCCCGTTGATGATACAATATCTCCATTAGTATCATATTTAATATCGTAAGCTACTCCTTGACTATTTCTTACATCAATTAATTGATTCTTTCCATTATATTTAAAGCTTGAAGATGAAGTTCCATTACTTTGTCCTATAATATTTCCTTTATCATCATAAACAGCGGTCATACCAAAGTTTTTCTTATATAAACGTAGGGCACCTATATAGCCATCAAAACCATCAATATTTATTGTCAATGTTAGCATACTATGACTTTTAAGGACTCTTAATCCTAATGAAATAATTCTTGGAGTATTTGTTAGGGCAATTGTTCTTGTTGACACATCATTTGCTCCTCTTAATGATATAGTTATTTTATTTGTAGTTCCTCTTTTTGCTCCTGCAAACATAACAAATTCATAGGTATCTCCTCCAAGTCCCGTTAAACTAATATTTTTAGTTAAGCTACCTAATCCAGAAACATATCTTAATGAGTCTCCCAAAATAGTATCATATGCAGGATATGATATTTGAGCTTCTGATACATTAACCCTTAATGGCTTATCTAATGCATCTACACTTTTTGAAGTTAGCATATTACCGGCTGCTTGACTATATCTAATCACATCACTTTTATATACCTGTTCTTTCGTCTCTAAATCATATGAAGCCTCTTGACAATTTCCTTCATGATCGATAAATACACAAGGTAAATTATTTTCATAAATAACATAAGATATATTTCCTCTATAATCGGTGATTTGTGTTTGACCTGATATTGTAGATAATTTCACCTGACTTGTCTTATCAAGCAATCCACCATAATATTTAGAAAAAGATGTTACCTTCTTCTTACTTAATTCATATACTAGCTTTTCCTTACTATAGTCTTCGCTAATTATAATTTGTGTATCTGACAAGCTAATTCTATACAAGGTTTGTTCTAGTTTATTTCCTGCATCATTATAAGCATAGCTTGTAATTGTATTTATCATACCATTTAAATATGTAAATTCTGTGCTTTTCTTTAATTTAGCTGAAGGGTATTTTCCTAAATAATATTCAATATTTTTTACTTTACCATTTGCATCACGAATAAATTTTACTTCTTTATCCTTATTATTAGAAATTAATTTAATATTCTTTGATTCAAAACCAATATTATAATTAACATTCGGTTTAGCTTGAATATGAGATGGATAATTTGCATATTCTACATCTCCTGTTGAAAATGATATTCCATTTCCTCCACTATCTACAATTCTAAATGTATAATTGGCAACATCTTCATCAGTAGATTCCTCACTTGCAGTCAATTTAGTTTCTTTATTATAATATCCATTAGCTTCATAATAATTATCAACTGATCCATCAGCGTTTGTAACCTTAAAATCTCTACCTTTACTTTCAATCTTCTTATATAGGTCTAGCTTAAAGCCTTTACCAAAAAGACCATCATCATCTTTATTTTCTAAATTAAAAATTAAGTTTAAATTAATTGGTGCTATTCCACTTGTAGCTAATACATTAATTACACCAATTAAATTCAAATCGCAGGTATTTACATTAAATTTCGCATCTACTAATTCCTGCTCAAGCTGATGCGTATATTTTTTTAATCCTAAACTCATTTTTCTTTCCTCCTAAATTATTTTTATAAGTTTATTGTTTTCTAAAATAAATCCATCATTAATTTCATCTGAGATTTCACCAAAATCAATAAATCGTTTAAATACATTTGTATAATTACTATTTAGATATTCCATAATTTCTTTTTTTCTTTCATAGGAATTGCCTTCATTAAATCTAACTAGTAAATCAATATCTGAATCAAGCCTTTCTATTTCTTTAGCAAATGATCCAATCAAATAAATATTCTTAATATGATATTTTTCTATAAGCTTTTCTTTATCATTAGTAAATACATTCTTTATATCTTCTAAGCTAATAGGCTTAAGCTCATTATTAAACTTAATTGTTTGAAGCTTTGATTTAAGAATAATTTCCTTAAAAAAATCTTCTAACACCTTATTATTTCCTTTTAAATATTCTTCCTTAGCTTCTCCATATCTTTTAAAATCCATATAAAGAAGCCTAATACAGGGAATGTTATGTCTTACAAGAAAGTAATTAAGTAGCATAAAGCTTATAATAAAACAATCTTGTTCACTTAAAATATTTAAACACTCATAGCTTTCCATATAAAATCTAGTCAAAGCTTCAATACTAAATTCATTATCTAGATAAAATGCCTTTGATGTTATCTTTAATAGCAAAGAATCATCTAGTTCTTTATTTAAAATCAAATACATGAACCTTTTAACTAAACTAGTTGTAAAAGGACTATGTCTATTTAACATTAAATACATAAAAGAATCATAATAGCTTTTCCATTTTTCTTCTTCTGGTGTAATATATGGCTTTTCGCCATATACTACACTTTTAAAAACATAATGTCTAAAATCATGACCTAAGCATCTTAATATCTTTTCAATAAAGCTTGAAACATGCTTACGTACAACAAGCATATATTCTCTCTTTGCCATAATATTATTTAAAAATGTATTAAATTCTTTATCATTCATTTTTCGCATCCTCCTTGAATAATTGCTTAATTATTTGATTTGCACCAGTTGATGATGCACCACTTACAATACCAATTTGTAATGCAATCCAAATATTTGATGCATTAAATATCATTTCTGGATTGGTAAGATAAATAACTATACCAATTATTCCACCTAAAGCAGAAAGAATTATTGGTATCAATTTATATGCTTTTTGTTTCTTTTCAAATATAAATTTGTAAATTTCACCTACTAAATAGCAGCATAAAACTATAATAGGTACGCTCAAATAACTCATCTTTTATCCACCTTCTTTAATAATTTCATCTAATCTTTTTTGAGCATTAACTACATTTTCTTCGACCTTAGCCAGTCGTTCTACGACATTACGATATCTTTCATCAACTATAGCTAGATTCTTTTCCATTCTATCTACACAAGCTTTGATATACCCAATATCGGATAGGATTAATCCTTCACTTTTTCCTTCTACCTTATGTTCCTGCTTTTCACTTCTTTTAAATGCTAAAAATGCAAATGCAACACTTGATAATGAAGCAAATAATCCTACCATAGTAACTATAATGTTAATTTCCATATTTAAGTCACCTCCTTTCAAATGATTGATATCCCTTCACTTATACTGGGAAGATAACACCTATTTTTGAGGGTGGTGTTTTTCTATTTTCATTTAATTTCTTACATGATATTACTTATAAAATTACTAAAATACCTCTTATTGGTATATGTTAGAAACAAATTCATATAAATCACCTGTCAAGTAACAAATCACTCCAATAATTGAAACACTTGTAAAATTTGATTTATCATTCCCTTTAATATTTAACAGTTTAATCTCTATAAATGTTTTGTTAACTTTTTCATTACCTAATTAAAAAGAGATTCCACTTTCTGCAGCATGGTAGTAATTAGGTAATCATAGGATATAACCTACGCCCTTATTATATTTGTTCCTACTAAAAGTAAAAGGGACGTTTTGACCACTAAAAAAATGGCTTAGTTATCTATATTTTTGAATTTAAGTACTTTAAAAGCCTTAAAAAAGCAAAAAAAAGAGGACAAAACGTCCTCTAATTCATGATTTTTTTATAATTTTTATAAAAAAAAAGCAAAGGCCTAAGCCTCTGCTTCAAATAAATTTTTATATTTTTTACTTTTCGGAAGTCTTAATACCATTACAAGTGCAATTATAATTGCAATTATACCACTTAAGGTATTCGATACAAACATTGCAATTCCACATGCTTCATAATTCATCTTAACAGCATACATTAAAATTACAAGAGTTGGTATTCTAAATGCAAACAAGGTTGACATTGAAAGAGTCATTGTTATCTTTGTCATACCAAAGCCATAGAAATATGATGCAGCTGCTGCAGATAAGCCACTAAAGAATAAATCCATACATTCCCATTTAAAAATATTAACAATCATTTCTTTATACTCTAAATCATTACCGGCAAAAAAGCTTGCAATATTTTCTTTAAGTATGAACATTGTTATACTTCCCGTTAATGATAAAACTGATAAAACTGCTAAATTAATAAAGAAAAATTTTTGAATTCTTTTTCCATTAGAATTACCATAGTTTTGAGATACAATTGTTGAACCAGCATCTTCAAAGGAATTAACACAATTAGTAATAAGTCCTGCCATTGTATTAGAAATACCTAAAGCACCAACACACATCTTACCATAAACAGATGTAGCTGAAGAATTAACATATACCTTTCCAAAGCTAAATAAAAATCTACCTATAAAAACCGGAAGTGCTAGTTTAAAAATGCCTAAGCAATTTTCTCTATTAAGGTTTAAGCTTTTAATTGATATTCTTAAAACATTTGTAGGAATAAAACAAAAAACAATTCCAAAGCCAAACATAAAAAGCTGAGCCAGCATTGTAGCAACTGCAAGCCAAGTAACTGTTACATTTTCAAAAGGACCAAATGCAAACAAGGTTGAAAGACCAACTTTAATAAAAATAACACCTAAGTTTAAAATAACAAGCTTAAAGGTATTACCCTTAGATTTTTCAATCGCAATAAAGGTGTTATTCATCGTTGTAATCATTAAAATAATAATTTGAACATTGTAATACCCCATTGCATTTTCAATTGTTGTACTATCAGTTTGAAGTAACAACAAGAATGGTTTACCAATCGGAATAAAAATAAAAGTGATTCCGGTAATAATTAGTGCTAAACTAAATAAAGTATTTGCACATCTTTTAGCTCCATCAATATCCTTAGCTCCATATCTTCTTGAAATAAGAATACCGCCACCTGTTGCAAGTGCTCCACCAACTGTTGAAATCATATTTTTTATTTGGTCAAGTACAACTATATCAGCTGCGTCCCCAATTCCTGCCTTTTTTACAACCATCATATCATAAATACCATATAAATAATTACATAAGTTGTAAAATAAAATTGGCAAGGCAATCATCAAAATAGCTTTTAAAATATTTCCATTTAGTATTTGTTCTCTTTTTTTTAATTCTTTTTCACTACGTTCCATACTTACCACCAAGGCCATTATATTACATTAGGGCATATTTTATAGGAAAAAGAATCACAAATTAATTTTTGTTATCATCTCATGTCTAATGTCCTTAATTGACCTCGCTCCTGCCATTAGCATAACATCTTCAAGTTCAGAAATAAGCTTTTCATTATAAGCATGAATTCCTTCTTTTTCACCACCATATAATGCTACTGCATAAGGTCTTGCAATTAATACACCATCAGCACCTAAAGCTAGAGCTTTAAAAATATCTGCTCCACTTCTTATTCCACCATCTACAAAAACAAGACATTTTCCAGCAACAGCCTTAACTATTTGTGGTAATACTAATGCCGTTGGCATCGCATCATCTAAAACTCTTCCGCCATGATTAGATACAACAATCGCACTAGCTCCGGCATCAACCGCCTTTAAGGCACCATTTACAGTCATAATACCTTTAATAATAAAAGGCTTTTTTGCATATTTAATAATTTCTTTTAATTCTTTAGTTGCTTTAGCTCCAGCAGGAGGATTATTATTTTTAAGGAAAGGAAGTCCTGAAGCATCAATATCACAGGCAATCGCGATACAATTAGCTTTTTTAACTAAATCAATCTTTTGTTTCATTGTATTAATATCCCAAGGCTTTATTGTTGGAATACCTCTTCCATAAATTCTAGCTAAAGCTTCACATGCTTCAATCATTACACTCTCGTTCTTGCCATCACCTGTAAAAGCTAAAAGACCATCTTCATTCATTTGCTCAAGCATAATCTTGTTATATTCCATATCGCTATATTTATCACTATAATGATTTTTTACTGCCCCAACAGGACCTGCAAAAATAGGGGCTCTCATTTTATATCCAAAATATGAAGTTTCTGTTGAAACAGTCTGAATATCCGTAATTGTATCCATATTAATTCTATATTGTTCCCACGCTTCATAATTTTTTATCGCCCCATCACCTCGACCTTTAGCTCCAGGCCCAGGGATTTGTCCCTTACAGCCATATCCATTACATATATTACAAGCCTTACAATAAGGGCCGACATTTTCCTTAGCTTTTTTTAAAACATCCGTATAATTCATTTTTTCACCTAATTTTTTCTAGAATATCATCTAACTGATATTCATATTCATTAGTAACACTAGACTTTACAAGTCTTCCCGTAGTCAAATATAATTCATCTGTTTTAAGCATTTTTTTAATCTTCATATAGGCATTAGGGAAGATAACAAGCTTTAATGATGTCTTACCATCAAAGGCAGTTCCTAAAGCCATATAATCACCTTTTTTAGTTTTAATTTCTTTAATATTTAAAAATTCAACAATAATTCTGCTATTATAATTAATAGCCCTTTTAGAAAAAGGGATAGCGTTATATTGTTTTTGAAGATATTCCATATTTTTAAACAAATCATATTGAATATTAAAACCTAAATATTTTCTTTCACCTAATCTAAGCTCATCTGCTGATAGCTCACCAGAAATATTTTTAAGCTCTGATTTTAATTCATTACTAAAAATAGACTCAAGCGGATCACTTTGACTTAGCATCATTTTCTTAGTTACATTAAAAGAGTCAAAAGCACCTGAATAAATTAAAGCTTCAATTACATTCTTATTTATTTGCGGAAGTCTTTCTTTAAAATCGTTTAAAGATTTAAAAGAACCATTTTCTCTTTCGGCAATTATTTGTTTAGCAATTTGAAAGCCAATTTGTTGAATTCCAGTTAAAGGATAAATCAAATCATTTCCTTTAGTAACAAAATACTCACAAGATACATTAATATTTGGTGGTAAAACATTAATTCCTCTTCTTCTTGCATACATTAGCTTATTTTCTATAACACTAACATTACCTAAAACACTATTTAAATACTTTGCCATAAATAGGGCAAAATAATTAGCCTTAAAATAGGCCATATGATAAGAAATAATTGAATAGGCAACACTATGACTCTTATTAAATCCATAATTTGCAAATTTAACAATATAGTCATATATATCATCAGCTACCTTTTTCTCATAGCCATTTTTTACCGCGCCACCTACAAATTTTTCTCGATTTTCCGTTAAGAGCTGCTTATCCTTTTTAGAAACTGCACGTCTTAATATATCGGCTTCAGCTAATGACATTTTTGCAAATCGAACACAAATTTGCATAATTTGTTCCTGATAAACAATAATACCATATGTTTCTTTTAAAATCGGCTCTAAATCGGGATGAAGATAGGAAAAAGATTTACCATGCTTTCTTAAAATGAACTCATCGATATTATCCATAGGACCAGGTCGGTAAAGTGCTAATACGGCAACCAAATCATTAAAGGAGGTTGGCTTAAGCTTAACTAAAACCTTTTTAATACCTTCACTTTCAAGCTGAAAAATACCATCGGTATCACCTTTTCTTAAAAGCTCATAGGTATGTTCATTATCAAGCGGTATATTTTGAATTGTAATATTATTTAAATTAGGTATTGATGAACAAATACTATCAATAATAGCTAAATTAGTGATTCCTAAAAAGTCCATCTTTAAAAGTCCTAAATCAGCTAAATCATGAGAGTCAAGCTGAGATTGATAGAGATCAGTTGATCCCTTTTGAAGGGGAACATTATTTGTCAGATCATCATCAGAAATAATAATACCAGCCGCATGAGTCGTAATTGTTCTTGGTAAATTTTCAATTTTTTTAGCAACTGTCAATAATTTATATATTTCCTTATTCTCACGATAATCACTTAAAAAAGTGTCAAAATCGGAAGCCTTAGCCGCAAGCTTTGTAATAATATCAATATCCTGAGATTTTATTTTTAAGGCTCTACCAATATCTCTTATTGATGATTTAACTTGAAATGTACCAAAGGCAGATATTGTACATACTCTATAATCACCATATTTAGATTTTACATAATTAATAACATCTTCTCTTTTATTATCCGGAAAATCCATATCAATATCAGGCATTGTAACACGTTCAGGATTTAAAAAACGTTCAAATAAAAGATTATATCTTAAAGGGTCGACATTAGTAATTCCCAAACAATAAGCCAAAAGTGATCCAGCAGCACTTCCACGTCCAGGGCCTACCATAATTCCGGTTTTTTTAGCATATCGCACATAATCCCAAACAATCAAAAAATAATCATCATAGCCCATAGAATGAATAACAGATAGTTCATAATTCATTCTTTCCTTATACTTTTTCAAATCAGCTACATGAGAGTAGCTATATCTTCTTTCTAAGCCCTTTTGACATAAACTTTGAAGATACTCCGCTGATGAGGTATTTAATCCTGTATTAAATTTAGGAAGAGATTTTTTTACTTTAAAAATAGTAACAGAAGACTCAGTTACTAGTTCTTCATAGTTTTTAAAAACTTCTTCATGCATAAAGTATTCATCTTCAAGATCTCTTAAATTTTTAAGATGAAAATCAAAATAGGACATAGGCTTTTCTGAAGCAATTAAGCATAATGCTTCATATGCATCAAAGTCTTCCAATGTGTCATATAATGTTGGTGATATAGGATAAATTTTAATGTTATTTTTAGTTGCAAATTCATATAACAAATTACTTTGACTTAATAAAGATTGACCTGCAAAGCTTAAACCTATACCAAAATGCTTAAGCATTTTATATTTATCATATAAAACATTAAGATCATTTGTCCGGTACCACTCAGACTCGAAGGTTGAAATAAAAATTACATTTTCAAATTTTGACAATTCCTCTAAAGAAAATATTTTTCCCTCAAGCTTATCTATACTTGATAATTTCAAAATTTCCATATAGCCAGTATCATTTAATGCATATACTATAATTTTATCCTTTTTATCATCAAAAGATTTATAGTATAGCTCAACGCCAATTAAGGGCTTAATACCATTTTTAAGACATAAATTATAAAATTTATAGTGACCATACATATTATGATCAGTAATCGATAAGGACTTGTAGCCATATAATTTAGCCTTATTTACATAATCCTCAAGTCGCATAGCTGATTTTAATATATTATATTCTGTTTGACCATATAAAAAACCTATCATATGACTTCACCTCTTGGGTTTATTATATCATTTGATAGGTTTAAATTAAAGTTATACTATATTTTTTTGTTTGCTTTTTTTATTAGAAGCCCAACTATAACTCCACTTATTACAATAATAGCTAATATAATTACAAGCTTATTCTCATAAATATACTCATAGATATCATAAAAGGTATTCTTAGTATCGGAATTTTTGGCCTTTACTGTAACATAAAATTTAGCTATTGTAGAATGTCCTGCCATATTTGTAGCCTCTACAAATATTTCATACTTACCAGGCGTTTTAGTATCAAGAGCACTATCATACAGCTTATAATTTAATGACATACTTTCATCATATAAATCTGATACTTTAATATAATCTTTAAGATTAATTGTTTCATTTTGCTCAAATTCCAAATCCTTACATTCAATTACAGGAGCTTCCTTATAGCTTACACTTAAGTTTAATTTTCTAATACAATAATTATTGGCCTTATCGTGAACCTTATATGTAATTGTGTAGCTCCCATACTCCATCAAGAAGGAAGTGGCATCTATTTCAACATCTGACATATTTATTTCTGATGTATTATCATCACATCTTTTTATATAACCTCTCAAATCAGGAGTTTCTTCACCTAAATAAATTGTATCATTATATTTTGATAATTCTAAAACCGGAGCAGTTGTATCAACAACCGTAATAACTTTACTAACACTTCTAACATTTCCACTACTATCACTTACAAAAATTGTAACAGTTTGATCTCCAAGCTTATAAATATCGAGTCCGGAAATTGTAACACTAGATGTTAAATCACCCTCATAAGAATCACTAGCCTTTACATAATTTTTAATATCGAAATCTAAATCACCATATTCAACAGTAATAAAATTTGATAATATTAAATCTGGCATACTTTTATCACTAATACTGACACTAAAATTTTCAGAAAGAGTATGTCCAGAAGGATCAGATACAACAACATTTAATATATAAAGTCCAGGAACAGAATAATTAATTTTTGAATCATTATATTGATATGATTCAATTTTATCATTATCAGAAAATTTAAAATAATCATCATAATTAATAACTTGACCAATTTCAAAATCTAAATCCTTTATTTTGGTAATTTTAGGAAATTCTGTATCAACAACATGTACAAGAATATCTCTTCTATCATACGATGAATATCCCGGTACCGTCGCTATCATTTTTACAGCTTTTGTTTCAACTATATTTGTACTAATTGTTAAATTACCATAATAAAATGAATCTAAGGAAACCTTAACCTCTTCATTTGTTAAATCTCCCTTATAATAAAATTTTACCTCAAATTCTTTAATATAATCATCAAAATTGCTATTTAAATCTACATAAATTTCTGTTTTATTCCATAAAAATCCATTCCCAACATAGGCATTAACATTTAACAAGAATAGTTGACATATAAATACTGAAAGCACTAATAGGATAACTTTAATACGGTACTTTTTTAGCAAAAGAAACCAAGCTCCTTTTTTCTTTTACTACTATTTAAATAAATATCAACTATTCTTAAATATCTTTTTTGATTTTGCAAGAGCCTCACCAGTTCATTTTCAACTAAAGTAATAATTATTTCATCTCCAATAGCTAATGCCATTGGATAATAAATTTCCATTACATCATGATAATACTGATCAGACAATACGCTTTCTTCAGTAATTTTTAAAACTAAATCTTCTTCAGGTGTTAGCTTTTCATTTAATAGCTTATATTGAGCATCATAGTCTTTATTGTGCGTTTTCTTTAAATATAAAAGTCTTGTAAAAGGGGAATATCCCTTTCTATTATGTATTTCATCATTTGAAGAAATTTCCTCATATAATAAATAATCATGATCCGCTTTATTATTTTCATCAAGTTCCAATAATGCGAAATATCTATTTCTTACCATGTATCTTTTTACCATATCATCGGCAACTTGCATTTTATCATAGGCATTGTATTTCAAACATATATTTTTAAATGATTGAATATTAGCTAAAAATAGATTAGAATTTATTTTATATAATATTTTAACCTTTGTTTCTTTAACTAAGCAATCAAGAAATTTAAATGGTAACGTTAATTTTTTAAGCCCAATAAGTAATGTATATGATTCTTGAAGTTCATTTAATTTTTCATGATATAGTGCTTCTGTATATGCAAACATAATTAAATCATTAAGAAGCATTGTTCCTACAAGCTTATTAAGCTCACTAAAGAGTATTCTTGCATCCTTAAGTTCATCAATCATTACACAATAATAAAATTCAATTAATTTTGCTCGATAGTTCTTAAAACCCTGAATTTTTAGAAACGCTTCATAAATAACATTTGGTTTTCCTTCAAATGTAGCTTTTATAACATCATCAAAAATGATTTTACTATTATTAATAACTTCAAGGTTTTCTTTAGTTAATTTTAAGCGGTCACAAATCTCCTCAAGAAGTTCCGGATTAGGATTTACTTCGTTTTTCTCGATTTTAGAAAGATAACTTACAGAACATGTCTTTTGACATATTGCATTTAATGTTTTAGATAATCCATTTCTTCTTAAACGTAATTCTGTTCCAACGATAGCACTAGGATTATCCTCAAAAATATACTTTTTCATTATTTGATTAATAATTTTATCTTGTTTATTAGTCATTTCACTTACCTCATCTCAATTTTAAATATTATATCTTAATATTACGGTAAGATGACTCAAAAGAAAAGACTTTTGATATTTGCGAAAAAATAGCTATTTCTCGTATATTTGTTCGTTTTCATACATAATTAAAGCTGAAAACGAGTAAATTTGCTCATTTCCAGCATAAAAATGGGAAATTTGATATTTTATATCAATAATTTTTTTGCTTTTTATGAATTCATTAATTGCTTTTTCAAGATCATTTTCATGCTCAAAATCAAAAATTTTAACTTTCAAGCGCGTCTCACCAGTTAAAATCATAGCAAGTTCGACTATCGAAAAAAGCTGAATATTGACGAGAGTATAAAAAAAATAAAAAAACTTACTCTCTAAATAAGTTTTTTTACTCTTTTTTCTTTCCAATCTTTTTTCTTTGTTGATGCATCGTGCTTTTTGAAAGCGCTAACACGCTTATATTATAGCACAATAAAATATTATTGCAAGCGTTTTCCGAAAAAAGATTTTTTTATGTATTAAGCATTAATCCATGATTCATCTTGTGGATTTTCCTTAAACTTTCTAACCTTAATTGCCTCATCACAAGATATGTAACCTTCTTTAACTGCTTCTTCAATTAATTCATCAAATGTTGCAAGGCTAGTGTATTCACATTTTGCTTCATTAAAGCGATCGATAGCTTTTTTCATTTGATAAGTAAAAATAGAGATAACTCCTAAAACCTCTAGTCCTTCTTCTTTTAATGCTTCAACCGCCTCAAGTGATGAACCACCAGTTGAAATTAAATCCTCAATTACAACAACCTTTTGACCCTTTTCATATTTACCTTCAATTTGATTTTGTCTTCCATGATCTTTAGCTTTGCCTCTAACATAACCACAAGGTTTGTTTAAAAAATAAGCTGCTAAGGTTGCGTGAGGGATACCTGCAGTTGCTGTACCCATCACAATTTCACATTCAGAATATTTTTCTTCTATTATTTTAGCAATTGATTTAGCTACTCTTTCTCTTACCTCAGGATAAGATAGCGTTAAACGATTATCACAATAAATTGGTGATTTTATACCTGAAGCCCAAGTAAATGGCTTTGTTGGAGATAAAAAAACCGCCTTAATACTTAATAAATCCTTTGCAATTTGATTCATATTATTCACCTAAAAAATCCTTTCTAATTTCTAAATATGCTTTATATGGGTCCTCTGCTTTAGTAATTGGACGTCCAACAACTATATAGTTAGTTCCAAGTTTTCTTGCATCATGAGGGGTTGTTACTCGTACCTGATCATCATTTACCGTTTGAGGTCTAATACCTGGTGTTACCGTTAAAAAATCCTCACCTAAAGAATCCTTAATTGCTCTTACTTCAAGAGGTGAACAAACAACACCATCAAGATGTGCTTCCTTAGCACATTTTGCATAACGTAAAACAGAATCAATAACATCACCAGGAATGCCTTGTTCATTATTCATAGCCTCCTTTGATGTTGATGTTAACTGCGTTACGGCAATAATCTTAGGTTTGTTTTCAACACCTTCAAACGCATCATAAGCAGCTTGCATCATTTTTATTCCTCCTGCGGCATGAACATTTACCATATCAACGCCAAGCTTGGCTAAGCTTTTCATACCACCCTTAACAGTATTAGGAATATCATGAAGCTTAAGGTCTAAAAATATTTTATGGCCTAAATCCTTAATTTCTTTTATAATAGAAGGTCCTTCACTATAAAAAAGCTCCATACCTACCTTAACAAACAACTTTTCATTTTTAAATTTTTTAAGGAAATCTAAAGTACGTTCTTTATTTTCAAAATCTAATGCAATTATAACCATTTTATTTATCCTTTCTATGTGCATATCCAATAGCATCTTTTATATCACTGAAACCATATTCTTCTAAAACATGAGGCAACTCATTTACAATATTTAATGAAGCATAAGGATCAATTAAATTAGCAGTACCAACCATGACTGCACTAGCACCTGCATATAAAAACTCAAGTACATCATAAGCATTCATAATCCCGCCCATACCAATAATAGGAATATTTACAGCCTCATATACTTGATAAATCATTCTAATAGCTACAGGCTTGATAGCCGGTCCTGAAAAGCCTCCAGTTTTATTAGCAAGAAGCGGACGACCTGTTCTTAAGTCAATTTTCATCCCCATTAAGGTATTAATCATTGTAATACCATCAGCTCCAGCCTTTTCTACTGCCTTAGCAATTGATACAATATCACTAACATTAGGCGATAGCTTTACATAAACAGGCTTTTTAGAGGCTGCTTTGACTCTCGATGTGATTTCATAGGCTGATTCTGAATTTGTGCCAAAAGCAATACCACCCTGATGAACATTTGGGCAAGAAATATTAAGCTCTAAAGCTTTAATACTTTCATCTTCAGATAATCTTCTTGCAACCTCAACATAATCTTCAATAGTATTTCCAGCTATATTAGCAATTACCTCAGTATTATATTGTTTTAAAAGAGGTAGCTTATTAGAAATTACATCATCAATACCTGGATTAGCAAGCCCAATTGCATTTAACATTCCCCCATAAACCTCACAAACACGAGGAGTTGGATTTCCTAAACGCTTTTCTTTGGTTGTGGCTTTAATACAAATCCCACCCAATAAAGATAAATCATATAATTTTGACAGCTCTTCTCCAAAACCACAGGTACCTGAAGCAGGGATAATAGGATTTTTTAAATTTAAGCCTGGTAAACTTATATTAAGCTTTGTCATAACTAATCACCCCCAAAGGAAATACAGGTCCTTCCTTACATACTCTTAACATACCTCGTTCAATTTGCTTCGGCTTACAAGCACATCCATAACAAATACCAATACCACATGCCATTCTTTCTTCAAAAGAAATATATCCTTCCTTTTTTCCACAATATCTATTATCAAGTGCCTCTAGCATTCTAGTTGGTCCACAGGCATAAATAACATCAAAATCAATTTTATTCTCTTCAATAAGCTTTAAAACGTTACCATGATATCCATAACTACCATCATCAGTTGCCACAAAAACATCACCATATTTTTTTAACTCATTCTCTAAAATAATTTGACTTTTACTTCTAAAACCTAGTACAAACGTTATATCATTTTCGTCCTTAAGCATTTTAGCAAGAAAATACATTGGAGGAACACCAATTCCTCCTCCAACAATCAAAACCCGTTTATTTTTTACAAGAGGGAATCCATTACCTAAAGGTCCTAAAATATTAAGTTCTTGACCTGGCTTATAGCTTGCAAGTTCTTTTGTACCTGCACCAACAACACGGTATATTACACTTAAACTATTATGGTTTGCATCATATACAGAGATTGGTCTTCTTAATAATAACGCCTCATTATTAAGCTTTATATTAATAAACTGACCTGCTAAGGGCTTAAAATCGCCCTTAACAGTTAATTGATAAACATCATCAATTATTTTTTTATTTTCTAGAATTTGGGCATTTTGTAGCATTAAATAGTACCTACCTTCATTGTAATTTCATCAAGAACATTTAGTAAAGCCCTACATGTATCAAGGGATGTAAAGACTGTTACATTATTTTCAACAGCAACTCTTCTTATAATAAAACCATCCTTATTTTGGGTTTCACCATCTGAAGTGTTTACAACATAAGAAACATGACCCTTTCTTAATGAATCAAGAATTTCCTCTGAGCCTTCTGAAATCTTTTTACGAATTCTTGTCTTTATATTATGCTTCTTAAGGAACTTGGCTGTACCACTTGTAGCTTCAATATTAAAGCCTAACTCATAGAAGCGCTTTATTAATGGTAAAGCCTCATCCTTAGTTGTGTCAGCTAAGGTCACAAGTACAGTTCCATAATTTACAACACGCATATTTGAGGCTTTTAATGATTTATAAATAGCACGATTTAGTGATTCATCATAGCCAATAGCTTCTCCTGTTGATTTCATCTCAGGAGATAAAACCGTATCAAGTCCTCTTAGCTTATTATTAGAGAAGGTTGGCGTTTTAACATAATACATATTTTGAACCTTACCAAGTCCACTATAATAGCCCTGTTCTTTCAAAGAATGTCCTAAAATAACCTTTGTTGCAATATTAGCTAAGTTATACTTAGAAGCCTTTGATAGGAATGGTACAGTACGTGATGAACGAGGATTAACCTCAATAATATAAACATCATCATTTTTATCAACAATAAATTGAATATTGAATAAACCTATTATTCCAATATTTAATCCTAAATCAATAGTATATTTAATAATCGTATCCTTTACCTTATCAGTTAATGATATAGGTGGATAAACACTCATTGAATCACCTGAATGAACGCCTGTGGCCTCAATTAATTCCATTATTCCTGGAATAAAGACATCCTTACCATCACAAATAGCATCTACTTCAACCTCACGGCCCTTAATATATTTATCAATTAAAACCGGCTGTCCAGGTGATGCCTCAAACGCATTATCCAAATAACGATGAAGTTGATTTTCATCATATACAACCTGCATTGCTCTTCCACCAAGGACATAGCTTGGTCTTACAAGAACCGGATATCCAAGACGATTTGCGACTTCTGAGGCTTTAGTCTTGTCCATAATTGTATCACCATTTGGCTTAGGAATTCCAAGTTTAATTAAAAGTTCATTAAATAATTCTCTATCCTCTGCATTAGCAATAGCCTTATTATCACTTCCAAGCATTGGTACATTAAATTTAGCAAGCTTATCAGCTAAATTAATTGCTGTTTGACCTCCAAGCTCAACAATTACACCATAAGGATCTTCAAGAGTAATAATATTCATTACATCTTCAATTGTAAGAGGATCAAAGTAAAGTTTATCTGAAATCAAATAATCAGTTGAAACTGTTTCAGGATTATTATTGATAACAATAGCTTCATAGCCCATTTCTTTAATAGCCCAAATAGCATGCACAGTTGAATAATCAAATTCGACACCCTGACCAATACGAATTGGACCTGAACCAATTACAATAATCTTTTTACGATCACTCTTAATTGATTCATTATATGGCTCATAAGTTGAATAAAAATATGGTACATAAGCACTAAATTCAGAAGCACAGGTATCAATCATTTTATAGCTTGGTCGAATATTAAATTGAAGACGAAGCTTAGTCATACTAACCTCATCATAGCCATAAATCATTCCAATATATTTATCTGAAAAACCAAGTTTTTTAGCTTCTAAAAGAAGATCTGGAGTTAATGAATTACTCTTAAGTTTACGTTCCATTAAAACAATATTTTTAAACTTTTCCAAGAAAAATTGATCAATTTTTGTTAACTCATAAAGTTTATTAATAGCCTCATCTCTTCTTAAAAGTTCCATGATTTGATATAATCTTTCATCTGTTGGTGTAACAATCATTTTTAATAAATCGTCAGTTTTTACATTATCGTACTTTTTTAAATAGGCATGACATACACCTGTCTCAAGGCTTCTTACACCCTTAAGTAAGGATTCCTCGAAGCATCTTCCAACACTCATAACCTCACCTGTAGCCTTCATTTGAGTTGAAAGTGTGTTATCAGCATTTTTAAATTTATCAAATGGGAAACGAGCAAGCTTAGTTACAATATAATCAAGACTTGGTTCAAATGACGCTTTTGTATTAGCAATATCAATTTCATCAAGATTTAGTCCAACCGCAATTTTAGCTGAAACACGGGCAATTGGATAACCTGAGGCCTTTGATGCAAGGGCTGATGAACGGCTTACACGAGGATTAACCTCAATTACATAGTAGTCAAACGAATCAGGATCAAGTGCGAATTGAACATTACAACCACCCTTAATATCTAGGGCTCTAATAATTTTTAAAGCACTATTTCTAAGCATTTGATATTCTTTGTTTGTTAATGTTTGTGATGGACATACAACCATTGAATCTCCAGTATGAACTCCAACTGGATCAATATTTTCCATATTACAAATAGCAATAGCTGTGTCATTAGCATCTCGCATTACTTCATATTCAATTTCCTTAAAGCCCTTTATTGATTTTTCAATTAAAATTTGACCAACTGGAGATAGTTTTAAAGCAAATTTAGCAAGTTCTCTTAATTCTTCATCATTATCCGCAAATCCTCCACCTGTACCACCTAAGGTAAATGCTGGTCTTACAATAATTGGATAACCAATTTCATTAGCTACCTCTATAGCGTGTTCAATTGATGTTGCAATATCTGACTTACATACAGGCTCGCCAATTTTCAAGCATAGTTCTTTAAAAAGTTCTCTATCCTCTGCTTTTTCAATTGCATCAAAGCTTGTACCTAAAACTTCAACCTGGCATTCCTCAAGAATTCCTTTTTTTGCCAATTGAACAGCTAAATTGAGTCCTGTTTGACCACCTAATGTACATACAATACCATCAGGTCTTTCATATCTAATAATACGTGATACAAACTCCAAATCAAGAGGCTCCATATAAATTTTGTCCGCAACCATCTTATCAGTCATAATCGTTGCCGGATTAGAATTAATTAAAACAACCTCGTATCCTTCTTCCTTTAAAGCAAGACATGCTTGTGTACCAGCATAATCGAATTCAGCTGCTTGACCAATGACAATTGGTCCGGATCCAATAACTAAAATTTTATGAATATCTAAACGCTTAGGCATTTTTCTTACCTCCAAATTGCTTCATATTATTAATAAACTTATCAAATAAATACTCTGAATCCTCTGGACCAGCTGCACTTTCAGGATGATATTGAACTGAAAAAACATAATTTTTATCATCACATACTCCCTCAATAGTATTATCTAATAAATTAATATGTGTTTTTCTTAAATCAGTATTTAAAAGAGAATCATCTAAAACGGCATAGCTGTGATTTTGACTGGTTATTTCGATATGACCTGTATCTAAATTTTTAACCGGATGATTTCCACCACGATGTCCAAATTTTAGTTTATAGGTTTTAGCACCATAGGCTAAGGAAATAATTTGATGTCCAAGACAAATACCAAAAATAGGAAGTTTACCCTTAAGCTCGCGTACAAGTTTAATAGCCGCCTCATTATCCTCAGGATTTCCTGGACCATTAGATAAGAAAAGTCCATCTGGATTTAAAGCTAGTACATCGTCTGCAGTTGTATTATAAGGCAATACTGTTACATTACATTTCTTTTCATTAAGTTTTCTTATAATATTCATTTTGGTACCAAAATCAATACATACAACATGATATTTAGCATAGATACCACGAGAAACAAACTTACGCTTAGTTGAAACCTGACTGACTTGATCGTGAGGTTCTTTATAATCGTTAATTATTTTTAAGCATTCATCTAAAGGCTTATCTACATCAGTTATTAATCCTATTTGTGACCCCTTATCTCTTATTATTCTTGTAAGCTGTCTTGTATCAATTCCTCCAAAAAGTCCACAATCCGAATCCAAAAACATTTCGCTTAATGTTTGGGTATATCTAAAATTTGAGGGACAATCGTTATACTCATGACATATCATAGCAACTAAATGACATTTTTTTGATTCACCATCATCAGCATTTACGCCATAATTTCCGATTAAAGGGTAAGTCATTACAACAATTTGATCTTTATATGATGGGTCTGTTGCAATTTCTTGATATCCTACCATTGAAGTATTAAAGACAAGTTCCCCAATAAAATCCTTATCAGCAGCATAGCTTATGCCTTCAAATACCGTTCCATCCTTTAATACTAGCTTTTTATCTTTCATACACAGCTTCTCCTTTATAATATGTTTTTTCTATTCTACCATATACCTTTTTACCAATATAAGGCGAATTAGTCGCTTTTGATTTGAAGAAATCAGATGTTATTTCATATTCGTTTTCTAAATTAACCACTACTATATTAGCGTCAGCACCTACCTCTAATTTATTTTCTTTAAGTTTCATAATTTGAGCAGGCTTTTTATTAAGTAAAATAAGAAGTTCTTTAAGCTCAAGATGACCTTTCTTTACTAAATCCGTATATAAAACTGGAAATGCCGTTTCAAGCCCAATTATACCAAAAGGAGCATGTAATAAATCAGCTTCTTTTTCTTCTTTTGTGTGAGGTGCATGGTCAGTTGAAATACAATCAATTTTTCCATTTCTTAAAGCCTCAACTAATGCATCTCTAACATCCGGAGTTGAAAGAGGTGGATTCATTTTATAATTACTATTTTTAATGTCCATATCACACAAAGTTAATTGATGTGGTGTAACCTCAATGGTAATATTAGCTCCAAGATTTTTATAATAATTTACAATTCTAACTGTATCAAGACTTGATACATGACAAATATGAAGTCTACAACCAGTTTTATAAGCTAAAAGACAATTTCTTTCAGCTTCTAAAGCCTCTGATAAAGGATCAATCATAGGTAAATGATGTAATTTACCATATTCTCCCCCCCCCCCCCCCCCGCCACAAACAAGATCCTTATCTTCGCTATGACTTATAATCGGCATATCAAGTTTACTTGCAATTTTCATTGCCTCATACATTGTCTTAGAACTTACCACTCCATTACCATCATCAGAAAAGCCTACGCATAAATCCTTAATTTTTTCCATATCAGATAGCTTATTGCCTTTTCCACTTTGGTCATAGGTGATTGATGCAATTTGATGTAAATCTATTTTAGAATCACGAGCTATTATATTATTAATTAATTCTAAATTTTCCCTATTGCAAGGAACTGGCTTAACATTTGGCATTAAAAAGCAGGTTGTATAGCCACCATGAGCCGCTGCCTCTGATTCCGTTTTAATTGTTCCTTTATTAGTATAGCCTGGTTCTCTTGCATGAGTATGTAAATCAATAAATGACCCACAAAGAAGGCAATCACTTACATCAATGATGTTTCCTTTTTCAGCTGCTGATATTTCAACAATTTTTTCACCATCAATGATAATGTTTTTCCTTTTAAATTCACCATCAATAAAGCACAAACCATTTTTTAATGTAAACATTATTCAAAGCTCCTTTTTAAAATTGCACAACGAGCAAAAACACCATTTTGAATTTGCTTAAATATTCTCGATTTATCACATTCTACAACAGAGTCTTCAAGCTCAACCCCACGATTAAAAGGAGCTGGGTGCATAATAATAGCATTATTTTTCATCTTAGATACTCTTTCTTTTGTTAAGCCATATCTATTTAAATATTCACTATCTGTTAATGACTCTAAATGAGCATTTCTTTCTCTTTGAATTCTTAGCATCATTACTACGTCAGCCTCTTTGATTCCTTCATCAAAATCAACAATCTTAGCTGTGTCATCTAAAAATTCCTTAGGACCTGCAATCATACATTCCATTCCTAATCTTTTCATAATTTTAGCATTTCCATGTGCAACTCTTGAATGAATAATATCGCCAACCATTAATACCTTAATTCCTTCAAAGTGTCCGAATTCATCATAAATAGTTAAAAGGTCTAATAAATTTTGACTCGGATGATCTCCTGTACCATCACCGGCATTAATTATCGCACATTTTATCTTTTTTAATTCATCATAATATTTAGTTTGACTACTTCTTATTACAATACCATCCACGCCGAATGATTCAAATGTCTTAATCGTATCATAGAAAGTTTCACCCTTAGACATAGATGATGAAGCAGGATTAAATGATAAAACCTTAGCATCTAGCATAAGCTCAGCTGTATTAAATGAATATTGAGTTCTTGTAGATGGTTCAAAGAAGCAATTCGCAATGATCTTACCACTCAGTTTAAACTTTTCTTCTCCTTTTCTAAAACAAATAGCATCATCTAATAGTGCCATTATTTCTTCATTAGTTAAATCGTTTAGTGAATATAAATTTTTCATAAAAAAACTCCTTAGAATTAATCCAAAGAGTATTATTATCCTTAATCAAGGTATGCAAAAATAAACATAGTTAATATAAAGATTTCATAGCCTCTCTGGACTATATTAAAATTCTTACCTCTTCAATTATACAGCAAAAATCACTAAATAGCAATACCATTAAAAAAATAAATTGTTCAAAATGTAATATGTTAATTTTTACCAAAAATTTACACAAATATTATAAAAAAAACAATTTATAGCTCTATTTTAATAAACTTTTATTATCATTTTATTTTTTTTGTGGTATGATATCAATATATTAATTAAATGAGGTGCTTTCTATGTTAGAAATTATCTTCGTTATTTTATCCATAATCGCTACAACCTTGTCAGCTATTTTTTGGATACCATATAACGGATTTATATATATATTATATTATGCTTTATTATTTATCGGATATTATATTATTGCTTTCTTAATTTTTGCAATTTTCTTTGGACTTCTTGGAAGAACCATTTCTTTAAAAAAGGAATATAAAAAAGTTAATCGTTTTTATCGCTTTCTAATGGAAGCTGTTATGGGATTTGTTATTCGTGCTATGCATGTAAAACTATATGTTACCGGTAAAGAATTAATTCCAAATGAACCATTCTTATTAGTTCAAAATCATCGTCATGGGTTAGATCCTATTATGACAGTACATTGCTTTAGAAAGCATAAAATAGCCTTTATTACCAAAAAAGAAAATCTTAAAGCTCCTTTTGCAGGAAGATATATGCATAGATCGTGTTATCTTGCACTAGATAGAGAAGATCCAGTTCAAGCCTTAGGAATTATAAAAGAAGCCTGTAGATTAATAAAGGAAGAAAATCTTTCAATTGGCGTCTTTCCTGAAGGAACTCGTAATAAAACAACAGAACCTCTTCTTGAATTTAAAGATGGATGCTTAAAGATAGCACTTAGAGCTAAATGTCCTATTGTCGTAACTGTTCTTAAAAATAGTCGAGCAATTGGCAAAAGACCCCATCTTCGTCCACTACATGTTGATCTTAAAGTAATTAAGATTATTCCTTATGAAGAATATAAAGGTATGAAAACAGTTGAAATTGGCAATATGATTAAAGAATTAATGCTTGAAGAGCTAAAAAAATAGGTCACAATAATGTGACTTATTTTTTTATAATTCATTTTCACCAACAATTCCATTGACTGATTCTATAACAATTTCCTTTGGAATTGCAAAGAAAATTCCTTCAATTGTTGACCCAGATGATGTTTTTCCTGATAGCTTAGCATTATTAATACCAATTAGATTACCATTTAAACTAAATAAAGGACCTCCACTATTACCCGAATTAATTGTAGCACCATGTTGAACAGTTGAAGATGTAATTTTAGAAATTTGACCAAAAGATGCTGTATTATAATAAGCAAGATCAATTGGAGTTCCCATTGCTACAACATATGAACCCTTCTTTATATTTTCATCACTTTCAAATGATGCCGCATTATAATCTCTATCACTTACAAACGAAAGAACCGCAATATCATTATCTTCATTTGAACCTAAAAGTGTCGCAGATAAATTTGTATCATATTTTTCATCATAAATTTGATATTCTTCTTCACCTGAAACACAGCTTGTATCGCCTGCAACTACATGCTCATTAGTTATAACCTTATATAAATAAGAACCATCAGTTAAAAGAGCCTTATAATATATTACACCTGAACCCCAACCATAAAGAGTATGAGTCGTTGTTGTTTGCCAACCCCTACCTGTAAACTGGGTTTGATAAACCGTTTGATAATTTTGAACACATATTGTAGCACTATCTGCAAAATCAACAACCTGTTCCATAATTTCTTCAATATCAGTTGATGATGACTTGAAATTGTTATAAACTGCTAAATTTTCACCAGATACTAAGGCCGCATCAGTACCAGCTAAAGCGCTATTGGCATTTTCGCCATTTCCGCTAGCATTTAAATTAGATGTTGTGATTAAATTAGACGTTTCTCCTTGACTACTTCCACCACATGATGCAAGCGCCACACCACTAATCATTATTGTAAATAAACAAGTTATTTTTCTCCATTTCATAATATTTCCTCCATAAAGCAACTTTATTATACAAAATGATTATGGGTAAATTATGGTTTAATTAACTTATTTTTGCCATATTATAGAAATCATCTTTTAAAACTAATTTTGATACTTTTGTTTTAGACAAATCATTGTTTAAGTTAACACGAGTAATTCTAACTAAATGCTGATATTCTTTTTTTGAACAACCACTTATTTTTGAATGAACATAAAGCATAGCTTTTAAATGGGAATAATTGAATAATCTTTGATAAATATTTACTATTTCATCGGGATAAATCTTAATCGAATCTATTTTTTCTTTAATCTTATTTATATCTTTTATACCATAAAATAAACATAATTTTTTTTGAATATTAATCGGTAATCTTTTATAAATGCGATCTGTTTTTTCCGCTTTTTTTATTCCCTTGATACTAATACCAGTTTGTATTTTAATTATATCAAAGGAATAGCCATTAATTATTCTTAAATAATAAAACAAGGCCTGTTCCTTACTTTTTCCTTCGCAAAGCATTATCGCTTTTATTATTCTTATATCATCCATAATATTACATCCTTTCTGCAAATCTATAAGTATAATATCTCCTAAACTTACATTATTTATGTAATATTCAATTTTATTTAAATATTTTTGTTATTTTAGTTTGCTAATATAAAAAAAACACCCCATAAGTTTTCCTGATATTTTGAAAACATTAAGGGTGTATTATAAAGCTTTATTTACATGAATTCTTCTGAATCATATGCTTTTTTCAAAATTTCTTTAACATCATTTACCATAGGAACACGGGGATTTGCAGGTGAACACTGATCCTCATATGCTAAAAATGCTAATTTATCTAAAGAAGCCATATAAGTTTTTTCATCTAAGCCTTGTGATTTAAAGTTCATTTTTATACCCAAGCTTTTAGCAAGCTCTCCACAAGCCTTTGCATAGGATTCAACACCTTCTTCAATAGTAGAGGCAGGAAGTCCTAAAATTCTTGCAAGCTCACAATATTTTTCATCCGCATGATAATAATTATACTTAGGCCATGTTGACAATTTTTCAGGCTTAGTTCCATTATATCTAATTGTAAAAGGCAGTAATATAGCATTAGCTCTTCCGTGTGGAACATGGAATTCGCCACCAATTTTATGTGCCATTGAATGATTCATTCCTAAAAAAGCATTAGCAAAAGCCATACCAGCAAGGCAAGAAGCATTATGCATCTTTTCACGAGCCTCTGGATCATTAGGACCATTGTCATAGCTTCGTTTTAGATATTTAAATACCATTTTGATTGCTTGAATTGCTAAGCCATCTGTATAATCCGATGCAAGGGTTGAAACAAAGGCTTCTGTCGCATGGGTTAAAACATCCATACCTGTATCAGCGGTTACCGTTTTTGGAAGTGACATAGTAAATGTCGGATCTATAATAGCCACAGTTGGAGTTAATGAATAATCAGTAAGTGGATACTTTTTGCTTTCCTCCTTATCAGTAATTACTGCAAATGGAGTAACCTCACTACCTGTACCAGATGTTGTAGGTATACATACTAATTTAGCTTTTTTCCCTAATTCAGGATAACGAAATGCTCTTTTTCTAATATCCATAAACTTTTGTTTTAAATCATTAAAATCTACCTCAGGATATTCATAAAACAACCACATTCCCTTAGCAGCATCCATTGCACTACCACCACCAAGAGCAATAATTGTATCAGGATTAAATGAATTCATTAATGCAACACCATTTTTTACCGTTTGAATAGATGGGTCTGATTCAACATCACAAAATAATTGATATTGTACCTCGTTATGTCGAAGTCTAAATTGCTCAGTTACCTTATTTACAAAGCCTAAATCTACCATTGATCGGTCAGTTACAATAATAACACGGTTCATTTCCTTCATTTGATGTAGATATTCAATTGAATCACGTTCAAAATAAATTTTTGCAGGAATTTTAAACCATTGCATATTATTTCTTCTCCTTCCAACCTTCTTTATATTAAGTAAATTTATAGCCGAAACATTATCACCAATTGAATTATGACCATAAGAACCACAGCCTAAGGTAAGAGATGGCAAGAAAGAATTATATACATTACCAATTCCACCAAATGTTGATGGACTGTTCCAAATAATACGAATTGCAGGAATTATATCACCAAATCTCGTTGCCAATTCCTTCGACGCCGTATGAATTGCTGCCGAATGTCCAAGGCCATTAAATTCAACCATTTTTTTAGAAATCTCTAACCCATCGTCAGTACTGTTTGATTTATATACAGCAAGAACGGGGGAAAGCTTTTCTTTACTCATCGGTTCCATAACTCCAACCTCGTTACAACTAACGAGCAAAATGTTAGTGTTTGAAGGAACATTAAGACCTGCGTTTTTAGCAATACTTACAGCACTCATTCCGGCAATAATTGGTTTTAAAACAGCTTTCTCATATTCAGACTCGTTATTAACACCAAACATATAAGAAATAAGCTTCTTTTTTTCATCTTCATTACATAAATAACAACCAAACTGTTTAAATAAACTAATCGCCTCATCATAGATTTCTTTATCAATAATGACAGCCTGTTCAGAAGCGCAAATCATTCCATTATCAAATGATTTTGACATAACAATATCATTTACAGCTTGTCTTACATTACATGTTTTTTCCATATAAGCCGGTACATTACCAGCACCCACACCAAGAGCAGGCTTTCCACAAGAGTAAGCAGCTTTAACCATTGCATTTCCACCTGTTGCTAGAATTGTTGATACGCCAGGATGGTTCATTAAAGCTGTTGTCGCTTCCATTGAAGGATGCTCTATCCATAAAATACAATCCTTGGGTGCGCCAGCAGCAACAGCTGCTTCATAAACGATTTTTGCCGCTTCGGCAGAACATTTTTGTGCATTAGGATGAAATGCAAAAATAATTGGATTTCTTGTTTTTAAACAAATAAGTGATTTAAATATTGCTGTTGATGTTGGATTAGTAACCGGAGTAATTCCTGCAACAACACCAACAGGTTCAGCAATTTCGGTAATTCCTGTTACCTCATTATCACTAATTACACCAACAGTTTTTAAATGACGCATATTATTTACAACATATTCACATGCAAACAAATTTTTAGTTGCCTTATCCTCGAATACTCCCCTTTTAGTTTCTTCTACAGCATGTAGGGCTAAAATACCATGCTTGTCTAGAGCAGCTACTGATGCTTTAGCAACAATATAATCAATTTGCTCTTGCGTATAATTAGCATAGGCATCTAAACATTTTAAGGATCTCTTAACTAAACTATCTACTTCTTCTGTAGCATTAATTTTATTTTCCATTATAAGATCACTCCTTTTCATCTCTCGTGTTTATATTTTATCATAATCGCATTTATTTTGAAAGCCTTTTCATAGTATTTAAAATAAAAAAACTAAACTACTTTTACATAGTTTAGTCATTCAACTATAATGATAAAATTTTATCCTCTTGAGGAGCAAGTTTAATAATTTTTTTTGCATGAAGCATAACAACCTCAGCATCAGCTAAGGAGCTATATTCATGATGAATAGTAACTGTAATTAACGCCCATGTCGTATCCGTTATTTTCACATCAGTTTCATTTATACATTCAAAGCCTAAGAACTGAGTATCAGCCTCACAACAAGTCATTACCATTCTACCTGGCATAATATGTCCTTCTTTACTATCCTCAAGAACTTCTATTTTAGCTATAAAAGTAATATCCTTATTATAATATTTTTGATAGTTATCAAAACAATCCATATACCAAATCGGATAATCTGTTTCTTCAAGATTAATCACATCACTATTGATATCGTAAGGAAGGTCTTCATCAAGCATATCAGTCATAGAACCATCCTTAGCTTCAAAAGCAATTTGAGCATTTTGATTGAAAGCCCTTATTTGACGTCTAAATTGAGCTAAAGTGTCAATTCCTTCAATACGATTAAAAATAATCAAATCAGCATCTTTACATGCATTATTAAATATTTGACGCATATTATTAAAATAAAGCCCAAATGAAGATGCATCAATCATTGTAATTGTTTGTGATAAAACATAAATTTTTGGCAAAGCATCTTTGATAGTTTCAGGATTATAAAATGAATTATATTCAATTACTACTCTTGCGGGCTCAAAATCCTTATCAAGTTTATTGAAAAAATCGACTGTAAGTTCAGATTCATCTTCAATATAAACAATATCAATATGATTTTCTTTAATGAAAGATTCATCGTATTCAACCTCGCCTGTTTCACATACAATAAGTAAGGTATCAAGCTTTTGCAGTTTTGAATCTTGATTAATTATATCTTTTATTAAAGTTGTTTTTCCACTTTCAAGGAATCCGTTTATTAAAAATACAGGTACCTCAACCATTAAAACACCAACCTACTTTATAAATAATTTTTTTATTTCTTCTTTATTAAGCTTAGAGCCAATTACACAAATTTTTCCAACTGATGCAGCTTCACCATGTCTTACATTTGTCTCTTCAGGAACCATATCAAAATGATACCAACCATCAATACCAGCAACAATTCCCTTAGAACGTAAAATGAAACCATATTTTTCACCAAATGATAATTCATGTAAAATTGCTTCTAGTTCATCATGTGAATACTTGTGTGTTGTTTCAAAGCCATAGCTTGTAAATACTTCATCAGCATCATGATCGTGATGATGGTGTCCACATTCACATTCTTCATCGTCATGATGATGTCCGCATCCACATTCTTCATCGTCATGGTGATGATGTCCGCATTCACATTCTTCATCGTCATGGTGATGATGTCCACATTCACATTCTTCATCGTCGTGATGATGATGGTGCATGTGCTTAACCTCTTCTAATAATTTAGCCTCAAAATCATCATTTTTTGCCTCATAAGAATCAATTAAAGTTCCATCTGACAACTCATTAATAGGAGTTGTAACAATAATAGCTTTATCATTAATTTCTCTTACAATTTCAAGACACTCTTGCATCTTAGCCTCAGTTGCTACATCAGCTCTTGATAAGAAAATAGTTTTTGCATGAGCAACCTGATCGACATAAAATTCGCCAAAATTCTTTAAATACATCTTTGCCTTATTTGCATCGCAAACACAAACTAAAGCATTTAATTTAACATCACTTAAATTTGCATCTACAACTGCTTTTACAATATCAGATAATTTTCCGACCCCTGATGGCTCAATAATTATACGAGTAGGATTATATTTTGTCTTAATCTCAGTTAAAGCGGTTGCAAAATCGCCTTGAAGTGAACAACATATACAGCCTTGATTTAATTCCTTTATTTCAACCTTTGTCTCCTTCAAAAATCCAGCATCAATACCGATTTCTCCAAATTCATTTTCAATAAGAATAACTTTTTCATCATGTAAATGAGTAGCTAAAAGTCTTTTAATTAAAGTTGTTTTTCCAGCACCTAAAAAGCCAGAAATAATATCTATTTTTGTCATTAATATCACCTTTCTATCGTATTATATTATACACTTTTTATTGTAATCATTCAATAATTATGCTTAAAAAAGAAAAGATGCAATTTACACCTTTTCTTCGATAGTTTTATTCAATTCTGTCATATTTGATGGCTTATGATAATAATAGCCCTGAATATAATTAACCCCAAAATTTTTTACTAATTCAACATCTTCTTTAGTTTCAACACCTTCGATTAAAGTTTTCATTCCAATGGAATTAATTGCCTTTACAACACCATCAAGAATTTGTTGATTTCTTGTATTTTCCTTTGCGGCATCAAGCAATGATTTATCAATCTTTATAAGATAAAATGGCAAGCTTAAAACCGCCTTTAAATTACTAAAGCCTGTCCCAAAATCATCCAAGAAAAACTTAATACCATAGCTATTTAATTCTTCCATAATTTCTTTTGCCTTTTGAAAATTAGAAATTATAACACTTTCACAAATTTCAAATGAAATCATATTTGGATCAATTTCTTGATTTTTAACCATTTGCTTTATTTCATCAATGAAGCTTTGATTTAAAATATCTTCTGCCGTAAAATTAATTGAAATTCCTTTAACATCAACCCTTGTTCCTGAATCATTCATTGATTTTAATTCCTTTAAAACCTGGCATAACATATTACGATCAAGTTTATTAACACACCTATGATTTTCCAAAATAGGAATAAATTTAGAAGGAGGAATTATTTCACCATTTACATTTAATCTTGCAAGAGCTTCACACCAGGTTATTTTTTCATCATTTATAGAATAAATTCCTTGATAATATGGCACTACTGAGCCTTTATTAATCGCTTTAATAATTTTATTTGTATCATTTTCTTCAATCTCTAATTTTCTTTTCATCTCTGATGAATATACGATAAATACCTCATTTGTATCCTTAATTTGATTAATCATTTTTTCTAAAAGATACACCGTATGTTCTGCCGTTTCATTCTTTTTCTTAATTATAATTGAAGTTTTTATATCAATTGAGTAGTCATCACCTTGAATGTTAATAGGTTTTCTAAATTCCTGATTAATTAAAGAAATCTTAGAGATATCATCACTTTTACCAACAATAACAATTATTTGATTTGAAGACACTCTATACATTGTATACTTATTAAAAATTGTTTTTAAAAAATTAACAATTTCAATTAATATTTGATCTCCTGTAAAAGAACTAAAATGATGAAAACGCATAATTTCAAGCATATATACACTAGCTCCATCAGAGGCTGTCAAATCATCCATACACTTGTTTCTCATATATAAATTAGTCATTTGGTCAATATTAATCAAATCATTTCTCGAATATAGATAAGTATATGCAGTTGATAAAGTTAAAAAAACAGATGTAAAGAAAACATTATTATTGATAAAAAAAGAAAAGAAAAATTGAAATATTCCAAAAAGAGCCGAAAAAATAGTAAAAGTAAGACCAACCTTAAAAAGAGAAGGATATATTCCCCTTTTATAAACTAAACACATTATAGGCATATATATCATTGCAAAAATGAAGCATAAAAATAATAAGCAATATGCAACATGGTATATAATAGTATTTCCTTCTACTTCGAAGCAAATATTAGTAATCTTATTTATGATTAACCAAATAATATTCCATAAAACTGGTAACACTAAAATAAGATAATGCCATTTTAATATCTTAGTAGTATCTTTTATAACACCCAAACAATAAATTTCAAAACCACTAGCAATAATTGAAAACACAATTATTGATAAATACTTAAAAATTAAAGCTAATTTTAGTGTTACTTTATTGTAAACTAATAAATCCGAAACACCATGTAAAACATTAAAACTTAAAACTGATACTAAAATAAATAACACTGATTTTAAAGCAGTATTTTTCTTAGATTTATTTAAAAAATGGAAAATAATAATTATAAGAACAAATGCTCCACAAATAAAATCTCCCCAAGAACTATATGGCATAAAAACACTTCCTCACCTTTTCTTCTTTTAGTATAAATCAAAAAAGAATTCTTTTTCAACAAAAAAAAGAGGAAAAGCTCAAATATTTTTTTATTTCTCTTTAATTCGACAAAATGTGATATTTTTCTCAATACTAAAAGGAAGTTTATAGTAGTATTTAGGTGAGTTTTTGTCGATTTTTCTCACATCGTTAAAGCATGAAATAATCAAATTGTATTTTCTATAAACAAGATTACCATTTCTTATTTTTAAATATTTTGATTTATCTAAATCAATTCTTCTTATTTTAGAATTTTTTTCATATATAACCTGCTTAATATTATCATTTAGAAATAAATAATCAACATTATGATAATTTATTTCTAGCAATTTAACTTCAATTCCATCAATTTTTTTCGGACAAACAAGCTTAGGATTATTTTCGTCTTGATTATATGGATGAGATATTCTTAATATTCCTTTGTTAGTAAATTGAATATATGAAGCGTTTGAAAAAAATTTCAAAGCACTTCTTTTTATATTATAATTTCTGGCCAAGGCCTTTAATTTTTCAATTGTTTGGATTTTATAAATAAAGCATACTGTATCCTTATCATCAAAAATAACGCCATCTTTTTCTTTATAATTAGAATTAATAAATGATATCTTTGAAGCTTTAATATTAAAATTAAGAATTTGCTTTACACCATCAAAGACCAATTCATCAATTTTAGAATTCTCTTTAATATCAATATATTTCGTTTTAATATTGGCAAACTTTCCATTAACTGATATTAATATTTCATCAGGATAGGTATAAAAGTTATAAGTAGCAAGCTCTGTTTTTACTTCTTTAATTGAATCACTATATTTTTTTTGTCTAGTATCTTCTCTTTTTTTTTCAAGATAAAAGGATATATAAATAAAATAAACATCTAATAAAAATAAAATAATTAATACTATAATTCCAATCAACATTTATACCACCACTTTTTTCTTTAAATATTATATCAAACTACAAAAATAAATCAAGTAACGTCATTACTGTAAAACCTATAATAAATGACATAATTCCTTTAAAATTTAAATTATTTTTCATTTCAATTAAAACTGTTATTATCATGGCCCCAGCCCCAATTGCTAAACCATAAGGTTGCATAATATCACCTACAGATACAAAAACCAAAGCACATAATCCGGCAAGTGGTTCAACAATTGATGAAATAAAGCCCATGAAAAATGCTTTTTTATTGCCTTCTTCTATTTTATATGGCAAGGTTGTTGCAAAACCCTCAGGTATATTTTGAATACCAATTGCTATAAAAAGCATTATAGCATTAAGTAATATTTCACTATCTTTGCTTAAATATGCAATAAATAAACTTAATCCTACACTAAAGCCCTCAGGTATATTATGAATCGTCATTGCTAAAAATAATCTTTTCTTTTCATTTTTTTCTTTGTTAAAAAATTTAGGAACAATTACAATAATTGCAATACCAATTGCAACGCCAATATATAAAGGATAAAATCCTGTATTATTTGTTTTTAACATGGTTATTGAAGGAATAAGCAGTGAAAATATTCCACTTGCTAGCATAACGCCTAAAGCAAATGATAATACAACTGTATTATCTAATATATCACGTCTAAAAAATAAGGCCAAAATAACTCCTGTCATTGTCATAATAAAAATAAAAATCAATCCCATAAATAGCCAAAACATAAAGTCACCTATCGTATTATATTAATATTTAAAAATAATGCTTGTTTTTATGACATAATATATCTTATAATTATTTAGGTGATAATATGAAAATTATTGATGCACACGTTCACATTTGTGAGCATATCAATGGCTGGGGATCAAGAGGTGAGCTAAGAGGTTTAGGAAAAGGAAAAGCAATTTACGCAGATGGCAAAGAATTTCAACTATTTCCGGAATATATGGGTGATTATGGTGTTTGTCCCGAAAAACTTCTTGAAATTATGGATAACCATAATATTGAAAAAGCAGTTATTCTTCAAGGTAATTATTTAGGATTTCAAAATTTATATGCCTATGAAACAATGAAAAAATATCCAGATCGTTTCATAGCTGCTTCAACAATTGACCCCTTTTGTCAAAATAGAGAATTAATTGCAAAACATTTTTTTGAGGATTTAAAGTTTAAAATCATTAAAATGGAGGTTTCTAATACCTCAGGCTTAATGGCTAACCATGATATCATTTCTCTTGCAGGAAAAAAGATGCAATGGATTTATGAATTATGTAGAAAATATAAGCTTATTTGTGTCATTGATATCGGACGTCCAGAAAATGGCTGTTATCAAATCGAAAATTTAAGAAAAATGATTAAGAAATATTCTGATGTAACTTTTGTTGTTTGTCATTTAGGTTCTCATCAAGAAAATCAATATGAAATATTTCAGCATGATATTCAAAGTTTAAAACTTCCTAATTGTTTTTTTGACTTAGCTTCAGTTTCAAACAATACACATGAACCATATCCCTTTAATAACGCACTTAATTATATTAAACTTGCAATTGAAATTGTTGGTGATGATAAACTAATGTGGGGGTCTGATATGCCAACATCATTAACAAAATCCAGTTATGATAATTTTATTAATTACATTATGAATAGTGATATTCCTCTTTCTAGCAAACAAAAAATATTTTATGATAATGCTAATAAACTTTATTTTAAGCAATAAAGGTTGTGGAAAAATCCACAGCCTTTTTTTAATTATTATATATATACTGATTTAAAATTGATTCTAACATTTCTTGACGGCCTGATGAAGGCAAGTTCTCATTTTGATTATTTAATGCATATTGTGCACAAGTCTCAAGATCAACTTCTTTATTTTTAATCTTATAACCAATTCCAAAATTATATGATTCATAGCGCTTAGCAATGAAATCCTCAAGTACATTATCCTCAAGAAGCTTAGCTGCTATTCTTAAGCCATGAGCAAAAGTATCCATACCTGCAATATATGCTAAGAACAAATCTTCTTCGGTATAGCTTTGACGTCTAACCTTAGCATCAAAGTTTAAGCCACCATTATGAAGGCCACCATTTTTTAATACTTCATACATAGCAAGCGTTGCATCATAAATATTTGTTGGGAATTGGTCTGTATCCCATCCAAGTAGCATATCTCCTTGATTAGCATCAATTGAACCTAATACACCTTCATTTCTTGCAATATTTAATTCATGATTAAAAGTATGAATTGCTAAGGTTGCATGATTTGCTTCAATATTCATCTTAAAATCATTTTCAAGATGATTTTTCCTTAAGAAGGATAAAACCGTTTGAACATCAAAATCATATTGATGCTTCGTAGGCTCCTTTGGTTTAGGTTCAATTAATAGCTGAGCATTAAATCCAATTTTATTTTTATAATCTCTTGCAAGAGTTAACATTGTAGCATAATTTTGAAGCTCTAAATTAACATCGGTGTTAAGTAAGGTGTCGTAACCTTCTCGCCCACCCCAAAATACATAATTTGTTCCACCAAGCTTCTTAGTTATATCCATTGCTTTTTTTATTTGTGAAGCAGCATGACAGAAACTATCAGCCTCAGGTGATGTAGCAGCACCAGCCATATACCTTTTATGATTAAAGCAGTTAGCCGTACCCCATAAGCATTTAATATTAGTATCCTTCATAAGCTTTAAAACATAATCAGATACTTCATCTAAAGCATGATAAGTTTCTTTTATTGTTCCCATTTCTGGAGCCATATCAACATCGTGGAAACAAAAATACTCAATTCCAAGTTTTTGCATAAATTCGAAGCCTGCTTCAGCCTTATTATAGCTTTCCTTCATTGGATCAGGATCTGACCAAGGTCTTGACATAGTATCACTACCAAATTGATCGGTACCTTTAGCACATAAGGTGTGCCACCAGCTCATTGCAAACTTTAAATGCTCGCTCATCTTTTTACCATTAATTTCTTCATCAGCGTTATAATACTTAAATGCGAAAGGATTAGTTGATTTAGGTCCTTCATATTTAATTTTTCCTGTTTTAAAATATTCTTTCATTTTTATTCCTCCTCGTATAATATATTTGTATTAATTATTTAATGATGTTAATACACAAACATCTATTTAATATTCAATTCTTATTGAATACATGTTAATATATTTTTGATAACACTGTAGACTATTGTTTTTCCTCCTTACAGCTTTGACTGGTTCAATTAGGAAATAGCTACAGTTTTTAATTTTAAATGGTTATGAGTAGGTTACAGCTTTGACTGGTACATCAAGAACGAGGTAACGTGAATTAAAAATTGTAGATAGCACCGGTGTTAATCATGAAAGGACAAGATATTATGATTTATGTAGGTATAGACGTGGCCTCACAAAAACACGACTGCTTTTTACTTAAAGATACAGGTGAAGTATTTTCTAAGACTTCCTTCACTATCAAAAATGATTTTGAAGGATATAAAAAACTCCACAATTCAATTTTACAATTTGTGGAGTCAACTAAAGATTCAAATGTACGTATAGGATTAGAATCAACTGGGCATTATAGCAAGAATATTCTTCTATATTTGATTAAGCAAGGTTATCAAACTACCTTAATCAATCCCATATTAACCAATATGGACAGGAAAGCATCTACAGTTCGTAAAACTAAAACCGATAAGATAGATGCTGAAGCCATTTGTAAATTCCTAGACAAGAACAGATTTGATTTCAAACCCTATACGTTATTATCATATCACATTGACGCATTAAAATCACTAACAAGACAAAGATTTTCGCTTGTTAAACAAATGACTCAACAAAAATTAATCTTTCAAAGACTAGTAAATGTTATATTTCCTGAGCTTTTAAGTCATTTTTCTAACGATTATGGTGAATCAGTACTTAATATACTATATTCATATCCTACGCCTAAAAAACTAGCTAAGGCGCATAAAGAATCAATAACTAAGCTTCTTCATAGCAGATGTAAAATAACATCTAGTGAAATCTTAGAACTGGCTAAAAATTCAATCGGACAATCAGAAGAGTACTTAGGATTTGAACTAAAGCATACAATTGATATGATTCTTTTCTACCAATCTCAAATCGAAATTTATAATAAACAAATTGAAATCGAGTTAAACGAAACTGAATATGGTAAAATTATTACCTCTATTCCGGGAGTAGGTATCATTACAGGTGCAATGATTATTTCTGAAATCGGGGATATAAATAACTTTACAACGTTAGACCAATTATTAGCTTATGCAGGTTTGGATCCTAGTGTTTATGAATCAGGTAAATTTGAATCATCTCATAATAAACCATCAAAACGTGGTTCTAAATATCTTAGATGGGCTATTCACCAAGCTTCATCTGTTATTTGGCAACATGATAATACATTTAAAGATTATTATCTTAAGAAAATTAAAGAGAGCAAACATCATTACGTAGCAATTGGTCATATTGACAAAAAGCTAATTAGAGTTATCTTCTCACTTCTTAAGAATAAATCAATGTTCATTCCACAAAAATAACCATATAAAATTTTCAAAGATCTAGATTATTCAATTATCCTCGTTTTTAAAAAATGATAAAATCGAGGATTTTTATGCTTGATATAAATAAATTTAAATATTTTTCAAATATCTCTTGATTTATTTATAGTAGGCTAATATTTTTTAAAAAAGCCTTTTAAACTATAATATAAAGCTTTATATGCTTCATATCTTGTATCATATACCTTATAATTCTCTTTATTTGGTTTTGTAATATCCTTTACTTTAATAATCTTTTCCTTTGCATCTAAAACATTATTGTAAATGCCAGCTGCCACCATCGCAAGAATAGCTACGCCTAAAGCACCACCTTCTTGTTGTTCAATCCGATAAATATCACATTTTAAATTATCTGCTATAATTTGTCGCCAAAGATTACCCTTAGCACCACCGCCTGATAAATAAACATTATATCTATTAGACTTAAGTAGAGAATAACAATCTCTTATACTATAAGATATTCCTTCAAGTACTGCTCTTGCAAAATCATCTTTATTGGTACTTTGCCTAATGCCAACAAAGGTACCTGTTGCGTAAGGGTCATTGTGAGGAGTTCTTTCACCATTTAAGTATGGTAAATACAAAAGACCATTAGCTCCCACAGGTGAACTTAAAGCTTTACGATTAATTATTTCATAAACAGACTGCTTATTAATTTTAGCTTCAATCTCTTCAGTTTCACAAAAATTATCTTTAAACCATTTATATGACAACCCACAGCCATTTGTAACACCCATAACATGATAGATATCTTTTATTGCATGCATAAAAACCTGAACAGGTAAATTAGGTTTTATATCTTCCTTTAAGATAGGATTAAATACAACTCCCGATGAGCCAAGAACAATACTTACATCAGAAGGTAAAATAATACCATTCCCAATTGCAGCGGCTGCTTGATCACCAGCACCTCCTACAACAAAAGGAATATTTTTAAGCCCTAATTCTTTAGCTAAACTAGGTATAATATATCCCGATATATCAACTGATTCCTGGAGTTTTGGCAAAAAATTAATATTTATTGCAAACTTATCTAAAATTTCATTCGAGTAGCATTTATTATAAATATCTAACATTTGCATTCCAGATGCATCACTATATTCAGTTGTAAAACTTCCCGTTAGGATATATCTTATATAATCCTTTGGTAACATTATTTTAGCAATTTTACCATAAATCTCAGGTTCATTATTTTTAACCCATAAAAGCTTTGCAAGTGTAAAAGGTGCCATAACATCATTCCCAGTAATTTCCTTTATTCTTTGATTACCAATCTTTTTTTCAATTTCTTCTTTTTCTTTACCAGTTCTATTATCACACCAAATAATGCTATTTCTTAAAATTTTATCATTTTTATCAAGCAAAACTAAACCATGCATTTGTCCTGATAAGCCAATTCCTTCAATAACAGGATATGTTTTAGTTATTTCTTTAATTGTTATAATTGTAGCCTTTAACCAATCATTGGGATTTTCTTCAATATAGCCTAGCTTTGGACTAATAATATTGTATTCTGAACTTGCAGACAATAAAGATGTTCCTAGTTCATCAAATAAAACTGCTTTTGTAGAGCTTGTGCCTATATCAATTCCTATAAAATATTTCAAAAAAAGCACCTACCATTCTTTATAATAATTATAAAGAAAAATAGATGCTAATAATATCATTATTGAATATAAAATTATCAAAATTGTATAAAAAAAGGATTCCAAAAGAATCCATAAAAAGAGGTAGGACACCAAATTTTAGCAAAAAAAAATGGCGCCCGCACTAGGACTTGAACCTAGGACCCCTTGATTAACAGTCAAGTGCTCTAACCAACTGAGCTATGAGGGCGTGTATAAAATAAAAAAAGAGATAGCTTGGCAGCTTCCTACTCTCGCACAACTAAATGTACTACCATCGGCGTTATAGTGCTTAACTGCTGTGTTCGGTATGGGAACAGGTGTATCCACTATGCCATCACCACCAAACTAAATCTTTCAAAACTAGATAAAATCATCAAAAGAACTTAGGTTAAGTCCTCGACCTATTAGTACTAGTCAGCTCCACGCATCACTGCGCTTCCACACCTAGCCTATCAACCTTATAGTCTATAAGGGGTCTTACCATTTCTGTGGGAAATCTAATCTTAGAGGAGGCTTCACGCTTAGATGCTTTCAGCGTTTATCCGTTCCATACGTAGCTACCCAGCTTATAGCCCTGGCAGGCTAACTGGTACACCAGTGGTATGTCCATCCCGGTCCTCTCGTACTAAGGACAGCTCTCTTCAAATTTCCAACGCCCACGACAGATAGGGACCAAACTGTCTCACGACGTTTTGAACCCAGCTC
>ERZ779981.39-NODE-39-length-71629-cov-3.44796_pt1 | contig 71629 bp, 68 predicted proteins | sample MGYA00511182_ERZ779981 | MGnify/ENA primary metagenome ERZ779981 (study PRJEB29588, sample SAMEA2149539) | human gut metagenome | biome: human gut; feature: human-associated habitat; material: faeces | place: Denmark | collected 2008/2010 ... | reverse complement strand
TTCCGCTGAACTCCAACCTTTTGTTAACCTTAAATCTAATACTATGAAAAACACAGTGCAAAAGTATTTATTTTATTTGGAATAGCAAAGCCTGAAGCTAAAAAAGAATGTTTTACAACATACATTAACAACCTCCTCCTCTTTGATTAAATCTCTTAACAAGTAAAGAAGCAAAGCTAAAAAGTGCAGAGACATCCTCCCTCTAATAAGACGGAAGCTTGTACATTCGGTAGCATCGGCCTTTTTTCAACTCAAACTCCAGATTCTCCCGGTCTTTCCGCGACAGTCTTTCGTGGATATTCACCGCAAACTCATAGGTTTCTCCTTTCTGCATATGCGGCAGACGAACCCTACAAACCCTTTTCTTCTTATAGAATAAACAAAAAGAGACTTTCCGCACCGTTTCTTCTCCGTTGTTACAGATTTTCATCTTCACGCGCTTTCCGTCGGGCAAGGAACAAAATACGGGCGGACAGATTATCATCTCCTTTAACTCATTCTCACCGTCATGGTACATCACCATCCGAAGCGAATCCGTTCCTTCCACTTGTGCATGTACCTGACCCGCAAACAGCATGAAAGCACATACCACTCCTGCTATGTAATTCCATTTCATAACCCAAAACCTCCATTTTAACCTCTCTGTAAAGTTACGACGAATACCTTTATATGTTACATCTGTTTGGATAAATAAAGAATAAATGCACATCTTTAAGGTAAATCACGCCATAAAAAAAGCGATTTGATACCTCAATCCTGCATCAAACCGCTTTGTCTGAAAGTAAAATGAATTTTTATTTTTCCTTGTCCAGCTGCTTTTTTTCAATCAAATAAGAGATGACCAGACCTAAACCGCCTCCCAACAGAACGCACGCTCCGTAAATTATAGAAACGGCCTCTTTTACGGTATAAGGGTAATTATCAGACAAGTAATCCGGTTGGGTGGTACATGTCAACACGTATCCTACCAAAAGTCCTGCCCCCAATCCAAGCAGCAAGCATCCTATACGCAGTCCTCCAAACGAATACAAGCTGGGACGATACATAATACCATTCTTAAAGGTTTCTGGCGTCAGTTTGTCGCCCATCTTTTCAATCAGCATCATCCGCTCTCTTCGACAGACAAACAGTTCAAACAATTTATAAATCACTCCAAAAACAATTGCCACATTGGCCACAATCATCAATTCTTCCATTTTATTCGGTTTTTAATTTGTTACTTTGCCCTTTAGACGCAACCCACACAGAAAGGTTACACTTTTACCGAGAAAAATATTTTTCTAATTTCAGTGTAACCTTTTACTTTGCTCTGCGTCTAAAGGGCATCATGAATCACGAGGAACTACATATCATCGCATCTATCCTGAGCGGACGAACCGAACAGTTCGCCTATTTTCTCGACACCTACGGACCACAGGTTTTCCACCTGATAGTCCGCATGGTAGGCTCACCGGAAGATGCCGAAGAACTGACACAAGACTGTTTTATGAAAGCCTTCACCCACCTTTCCTCGTTTCATGGAGACAGCAGTTTCTCTACCTGGATTTACCGCATTGCCTACAATGAAGCGACCTCCGCACTCCGGAAAAAAGATAAAGAACAGCTTTCATTCGACGACCGAATGTGGAACAGTCTTTCAGATAAAGAAGTTGATGAGGAGCTGGACACCGAAAACGAAGTGCAGATTCAGAAACTACAGCAGGCACTCACCCAGCTCAAACCCGATGAGCAGGCACTGGTCACTCTGTTCTATGAAGAAGAAAAAACCATAGAAGAAATAGCCTACATATTTCACCTGACAGAAAGCAATGTAAAAGTAAGATTGCACCGCATTCGAAAAAAGCTATGTACTTTAATGAAAGAGGAGATTTAAATCATGAGAACGACAGATAAAGGACTTCAGGAAGCCATAAAGAGGCAGCCTCGTTACAAACTGCCCAGCAATTTCAGTTACCGCATGATGCAAAAGATACAAGAGGAAAATATCTTACGCGAAAAACGGCAGGAGAAAAGAATGTTCATCCTCTTCCTTATCTTCGCCATACTCAGCGGAGGAAGTTGCATCGGACTTTTTATATGGAAATACGGAGCAGCTTTCATCAGTTATTGGCAAACCTGCAAGGAAATACTTCCAGACTCTCATACACTCCTATTCTATTTGCCCACATTCTGTGCGCTCTGTCTATTGTTCTTCTTCAACCGATGGCTACACAAGAAAATGCATAAAACGCTTTAAAGACTGTACCATATAAAAAAGGCGAACTTCTTTCGAAAGAAATTCGCCTTTTTATATCTCAATCAGAAATCTTATTGCCGGTAGCTGGTCAGTTCTTCAGCCTGGAACTTGCGGATAAAGTTGAAATGTTTTTCCACTTCAGCCTCTGCATAGTTCACATACACATTCAATGACTTACCGAACATTTCAGGAGCCTTGGTGGCATCCTGCAACAGCAAGTGACTCATCACGCAGACAGCTGCCATTTCATACAAACGACGGGCCACGAAATCCAGCAGTTCCTGGTTCTGTGCTTCCTTCACTGCATTGGTGCAAGCTTCCAGCTTACGGGTCATGTCCTTGATACGGTTCATGTAACCTTCATATTCCGGCGCACAAGGTACCGTTTCAAATTCATGCAAAGTAGCCGCATACGAACCGTTGGTCACATAACGGATGGCAGCAACCGTCTGCAACTGAGTGGTACCTTCGTAGATGCTGGTGATACGGGCATCACGGTAGATACGCTGGCACGCATATTCCATCATGAAGCCGGAACCGCCATGTACCTGAATACAGTCGTAAGCATTCTGGTTGGCATATTCAGAGTTCATACCTTTTGCCAGCGGTGTAAAGCTGTCGGCCAGTTTCGCATAACGTTTCTGTTCCTGGCGTTCTTCCGGAGTCAGCTTTCGTTCGCGAGCAATGTCGTCCAAGGCCTTGTAAATATCCACATAACGGGAAGTCTGGTACAACAACGCACGACCGGCATCCAGTTTTGCCTTGATAGTAGCCAGCATGTCGTACACTGCCGGGAATTCGATAATCGCCTTACCGAACTGCTTACGGTCTTTTGCGTATGCCAACGCCTCATCGTAGGCAGCCTGGCTCAAACCTACTGACTGAGCTGCGATACCCAGACGGGCACCGTTCATCAATGCCATGACGTATTTAATCAAACCGAGCTTGCGGTCGCCGCAAAGTTCAGCCTTCGCATTCTTGTACACCAGTTCACAAGTCGGAGAACCATGGATACCCAGCTTGTTTTCAATACGACGTACGTCTACTCCGCCATCGTTCTTGTCGTAGATGAACATAGACAAACCACGACCGTCGTGAGTTCCTTCTTCCGAACGAGCCAGTACCAAGTGAATATTGGCATCACCGTTCGTGATGAAACGTTTCACTCCGTTCAGACGCCAGCAGTTGTTAGCCTCATCGTAGGTAGCCTTCAACATCACGCTCTGCAAGTCGGAACCTGCATCCGGTTCAGTCAAGTCCATAGACATGGTTTCGCCCGCACAGATACGCGGAATGAAACGGCTGTGCTGGTCTTCGTTACCAAACTCATACAAAGTTTCGATACAGTCCTGCAAAGACCAGATGTTACCGAAACCGGCATCGGCCTGTGCCACGATTTCCGCGCACATGGTGTACGGTGTAATCGGGAAGTTCAAACCACCGAAACGGCGCGGCATGGTCATTCCGTTCAATCCAGCTTCTACCATAGCCTCCAGGTTAGCCTTTGTACCCGAAGCATATTCCACACGGCCATTGGCATGATGCGGACCTTCCTGGTCTACTCCTTCGGCATTGGGTGCAATCACCTCACCCGTGATTTCACCGGTAATTTCCAACACTTTATCGTAAGAGTCGATGGCATCCGCATAATCCTGCGGCGCATAATCGTACTCGTCTTTATCTCTGTAATCGCGTTCTTTCAACTGACAGATACGCTCCATCATCGGATTGTTCAAGTGAAACTTGAGTTCCGGATGTTCTGTATAAAAGTTTGCCATTATTTACTGTTCTTTTTGTAATACTTAATCATTTTCGGGATTACTTCTTCTACCGTACCGTTGATAACATAGTCGGCGATGGTGTTGATTGGCGCATTCGGGTCGCTGTTCACAGAGATGATGATACCTGCATCCTGCATACCGGCGATGTGCTGAATCTGTCCGGAAATACCGCACGCGATATACAATTTCGGATGTACCGTTACCCCTGTCTGACCAATCTGACGGTCGTGTTCACAGAAACCGGCATCTACCGCCGCACGGCTGGCTCCTACTTCTGCATGAAGTTCCTTGGCCAGTTCGAACAGCATATCAAAACCTTCCTTGCTGCCCATACCGTAACCACCGGCTACCACGATAGGCGCTCCTTTCAGATTATGTTTCGCTTTTTCCACGTGACGGTCGATAACCTTCACCACATAATCTGTTTCGGGCACGTACTTCGCTACGTCGTGACGAATCACTTCACCCTGATAGTTGGCATCTACGATTTCTTTCTTCATCACACCCTCACGTACGGTAGCCATCTGCGGACGATGTTCCGGATTGACGATGGTAGCCACAATGTTACCTCCGAAAGCCGGACGAATCTGATACAACAGGTTTTCGTAAGTGATACCGTTCTTCTTGTCTTCGTGGTTACCGATTTCCAACTGCGTACAGTCGGCAGTCAGACCGCTTGTCAAGGCTGAAGACACACGCGGACCCAGGTCACGACCGATGACTGTCGCACCCATCAGGCAAATCTGCGGTTTTTCTTCCTTGAACAAGTTGACAAGAATAGAAGTATGAGGAAGTGAAGTATAAGGGAACAAGCCCGGAGCGTCGAACACATGCACGCGGTCTACTCCGTATGGCAAAACTTGTTTTTCTACATCTGCAAGGCCACTGCCGGCACAAATCGTTTCCAACTGGCATCCCAGCTGGTTAGCCAACTTACGACCTTTGGTTAAAAGTTCGAGACTGACATCGGCCACATGGGCACCTTCCATCTCACAATATACAAATACGTTATTCATAGTCTTTATCCGATAGTATGGTTAGCCAACAGTTCAACAATCAAATTCTCTACGTCTGCATCGCTGCCGGTAAGTGTCTTGCTTTCCTTCGCCTGGAAGATGATGTTTTCAATCTTCTTCACCTTGGTCGGAGAACCCGACAGACCGCATTGCTTCGTATCACCGTTTACATCGGCTACGCTCCATTCCGTGATGTTCAGATAAGGACGGCTTTCATACAAAGAAGCATAAGGCAGTTCAGCCCCGTCTTTAGTAAGAGCAGCTTTTTCCTGACCGCCCAGTGCACGTTTGTATTTCTGCACCAGCTTCGCATTGCGCGGACGGCAAGGAGCAGCACTGCCGTTCACTGTCAATACAATCGGCAGCGGAGCTTCTACGGTTTCCACACCACCTTCGATATGACGTTTCACGCGGATACGTCCGTCTTTTACCTCTTCAATTTCTTCTACATAAGTTACCTGTGGCAATCCTAATTTTTCGGCCACCTGCGGACCTACCTGTGCCGTATCTCCATCGATAGCCTGACGTCCGCCCACGATGATGTCGTATGCACCAATCTTGCGGATGGCAGTTGCCAACGCATACGAAGTAGCCAGCGTATCGGCACCGGCAAAGGCACGGTCTGTCAGCAGATAACCGTTGTCGGCTCCTCGGTATAATCCTTCACGAATGATTTCAGCGGCACGGCCTGGTCCCATTGTCAGAATTGTCACAGTAGAACCGGGATGTGTGTCTTTCAGTCTGAGTGCCTGTTCCAGGGCATTCAAGTCTTCCGGATTAAAAATCGCCGGAAGTGCCGCACGGTTAATCGTACCGTCGGCATTCATGGCATCTTTTCCCACACAGCGTGTATCGGGAACTTGTTTTGCCAATACTACAATTTTCAAACTCATTAGATTCTTATTTTGGTATTAGTAAATTCTTGTTGGCAAATTTAGTGAAACCATTTGTTCCGCAAAAAGATATGAAGAAAAAATACGTGCATTCTCCACATCTTCCTTCAACTCAGAATAGGTAGCGATGGGATTATCGGAATAGACAGAAACTACCCTTCCGTCTGGCCCGCACACATAGACTTTAGGCACCCCACTCGTAGAAAAAAGCGCATAAACCTTCCGGTCTTCCTGCGCCGAATAAGGGATAGTCAGCGCATGAGTCTGCCAATAGGAAGCCACCTCTGCTTCCCCTTCTTCCCGACTGATGGCACAAATACAGACCTCGGGCGAGGAAGCATATTCCTCATACAATTGCTGGATAACCGGCAGTTCTTTCTGACAATCCGGACAGCCCGTATGAAAAAAGATCAGCACAGCCACTTTTCCCTCCAGCGACTCCCGGCTCACCACCGAACCGTCGTTCAATACGACCGAAAAATCGGGCAACCAATCTCCCTTCTTCACAATATCCTCGCCAGCCGTCACATCTTCACGGATGCAAGTACAGCACAAGCATCCAAGAAGAATTCCTAAAAAAATCAGATTCCACTTCATACGGTAAAGATAAACAAGAAACACAAGTTTTGCAAACTCTCAGAACTTGTTTATCTTTGAGTCCGGAAAAGATAAAAAGACACTGCAAATATGAATACACTGAATCAAGAAATCGCACAACTTCTCCAGCAGACCGGCATTGAAAAGAACGATCTCAGCTGGACTACCCAAGTGGTGCTTATTTTAGCCATTTTACTGATATCCTATCTCACCACTCTGGTGTTCCGCCACCTGATTATGCCGGCTGTACGGAAAATCACGGCTCGCACCAAGGCTACGTGGGACGACTATCTGTTTAACGACAAGATGATGACTTCTTTCTGCCGGATGATTCCCCCTATTATCTGGTACATCCTGCTCCCCTTCGCCTTCAATGATCAATCAGCCTACCTGCTTCAAATTTTACTGAAGATCAGTCTGATTTGCCTCATCATCACCGCCCTCATGCTAATTAAATGTTTCCTGGACTCACTGTATGAAATTTCCAGCGAACACGAAGCCTTGAAAAACCGTCCGCTCAAAGGTATCTACCAGATGATTAACCTGGTGGCCATCGGCATTGGCGTCATCCTGATTATCAGCGTGCTGATTGACCAGAACGCTACGGCCATCCTGACCGGACTCGGTGCCTCAGCCGCCGTGCTGATGTTGATCTTCAAAGACAGTATCCTGGGACTGGTAGCCGGGGTACAGCTTTCGGCCAACGACATGCTGCGTCCGGGCGACTGGATTACCATGACCAAATACGGGGCCGACGGCTATGTGCTGGAAGTCTCACTGACTACGGTCAAGGTACAGAACTTCGACAAGACCATCACCACCATCCCTCCCTACGCCTTGGTGAGTGACTCCTTCCAGAACTGGCGGGGCATGCGTGAAAGCGGCGGACGACGCATCAAGCGGTCGCTATACATCGATATAACCACCGTACATTTCTGTACCCCGGAAGAAGTGGCCCGTTTCACGGAAAAAGGTTGGATGACTGCCCCCACAGAAGGTAGTGAACCACCGGTCAACCTGCACGTATTCCGGGAATATGCCCTCAAGTACATCAGTAGCCATCCCGACGTGAACCACGACCTGATGCAGATGGGCCGCCAGTTGCAACCTACCACCGAAGGCATCCCCGTCGAGGTCTATTGCTTTTCGAATACGCCCGACTGGATCCCCTACGAAACCCTGCAAGGCGAACTCTTCGACCATCTGATTGCCATGGTACCGGAATTCGGGTTGCACATCTTCCAACGCCCTGCCGGAACCGATTTTCAACCCAATGAGAAAAATGAATTTATAACTTCAAAATAAAAGAACAATGGAAACAGGACTTACATACAGCAGTACCGTACAGGTAAATTCCACCAACACCGCCTTGGCGCTCGGCTCGGGCGACATGGAAGTATTTGCCACTCCCGCCCTGGTGGCTTTGATGGAAAATGCAGCCATGCATGCCGTCCAACCGGCTCTTCCGGAAGGCTCCACCACCGTAGGTGCCATGATACAGACCTCGCACCTCAAACCTTCCGGTCTGGGAGAAGAAGTCACCGCCACCGCAGAACTCACCGAAATTGAAGGCCGGAAACTGACCTTCAAGGTAAGTGCCTCCGACCGCAAGGGACTGGTGGGAGAAGGCGTTCACATCCGATATATTGTGGACCGGGAACGCTTCTTGAGCAAACTGTAACCCAAAGAGATAAAGTGGATCAGTCTGTCATCTGACGATCCACTCCTCTATTGTTCCCGTTTCTGAGGAGAATACCGCTCCTATCTGATACAGTTTACGGGTATCCGCCCCATATTCTTTCGCATAACCCTTCTCTTCTATCTGCCGCATGGCCTCTTCGGCTGTACCATCGAGCTTGAACTCAAAGATATACACATAATTGGGAGTTTCCACGATGCAGTCTACCCGACCTTGGCTCTGCACCTTCTCCGTATAAACCGTATAAACACTGATCAGACGCATAATCAGATAGAAGGTATAATGGAAATACCGTTCCTTTTCACGCTCGTTCTCCTTACGGCGCATGGTATAAGGAATGCTGGCCAAGAAAGAAGTCAGGCCTGCACGGAAATCATCGAGTTCCCCTTTTTTCAATTGTGAGGCCGCTTTCCTTATCCATGAGGCAGTCTCCATTTTATCACCAAAATACGAGGAAGCCACCATCGTAAGGAAGCCGCGCTTCACTTCGTTGTTGGGAAAATCAAGCAGGAACGTCATTTCTTCCCTATCAAACTCCTTGATGGTCAAATAGCCGCTCTGATAAATCATCGGCAAAGGCTGTTCCACATTCGCCTTGTAATCGATAAATTCCTCCGGAGAATAATACTTTCCTGTAATCTCGTTCATATTTTCGTTTGAGTGCGCCAACAAACGGATAAGATAGGTAGGAGTACCGCTCTTGAACCAGTAATCATAAATTCTTCCGGAATCAAACGCATTGAGCAAACTGAAAGGGTTATATACATCCGTCATTCTGTCACTGAAATGATAACCATCATACTGCAATTTCAGCCTATTCATCATTTCATCAAAAGCACATCCGTAATCATCTGCCATCTGCCCGACGGACTCCCTGAAATAATGCTCAAATTCTGCCTGCGATATACCGCACAGTGTTTCATACTTGGCGTGCATGCTGATGTCTTTAGGCTGGTTGAAACCGCTGAACACACTCACCTGCGAAAACTTCGTCACACCGGTAAGGAAGACAAACTGCAAGTATTCATCCGCCCCCTTGAAGGTGGAATAAAACCCTTTCAGGATATTGCGATGTTCCTCCTCCAGGTCCTTGTCATAGTCCAAGACATCGAGAATAGGTTTGTCGTATTCATCCACCAGTACCACAGCACGCAGACCAGACTTCTCATAGGCCGTTTTCAGCAGTTCGATGAACCTCAATCCGGTGGGAAGACTTTTGTCTGCCTCCATCCCTATTTCACGCTCCCAAGAAGATACATACCCGTCAATCCAACGCTGCAAAACGCCTTTTTGGGTAAAGTTCCCTCCATTGAAATCGATATGAAACACCGGATACACCTTCCAATCTTTCTCCAGCGCCTCCATCTTCAGTCCCTTGAACAATTCCTTCCTGCCGAGGAAATAGTTTTTCAACGTGGATACCAGCAGACTCTTTCCGAAACGGCGCGGACGACTCAGAAAATAAATCTTGCCTTCCTTCACCAGACGGTAAACCAAATCGGTTTTGTCCACATATACGTAACCGTCTTCTATCAGCTGGTCGAAGCTCTGTATTCCAATGGGATATTTCATACGATTCAATTGATAATTAAGGATGGGATGATTGCTAATCGCAAATATACGGAAACCAAGTGAAAAGAACAAAAGGAGAAGAATTTATCCTATTTTTTTCAAATTTAAGACTGACTTTCTCCAGCGAACAAATAAAAACAGCCCCGGCAAAAACTTCCGTTTCTCCTTACATATTCTCCCAAACTCCAGGATAAATTCTCTGTTCCACACTGTGAAATACAAAAACCACAGTGTGGGATATATATTTCACAGTGTGGGATACAAATCCCGCAGTGTGAAACAGAGAATATTTCGGGACAAAAAGAAGTATGCGACAAGGAATCTGAACTTTATCTCCGGGGCTGCTGAAAGTATCCGCCGGAAGCCACAAAAAAATCCTGAAAGCCGCCCTCTTTACAGGTACAGACTTTCAGGATTTTCTCACCGAAGGCAACGCAATGCCTTCACAAACTATATCACTGCCAGTGCAATCAACTGGATAAACAGAATCAGGAACACCATGGCGATGGGATACACCGTAGCGTAGGCCACTCCCGGAATATTGCTGTCGGTCATGGAGTCGGCAGCCGCAAGTCCCGGAGTACTGGTCATACCGCCGGTAATAGTACCTAATAAATCGAGCAGGCTAACTTTAAATACCAGCCGTCCTACGACAGCCGCCAGCAGCATCGGCACGAGGGTAATCAAAGCACCTACCCCGAAAAGCAGAAAACCGCTCTCCTGGAAGGTCGCCACCAAGGTCTTTCCGGCTGAGGTTCCCACTTCGGCCAGGAACAGCAGTAAGCCCAACTGACGCAACAGCTGGTTGGCCGGTCCCGACATGGACCAGATAATCGGTCCCGTCTTACCAATGGCACTCAGGAACAACGCCATCATCAGCACGCCACCGGTCAGTCCCGGAGAGAAGGTCATTCCTCCTCCGAAAGAGATATGCAGTTTGCCGAACAGTACGCCCAGCACAATACCCATGGCAATGGGGAAGAAATCGGTATCCGAGAGGCGTTTCACGTCATTCCCCAGCAACCGGGCCACTCCCTGTATACCTTCCTTTTCGCCCACCACCATCAGTTTGTCGCCAAATTTCAGGGCCAGTTCCGGCGAGGGGGACAGGTCGATGCCGCTTCGGCGGACGCGAGTGACCGTACAACCGAAGTTCTTCTGCAAATTGAGTTCTCCCAACTGCTTGTTAATCATGTCTTTCTTGGTCAGCAACAACGATTCAATGCTTTGCGTATGGCTCAGCGGAAGTTCTCCTTCCTCTCGTTCGCCTAACATCAGGGCCAGATTCTTCAAGGAATCTTCACTACCCACTGCCTGGATGCAGTCGCCTTCCTGCAACACCGTATGGGCTTTCGGAATCAGAATCTCGTCGCCTCGTTTCAAGCGCGAAATCACAGCCCCCGTCATGGCCCGGATATTCAACTGAATCAAGGTACGGTTGAAAACGGTAGGATTGGTCACTTTGAACAGACACGTGTTCAGCTCCGGGAACTGGCTGCGCCGTTCCTTTTCCAAGCGCCGGGCCTCTTCATTCAAGTCGATGCGCATCAGCTTGGGAAGCAGTTTCACGAACAAGATTACCCCAATCACCCCAAACGGATAGGCGATACCGTAGGCAATGGAAGCTAACGGCGACTGCGTCGATGGCCACCGCCAAACCCGGCGTACTGGTCAGCGCACCCGCAATCAGTCCCACGATACTGGGCGTATCGATATCGAAAAGATACTTCATGGCCACCCCCGTCAGACAGGCAGAAGCCACAATCAGCAAGGTAATCAGAATCAAGGTCTTTCCTTTGCTTCGGAAAGAGTGGAAGAAACCCGGACCGGCCTGAATGCCGATGGTGAAAATGAACAACACCAGTCCGAAGGTTCCCAGTTCCTTTGGAATAGACACGCCCCAATGCCCGAAAGCAAGGGCGATAAAAATCACGGCAGACACATCGAGCGATAGGCCCATCACTTTGATACGTCCGAGCATAAAGCCCAAGGCTACAATCAAGAAAATTGCAAAATACGAAGTTTGCAGTAAGTCTGTCAACATAAAAAATTAGAATAGTGTGAATAAAATCGGGATAAAGATAAACAAATTTTGCGAATATCCTTATCCCGACTTCTGAATTCACTCCTGCAAACTATGGATATACTCGTAGAGCTTCTTATAAAAAGCATGTTTGGTCAAAGTGGAAGCATCTCCTAAAATGATGAGCTTCATACGAGCCCGCGTGATGGCCACGTTCATACGGCGCAAATCGTTCAGGAAACCAATCTGTCCGTCTTCGTTGGCGCGTACCAGACTGATGAGAATGACGTCGCGCTCCTGCCCCTGAAAACCGTCCACCGTATTGATAGTAATCAGGGAACGGTAGGGCTTGAAAAACGCATCTTTCTTGACTAACTGGCGGAGGTACTGCACCTGCGCCTTATACGGTGAAATCAGTCCCACGTCGATGCGTTCTTCCAGGAAACGCTCCCGTCCGATTTTCGTGATGTATTCCTTCAACTGCCCGATGGACAGTTCCGCCTCCGGCTTGTTGATGCGCCCGTAGTTTTCACCCACGAACTCCTCGTTGCAATCCATTCCTTCGGTATTGACCCATTCAATCGGAGTATCGAAGTCCAGGATGCTGCGGTATTTCACTTCGGGCGCCGAGCGAAGCATACCCCCGTAGAACCAGTCGGACGAAAAGCGCATAATTTCGTCGTTCATGCGGTACTGCACCTTCAACAGCGACACCACCTCCGGCTTGTTCTTCACAATGCACTGCATCAGCGTATGCCCCAATCCGGCACGCAGGGCCTCCGGACATTTCACTGTAGGCGGCAACTGACAATGGTCGCCGGCCAGAATCACCCGGTCGGCTTTCCGTAACGGAATCCAGCAGGCCGCTTCCAACGCCTGTGCTTCCTCGTCAATGAATACCGTTCCGAATTTCTGTCCTATCAGCAGACGGTTGGCGCTTCCCACCAGCGTGCAGGCAATCACCCTCGCCTCACTGAACAGGGCTTCGTTGATGCGGATTTCCAGTTCCGTGGCCCGGTCTTTCAATGAATTGATTTTCTGCCGGATGCTCTCCCGGTCGGCTCCTTTCCGGCTGCGCGCATACAATTCGCGCACCGCCTTGCGGATGCTCCACAGTTGAGGATAGTCCGGATGGGCCTCGAAACGCCGTTCGTAGGTAAACGACAGCATCTTGTCATTGACCCGACTGGGATTCCCGATTCGCAACACACTCACGCCCCGGTCGACCAGCTTCTCACTGATCCAGTCGACGGCCATGTTGCTCTGTGCACAGACCAGCACCTGATTTTCCCGATGAAGGGTTTCATAAATGGCTTCCACCAGCGTGGTCGTCTTTCCCGTTCCGGGAGGGCCGTGTACGATGGCCACGTCCTTGGCATGCAACACCTTGTTGACCGCCTCTTCCTGTGTGGCGTTCAACCACGGGAAACGTACCGGCTGAAACGAGAAAGTCGATACGGGCTGTGTGCCGTGGAAAATATCCCGCAATTCCGCCAGACGGTTGTTCTTCGCACTGAGGACCTGCTTGACGGCCTCAAACATCAGCCGGTAGCTGGTCTCGTCGAAATACAGCTGTACCCCCAGCACTTCCTTGCTCTGCAAAGCCAGCAACGCATTGGCATCCGGCAGAATCACCACCATGCGGTCTTCCTCCACATAGTTCACCGTGGCCACAAAGTTCAGGTAGGTCAGCTTGCCCGACAGGTCCTGTGTAAAGAAACACACCGGACGTCCATACTCAAACAGATGCTCAATCTCCTTGTCCTCCTTCCGTTCTACCTCGATGACCAACTGGTTCAAGGCGTTGTAATAACTTCTTCCCAGCGACAAGGGATACCAGCACATACCCCGCTTGATTTTCCGGCCGATGCCCATCAGTTCGGTCTGCTGCTTGAACTGCGCTTTCTCGTATTCATACTCCAGCTTCAACAGCTCATAATGATGCTGCAAATACAATATCGGCGATTGGATGACTGTATCTTCTTTTTTCATATTTTTCTCTTTCCCAATTGAAGGATAGCCGTCAGACACAAGCCCCTTGGGACCCTCGGTTTACCATGCTCACGGCCTACTATTCCCTAATTTTTGCAAAGTTACGAGGTTTTTAAAAAAAGAACTGGCTCCCCATTGATTTATTCCAAGCAATTTGCTATTTTTGTTTGACGTGTAAACAAAGACAGCCATGAAAAAGCAAGCTGAATACATCAAGCGCATTGAGATTAAAGGCTTATGGGGCCGGAAAAACATTGCCTGGGATTTACGCCCGGACGTCAACATCCTGAGCGGAGTGAACGGCATCGGGAAAAGCACGATCCTGAACAATTCCGTACGCCGTCTGAGCGACTTGGAAGGTGGTGCTCTCAGCAACGGGGTGCATGAGGGGGTATCATTTACTTTCTATCCCGAAGATGCCACCTACATCCATTTCGATGTGATACGCAGTTTCGACCGTCCGCTGCTCAGCGCCGGATTGCTGGATAAAATCGGGAACCAGAACGTGAAGACAGAGCTCGACTGGCAGCTTTATCTGCTTCAGCGGCGCTATCTGGACTATCAGGTGAACATCGGCAACCGGATAATTGCCTTGCTGACAAGCGGGAAGCCGGAGAACCAGGCGAAAGCGGCTGAAATTTCACAGCCGAAGACCCATTTCCAGGACCTGATGGACGACCTGTTCAGCGAGACCGGAAAGAAAATCCTCCGCCAGAACAACGAAATCCTGTTTGAACAGGACGGCGACATCCTGACACCTTACCAACTGTCTTCCGGCGAAAAGCAGATGCTGGTCATTCTGCTCACCGTACTGGTACAGGACAACCAGTCGTGTACCCTGTTCATGGACGAGCCGGAAATCTCCCTTCATGTGGAATGGCAACAGCGCCTCATCTCCCTCATCCGGAGCCTGAATCCGAATGTGCAAATTATTCTGACCACCCATTCCCCCGCCCTCATCATGAACGGCTGGATGGATGCCGTGACCGAAGTAAGTGACATTACCACCCGTTAAAACTAAGTAGCTGTATGGGAAAAAGACTGACTGAGAACCTTTCTTCCCTGTACATTGGAGCGGCCAACCGCCTCAAACCCAAACGTGCGAGAAGAAAAATCGTGGCTTACGTGGAAAGCTACGACGATATTTCTTTCTGGAGGACCATCCTCTCGGAATACGAAGACAACACCCGCTACTTCGAAGTGATGTTGCCCTCGCAGACCTCATTGGCCAAAGGCAAGAAAACCGTACTGATGAACCAGCTCGGCAAGCAGTTGGGCGAAAACATGATTGCCTGCGTGGACAGCGATTACGATTACCTCCTGCAAGGACGTACCCATACTTCCCAATACATCATCGAGAGCCCCTACGTGATGCAAACCTATGCTTACGCCATTGAGAACTATCACTGCTATGCAGAGGGATTGCACGAAGTCTGTGTCATGGCTACCCTGAACGACCACAAGCTCATCAACTTTGTGGAATTCATGAAAATGTATTCCCAGATTGCTTATCCGTTGTTCATCTGGTCGGTGTGGTTCTACCGCCGGCACATTCTCTCGGAATTCTCCCTGCTGGATTTCTGTTCGTACGTCAAGCTGGAACAGGTCAGCACCCACCATCCGGAACGGAGCCTGGAGAACATGGCAAAAAAAGTCAACCGGAAACTGCACGACCTGGAACACCGTCACCCCGATGCCTTGGGAGAAATTGAAGACATGAAAAAAGAATTTGAACAACTCGGCGTACATCCCGACAATACTTACATGTTCATCCAAGGCCATCACATCATGGACAACGTGGTGTTGCGCCTGTTGATTCCCGTATGCACCGTGCTGCGCCGAGAACGGGAACAGCAGATTCATGACCTGGCACTCCACGACATGCAGCTGCACAACGAGCTGACCAGCTACCAACGCAGCCAGGTGGGCGTGGAAATCGTCATCCACCGGAACAACTTCTACACCAATTCCCCGCTCTATCAAATGATTCGAAAGGACATCGAGAAATTTCTCAAGATTATCCGGTAAGCAAAGTGACGAAACTCCTATACAAGATAGGGAAAACCCTATCAAAGAATGGGCGTTTTCATCTTGACGGGCGTTTTTTCTCCTCCTAACTTTGTACCATGAACAAAAGCTGAAAGAGTTGCCTCCTTCGGCTGATAAAGACTACAAGTTATGAGAACCCGTACATTTTTCCTCTGTCTGCTGGCCTTCTGCCTGACCACAGTTTCCAGCTATGCCTCCGGATGGGGAGACTTCCGCCTCAACGCCCGTTTCCTGACCGACCGTATGGCATTTGAATTGCACTTAAGTACCGACCAGTACAATGACCTGTACGAAATCAACTACGACTTTCTGAACAATGTCGATCCTTACCTTTCAGGCATTGCCATTGCTGACAGCCGCGCCTTGGATGCGTACTACCGTTACCTGGACGAACGCAACGATGACCTCCGCTGGGTACTGTCGAATGCGGAATATGTACGCTTCATGGGAATAGAATACTTCTTCCGCCCCATTTATGCCCTCAACAGCGTGTGCTACCTCCGTATTTATCAGGTATACCCCAACCGGAACTATTTTTACTTCGGCCCGCCCCGCCACTACCTGACCTACCGGGGAGGACACTGCCGGGCCCATTTCGGCGGCGCCAGCTTCTACCGGAGAAACTATCCGATACGCTATCGTCATCCGGTGTACAGCCGTCCGTGCCATATCAGTCCCCAGCTGCGTCCCAAGGATTTTGCCAGACCAAAACCGGGAAACCGCCCGCCTAAGGCTAATCACTGGACATCGGCTCCCCGCCCGGGACACCAACCCGTGGCAAACGGCAGACCGGAATACCGACCTGTACAAAAGCCGAACAACCGGCCTCAGGCTCGTCCGGAAGCCCGTCCGCAAAAAAGGCCTGAAAGCCAAACACAGCGAAGACCTGAAACTGCCCCACAAAGACGACCGGCCACTCGCCCACAGGCAAGGCCGAACAAAAGTACCACGGTGAAACCCGCACAAAGCCGTTCCCGGCAGAATCAAAGAAAAGAAGTGTCCAACGACCGAAAATCTCTCTCTAAGCGTCTATAAACTCAAAGTGCTGAAGCCTACCGGAATTTTCCGAGAAACTTCAGCACTTTTTATTTGAGGTTGATGACCTCAAGCCAAATGTATACCGTCTTCTTTCAATACGATGCGACGTTTTTTATACAAATCGCCGACGGCCTTCTTGAAAGTCTTCTTGCTTACCCCAAAGGTGTGGTAAATCACCTCCGCATCCGTCTTGTCGTTCAACGGAGTGAATCCGCCGTTGTCCTTGATATATTGCCACAGCACCTCCGAAAAATCATCCACCTTCCGGGCACCAGCTTTCTGCAAAACCAAATCAATCTTTCCGTCCGGACGTACCTGCTTGATAAACGCCGTCAGCCGCATGCCGACTTCCAAAGGCTGGAAAATCTCATTGTGGTACAGCATACCGCTGAACTTATTTTCCACAATCACCTTATATCCCAGCTCCGTGCGCTGCCATACCAGCACCTCGACCTCTTGCCCCGGCTGGTAATCCGGCTTTTCGGTCGACAAGAAATGTTCTACCTTGGCTGAAGCCACAATACGGTAGCTTTCCTCATCCAGGTGCACATACACCACGTAGCGTTTTCCCTTCTGCATCTTCATTTTCTGCTCACGGAAAGGCACGAACAAGTCCTTCATCAGTCCCCAGTTCAGGAAGGCCCCGAACTGATTGACCCATGCCACTTCCAAGCAAGCAAACTCGCCCACCTGCACATACGGTTGCAAGGTGGTAGCCACCAGTCTTTCCTCCATGTCGAGGTAAATGAACACGTTCAAGATATCGCCCGGTTTTGTACCTTCGGGCACATACCGTTTCGGAAGCAGAATTTCGCCGTCCTCATCCCCATTGAGATAGACTCCGAAATCGACTTCCTTCACCACTTCCAGCTGATTATATTTTCCTAATTTGATATGACTCATAATTCTTCCATTTTTATTTTACCATCTATCATGTGAATCGTGCGGTCGGTCTGTGCCGCCAGTCCTTCATCGTGGGTCACGATGACGAACGTCTGTCCCAGTTTGTCACGCAAATCAAAGAACAGCTGATGCAGCTCGCCCTTGTTCTGTGTGTCCAAGCTGCCCGAAGGTTCATCGGCCAGGATAACCGACGGATGATTGATCAAGGCCCGGGCCACGGCCACCCGCTGTTTCTCGCCTCCCGACAACTCGGCCGGCTTATGGGAAGCACGTTCCGACAGTCCCAAAAACGCCAAAATGTCCAACGCTTCTTTCCGGGCCGTACCCATCGGCTGTCCCTGAATCAAGGCCGGCATCATCACGTTCTCCACTGCCGTAAACTCCGGCAGCAACTGGTGGAACTGAAACACGAAACCGATTTCCCGGTTCCGGAAAGCAGAGAGTTCCTTTTCTTTCAAGCGGTTCACCTCCGTTCCGTTCAAGACGATGCGTCCGCTATCCGGCTTGTCCAGCGTACCCATAATCTGCAGCAACGTCGTCTTTCCCGCGCCACTGGGACCTACAATGCTCACCACTTCCCCTTTGGCAATCTCCAGGTCGATTCCTTTCAACACCTGAAGCGTGCCAAAGCTCTTGGTTATTCCTTCTAACTGAATCATTCCTTTACAATTTACGAATCACATATTCTGCCAGATAACAGCCAAACACCGCCGGCATGTAGCTCACCGTACCCGCTGTCGACTTCTTGTTCTGCTCGTTGTCTACCAATATCACTGCCTGCGGGTCGGCCTGTTCCGTACTGAAAACTACCGGCAGTTTCCGCTTCATGCCCATCTTCTGCAAACGCTTCCGCACGGCCTTACTCAGCCCACAATGATACGTTTCCCACAAATCAGCAAAACGTACTTGCGTAATATCCTTCTTGGCCCCTGCTCCCATGCTGCTGACAATCTTCAAGCCCCGTTGGAGTGCATGGTAAATCAGGTAACATTTGGGAGCCACCGTATCGATGGCATCTACGATGAAATCAAACGAAGCACTGTCCAGCAACTGCGGAATCGCCTCATCCTTCAAATAGACCGGCAATACAGTCAAGTCCAAGTCCGGATTAATATCCCGGAAACGTGCCGCCAGCACTTCTGCCTTCGGTCGGCCCACCTCGGCTTGGGTAGCTGGCAACTGACGGTTGATGTTACTCGGCTGCACCGTATCTGCATCCACAATCGTCATACGCCCTACTCCAGCACGGCAAATCATCTCTGCCGCATAGGCACCTACACCGCCCAAGCCGACGACCAGCACGTGTGCATTTCGCAAGCGGTCCATTTTTTCTTTACCTAACAGCAGTTCCGTACGCTGCTGCCATTCCATACTGTTATTTTCGTTCATGAATCTTTCTTAAACCATTTATAAAACCAGTTGCCCACCTTGTCATAATACTGGGTCTCGGCCCATCCGCGAGGATCGGCAAAACTCAGCGTTTCATTCGGGTCACCTTTCTGGTCCGGATACAACAGCATGATGCTGTTATTATTGAAATACTTGGAAACCTGCATCGGCAAACGCTCAAACGAAGAATCATACGAGATAGATCCTCTTCGGGAACTTACAATCACCAGCAGATGATCGAAATTCACCTGTCCGGTAATAATCAGCAGATCGTCCCAGTTGTCCAATTCCTGGAACTCCGTCATCACATCCTTATGCTTTTTCTGGATATATCCCTTGATGTAACCCAAAGTCTGCGGATGGGCAAAGAAATGCAGACGGCATCCTAACTGACTGCTCATCCGGCACAGGTGCGTAATCCATTTCACAAATCCATGCTCAAATTCCGACTTGGGAGGTACAGCCACAATAATACGCCGCAGCGTATTGACCGGCATCTGAAAACGCGCAATCATCACCTGCTGATAAGTATTTTTCAACAAATCCTCTGTCAGATTTCCGAAGAACGAATCTACCAGATTGGATTTGTTATGCAAACCGATGACAATCGTGGTCGATTCCGTTTCCTTGGCTGTATGCAAGATTCCCGTGGCAATGTTCAAATCAAAACGACTCACCGTTTTCAAGGGCACATTGGCCGAAGCCGCAATCTGTGCTGCTCTTTCCAGGCTCCGCTTGCCCCGCATTTCCAATCGCACTGAATCATTATTGTCGTTAATCACATTCAACGCCACCAGATTATCCGTACGTTTCTCATCGCGCACCACCAGTGCCAACTGCATCAACCGTTCCAAAGTATCCGGATTGGCTACGGGAATCAGAATCCGTTCTTTTTTCTGTTCCTTTTCCTCATCCAGTTCCGCATCATCCATGGCAATCCGCTTGGCGGCATGTTCGGTAATGAAGGAGCTGACCACACAAGTTACCAGAATCAACAGGATGGTACCGTTCAGCACATCCTCATTGAGCAAACGCTCGCCTGAAGGAAGTATAATATTGTAGCCTACCAGTACCGCCGCCAACGTAGCCGCCGCCTGTGCGTTACTCAGTCCGAACATCAGTTCTCGTTCCACCGGCTTCATGCGATAAATCTTCTGTGTCAGCCAGGAAGCAATCCATTTACCCAGCAAAGCCACCACAATCATTATCGAAGCCACCTTGATAGAATCAATATGTCCGAAAAGTACATTGACGTTAATCAACATACCCACCCCAATCAAAAAGTAAGGAATAAACAAGGCATTTCCAACAAACTCCAGGTGACTCATCAGCGGAGACACATGCGGGATCAACCGGTTCAATACCAGTCCGGCCAGGAAAGCGCCCAAAATGCCTTCCATACCGACCCACTCCATCAGGCCCGCTCCCAGGAAGACCATGGCCATCACAAAAATATATTGTACTACCTGATCACTGTAACGACGGAAAAACCAGCGACCGATACGGGGGAAAGTAACCATGATGACGGCACTCAACACCACCACCTTCAGCACCAGCCAAATCCAAAACATATCCGACGTTTCTCCCTTATACATACCGGATATCACGGCCAGCACCAGCAATGTCAACGTATCGGTCACCGCCGTACCTCCCACAGCGATACTTACCGCCCGCTGCCGGTTGATGCCATAACGAATCACAATCGGATAGGCTATCAAGGTGTGAGAAGCATACATACTGGCCAGCAAGACAGAGGTTATCAGTCCGTATCCCAAGAGATTCAAATTGGTCCATACTCCAATGCCCAACGGGAAAATAAACGCCAGCAATCCCAATACGGTCGCCTTCACACGGATACTCTTAAAGTCTTCCATGTTCATTTCCAGACCCGCCAGAAACATGATGTAGTATAATCCTACTTTTCCAAAAAGTTCAAAACTGCTGTCACGGGCCAGGATGTTGAACCCATGTTCACCGACCACAATACCCGCCAGAATCATCCCGATGATGTGCGGAATACGCAAACGCTCCAGCACAATCGGCGCAAACAAAATGATTACCAATACCAGAAAAAAAATCCAGGTCGGGTCAGTAATGGGAAAATCTATATCGAAATGAAACAAATCTAACAATTCTTCCATATAAATGAGCGGTCGGTTTTAAATTTATGGACAAAAATACGAAAAAAGTTCCGCATTTCCCGTTTCGTATTCCAAAATGTTTTAATTTTGCGTTCCAATAGCTGTAAGAAGAATAAAAAGAATCTTACTGAAACACAGAAAGCTATGCAAGAACGAAATCTATTAACTTAAATAATAAACATAAAAAATGAAAGTAGCAATTGTTGGTGCAAGCGGAGCCGTAGGACAAGAGTTCCTGCGCGTGCTTGATGAAAGAAATTTCCCGGTAGATGAACTGCTGTTGTTCGGCTCAACCAGAAGTGCCGGACGAAAATACACTTTTCGTGGAAAAGAAATTGAAGTCAAACTTCTGCAGCACAACGATGATTTCAAAGGAGTTGACATTGCATTCACTTCAGCCGGTGCAGGCACCTCAAAAGAATTTGCAGAAACCATCACCAAATATGGTGCCGTGATGATTGACAATTCCAGTGCCTTCCGTATGGACAATGACATTCCTTTGGTGGTACCCGAGGTCAATGCAGCTGATGCCCTGAACCGTCCGCGCGGAATCATTGCGAATCCGAACTGTACGACTATCCAGATGGTCGTAGCCCTGAAAGCCATTGAGAACCTGACTCACATCAAACGTGTACACGTAGCTACATACCAGGCTGCCAGTGGGGCTGGAGCAGCTGCCATGGACGAGCTGTACGAGCAATACCGTCAGGTATTGGCCGGCGAACCAGTGAAAGTAGAAAAGTTCGCTTACCAATTGGCCTTCAACCTGATTCCTCAGATAGACGTATTCACCGACAACGGATATACCAAAGAAGAGATGAAGATGTACAACGAAACACGTAAAATCATGCATTCTGACGTGAAAGTCAGTGCCACTTGCGTACGTGTACCGGCTCTTCGTTCTCACTCAGAAAGCATTTGGATTGAAACTGAACGTCCGGTTTCTGTAGAAGAAGCCCGCGAAGCCTTTGCTCACGGAGAAGGCCTGGTACTGATGGACAACCCGGAAAAGAAAGAATATCCGATGCCGTTGTTCCTGGCTGGAAAAGACCCTGTATATGTAGGACGCATCCGCAAGGACTTGTCAAACGAAAACGGTCTGACCTTCTGGATTGTAGGTGACCAAATCAAGAAAGGTGCCGCACTGAATGCCGTACAGATTGCAGAATACCTGATTAAAGTAAAGAACATCGGATAAGAGGTCTTCCTTCCTCTGATCGCACGATAAAAAAGGCCATTGCCTCCGTCGGTTAAACCGACACTAGGCAATGGCCTTTTCATTTATTCTCCTTACGGAACATTATTTCTTGTCAAAAAAATCAAGCGACCAGCTGTCCATCCATTCCACATACGGGATTCCCTGTTCAAACTGTACAGGAAGCCAAATGTAACGGGCATCACTGGGATGTTTCGGGCGCCAGATGTCGGCCATGAAAATAAAGGCATCTTTCTTTCCCGGCATCGGCAATACATACGTACTCTGACCGCCAAACGTGATTTCCGACTTCGGTCCCCGACAAGGATTCGGATGCTGAGTCCACGGTCCCCAAATACTGGGAGCGGAAAACATGCGGGCCTCGTTAGGAGCCCAACCGGTACATCCGGAAGTAATCATCCAATACGTACCTTCACTCGTTTTGAATAAGGCAGGTGCTTCATTGTGTCCGACGGGAGCTACACGCACATACTTGCCTGTATGGCTCAGAAAATCTTCACTCAATTCCGCAATCTGTAGTGTCAGGTTGTCTTCTGAAGAGTAAATGTGATAAGCCTTTCCATCATCATCCACAAACAGTTGCATATCGCGGGCCATCTGTCCGCCCGGCAAATCACGCTTTACAAACAAACCCTTATGAATAGCCTCATGCCAGGCTGGCGTCCACCACTCTTGGTATTTGTCGGCATCCAATGTATCCAGTTCCGCACGCTGAGCTGCTGTCATATCGAAAGGCAACTTTCCTGCATTGATACGTTCCGAACGGATGTATTGGAACGGACCCGTCGGACAATCCGCTACTGCAACCGCCGAACGGGCTGCCTCATATCCCTTCCCTTTCAATTCCAGATGAAACCACATGACAAACTTGCTTGTCTTGGCATTGTAAATCACTTTCGGGCGCTCCATAATACAACCTGGCACAATGTCACTGTTCTCGTCATCCTTCACAACCGAAAGCGCAACTCCCTCATTTTTCCAGTCTGTCAGATTGGAAGAAGAATAACACATGATGCCTACCATCGCATTGCTTGTTGTATCCGATTTATTCTCCCCATACCAATAATAGACTCCATCATGATACAGCATGCCTCCTCCATGCGCATTGATATGCACTCCATGGTTATCGGGCCAAATCTCTCCACTCCGAATTTTCTTCGGACTGGCAGCCGAACAAATGGTAGCCAGAAACAGACAGAAACTTCCTAAAAGACAAAATTTTCTCATTTTCATTTTTATGTTTATTTATTTAAGGTATATTTTTTCGTTTGTCTCATTTCCCGACAAGCAGGTTTCTCCTTTAAAACAAATCCCACGTACGGATTTCATCTTTCCACTGATGATCCTTCGGGAAAGGTTTTTCACCCCATACCCGAATACTGGTCCACTCCTGAGGGGCATTGGTCCAGAACGGATGAGCCGCCGGAAGTCCTAACGGCAGAAAAGCCAAAGAAGTCATATACAGACTTCCATTGTTGGTATACCAGTCGGCCACATCCGGCTGGCTTCCCGTGAAACCGATGGTCAAAAATCCTCCTTCGTTAAAATTACGTCCGTCTGCAAACATACGTTTCATGACGGCAGTCAATGCACAACGCACCTGTGCACCTGTCACCCCTGCCGGCAATTCCTCATACCAAGCCATCAGTGCCAGCGGCTGCATGGCAGCCATACGGTAAGGAATGGAACGGCCAAACACAGGGAAAGTTCCTTCCGGCGAAATGAAACGTTCCAATATCAGACTATACTTCTGGGCACGCTTCAAGGCTCGGTCATAATATTTTCCATAATCAATCCGGCTGCGGATACCGGCATCCTTCATGGCCTGAAGAGTTTCCAGATACATGGGATGGAACACATAACTGCTGTAATAATCGAAGGCAAAAGTAGGACCGTCTGAGTACCATCCATCGCCCGTATACCATTCTTCCACCTTACGAATGGCGGAGTTCACCCGGTATTCGTCAAACTTCACTCCCACTTTAGCCAGAAAACTTTCAATAGTAGACGAAAACAGCAACCAGTTAGTATAAGGCGGATCAATTCGGCGCAGCTGCTGGAACTCTTCGATGTAACGCTTCTTGGTGATTTCATCCAACGGCATCCAAAGCTGGTCGTACGCCCGAAGAAAACTTTCAGCTACATAGGCACCGTCGACCAATGTTTGTCCTTCCTGACGCCACAGCAGGTAGTCCGGACTTTGTGGATCGACTGCATTGGCATAGCTTTTCAAGGCCCACTCACGCAATTCCTTACGCATTTTTCCTTCTTTGGTATCGTCATCCGGCAAGGACAGCCAAGGAGCAATACCTGCCATCAGACGCCCGAAGGTTTCCATATAAGCCACTTTCTTATTGCGTCCGTCCCAGGTAGGACTAACCTCCAGCTGCATGTTCTTCTGCAATTCTCCCTTGGCCATATTGCGCAATACGGGAGCGGCCATCCGATACGCCAAATCACACCAGTAGGCACGGTCGGCAGTCTGCGGAGCTTCCAGATAACGTACATATTCACAGGCTGCCAGCAAGAAGGCTCCGACTCCGAAATTTGCCGTAGAATTGGCATCGAGCACTTGTCCAGGAATCGCCTTCTCCCCAATCGGTTGTACATACCCCACCGTACCATCTTTCTGAAACGCTTTCTTTGACAAATAGTGCCATGCTTTCTTTACCACCGGCAAATAAGTATCTTCTGCTAAATACCCATTATTGATCCCCCACAAAAAGCCGTAGGTAAACAGAGCCGTACCGCTAGTTTCCGGCCCCGGAGCAAAATCCGGATCCATCATGCTGCGCGTCCAGTATCCTTCCGGCTGCTGAATGGCCGCTACGGCCTGGGCCATGTGCTGAAACTTATTCACAAAAAACGAATGATGCACATAATTTTCCGGCATATCTTTCAACACCTTGGCCAGTCCGGCCAGTACCCAAGCATCTCCTCTGGCCCAGAAATCCTTCTTTCCGTTGGCTGTGGTATGCTTGGGATAGACGTATTTCGCATCCCGGTAATACAAGTTTTCGTCCTTGTCGAACATGATGCTGTCGGAATGTTGCAGATATGCATACAGCTTATCCAAATACTGTGTGTTATGCGTCACCTTATATAATTTAGTCATCACGGGCATGACCATATAGAGCGCATCGCTCCACCACCAGTAATCATTCTGTGAGGTACTCATCTGATATTCCATCACTTCACGGGCCCGACGGATTTTCCGATCTTCCGGAGCTAAGTTATACAAATCGACATACGTCTGGAAACAAATCTGATAATCGCCGAAGAGTACGTATTCATCCGACTCTCCGTAGGAATATTTCCACTCTGCCCGGTTGTCACTCTTGGCCCCTTTCCACTGATTGTAGTTGGCCCATGTTTCCGAATAAGTGCGATACGTTTCATTACCCGTCAGGAAATATGCTTCCATATTTCCGGTATGATATACGGCATTGTCCCAAAACGCACGTACCTCCGGCGAATGCTCCACCTGCCAATGCTGATTTACTTTCTCAATCATCTTCCGGACTTGAACAGCCTCAGAATCCTTGGCCCCTGCCGACACGGCGCACAGTCCCATCACACAAGCCAATAAAAATTTACCTGTTTGTTTCATAGTTTTATTTTGAGATTAATCAATTTCCAATACATAAATAGGAGTCGCTGCGGAAGCCTTTACTCTTTCTCCGTCGCCCTGACGTGTTTCCTGCACAAACACATGCAACTTTTTCTGGGCTTTCCATAACTCCGTGTCATAACTGGGCTCCCAGGCATCCACCGAGAAATCGGTCAAGTCTTTCACCTGCCATTCTCCCGACTTCACATCATCGGTGTAGGCCATTGAGACCTTACTTCCACGTTCTGCATCACGGAACATAAAATAAGCCTTTCCTTCATCTACTGCAAGACGTGGCCGGGAAATCGGAATCATCTTCGTCCCGCCGCCTTTCAGGGTAAAGTCCTGCGAACGGTTGACTATCTGTCGGTGTTGCCAAGAGGTTCCATCGTGCCACACCAATCGATACTGGGGCACTTCATTTTTGGCATTTCTCCAGTAAGTGACAATATACGGATGTCCCTCCGCATCGGTACACATACTGGTTTGGTTAATCAGTTCACTGTTTTGCGGAATGTAACAAGCATACTCTGCATTGTCCTTCCGGATAGGCAGCGTATACTTTTCACCGGTTGTCTTATACCATGTACGTCCCTCATCGGGAGAATAAGCATAACAAAGGTCATGATTGGTCTCTACCATCCAGGTTTCACGCCACACCCACGACAGATGAAGCCGGCCGTCTGCGTCCATATACAATTGCCAATAAGCGTTCCGCTGATTTTCTCCGTCAATCAGGATATCCTGTACCCGGGTCCATTGGCGACTTTTCAACTCATAACGGTTCAACACCAGGTTTCCCCGCCCGGAAGCCCCCGAACGATAAGCAAACAACAAATCACCGTTGGGCATCCGATAAAACTCCGGATACGTCACATCCGACTCATCCTTTCCTATCATCTGTTCCTTTTCTCCCAAAGTCAATGCTCCGGGAGCTGTACTCCGGCAATAATTCAACTCGTTGCCGTGATGGTCAAAAGCCACATGCAGATACCCATCACCATCCACCATCATACTGATGACATTGTGCGCATCTGCCACATTACCTTTATACTGGCTGCGGTGCAAGGTCCATTGCTCCGTTCCCAAATCGCGTTTACCCACTACCAGGTAACCGTCCGCATCATAATACGATACATACTGTATTCCCTTGTCGGTCACCAACGAACTGTTCCGGAAAATGGCTGTATTCACAGAGGTGGAGCTATAACCCTCGGCCACCTCTACCAGCCGTTGTGCTGACAGTCCTTCCCATACAAGGAATCCCATTAGAAATAAAAAAAAGATGTGCTTCATAGCCTATGTGTTTAAGTTCTTTCTGCAAAAATAAGATTTTCAACACAAGAAAGGGATAAAAATCTCGTCAAGGAAAGAGAAAAAAACGAGCAAATATACGCTTAGCCCACAATTTGATTCCTTTTTTACTAAGATGATCACATCCTGCCATACATTTCATCTCCAGCCCCACAAAAAAAGTCCATATTCCAGAGACTTTCTCTCGAATATGGACTCCACGCCTAAAAGCGATTTCTTATGTTATAGACTGGCCGGAAGTTCGCTCAGCTTCATGCTGTTGGAACCTTTTACCAGCACACAACACCCTTGCAAAGGATGAGCTGCCAACAGGGCTTCTACTTCTTTCACATCTTTATAATGCTCGAAAGAAGAGGCAGTACCTCCAAATTCCGGACCGACCAGCATTACCCGTTCAAATCCGCATTCTTTCAAAAAGTCGACCACCTTCTGGTGTTCCTCGTGACTTCCTTCTCCGAGTTCCTTCATGTCGCCCAAGATAGCCACCTTGTGCGCCGCCTCCATCTGACGGAAGTTTTCCAATGCCGCCATCATACTGGTGGGATTGGCATTGTAGGCATCCACAATCAAGGTATTGGAAGCAGTGTGTACCAACTGTGAACGGTTGTTCTGCGGTACATACGAAGACAATGCATGACAGATTTTTGCATCCTCTACCCCGAAATAACGGCCGATGGTTACCGCAGCCAAGGCATTGTCCAAGTTATAGGAACCAATCAAATGCGTCTGTACCTCGTGAGAAGTACCTTCGGCCGTCCAACTGAAACGCAGGAATGGAGAACAGGATACCACTTTACCCGTCACATCCAGTCCCGGAGTCTGTCCGTAGCGAACGCAGGTCAATCCTGTGGCAATCTTGTTCAGGTAAGGATTCTCATTCTGGATAAAGATGGTGGAATTTTCCTTTTCCCGCAGGAAATCATACAATTCTCCTTTGGTACGGATAACCCCTTCAAAGGAACCGAATCCCTGCAGATGCGCCTTTCCTACATTGGTAATGATACCATAGTCCGGCTCGGCAATGTGTACCAAGGTCTTGATTTCTCCCGGATGGTTGGCCCCCATTTCGATGACTGCCATTTCATGTTCCGGCTTCAGACGCAACAAGGTCAACGGCACTCCGATGTGGTTGTTGAAGTTCCCTTGAGTATAAAGCACCTTAAACTTCTCACCCAGCACAGTTGCAATCAATTCTTTTGTAGTGGTTTTTCCGTTCGTACCGGTCACCCCAATCATGCGGGTTCCCAACCGGCGACGGTGATAATTGGCCAGCTTCTGCAAGGTCTCCAAACAATTGTCCACTAAAATAATCCGCGGATTCTCGGGGGAAGCATATTGCGGTTCATCGACCACCGCATAGCGGCAGCCCTGTGTCAACGACTGGGCCGCAAAAGCATTCCCGTTGAATGTTTCTCCTTTCAGAGCCAGAAACATAGAACCCTCCGGACAATGGCGGCTGTCGGTCGTCAGTCCGTTACATTCCGTAAAGCGGTTATATAGTTCCTCTATTTCCATATTCTTATTGCTCTGCGAAGCGTTTTGCCTGCTCTTCAATCAGCGCGGCATCGTCAAAATAGTTGATTTTCATGGCACGGCGTACTTCATCCAGCGTTTGGGAAGCCGCCTCACGGGCTACTTCACAACCTTTCTTCAGCATATCGTAGACAGCCGGAATGTCCTTTTCAAATACCTTACGACGTTCACGAATCGGTTCCAGTTCTTCCTGCATGACGGCTGCAAGGAACTTCTTCACCTTCATGTCGCCCAGTCCGCCACGCGTATAATGAGCTTTCAGTTCGTCCAGACTGGCATATTCCGGCAAATAACGACCAAAATGCTCCGGACGGCAGAATGCATCCAAGTAAGTAAACACACAGTTACCTTCCAGTTTACCCGGGTCGCTCACCTTGATGTGTGTCGGGTCGGTATACATACTCTTTACTTTCTTCTCCACTTCGTCTGCTGAATCAGCCAAGTAAATACAGTTGCCCAATGACTTACTCATTTTGGCCTTTCCGTCTGTACCCGGCAAACGGAGACAAGCCGCATTATCCGGCAACAAGATTTCCGGCTCTATCAATGTGTCCCCATAGATATGGTTGAAACGACGCACAATTTCACGAGTCTGTTCAATCATCGGTTCCTGGTCTTCTCCCACCGGTACGGTAGTCGCCTTAAAGGCGGTGATGTCGGCAGCCTGACTGATAGGATAAGTAAAGAAGCCGACCGGAATGCTCGTTTCAAAGTTACGCATCTGGATTTCGGTCTTCACCGTCGGGTTACGCTGCAAACGGGAAACAGTAACCAGGTCCATGTAATAGAACGTCAATTCACACAGTTCCGGAATCTGCGACTGGATAAAGATGGTAGACTTTGCTGGGTCAAGTCCCACAGACAAATAGTCCAATGCCACTTCAATCACGTTCTGACGCACCTTTTCCGGATTGTCAATGTTGTCGGTCAATGCTTGTCCATCGGCCTCGAACACAAATATTTTGTCGTAAAGTCCTGAATTCTGCAACTCCACACGTCGGCGCAATGAACCCACATAGTGGCCGATATGTAATTTACCGGTAGGGCGGTCACCGGTCAAAATAATCTTTTCTTTCTTCATAATATAAGCTATTGTATCTACTTTTTAAATTGCAGCAAAGATATATAAATCCTTTGTTTTCTTCAAAATAAATCGTTTCTTTGCAAGTAGTCCTCCACGACAAAAACTGCCGCCGGACGCAAACAACCTTTGAGAAAAACACCAATTTATCTATAACCATGAAGAAAGAATTGAAAAAAGTCCTGGTTCTCGGATCAGGCGCACTGAAAATCGGACAAGCCGGAGAGTTCGACTATTCAGGTTCGCAAGCTTTGAAAGCATTGCGCGAAGAAGGTATCCGTTCCGTCCTCATCAACCCTAATATTGCGACCATCCAGACTTCGGAAGGCATTGCCGACCAAGTTTACTTCCTGCCTGTCACTCCGTATTTCGTAACCGAAATCATCAAGAAGGAACGTCCGGACGGTATTCTGTTGGCTTTCGGCGGACAGACAGCCCTGAACTGCGGTACGGAACTTTACCAGAAAGGCATTCTGAAAGAATATGGCGTGGAAGTGCTGGGCACCTCAGTGGAAGCCATCATGTACACCGAAGACCGCGACCTGTTTGTCAAAAAACTCGATGAAGTACCTCTTAAAACACCTGTCAGCCGGGCAGTGGAAAACATGCGGGATGCCCTCGAGGCCGCACGCACCATCGGCTATCCGGTCATGATCCGTTCAGCTTATGCCTTGGGTGGCTTAGGAAGCGGCATCTGCCCCGATGAAGAAAAATTCATCGAACTGGCAGAAAGTGCCTTCACCTTCTCTCCGCAGATTCTGGTGGAAGAATCCCTGAAAGGCTGGAAAGAAATCGAGTTCGAAGTAATCCGCGATGCCAACGACCATTGCTTCACCGTGGCCAGCATGGAAAACTTCGACCCGCTGGGCATTCATACCGGAGAATCCATCGTGGTGGCTCCTACCTGCTCACTGACCGACGCACAAGTAACCATGCTGCAAGATTTGTCGAAGCAATGCATCCGCCATTTGAACATTGTGGGTGAATGTAACATCCAATATGCCTTCCATGCCGAAACCAACGACTACCGCATCATTGAGGTAAATGCCCGCCTGAGCCGTTCTTCCGCCCTGGCTTCCAAGGCCACAGGTTACCCATTAGCTTTCGTGGCCGCCAAGATTGCCTTGGGCTATACCTTGGACGAAATCGGCGAGATGGGGACCCCGAACTCGGCCTATGTGGCTCCGCAACTGGATTACCTGATTTGCAAGATTCCACGCTGGGACCTCAACAAGTTTGCCGGCGTATCCCACCGCATCGGCTCCAGCATGAAGTCGGTGGGCGAAATCATGTCCATCGGACGGACGTTTGAAGAGATTATCCAGAAAGGCCTGCGTATGATTGGTCAGGGCATGCACGGCTTCGTGGGCAATGACCATACCCGCTTCACGAACCTGGACGACGAACTGGCCAACCCGACCGACCTGCGTATCTTCGCCATCGCACAGGCGCTGGAAGAAGGTTATTCCATCGAGCGCATCTACGAACTGACCAAGATTGACCCGTGGTTCATCGGCAAACTGAAAAACATTGTCGACTACAAACATAAGCTGTCAGAATACAACTCGCTCGAAGAACTTCCGGCCGACGTGCTCCGCCAAGCCAAAGTGATGGGCTTCTCCGATTTCCAGATTGCCCGCTTCGTACTGAAACCCACGCAGGGAAACATGGAGAAAGAAAACCTGCAAGTACGTGCCTACCGCAAGAAACTGAACATTCTTCCGGCAGTGAAACGCATCAACACGGTGGCTTCCGAACATCCGGAACTGACCAACTACCTGTATATGACGTATGCCGTGGAAGGTTACGATGTCAATTATTATAAGAATGAGAAATCGGTCATCGTCCTCGGTTCGGGTGCCTACCGCATCGGCTCGTCCGTGGAATTTGACTGGTGCTCGGTGAATGCCATCCAGACCGCCCGTAAGTTAGGATATAAATCCATCATGATCAACTACAACCCGGAAACGGTATCTACCGACTACGATATGTGCGACCGTCTGTACTTCGATGAACTTTCCTTCGAACGGGTACTCGATGTCATCGACTTGGAACAGCCTCGCGGTGTCATCGTTTCCGTGGGCGGACAGATTCCGAACAACTTGGCCATGAAACTGTATCGCCAGTCGGTACCGGTACTCGGAACCTCTCCGATTTCCATCGACCGGGCGGAAAACCGCAACAAGTTCTCAGCCATGCTCGACCAGCTCGGCATCGACCAACCAGCCTGGCAGGAACTGACCAGCTTGGACGATGTGAAAGAGTTTGTGAAGAAAGTGGGCTATCCGGTATTGGTGCGTCCGTCGTACGTACTATCCGGAGCGGCCATGAACGTATGCTACGACCAAGAGGAACTGGAACGCTTCCTGCAAATGGCCAGCGAGGTATCCAAGGAATATCCGGTGGTCGTATCGCAGTTCATGCAGGAAACCAAGGAAATCGAATTCGATGCCGTGGCACAGAACGGAGAGATTGTGGAATACGCCATTTCGGAACACATCGAATATGCGGGAGTTCACTCCGGTGACGCCACACTGGTATTCCCCGCACAGCACATTTATTTTGCGACGGCCCGTCAGATTAAGAAAATCAGCCGCAAGATTGCCAAGGAACTCAACATTTCGGGTCCGTTCAACATCCAGTACCTGGCCAAGAACAACGACGTGAAAGTAATTGAATGTAACCTGCGTGCTTCCCGCAGCTTCCCGTTCGTATCGAAGGTATTGAAACGTAACTTCATCGAAACAGCCACCCGCATCATGCTCGATGCCCCGTACGTACGTCCCGACAAACTGGCGTTCGACATCGACTGGATTGGGGTCAAGGCCTCCCAGTTCTCGTTCGCCCGTCTGCAAAATGCCGACCCGGTATTAGGTGTCGACATGTCGTCTACGGGAGAAGTAGGCTGCTTAGGTGACGACTTTGACGAAGCTTTGCTGAACGCCCTGATTGCCACGGGCTACAAGATTCCGAAAAAAGCGGTACTGTTCTCGTCCGGTGCCACCAAGTCGAAAGTGGACTTGTTGGATGCCAGCCACATGCTGCACCAGAAAGGATACGACATCTATGCCACTGCTGGCACGGCTGCCTTCCTGAACTCCCACGGCATTCCGACCACGCCGGTATTCTGGCCCGATGAACGTCCGCACGCCGAAAACAACGTGATGAAGATGATTGCGGAACACAAGTTTGAACTGATTGTGAACATCCCGAAGAACCATACCAAACGGGAGCTCACCAACGGATACCGCATCCGCCGTGGTGCCATCGACCACAACATTCCGCTGATTACGAATGCCCGTCTGGCCAAAGCCTTCATTGAAGCTTTCTGCCACATGACGCAGGAAGAAATCCAAATCAAAAGTTGGCAGGAATACAAATAAAAAAGGTAAATCAGGAGCCTGTAGAGGCTTTCTCAGCAGGTTTTTGAGGCCCTAAAAAACGCAAGTGCGTTTGGACTAAAACGCACTTACGTTTAAAGTAAAACGCCTTTGCGTTTGGAGGAAAACGTAAGTACGTTTTACCTGAAACGCAAAGGCGTTTTTTCAGGACCTTTTTTCGCTTATTTCAAGGCTGTTTCAATGGTCTTCATCAGCTCTTCAAACTCAGCTTTTGTATACCCTACGGAAGCATGAATCAGCTTGCCGTCCTTTCCGAACAGATAAGCACGGGGAATACTCTGGTCAGCAAACAGAGAGAACACTTCCCGTTTCGGGTCCGGATAAAGAGGGAAAGTAAATTTCTTCCGTTCGTTGTATTTCTTCAACTCGGCATCGGTATGTTCACGTCCGATGACCAGCAGTTTGAAATCCTTGCAATCCTTGTATTTCGGCCACAAGGTTTTCTGCACCTCTGCCAATTCCAGCTGGCAAGGACCGCACCACGTGGCAAACAAACTCACCAGTACCACTTTTCCTTTCAAGTCGGCCGGGGTCACTTTTCCATACACTTCAGAATTGAGCGTGATGGCTGGCATCGCATCCCCCACTTTCAATTTTTCTTTTCCCGTATCCTGTGCAGAGGCTGCCAGCACCCCTATCCAAATCAGGCACAGAAGACTCCAGATTCGTACGCTTTTCATTGTCTTTTTCCTTTCTGTAAATGTTAAATCCTGACAAAGATACCGTAAACCGATGGAAAATCCGCCGGGGAACCTATCTTTGTAAAGAGTTTTAACGAAAAAAATAAACCCATAATATGATGACCTTCATTTCGTGTGCCAAAACCATGACAGCACGCACCAAGATAAAATATCCCGAAACCACAATACCTCATTTTCAGGAAGAAGCCCGGAAAAATGCCTTGTACATGAACCAGTTCACTGCCGAAGAACTGGGACAGATACTGAAGGTGAATGCCAAACTGGCAGCAGAGAACCGTCTGCGTTACCAAGACTTCCTTTCCCCAGATACCCCGTCTCTCCCGGCACTGCTGGCCTACACAGGTATGGTGTTCAAACGCATCCATCCAGCCGACTTTACCCCTGAGGATTTTCAATTTGCCCAGCAGCACCTGCTCATTACCTCTTTCTTATATGGGTTGTTGCGTCCGCTGGATGCCATCAAGAACTACCGGATGGAAGGGAATGTCCGCCTGCCGGAACACCAGCACCAAACACAGTTCGATTATTGGAAACCGATTCTGACCGACTATTTCATCGAAGCTGTCCGCCAGCAAGGAGGTATTCTGATTAATCTGGCCAGTGGCGAAATGAAAGACTTGTTCCACTGGGACAAGGTATGCCGGGAAGTCCAGGTCATCACTCCCGAATTTTATACCTTGAAGAACGGGAAACCCACCACCGTGGTCGTCTATGCCAAGATGTGCCGCGGCGAAATGACCCGCTTCATCCTGAAGAACCGGATTGAACAACCGGAACAACTAAAAGCTTTTGAATGGGAAGGCTTTTCCTACGATACGGCTTCCAGCGATGCACAGACACTCCGCTTCCTACTGAAATAGAAATGAAAAGCCGGAAACCCTGACGACACATCTTCGTAAATGCAACTTCATCGGATTGCTTTTACCCTGTAACAGGAAGACTGCAACTTTGCAGCAGAAAAAGCAAACGATACATGAACAGAACAAGAAGATGGATCAGTGCCGCCCTTTTTACCTCACTCATTACGGCCCACGTGTTTGCCGTAGAGGTAAATGTCAATATCAAGGGCTGCATTACAGACCAGAAATCAAAAGAGCCACTGATTGGCGCCACGGTACAGATTGTAGGGAGCAGCATCGGAGCCGTGACCGACTCCAAAGGAAACGCCGCTACAGCAACCAGCATCAGCGTTACCAACAATATCAGTTCTACCCTCAGTGGCAAAGAACTTAGAATGTCAAAGTGGTGAACGGCAATACAGGAGCCGATTAGTCAGCCTTCAGTTGGACAAGCTATCAATTTTAAATAAGCCCCACCACACAAGATTGCTTTTCTTCTTTTTTTCTCCGGTTTTTCATGCAACGCACCTGCTGCGTATGAAAACCGGAGATTCTTTTTTCCCTTATTTTCTGATTTTATGAAGGGTTTTTCTTATTTTTGTCCAGACCTAAATTAAAATCATATGATGTATCCTTTTAAATTTAAACCTATCTTAAAATCCACCCTTTGGGGCGGTGAACGTATTATCCCTTTCAAACAACTGGACTGCCAGCAGGAACAGGTGGGAGAAAGCTGGGAAATATCCGATGTACCGGGCGACGAATCGGTCGTAGCCGACGGAGCAGATGCCGGAAAGAATCTGACTCAATTGATGCAAGAATATAAGGAACAATTGGTAGGGAAAGAAAACTACCAGCGTTTCCAGGGTAAGTTTCCCTTACTCATCAAATTTATCGATGCCAAACAAGACTTATCCATTCAGGTACACCCGAACGACGAACTGGCCATGAAGCGCCACCAGTCCATGGGAAAAACGGAGATGTGGTACATCATCGACAACACAGGTGGAAAGGCTCATCTGTATTCCGGACTGAAGAAAAAGATTACCCCGGAAGAATATGCCCAGATGATTGAAGACAACACCATTTGTGACGCACTGGCCCGATATGACGTGCAGCCGGGTGATGTATTCTTTTTGCCTGCCGGACGTATTCACAGCATCGGAGCCGGATGCTTCCTGGCTGAAATCCAGCAGACTTCCAACATCACTTACCGTATCTACGACTTCAACCGAAGAGACAAGAACGGCAATCTGCGTGAACTGCATACCGAACTTTCAAAGGATGCCATCGACTATACGGTGGAAAACGACTATCGTACCCACTACACTCCGCGCAAGGACGAACCGGTGGAACTGGTCAGCTGTCCGTATTTCACCACTTCTGTCTATAACCTGACAGAACCCATGACGATGGACTACAGTGAATTGGATTCCTTTGTCATCTACATCTGCATGAAAGGCAGCTGCACCGTGACCGACAATGAAGGCCACAGCATCCCGTTGCGAGCTGGTGAGTCGGTGCTGTTCCCTGCTACCACTCAAAACTTAGAAGTAGTGCCGGACGGTGAGGTTTCTTTCCTCGAAACGTATGTATGATACTTTACTTTTTTAAAATCGCTGAGCCTTTTTTCTCTCTTCACAAGCAGACCGAGAAAAAAGGCTCAGTCATTTTTCACGAAGTTGTGAGGCGACATGCCCGTAATCTGCCGAAATACCCGGTTGAAATTATTCGGGGTACTGAATCCCACTTCGTAAGCAATCTGCTGCATGGTCTTTCCCCCGTCGGCAAACAATTCAATGGCCCGCATAATCCGAAGGTTGTTCACATAATAGCTGAAACGTATCCCCGATTCATTGAACAAACGACTCAGGTTGCGCACTGAGAAACCGAAATGTTCAGCCAGTTGTGGCATTTTCGGGTTTTCTTGCAAATGCTCCTGCAAATAAGCCAGGATGGGGTGCAGACGGGCATCGTTAGGAATAGCCAAGGTCTTGAGCAGAAATTCCATGTTCTGGCAGATAGTAGGAAGCAATCGGAAAAAGCCAAGGGCAAACGCATACAAGTCCGGAGCATCTTCCCGGTTTATCTCCCGCCCTTTGGAAGCGATGAACTTCAGATTCTCTGCAATGAACGAATCGGCATGGTAAATGGAAAACTCGTTCAGCGGTGTACCGTCTTCACAGACATCCAACGACAAATAGAATATCACCAATGAAGTCCGCCGGTTGTTACTGCTCAGTTCATGCCCCATATAGCTGGGTATCCAGGCGATGTGTTTCTCCGGCACAAAATAATTCGTAGCCCCAATCTGCACATGCAACGTCCCCGAAAGCGTATAGATAATCTGACACCTTTCGTGGGTATGTCCCGGAAGATTGATTTCCTCCCAACCCGTTTTCTTGATACGGATGGTTTCCTTACGCGTATGGTTAATCAATGAAATATAGCTCTTCTGTTCTTGATTCATCTTTTCCCAATGGCTTAAAATGGTAATCTTTTTGCATAAACTGCAAATTCCGCATAAAAATAAAGGTTTAATTTTGCACCAGCAATAGAAGAGACTATAAATTATCGATGAAATTATGATGAAATGTATTTTTGCAATTGCAGTTTTGCTCGCAGGAACCACCTTCAGCGCATCGGCTGCGCCCGAGAAGATTTCTGAAAACAAGCAGGAAAGCATGAAAGTAGAAATCACTGAAGGACAAATTGACGTGATAAGCGGCCTTATCTACTCACAAGTCATCTCCACCCGAAGCAACCGTGCGTTGCGGATGACCGTCCTGGTACCACGGACCCGTACGCCCAAACCTGCAATTGTATATTTCCCCGGAGGAGGATTCACATCGGCAGATTATGAGAAATTTATTGAAATGCGCATGGCATTGGCCAAAGCCGGATTCGTGGTGGCTGCAGCAGAGTACCGTACAGTTCCCGACAAATTCCCCGCACTGGTAGTCGATGGTAAAGCGGCTGTACGCTTCCTGAGAGCCCATGCCGCACAGTTCCATATCGACCCGACCCGCATCGGAGTATTGGGAGATTCTGCCGGAGGATATTTGTCACAAATGGTGGGGACGACCAACGGGGAAAAGGAATTCGACCAAGGGGATTATCTGGACCAGTCGTCTGATGTACAAGCAGCCGTCACCATTTACGGTATCAGCAATCTGCTGAACATCGGCGAAGGATATTCAGCACACGTACAACAGGTACATGCTTCACCAGCCGTGACAGAAGCTTTACTCGTACATGGTACAGCCTTTGCAGATTTCGCAGGCGCCAGCATCTTGTCAGACCCGGAAAAGGCCATGAAAGCCAGTCCGCTGGGACACGTAAAAGAACATATGCCTCCGTTTCTGATTATGCACGGAAGCAACGACAAGCTGGTATCCCCCGTACAAAGCGAACAATTATATAAGGCACTGACCGAGAAAGGAAACCAGGCTACCTATATCACGGTAGAAGGTGCTGGACACGGCGACTTGTACTGGTTCCAGCAACCGGTTATCGAGAAAGTGGTCAACTGGTTTCAAACTGTATTTCAATATCACACAGAACAATGAATAAAAGACTAATTGCAAGCATCGGAATTCTTTCTTTTTTTATGTACACCGCAGCTCAGGAACGAGTGCTTTCCATTGACGAGCTGTTTCAGCTGGCAGACCAGAACAGTAAAAGCATTCAGCTGCATGAACTGGCCATCAACGAGAGCGCACAGGCCGTAAAGGTTGCCAAAGATGCCAAACTGCCGTCTATCAATGCCCAGCTGGAACTTAACTACATCGGTGACGGTTGCATGACTGACAGAAATCTCAGCAATGGGGTACATGCCGATATGCCTCATTTCGGGAATACCTTCGTGCTCAAGGCTTCACAAGTCATCTATGCGGGAGGAAGCATCAACGCCAACATCCAAAAAGCGAAACTCCAACACCAACTGTCGCAACAGACTTACTACAACAACCAGCAGGATTTACGTTTCATGTTGTTGGGTTATTACCTCGACTTGTTCCAACTGCGAAACCAACAGACGGTATACGAAAAGAACATTGAACAGACCCGCCTGCTGGTAAAAGATATGCGGGCTGCTTACCAACAGGGAACTGCACTGAAAAGTGACATTACCCGTTATGAACTCCAGCTCCAGAATCTCCAGCTGGGACTGACCTCTACGGTGAACAAGCTCAACGTGCTGAACCATAAACTGACTACGACAATCGGACTGGAACCGACCGTACACATCGTACCGGATTCTACCGCTCTGTTCCAAATCAATGTGGACAAGCGACAGGAGATTTCCTGGATGGAAGACTCGCAAGAATCTCCCACCCTCCAGCAGGCACAGACTGCCATCAAGCTGAGCCATAACCAGCAGGACCTGGTTCGTTCAGAACGCAGACCGCACATCAGCCTGACAGCAACGAACGACTTCACCGGACCGATTCTGGTGGAAGTGCCGCCATTGAACAACAACTTCACCTACTGGTTTGCCGGTGTGGGAATCTCGTACAACCTGGATGCCCTCTTCAAAACGAAGAAGAAACTGCGGCAGGCACGAATTGCCACCTCCAAAGCCGAAAAGAACTACGAACTGGCCAAGGAAGAAATCGAGAATAACGTACATGAAGCGTACGTGAACCTGAACGAAGCATACGTACGGCTACAGACGCAACAAAAGAGTGTGCAGCTGGCCCATGAAAACTTCCGGATTGTCCGCCAACGTTATCTGAACGGACTTTCATTGATTACCGACATGCTGGATGCCAGTAACATGCAGCTAGACATGGAACTTCAGCTGGCCAACTATCAGATAGGTATATTGTATCAATACTATCTGCTGAAAAAGATTACAGGAACCCTTTAACTTCATTTATATTCACACAAAAAATCTAGATATGATACGAAACAAAAAAAGAGCTATTTCTAATTTCTTTATACTTCTGGTCCTCGCAGCAGGTATCAGCTGGGTATGTGGAAAGTTCATCCACTTGGGTAATGTGGAATACACTGACAATGCACAGGTGAAACAGCATCTGACCCCTGTCAGCACACGGGTACAGGGATTCATCAAGAAAATTTGTTTTGAAGAATACCAGACCGTGAAAAAAGGAGATACACTCGCCATCATCGAAGACACGGAATATCGGTTGAAAGTGGCACAGGCTGAGGCCGACTACCGCAATGCCCCGGCCGGAAAGAGTGCCATGTACACCACCATCAATACCACACAGAACAACATCCTTGTCACGGATGCAGCCATTGATGAACAACGGGTCCGCCTGAAAAATGCACAAACTGATTACAAACGCTACCAGGAACTGCTGAAAGAAGAAGCAGTTACTCCGCAACAATTCGACCGGGTCAAAACAGACTACGAAGCCACTCAGGCACGTTACGAACAATTGTTACGCCAAAAACAGTCTACTTTGCTTCAGAAGCAGGAACAGACTCAGCGACTGGATCAGAATGAATCAGCCATCAAACTGGCAGAAGCTGCGCTTAACCTGGCCAAACTGAATCTTTCTTATACGGTTATCTTGGCTACCACTGACGGTGTGACCGGACGAAAGGAAATCCACGAAGGAGAACTGGTACAGCCAGGACAAGCCTTGGTGACACTGGTAGACGGTACGGAAAAATGGGTGATTGCCAACTACAAGGAAACACAAACCACTGACATGAAAAGGAATCAGTTGGTAGAAGTGAAAGTTGATGCCATTCCGGGTGTGAAATTTGAAGGACGTATCGCTTCCATCTCAGATGCCACAGGAGCTTCTTATTCACTGATTCCGCAAAACAACTCTGCCGGAAACTTTGTGAAAGTGGAACAGCGTATTCCTGTCCGCATTGAATTTACCAAAAACAACCGCCCGGAAGACCTGCAGCGTCTGAGAGCCGGAATGAATGTAGAATGTTACGTAAAACAATAAACTGAACAACAAGTAAAGAAATGGCTGAACAACGTCCCCGTATCCTATATTTTAAAGATTTTCTTCCCACCTCTGTCTGCATTGCCATATCCATGTTCTTTGCCATGGTGTTTCAGTTCAACGGAGGTGTATTCTTGCCGGCAGCCACCCAGATGTCGAGTGCCTTGGGCTGCATCCAAGAAGATGTAAACATGGCCGGATATGCGTCGTTCATCGGCATGACCATCATCTTCCCGATTCTGTTCCGTCTGAAAGCTCGGTTTACGACACGTTCCATTTTCATGACGGTATGTCCGGTACTGATTGCCTGCAACCTGATTACCATGCACACGGAAAATATTTTTCTCATGATTTGTGTATGCTTCGTATCGGGATTCTTCCGCATGTGGGGTACGTTTGAATGTTTCTCCAATATCCGTCTGAGCATCACTCCTTCGGGCAACTTCTCCGTGTTCTATCCTGTCATCTACATCATCGTACTCGAAAGCATCCAGTTGTCTGGACTGGTAACGATGCACCTCAATGACTGGGCCAACTGGCAATATATGCACTGGTTCGTCATCGGCATGCTGATGATTGTATGGGTTTGCGTGATGTGCCTTACCCGTTCTGTCCGCCTGATGAAAAAAATGCCCTTATATGGCATCGACTGGAAAGGACTTGCCCTATGGACTACCGTGCTGTTTGCCATTGTTTTCATCTGCATCTATGGAGACTATTATGACTGGCTGGACAGCGTGCAAATCCGTGCCAGCATCGTCATTGCCGTTGTGGCCTTGTTGCTCAACATCAATCGGATGAACTCCATCCGCCATCCCTACATTGACCCACAGGTATTCAAGTACAAGAAATTCCCTGTCATATTGTTTCTGTTCCTCATGCTCTGCCTGTTTCTCACCACGTCTTCCGTCCTCCAAAATGCCTTCATGATGTCTATTTTGAAGTACGATACTCTGAACGCTATTTCCTTAAACTGGTGTGTGTTTGTAGGTATTCTGGCTGGAGCTGGAATTGTCTTTCTACGTCAGGCAGTCTGGAAGAAAGGGTATAAGTTGCTGATTTCAATCGGATTTACACTGATTGTCGTGTACCAGTATTACATGTATTTTCTCATTTATCCAGACCTGAATATTGAAAGTCTGTATCTACCTAACTTTCTAAAAGGAATCGGCCATGGAATTTTGTACATTGCATTAACCATCTATGTGGCCAAAAATATTCCCTTCAAGCACTTCTTCCAATCATTGTGCGTACTCAGCTTCATCCGTACCAGTATTGCTACCCCGCTGGGAAGCGCCATTCTGAACCGTTGGATGAAACACCTCCAGCTGGACAACTGGGCCTTGCTGAGTCGAAACATGGACGACCTGACCGAATGGATGCCCAATAATGCTTCCCTCATGCAACTTTACAACGAGGTGAACACTCAAACCATGCTGACCAGTTTAAAAGAGCTCTTCGGATGGGTCTGCATTATCGGTACCGTTTTTCTGGCCATTGTTGTCACCTACCGAATATGGCGTGACCGTCACGTATCTGCATTAAAAATGCTGCACAGTCTGCCCGTCAAGAAGAGATACAAACTGTCCAGCATTCATCGTCCTGTTAAACATCAGAACTTATAAGCAGCGGTAAAGAAGAAGGCAAGGTTACGGGTCTTGGAATAACTGGCCAGCTTACAGAGACCAAATTCTCCGTCGAGCCCTACCGTCCAACGTGGAAAGTCTAAAGCGACTCCTCCTATCAGTCCGGCATCGAAACGACGCAGACCCGGAAGGACTTCTTCTTCCACCTTTGAATCGCCAAATGTATCATAAGAAATGGTAAGATCATCTATATCGGCATCCCGTTTACCGCTCACACCGTAAGCCAGATACGGACCTGCGGTAAAAACCATATCAAAATTGGATGCAGTTCCTACATGAAAGGCTGCCAGCAAAGGCATTTCAAAGTAATTCTGATTTACATGCACGCTCACCTTATTCTGCGTATTAACTCCTGCAAAGTCCATGTCCATACCAGCCCCTTTGGATACCCAGTTTAATCCGGTCTGGAAAGAAACCAGTCCGCTCAAGGGCACATCAATGCCCACTCCTACTTTCTGATTAAACAGAGGAGAAGAATCTCCAGCATCTTTCCCCATCCAGGTACTCATACCCAGCCCTACCTTCATACTCCAGGTCACTTTCGTCTGTGCGGCCATTGTCAACACGGTGAACAAACAGGCCACTATACATGCAATTCTTTTCATAAACTTACAATAGATGATTTACACAAAAATAAGAAGATAAAGCGAAGCTGCAAATAAAAAGGGAGCAAAAAAGAAGTTTTTCCCTCTTTTTGCTCCCTTCTCACAAGGTTTTAAACGTTATTTCTTAGAATTCGTAATCGATACCAATGGAAATGTTTTCCATATCCAAACCGACACCAAATCCGTTTCCTTCCATATCACGATAATAATCGTCGCGATAACCGGCAAAGCCCACTTTTGTAATAAAGCTGAAATGGTCGTTCAATTTCAAGGCCAGACCGGGCTTTACACCAATTTCAAAACCGTTAACAGCATCCGCATGTTTTGCCTTATAGGTAGAAAAGCCGAATCCCATATCCAGGAACAAACGTACGATTTTATTTTCGTAGAATGAATAACGGGCATACGGAGCAAAAGCAAAGGCATTGGTATCTATTTCATGCTCTCCGTCATATCCTTTATATGCATAAGCCAGTTCCACACCTACTGCCCATTTCTCACTTAAATTATAACCTACATCCGGGGTAATGGAGAATGAAGCCTTATCCACATCATTGTTTCTCCACAAGCTGATGCCACCTCCCAGATACACACCTTCCTGTGCACTGGCTGAGATTGCCGCCATGACAATCACCACAAGTAAAAATAATTTTTTCATAATCGTCTTTTTTGTTCTACAATTTATTTTGATACACTTTTCTCTTTTCATTCCAAGATTCCGGATGCTCAACCCTGTTTGTGTCGGTTGGCCCTCCGGCGACGATACTCCGCCTTCATCTTGGCAGAACCCGAGCCATGAAGTCCCGTGATGTACGTTTTCTTCTTGGCTTTCGTCTTTACCTTTTCTTCTTTCTTCTTCCCATCCGAAGATTTGCTTCCCTTAAAGACAATCCCTTCGGTCAATATTTTTTCAATATCCATAATCTGCTTATTTTTTAGGTTGTAATTTTACATGCCGTCCCGATTTTGTACAAATCAAGGTACGTTTCAGAGGCTGGCGCGTCTGCATATTAAACAAGAGTCCGGGACTAAAATGCTGTCCGTTCACCCGCAATTCAAAATGAAGATGTTCCGTAGTGGCCCGCCCCGACCGTCCAGTCAGCGCAATGACCTGTCCAGCTTTTACGGTATCTCCCGATTGCACCAAATTCTTAGAGTTATGGCTGTACACGGTTTCCAATCCATTGGCATGACGCACTACAATCACTTTTCCATATCCACCATAATGCTTGGCCATGCGCACCACGCCGTCGAACACACACACAATGGAATCATTGGCTTTTGTTTTAATATCCGCACCCGAATGTCCACCCCGGCTTCCGTAGGCCGAAATCACCTTTCCGTTCCGAAGAGGGAAACAAAACTGAGAGTCAGCCAAACATTCCAGATGAATTTCAAAACGATTCCCTTTAGCAAACAATCCCGGAGTCTGCACCCTGACATGATTACGTTCCATAGACGTGAACCCGACAGGTTCCGGCTCACTGGCCCGAATACTTCCAGCCCAGAAGCACCAAACAATCATCAACCATACCAACCGCTTCATCTTACTTAAAATAATAAAGTTCTACATCCTGTGCATCCGCAAATTCCTTCAAGAGATTCACCATGTAGTTCACAGACTCTTCCAGCCCCTCACTGCCACTGTATCCGTTCATAATCGCCAACAGATGAGTGGTGTTTTCTGAAATTTTCGTCCGTTCATTGTCGCTGGTCGGCGTGCCGACACCTCCTATCGCATCCCGGTACACTGGCATGCCTTCAATGTTCAATTCTCCACGGCCGATACCCTCGTAAGGCTCACCCGCCTTTCCGATTCCTAACACCAGTTTGTCGCCCTGAATCTTGTCACGGTCGAAACCACCGATAGAGTGACCGCTGTAGATAGACGCCAGATTAATCAAATCAACCAACGTATCTATCTGATACAGGGAGAGTCCTCTCAACAACCTGCGGCACAAGGCTTCCGAAGAAGGCCGATAACGACTGGGATCCTTTCCACATTTTTTATAGGCCTGACGGGTAGCCTGAATAGCCGGCATCTCCTTGATGGAATCTACCGTATATTTCTGGCGATAGAGTTCCGTAAACTCATCAATTTTTTTCCACAAAGCTTCACTATACGGTGAATTTTTCACGGTTGCAAAAACGGCTGCTCCGCGAAACTGCGGCCAAGCCTGCCGCAATTCTTCTGATACTTCAATTTTCAAATCCATTCCGCAAAACTCTCCTTCCTATTTTTCCATTCGCATAATTCCCGACAAAATACGTCCGGAGTGAATTCCTAACCTGCGTGCCGAGAAAAAGTCCGTAGCATGCTGATAGGTACAGATGCCCGCCAATTCCACATTGGATGCCTTTACTCCTTTAGAAAGCAACTGTATACGGTTGGCCTCCCATAAATCAATGTGCCACTTCGCATATCGTCGAGCTATTCTTTCCATATCGAATCCAGCAATTTTAAAGGCTTCGTACACTTCCTCGCCCACCTCAAATGCCTCAAGGGAAATACCGGGGCCAATGCAAGCTTGTACATCTTCTCCCTTCGTACCGTAAAGTTCACTCATCCGGTCAAGGGTTTTCTCCACAATCCGAGCCACCGTCCCCCGCCATCCGGCATGAATAGCAGCTATTACCTTGTGCTTCGTATCGTAACAAAGCACCGGAATGCAGTCGGCTGTAGAGATACACAGGCAGACTCCTGGGCAATCACTCACCAAAGCATCCACCCCTTCCAGAAGTTCTTTTTGCTTTTCTGAAGCAAGTCCGACAAACGTCTCATCTATCTCTCTCACCTCCGTGCCATGCGTCTGATGAGGTATTACCAGCATTTCCGGACGGACCGGCATCAGCGAACATAACAACTCCCGGTTCTGTTCTACTTTTTCAGGATCATCCCCACAATAATGGTTACAGTTGAACGAGGCATAATTTCCTTCACTGTACCCTCCATGACGGGTAGTAGAAAAACAAAAGATGTCGGTGCACGAATTTGTCAGCCCGTACACCCACATCCTCTTATCCTCTGTCAGGTTATTCATCACTTCTGTGTTTCGTCGTCCCAATCTTCTTCTTCGTACTCGTAATCAAAGTCATCTTCGTCTGTATCCTCCTCGTATTCATACTCGAAGTCCTCGTCCTCACCCATATCTTCCAGCTCTTTCTGGAGTTTCTTCAGGTCTTTCGGACGATGTACGATGGCTTCCCGGCGTACGGCTTCCAACTGGTTACTGTCTTTATTCAATTCGGTCCACAGCAGGTCTTTCAACTGTTGGATACCCATTCCAGACACGGAAGAAATAAAGACATGAGGTATATCTTCAGGCAATGTAGGCTCCAGCATCTGCATCAGTTCTTCGTCCAGCATATCACACTTCGTAATAGCCAGTACCCGCTGCTTGTCCAGCATCTCCGGATTGAAGGTAGCCAGCTCATGGAGCAGAATCTCATACTCCTTCCGGATGTCGTCCGTATCGCCCGGCACCATGAACAGCAGCAAAGAGTTACGCTCAATATGACGCAAGAAGCGCAATCCCAGTCCTTTTCCTTCACTGGCCCCTTCAATGATACCCGGGATGTCCGCCATCACGAACGACTTGCCATCGCGATAAGACACGATGCCCAGATTCGGCTCCAGCGTGGTAAAAGGATAGTTGGCTATCTTCGGGCGTGCCGCAGAAACGGCGGCCAGCAAAGTCGATTTCCCCGCATTCGGAAAACCTACCAGACCCACATCTGCCAATAATTTCAATTCCAAAATCACCGTCATCTCCTGCATGGGTTCCCCCGGTTGCGCAAAACGAGGTGCCTGACGGGTCGCTGTACGGAAATGCCAGTTTCCCAGTCCGCCACGTCCGCCTTTCAGCAAGATGACTTCTTGTCCGTGCTCCGTTACGTCGCACACATATTCGCCGGTTTCGGCATTATAAACTACGGTTCCGCATGGAACCTCGATGACCTTGTCTGCCCCGTCTTTACCGAAGCTCTTGTTCTTCGAACCGTTTCCACCATGTTCTGCAAACACGTGACGGTCATACTTCAGGTGCAGCAACGTCCAATAATTGCGGTTTCCCCGCAAAATCACATGACCTCCTCTACCACCGTCGCCACCGTCTGGACCTCCGTTGGGCATATACTTCTCACGGCGCATGTGCACCGAACCGCGGCCTCCTTTTCCGGAGCGGCAATAGATTTTTACATAATCAACAAAATTCGATTCAGCCATAATTTAAAGTTTAAGAACTGGCAGACTGTCACCAGCCCGCCAGTTTATCCATTATTTAAAGTTTATCGATAGCTGCGCAAATGTCAGCGAAGATACCTTCCATGGTACCCAGACCCTGGATGTGGCAATATTTACCGTCGTTCTTGTACCAGTCAATCAACGGAGCAGTCTGAGAATGATATACTACCAGACGTTTCTTGATGGTTTCTTCGTTATCGTCGGCACGACCTGATTCCTGTCCACGTTTGATCAGACGAGTCATCAGTTCATCTTCCGGCACTTCCAGGTCGAGCATGATAGATACTTCCTGACCACGTTCCTTCAACATCTTTTTCAAAGCCTCAGCCTGAGCGATGGTACGAGGAAATCCGTCGAAGATTACACCTTTGCTGTCTTTGAAGCTATCGAACACGCTGGCCAGAATGTCAATCATCAATGCATCAGGAATCAGCTGACCATTGTCGATATAACCTTTGGCTGTTTTACCCAGTTCTGTACCGTTTTTGATTTCTGCACGCAATACATCTCCCGTAGAAATATGGTTCAAACCATACTTTTCCACAATACGAGCACTCTGAGTTCCTTTACCTGAACCCGGAGCACCAAAAATTACAATATTCAACATGTTGTTTTAGATATGATTTATAAAAAAATTATTCAATCACCGTATAAATGTCGCGATAGTTCCGGCCCAGCCCGTCGTAGTCCAGTCCGTATCCCACAATAAAATCATTCGGAATATTCATGGCTACATAATGAATGTCCAGGTCCACTTTCAGCTTGTCCGGTTTCACCAGCAAGGTAGCGATGCGAATTTCTTTCGGGTTACGTGCCTTCAAGGTTTCCAGCAGACGCTGCATGGTCAGTCCCGTATCCACAATATCTTCCACGATGACTACCGTACGTCCCGTAATGTCTTCGTTCAGTCCTACCAGTTCCTTTACCTTGCCCGTAGAAGCCGTTCCTTCGTACGAAGCCAGTTTCACGAATGAAATCTCACACGGAATCGTCAGATGTTTCATCAAATCGGCCGTGAACATGAACGAGCCGTTCAACACACTCAAAAACAGTGGTTTCTCACCCTCCAAATCACGGTTAATTTCATTAGCTACACGCGCTACTTCCTTCAAAATATCTGCTTCCGGGATAAACGTCTTAAAACGTTTGTCTTTTATCTGAATCGTTTCCATGTTATGATGTAGTTTTTAGAAATTGCGCAAATTTACGGATTTTCCCTAAAACCGCCACACATCCCTTTGAGTATTTAAAGATATTTTCAATAGAACATATACACCATTCAGGGCTTTTTTCGTACTTTTACCGACAAAATAGCTTTTTATATATACAATGAAAATTTTAAGTTGTACACAACAAAAAGAAGCCGATGCATATACCATCGCCCACGAATCCATATTGTCTATTAACCTCATGGAAAAAGCAGCTGGCCTGCTGGCACAAGCCATCAGCGACCGCTGGGATAAGTCACACCGCATCATCGTCTTTGCCGGTCCAGGCAACAACGGAGGCGATGCGCTGGCTGTAGCCCGCATCCTTTTCCTGAAACATTATCCGGTAGAAGTCTACCTGTTCAACGTAAAAGGCACTCTTTCCGAAGAATGCCTCACCAACGTACAGCGGTTGAAAGAAAGCGGATTTGCCAATTATACAGAAGTCAGCAGCCAATTTGACCCTCCACAATTAGGCACCCACGACGTCATAGTAGACGGACTGTTCGGGTCCGGCCTCAACAAGCCGTTAAGTGGAGGCTTTGCGGCCGTAGTACAATATATCAACGCTTCCCCCTCACAGGTGGTATCCATTGATATCCCCTCCGGACTGATGGGCGAAGATAATACACACAACATCCGTCAGAATATCATCAAGGCCGACCTGACCCTGAGCATCCAGCTGCCGAAGCTTTCTTTCCTGTTTGCAGAGAATGCCGACATTGTAGGCGAATGGCAACTGCTCGACATTGGCATCAGCCGTGAGTTTATCGAGAAGGCCAAGACTCCGTACTTCATCACCGAAGCAAAGGAAATGCATGACCTGATCAAACCCCGAAAGAAGTTCGCCCACAAAGGCATGTTCGGTCACGGACTGCTGGTAGCCGGTTCCTACGGTATGGGAGGAGCCGCCTTACTGGCCTCAAAGGCCTGCCTTCGCTCGGGCATCGGTCTGCTCACCGTACATACGCCTGTATGCAACCATGACCTGGTTCAAGCCTATGTGCCCGAAGCCATTGTACAAGACGACGTACACGACCGTTACTTTGCCGAAGCGGCCGACCTCGACAATTTCCAAGCCGTAGCCATCGGTCCGGGAGTGGGACAGGATGAAGTAACCGTGCAGGCGCTATTCGACCAGATCAGCAACTGCTACATTCCTTTGGTACTCGATGCGGATGCCTTGAATATTTTCAGCAACTACCGCAATTACCTGACCCGTATTCCCCGCCACAGCATCCTTACCCCCCACGTAAAGGAACTGGAACGTATCATCGGCCGTTGCAGCAACGGTTTTGAAAGACTGTCCAAAGCGAAGGAACTGGCTGCCTACCTGCAATGCTACATCGTACTGAAAGGAGCATGGACCGCTGTCATCACGCCCGACGGAGAGACCTATTTCAATCCGACAGGTAATCCGGGAATGGCCACTGCCGGCAGCGGAGACGTGCTGACGGGCATCATTCTCTCACTTCTCTCACAAGGATATACGCAAGAGGAGGCGTGCCGCTTAGGAGTCTACGTACACGGCCTGGCCGGTGACATCGCCTGCCAACAAAAAGGAGTTATCAGCATGACTTCCGGCGACATCGTGGAAGCTTTGCCTGAAGCCTGGAAACAATTAACGGAAACCAAATGACAGACAATATGAAAAGAGGAATCATCGCATTGGGACTGCTGGCCTCTCTGAGTGCCTATTCCCAGGAAAGCTACGTGCCACAGGAAGGTGAAGGCATCGTCTACTTTCTGCCGAAGACAAAAGTAGCCATCGACATTGTTGCTACGAAAGTAGATTATCAGCCAGGCGACTTCTGCCTCTATGCCAGCCGGTATCTGCGGTTGAATAATATCAGTACGAAACCCGAAACTCATTGGGAAATCAAAGACATCCACGTACGACTGGCAGGAGTACCCGACTCCACCAAGGCTTACATCATGAAGCTGAAAGACAAAAGCGTGGCTTCTAATATACAGCTGACAGACAACGGAATCGTGAAAGCCATCAACACGACCTCCACGGAGCAAGAATCGCTTCCCGACTACAAACTGGAAACGCCCCAGCCCCACGAAAATGCCAGCAAATATATGACCGAAGACATTCTCATGGCGGGTTCCAATGCCAAAATGGCCGAACTGACTGCTCGAGAAATCTATAACATCCGCGACAGCAAGAATCTTATCCTGCGCGGACAAGCAGACACCATGCCTAAAGACGGTGCCTCCCTGCAACTGGTCATCGACCAACTTAACAAGCAAGAGAAAGCACTGATGCAAGCCTTTACCGGCATTACCGACCGCACAGACAAGGTATTCACCATTTTGGTAGAACCGGGAGAAAACGTAAAGGAACAAATCGCCGCACGCTTCTCCACCCAGTTAGGAGTGCTCCCCACCAATAACCTCGCCGGAGACCCGATTTACGTTTCCGTACGCAACACCTCAAGCCTGCCCGTATCGGAAGACGGCAAGAAAAAGAAAAAAGACGGTATCATCTACAACGTACCGGGCAAAGGAAAAGTCACCGTCACCTATCAGGGCAAGAAGCTTTTCGATGACGAGATGTCGTTTACCCAGTTCGGCTATACCGAAGTGCTGGTAGACGGCCTGTTTGACAAGAAAGTCAATACCCGTGTCATATTCAACCCCACTACGGGTGGAATCGTGAAGATTGACAAGGACTGATTTTATCAGAATTTATAAAGATTAGGAATCCCGTTCTCTGTGTGCAATACCGGAGAACGGGATTTTTTATTGCCCCATCCTCCTATAACCGTAAAGTGGCATACCAAGCTGTGGCAAAGACGAAATCTTTACACAAATACCCACATTTTCCACATAAAGAGGATTTATTCCGGAACCCCCTCTCAAACCTCTCTTTTTCAGCCCATTTTCCTTCAAACGCCAAAAAGAATTCTCTGTTCCACACTGTGGGATACAAAAACCACAGTGTGGGATATATATTTCACACTGTGGGACACAAATCCCGCACTGTGAAACAGAGAATATGAAAGATGATTCAGAAGAAGATGCAAGGGAAAAATGAATTTAAGGAACCGTATGGAGAGAATATTTTATGTGGGACTTTCCTCTTTTTCACAAAGTAGCAAAAAGCTACAAAAATTACCCGTTTTTCCACCTTACAAAGAGGAAATCTTCGTTCCAAACCGTTTTTCTGTTGCCATAATTTGCAGAGTTCTTAAAATAGCCCTATCTTCGCACGATAAATACATGTAACTTTGTTATGACCCGAATGAACAAGATAAAGAAACTAAAAAAAATCCGACTTCATCACGAAGGTACCCACATACTGATTACCAGTGCAATCCTGTTACTCCTTATAAATATTGCCTTATACTGGGGAATAGAATGCAAAATACCATTCTATCTGGTAGCACTTGTAAGCATCATCGTCTACGGACTGATGGTCAACTTTTTCCGCTGCCCGATACGCTTGTTTAAAGGGGATACAGAAAAAACAGTCGTAGCACCGGCCGACGGACATGTGGTAGTCATTGAAGAAGTGGACGAACATGAATATTTCCATGACCGTCGACTGATGATTTCTATCTTCATGGGGATTACAAACGTACATGCCAACTGGTATCCGGTAGACGGGGTGGTGAAGCATGTAGACCACCACAACGGACGTTTCATGAAAGCCTGGCTGCCAAAAGCCAGCACAGAAAACGAGCGTTCGATGGTCGTCATTGACACGCCGGATGGCCATACGGTAATGGCCCGTCAGATTGCAGGAGCCGTAGCCCGGCGCATTGTCACTTATGCAGTGCCGGGAGAAGACTGCTACATTGACGAACACATGGGATTCATCAAGTTCGGGTCGCGGGTGGATGTGTATCTGCCGCTGGGCACAGAGGTATGTGTGTCGATGGGACAGAAAACAACCGGCAACGAAACGGTGATTGCCCGTCTGCCTTAACCCTGAAAAACGACATCTTTATACCTTATTTATATATAATATCATGGCTCACGCGATTATCCGGAATACTCCCAATACGATTACCAGCTGTAATCTGTTCTGTGGGTGTATAGCCTGCTACATGGCTTTCCATAGCAAATATGAATGGGCACTGCTTTTCATCGTACTGGGAGCGGTGTTCGATTTCTTCGACGGGATGACAGCCCGCCTGCTGCATGTGTCGTCACCCATCGGGAAAGAACTGGACTCGCTGGCCGACGATGTGACTTTTGGACTGGCACCGGCAGCCATTGCCTTCTCCTTGTTCAAGGAGGTACACTATCCGGATTTTCTCCTTCCCTTATCGGACATCATACCCTATACGGCTTTTCTGATTTCCGTATTCTCTGCCCTGCGACTGGCCAAGTTTAACCTGGACGAACGCCAGACGAGTTCATTCATCGGCATGCCAACTCCGGCCAATGCCTTGTTCTGGGGCTCACTCACCGTAGGAGCACACGACTTTCTGATTTCTGACAGCTTCAATGCCCTATACTTGTTTATCCTGGTACTTGTCATGTCATTGCTGCTGGTAGCCGAACTGCCCATGTTCTCTCTGAAATTTAAAGATTTGTCATGGGGACACAATAAGATAAGCTATATCTTCCTGATTGTCAGCATCCCGTTGCTGATTATCTTCCAATTGAGCGGATTTGCGGCAGTCATCGTATGGTATATTATTTTGTCTTTGCTGACACGCAAAAAATAGGCAGGGAATTGTGGCACGTTTTTTGTTTCTTCTAATTAAAAACGAAAGAAAATGTTCCATATTTTAGGCTTTATATTTTTCATCATATTAATCGTCCTGCTCATCGGACTGTTCATTCTGTCCAGAGTTGTCGGCATGATATTCGGATTCAAACGCCGTATGCAACGTAACGGCTCTACCCAACGGACCACTTATTCCTCCGGTTCCAGTCAGCCACAGGAAGACCACTTCGACTCTTATTCCAACGAAGGAAATACTTCCGTACGCCGACGGAAAAAGATTTTCGACAAAGAAGAAGGGGAATACGTGGATTTCGAAGAAATCAAATAACACTTTTCATCTTCTCTTTCGGAAGAAGTCTTTCATCAATCCGGCGCACTCGTCGGACAACACCCCTTTTACGACCACCGTCTTAGGGTGCAAGGCTTGCGGCGCATACCGCTGGTAACCTCTTTTCTCGTCTTCCGCCCCGAATACGAGACGTCCGACCTGCGCCCAGGCAATCGCCCCGGCACACATCACACAAGGTTCTACCGTCACATACAGGGTACAGTCGTTCAAGTATTTCGCCCCCAATGCATTGGCAGCTGCCTGCATCTCCGCATGCGCCGTCACATCGTGCAAGGTTTCAGTCAGGTTATGCGCACGCGCAATGATGCGGTCCCGGCAGACCACTACAGCCCCCACGGGTACCTCTCCTCGGCCTGCGGCCCGTGCAGCCTCAGCCAGCGCTTGTTTCATGTAAAAAGAATCGTCTGCCATGGTTATCTGCGCATGTCATGTTCCTTGAAAAGTGTGGGATAATCGTCTTCCATGTTCTGATGGATAAAGGACAAAACCGTCTCACGAAGCCAGCGTGCCTTGTTCGTTATCTGATACTTCTCCAGATAACGGTCCACAATCCGCACCTCTTCTTCGCTCATCAGGCAAACCATCCGCTGACGGCGGGGAGGATTGCTGACTGGTACTTTCTTTCTTTTTTTCCCGGCATTTACCATTTGTCCTGCAAAATTAGCGTATTCCGTTAAAATTGAAGCATAAAAATGCGTATTTTTGCAAAAAAGCAGAAAATGGCACTACATAATGACCTGGGAAAAGAAGGTGAAGACGCTGCGGTAGACTACTTGACCCAAAAAGGGTATGAAATCAGGCACCGGGACTGGCACTCCGGGCACCGCGATCTGGACATCGTGGCGCAAAAAGACGGTACCCTGGTCATCGTGGAAGTGAAAACCAGAAGGGACGACCGCTTCGGACAGCCGGAAGAAGCCGTGGACAACCGGAAAATACGGAGCATTGTGGCTTCTGCTGATGCGTATGTCCGGAAATTCGCCATCGACCTTCCTGTCCGCTTCGACCTCATTACCGTGGTGGGGATACAGCCTCCTTTCCGGATAGAACACATCGAGGATGCTTTCTTCCCGCCTGTGTGGAACTAATTAATGCATAAAAAGTCATGAAATATCCCGAACCTATTGTACTGGCAGAAACCACTTCTACCAACTCTTATTTGTCGGACCTTTGCAATGCGCAGACGTGTCCGGAACTCACCAGTGTATATTCTTCTTTCCAGTCGGCCGGCCGCGGACAACGGGGCAACAGCTGGGAGTCGGAAGCAGGCAAGAACCTGCTCTTCAGTTTTGTGCTGTATCCGGACTTTCTGGAGGCACACCGCCAGTTCTATCTGTCACAAGTCACTGCCCTGGCCTTGTATGATGTACTGTCGAGTCATACGGAAGGCATCTCCATCAAATGGCCCAACGATATCTACTGGAGAGACCAAAAGATTTGCGGCACCCTGATTGAAAATGACCTGACCGGTATCCACATCAGCCGTTCCATCTCGGGCACCGGGGTGAACCTGAATCAGGAACGTTTCTACAGCGATGCCCCCAATCCGGTCTCCTTATGCCAGATTACAGGCAACCGGTATGACGTCCGTGAGATTTTAGAGCAAATCATGGACAAGGTCGCCGACTATTACCAACGGCTGAAGGAAGGACAGACTGACTTACTGGAAACGCGTTATAAGGAAGCCCTCTATCGCAAAGAAGGCTTACACCCGTTCCAGGACAAAAACGGACAGTTCCAGGCCCGTATCGTGGACATCGAACCCAACGGTCGCCTGATATTGGAAGACGCACAAGGAAACATAAGAGGTTATTTATTCAAGGAAGTGGAGTACATCTTATGAAGACGACCGACAGACAAATTCTGCACATCGCCCTGCCCTCCATCGTGTCCAACATCACCGTCCCGCTGCTGGGACTGATTGACGTCACCATTGTAGGCCACCTGGGAGCGGCTTCCTACATCGGGGCCATCGCCGTGGGAGGCATGCTGTTCAATATGATTTACTGGCTCTTCGGCTTTCTCCGTATGGGCACAGGAGGACTCACCGCCCAGGCCTACGGCCGGCACGACTTGCAGGAATCTACCCGAATCCTGCTCCGCTCACTGAGCATCAGCCTGCTGCTGGCTCTTGCCCTGCTGATCTTGCAATTTCCCATCCGCAGCTTAGCTTTTACCTTCATCGATACGAGTGAAGAGGTACAGAAGCTGGCCACGCTGTATTTCCATATCTGTATCTGGGGAGCTCCGGCCACCTTAGGGCTCTACGGGTTCAACGGTTGGTACATCGGCATGCAGAACTCCCGTTTCCCGATGTTCATCGCCATTACCCAAAACATTGTCAACATTGCTGCCAGCCTGTTTTTCGTCTTCTCCCTCGGCATGAAAGTGGAAGGAGTGGCCCTTGGCACCCTTGTGGCACAATATGCAGGACTGGGAATGGCCTGCCTGCTCTGGCTTATCTACTATCGTCCGCTTCGGAAATACTTGCACCAGAAAGGTTTGTTCGACCGAACCGAAATGAAACGCTTCTTCCAGGTAAATCGGGATATCTTCTTCCGTACCCTCTGCCTGATTGCCGTGACCGTCTTTTTCACCTCCACGGGAGCCGCATACGGCGATGTGGTACTGGCAGTGAACGCCTTGCTCATGCAATTGTTCACCCTCTTTTCCTACTTCATGGACGGATTTGCCTACGCGGGAGAAGCCCTCACCGGGAAATACATCGGAGCACGGAACCACAAGGCCCTGATACAAACCGTAAAACATCTTTTCAAGTGGGGCATTTCTCTTTCCCTGCTGTTTACCCTGCTCTACGGATTGGGAGGAAAAGGATTTCTCGGCCTGTTGACGGATGATGCCTCTGTCATAACTGCGTCCGAAGAATATATTTACTGGGTATTGGCCATCCCACTGGCCGGTTTCTCCGCCTTTTTGCTCGACGGGGTCTGCATCGGGGCCACGGCTACCCGCCTCATGCTGATTGCCATGCTGGTTGCCTCCGCCAGCTTCTTCCTCCTTTACTACGGCCTGCACCACACGCTGGAAAACCATGCCCTCTGGATGGCTTTCATCGTGTACCTGGCGCTGCGGGGTATCGTGCAAGGAATCATCCTTTACCGAAAGCAGCTTACAGGCTTACATCCCTTGTCATAGTTTTCATCACAAAGCGGGGATATCCGAAATTATTACTAACTTTGTACCAACTAATAAAACAACTACGATTATGGCAAAATTCAAACGCATCCTGTTAAAACTCAGCGGCGAAAGCTTGATGGGAGAAAAAAAATACGGTATTGACGAAAAGCGCCTGGGCGAATATGCACAGCAGATTAAGGAAATCCATGACATGGGGGTACAAATTGGTATCGTCATCGGTGGAGGTAACATTTTCCGCGGATTATCAGGAGCCGGGAAAGGCTTCGACCGTGTGAAAGGCGACCAGATGGGTATGCTGGCTACAGTTATCAACAGCTTGGGACTGAGTTCTGCCTTGGTGGCTGCCGGCGTGAAGGCACGCGTACTGACCGCCATCCGCATGGAACCTATCGGTGAATTCTATACCAAATGGAAAGCCATTGAGGCCATGGAAAACGGAGAAGTAGTCATCATGTCAGCCGGTACAGGTAATCCGTTCTTCACCACCGACACCGGCTCTTCACTGCGAGGCATTGAAATTGAAGCCGACGTGATGCTGAAGGGTACCCGCGTGGACGGAATCTATACCGCCGACCCGGAAAAAGACCCGACTGCTACGAAGTTTGACGACATTACATACGATGAAGTATTGTCACGCGGCCTGAAGGTTATGGACCTGACCGCTACCTGCATGTGCAAGGAAAACAACCTGCCAATCATTGTATTCGACATGGATACTGTAGGTAACCTGAAGAAAGTGATGTCGGGCGAAAACATCGGTACACTGGTACACAATTGATTATCCAATCCTTTTAAATAAACAGACGGCAAGGAATAGCGAACCACTGTTCCTTGCCGTTTTTATTTATTCACGTGTCAGTTCATATTGGTGGAATTCGGCATTTTTCATCAAGGGAACCGTACGAAGATCAGCCAATGCCACCCCTTTTATCCGGGCTTCCAAGCTGCGGTTGATTTGCCCGTGCGCCACGACCAGTACCCGCTTCCCGTCATAATGCTGCCACAGATACTCCAAAAAAGTTCCAGCACGGTCATACAACATTTGAGGAGTCTCCACTCCGACAGGCGGATGACTCAAATCCACGCTGCCCACTGTCAGTCCAGTCCATGGCCCCCAGTCGATTTCCCGCAACAAAGCGGTCTGCTGCCACGGCAGATGTCGGTCGCCCACGGCCAGCTGTACTGTATCCACCACCCGCTTCAGGTCACTGCTCACCACCGCATCCAGCGGAATCTCGCGCAGAGCCTGTCCCAGTTCCACCGCCTGCCGCTTGCCTTCTTCCGTCAAGGTACCCGGTAAATGCCCCTGAAAAATCCGACTCAAATTCTCTTCCGTCTGTCCGTGACGGGCCAAATAAAGTGTAATCATAAACCGTACTGATTTTTAAGTTGACAAACAAAGATAAGAAGTTTCCGGCAAGTTTCGGGCCAGACAGACACAAACTTATGTTCCGAAGTATTGCAAGAGAATAAAAAATAGCTTATTTTTGTTCACATAAATACTTATCAGAGAATATAAAACCTATAAATGCAAGAAATATATGGCAGATTCTAAAACTATTATCAGCGAAGCTGAAGAGAAAATGGATATGGCAATCATGTACCTGGAAGACGCGCTGGCTCACATCCGTGCCGGAAAAGCCGACGTACGTCTGCTGGACGGTATCCGCGTAGACTCTTACGGAAGCATGGTGCCCATCAATAACGTAGCCGCAGTGACTACTCCCGACGCACGCAGCATTGCCATCAAACCGTGGGACAAGAGCATGTTTCGCATCATTGAAAAGGCGATTATCGACTCTGAGCTGGGTATCATGCCGGAAAACAACGGTGAAATCATCCGCCTGGGCATCCCGCCGTTGACCGAGGAACGCCGTAAACAACTGAGCAAGCAGTGCAAAGGCGAAGGAGAAACTGCCAAGGTAAGCATCCGCAACGCACGCCGCGACGCCATCGATGCCTTGAAGAAAGCCGTAAAAGACGGTATGCCGGAAGACGAACAGAAGAACTCGGAAGCCAAGTTGCAGAAAGTACACGACAAGTACATCAAGCAAATTGACGACATGCTGGCTGCCAAGGACAAAGAAATCATGACAGTATAAATTTTATTCACCCCCATAAGAGGAGAGAGGGAACCGTCAGGATTTCTTCCCTCCTCTTTTTTTAAATTTACATCTATTGGAAAAAGGTCTGGTCATTAAAAATACAGGAAGCTGGTATCTGGTCAAAACCGACGAGGGAAAGCTGATTGAATGTAAGATAAAAGGAAATTTCCGCCTGAAAGGAATACGCAGCACAAACCCTATCGCCGTGGGCGACCGGGTACAAATCAATGTCAATGCGGAAGGGACCGCATTCATTACCGAAATAGAAGACCGGAAAAACTACATCATCCGCCGTTCTTCGAATCTTTCCAAACAATCGCACATCATTGCGGCCAACCTGGACCAGTGCATGCTGGTGGTCACAGTGAACTATCCGGAAACTTCCACCATCTTCATCGACCGTTTCCTGGCCTCCGCTGAAGCCTATCGCGTGCCGGTCTGCCTGGTATTCAACAAAGTGGACCGCTACACGGAAGAGGAATTGCATTACCTGGAGGGACTGATTCACCTGTACACCCATATCGGATATCCTTGCTACCGGATTTCTGCACTGGAAGGTACTGGCATAGAGGAAATCAAACAAGCCCTGCAAGGCAAGGTGACCTTGTTCTCCGGACATTCCGGTGTAGGAAAGTCCACCCTCATCAATGCCATCCTACCGGAACAGAATGTCAAGACGGGCGAAATATCCACGGCACACAACAAAGGCATGCACACCACCACTTTTTCCGAAATGTTTCCGGTGGAAGGCGACGGATACATCATCGATACCCCGGGCATCAAAGGGTTCGGTACCTTTGACATGAAAGACGAGGAAGTGGGACACTACTTCAAGGAAATATTCGAATTCTCCGCACACTGCAAATACGGGAACTGCACCCACCGCCACGAGCCGGGCTGCGCCGTACGCGAAGCCGTGGAGAACCACTACATCAGCGAGTCACGGTATGCCTCTTACCTGAACATACTGGAAGATAAAGAGGAAGGGAAATACCGATCGGCCTATTAACCTATTTAACCTCAAACCTTACGAAAAACACACATGGACAAACGAATCAAATGGGGAATCATCGTATTGATAGGAGCAGGCATCGTCGCCCTGGCCATTCATACGTTTACTCCTGGAAAGAATGAAGAACTGGAAGCCGCTGAAAAGCAAGTACCGACCGACAAGTCAAAGGCACTCAATGTAAATGCCAAAATACTGAAACCACACTTGCTCACCGACCAGCTGTTTGTCAGCGGCAGGCTGATACCGGATGAGGAAGTAGACTTGTCGTTTGAAACTTCCGGGAAAATCACGAGCATTGATTTTACGGAAGGTTCTTTCGTGTCCAAAGGACAACTACTGGCCAAAGTAAATGACAGCCAATTGCAGGCCCAGCTGAAACGGCTGGAAGCCCAAATGCCGCTGGCCGAAGACCGTGTGTTCCGCCAGAATGCCTTGCTACAGCGTGATGCGGTCAGCAAGGAAGCGTATGAGCAGGTGAAAACGGAACTGGCTACCCTGAATGCAGACATCGAGAACGTGAAAGCAAACATAGCCATGACGGAACTCCGGGCCCCGTTCGACGGCATCATCGGATTGCGGCAGGTCAGTTTAGGAGCCTACGCCTCCCCCACAACGGTCATTGCCAAGTTGACGAAAATCACGCCACTCAAAGTGGAATTTGCCGTACCGGAGCGTTATGCCCGTGAAATCAAGAAAGGTACAAACCTGACTTTCAAGATTGAAGGACGACTGGAAGCTTTCAACTCGCAGGTCTATGCCACGGAATCACGCATCAACGAAGAAACCCATACGCTGACCGTCCGCGCCCTCTATCCGAACCGGAACGGAGAACTGTTGCCCGGACGCTATGCGGATATCGAACTGAAGCAGAAAGAAATTCACAATGCCATCGCCATTCCGTCGGAAGCCATCGTCCCTGAAATGGGAAAGAACAAGGTATTCCTGTACCGTTCGGGAGTAGCTGAACCCGTGGATGTGGAAATCGGCATTCGTACAGAAGCAGAAGTACAGATACTGAAAGGACTGTCGGCCGGAGATACCATCCTGACCTCCGGTACCTTGCAGCTGCGTACCGGCATGCCGGTAATTCTTGACCAAATCGATTAACTTTCTGCCTTATGAACATCTCCGAACTTAGTATACGAAGGCCCGTATTGGCCACTGTGCTCACCATCATCATCCTGCTTTTCGGACTGATTGGTTACACCACCTTAGGGGTACGCGAATACCCGTCAGTGGACAATCCCATCATTTCCGTGACCTGCAGTTACCCGGGAGCGAACGCAGAAGTGATTGAAAACCAGATTACGGAACCGCTGGAACAGAACATCAACGGAATTCCGGGCATCCGTTCTTTGTCAAGCACCAGCCAACAGGGACAATGCCGCATCACCGTGGAATTCGAACTGTCGGTCGACCTGGAAACCGCGGCCAATGACGTGCGTGACAAAGTGTCGCGCGCCCAGCGCTACCTGCCCCGCGACTGCGACCCTCCTACCGTATCCAAAGCCGACGCCGATGCCAGCCCCATCCTCATGGTGGCCATACAAAGTAACACCCGTTCCTTGCTGGAACTGAGTGAAATTGCCGACCTAACCGTCAAGGAGCAACTGCAAACCATTCCCGACGTGAGCAGCGTCTCCATTTGGGGAGAAAAGCGTTACTCCATGCGCTTGTGGCTCGACCCAGTCAAGATGGCTGGCTACGGCATTACGCCCGTGGATGTCAAGAACGCCATCAACGACCAAAACCTGGAACTGCCTTCTGGTAGCATTGAAGGGAACACCGTGGAACTGACCCTGCGCACCATGGGACAGATGCATACGGCCAAGGAGTTCAACAGCATCATCCTGAAAGAACAAAACGGACAGGTGGTACGTTTCAGTGACATCGGTTACGCGGAACTGGGACCGGCCGACCTGAAGAGCTACATGAAGATGAACGGAGTGCCCATGGTAGGTGTTGTCGTCATTCCTCAACCGGGCGCCAACCACATCGACATTGCCGACGCCGTGTACGAACGCATGGAACAGATGAAGAAGGACCTGCCCGATGACGTGGAATACACGTACGGTTTCGACAACACCCGCTTTATCCGTGCCTCCATTGCAGAAGTGGAAAGTACCGTGTACGAGGCTTTTGCACTGGTTATCATCATTATCTTCCTTTTCCTGCGCGACTGGCGTGTCACCTTGATTCCCTGTATCGTGATTCCGGTCTCCCTCATCGGTGCCTTCTTCGTGATGTACATTGCCGGATTCTCCATCAACGTGCTCACCATGCTGGCTGTCGTTCTGTCAGTGGGATTGGTGGTCGACGACGCCATCGTGATGACCGAAAACATCTATATCCGCATCGAGAGAGGCATGAAACCGTTTGAGGCAGGTATTGAGGGAGCCAAAGAAATTTTCTTTGCCGTGATTTCCACCACCATTACCTTGGCCGCCGTGTTCATCCCGATTGTCTTCATGGAAGGAACCAGCGGACGCCTCTTCCGCGAATTCAGTTTCGTAGTAGCCGGCTCCGTCATTATCTCAGCCTTCTCGGCCTTAACCTTCACCCCGATGCTGGCTACCAAACTGCTAAAACGCCGAGAAAAGCAGAACTGGTTTTACCGGAAAACAGAACCTTTTTTTGAAGGCATGAACCGTCTGTACTCCCGTTCACTCCAGGCCTTTCTGCGCAAGCGTATCATCGCTATCCCATTCATTCTGATTACCCTAGCCCTCATCGGCTACTTATGGAACCATATCCCAGCCGAAATGGCTCCATTGGAAGACCGCTCGCAAATCAACATCCGGACCAGTGCGGCCGAAGGAGCCAGCTATGAATACATCCGTGACTATACGGAAGAAATCAATACCCTGGTGGATTCTATCGTGCCGGATGCGGCTTTTATCACCGCCCGCGTATCAAGTGGAAGCGGAAACATCCAAGTCACTCTGAAAGACATCAAGGAACGCGATTACACCCAGATGGAAGTAGCTGAAAAAATCTCCAAGGCTATCCGTACACACACCAAAGCCCGTTCCTTCGTGCAGCAGCAGTCTTCTTTCGGCGGACGAAGAGCCAGCATGCCGGTACAATACGTGCTTCAGGCCGTCAGTATTGAAAAACTACAGGAGGTATTGCCGGAGTTCCTGGCTCAGGTGTACGACAACCCTACCTTCCAGATGGCTGACGTGGACCTGAAATTCAGCAGTCCGGAAATGCGTGTCAATATCAACCGCGACAAAGCCGGTACCATGGGAGTAAGTGTGCGCGACATCGGAGAAACCTTGCAATATGGGTTGAGCGGGCAGCGCATGGGCTATTTCTACATGAACGGAAAGCAATACGAGATTCTCGGACAAATCAACCGTCAGCAACGTAACCAACCCGCCAACATCAAGTCGATTTATATCCGGAACGACAAGGGAGAGATGATACAGCTGGACAACTTAGTGGAATTTGTGGAAGCCGTGGCACCTCCCAAACTGTATCATTATAACCGTTTCATCTCGGCCACCATTTCTGCAGGACTGGCCGAAGGCAAAACCATCGGAGACGGTCTGGACGAAATGGACAAGATTGCCGACAAGGTATTGGATGACACGTTCCGCACCGCCTTGTCGGGCGACTCCAAGGAATACCGCGAAAGTTCCTCCAGCCTGATGTTCGCCTTCATCCTGGCTCTGATTTTGATTTACCTGATTCTTTCGGCCCAGTTTGAAAGTTTCAAGGACCCGCTCATCATCATGCTTACCGTGCCGCTGGCCATTGCCGGTGCCCTGGTCTTCATGTACTTCGGCGACATCACGATGAACATCTTCAGTCAGATTGGTATCATCATGCTGATTGGACTGGTGGCCAAGAACGGTATCCTGATTGTGGAATTTGCCAATCAGAAACAGGAGGCGGGCGAAGAAAAGATGCTGGCCATCCGCGATGCGGCCCTCCAGCGCCTGCGCCCTATCCTGATGACCAGTGCCTCTACCATCCTCGGCCTGTTGCCACTGGCCTTCGCTTCGGGCGAAGGGGCCAACCAGCGCATCGCCATGGGAGTGGCTGTAGTGGGCGGTATGCTGGTTTCTACCTTCCTGACCATGTACATCGTACCGGCCATTTATTCTTATATATCGACTAACCGCACTAAAAAAGAAAAGAAATGAGAATACGGGCTTTTTATCTTGCATTTTTATTGCTCGGCCTGGGACTTTCGGCGCAGGCCCAGTACACCTATACCTTGAAACAATGCCTGGAAGAAGGATTGGCCAACAACTATTCGCTCCGCATCACCCGCAACGAAGAACAGGTAAGTAAGAACAACGCTACCTTAGGAAATGCGGGGTACCTGCCTACGGTGGATTTGACCGCTGGCTATACCGGCAATGCGGACAACAGCAACAGCCAGTCGCGTGAGACAGGAGAAACTACCAAGCTCCGTGGCGTATACGACCAGACTCTGGATGCGGGTATCGACTTGAACTGGACGATTTTCGACGGATTCAACATCAGCACCACTTACAAGCAGCTGAAAGAACTCGAACGACAAGGAGCCACCAACACCCGGATTGCCATCGAGGATTTTATCGCCACCCTCACGGCAGAATACTATAACTACATCCAACAGGAAATCCGATTGAAGAACTTCCGCTATGCCGTGTCGCTGTCACGGGAACGTCTGCGCATCGTGGAAGAACGCTACCACATCGGTAACTTCTCCCGACTGGATTACCAGCAGGCCACGGTGGACTTCAATGCCGACCGTGCACAGTATATCAAGCAAAGGGTACTGGTACACACCTCGCGCATCAACCTGAACGAGCTGATGGCCGCCAAAGATATGGACCGCCCCATCAGTGTGAAAGACTCGGTGATTGACGTCAACGAAAACCTGGATTTCAATGCTTTATGGGAGGGTACCCTCCAAGCCAACTCCAGTTTGCTACAAGCTGATCAAAATACCGTGCTGGCCCAACTGGATTATAAAAAAGTATTGTCGCGCAACTATCCATATGTACGGTTGAATGCAGGTTACGGTTATACCTTAAATAAATACGATGTCAATGCTACCCGCCAGCGAAGTAACTGGGGATTCAGCGGTGGCATCACCGTGGGATTCAACATCTTTGACGGTAACCGGCGACGGGAAAAACGGAATGCCAGCCTCGCCATCCGCAACGCCCAGCTGGCCCGCGACGAACTGGAACAAGGACTCCGGGCCGACCTGAGTAACCTGTGGCAGGCCTACCGCAACAACATCCGACTGTTGAACTTGGAACGGCAAAACCTGATTTCAGCCAAAGAGAACCATGAGATAGCCAAAGAACGTTACCTGCTGGGAGATTTGTCCGGAATCGAAATGCGTGAAGCACAGAAAAGCCTCCTTGATGCGGAAGAGCGTATTCTTTCCGCAGAATATGATACGAAGATGTGTGAAATCTCTTTGCTGCAACTTAGTGGAAAGGTGACACAATACCTGAAATAAATATTTCATATTTTTTTGTATCTTTGCCCCACAATTCACAAATACAGCAAAAATGGGGCTTTTTATTCGAAAAAGTATTGAGGCTTTGCAAGCAGAAGCCAAAGAAACAGGAAGCGGCACGCTAAAACGTGTGTTAGGTCCTGTCAGCCTGGTGGCTCTCGGAGTGGGAGTCATTATTGGAGCCGGTCTGTTTTCCATTACCGGTACCGTGGCGGCTTCTTATACAGGTCCAGCCATCACGCTTTCGTTCATCATTGCAGCCATCGGATGCTGCTTTGCCGGGCTCTGCTACGCAGAATTTGCCTCCATGATTCCTGTATCAGGAAGTGCCTATACCTATTCATACGCCACCATGGGCGAACTCATCGCCTGGATTATTGGGTGGGACCTTGTGCTCGAATATACCGTAGCCGCTACGACAGTCAGTATCAGCTGGAGCCGTTACATGACCGTATTCCTACAAGGAATAGGCATTGATCTCCCTCAAGCGTTCACGGCCTGTCCGTGGGACGGAGGTATTGTCAATATTCCTGCCATGGTCATTGTGGTACTCATGAGCCTGATTCTGATGCGGGGTACTGCCGGAAGTTCGTTCTTCAACGGACTGATTGTCTTCCTGAAGATTGCGGTGATTCTGATTTTCGTCGTACTGGGCTGGCGTTTCATCCAAAGTGACAATTACGTACCTTACATACCTGCCAACACCGGTAAATTGGGAGAATTTGGTATTTCGGGTATTTTCCGAGGGGCCGCCATCGTCTTCTTCGCCTTTTTAGGGTTTGATGCGGTGAGTACCGCAGCCCAGGAAACCAAAAACCCCAAACGAGATATGCCTATCGGTATTTTGGTATCCTTATTAGTATGTACCATTTTATATATTCTCTTTGCTCATGTCATGACGGGAGTGGCTCACTACACCGATTTCAGTGGACAAGTGGGCATCGCCCCGGTAGCCGTAGCCATCGAGAAAATGGGATACCCTGATGCCCAAGGCATCATCCAACCGGTTTATCCATGGTTGAACAAGGCCATCATCCTGGCCATTTTGTTCGGCTACTGCTCGGTCATCATGGTTACCCTGCTCGGACAAAGCCGTGTTTTCCTGAGTATGAGCCGCGACGGACTATTACCTCCGTTCTTTTCCAAAATCAATCCCCGTTTCCGCACACCGGTCCATAGCAATGCCTTGTTCATGGTCGTAGTCAGCCTGCTGGCCGGTTTCATTCCAGCCCAAGTTGCCGGCGAAATGACCAGTATCGGTACACTGCTGGCCTTCACCCTGGTCTGTGCTGCCATATTGATAGTACGTAAAACCATGCCCCATGTACACCGGGCTTTCAAAACCCCGTTCGTCCCCTTTGTACCCATCATGGGCATCCTCACCTGCCTGTGCATGATGAGCTTTCTTCCAGCCGATACCTGGATACGACTGGTACTGTGGATGCTCATCGGCCTGGATGTATATGCGTCTTATGGTATCCACCACAGCAAACTGGAACCTGGACGAAAACACCGTAAAGGAGATATGGTATTAAACCTTACGGGATTGATTTTGTCAGTACTGAGTGTAGTAACCGGATTGTGGCACCAGCAAACCGTAGGATGGGACGAAGATAAAACCCTGCTAATCATTTCCTTTGTGTTTGCCTTCACCCATTGTGCTTACTACATGTGGCGAATTTGGAAACATCCTCACGACAAGTTCCATTCACTTGATAAAGAGGTAGTTTCTTAAAAGAAGTTATAAAAATAGGACAGGAACAAAAAAAACGAATAATCAACCATAAACGATATTTAAAAAAGCTGTTATTTTACAGCGATTTATACTATCATGGATAAAAATATATTATATACTGCCATCCAGGCCGCACTTACCGCCGGAGCAGAAATTATGTCGGTGTATACAGACCCGAACGCAGATTTTGAAATAGAGAGAAAAGCAGACAATTCTCCGCTAACCATTGCCGACCGCAAATCGCATGCTGTCATTACCAAAGCATTGGCTTCCACTCCCTACCCCTTACTGAGTGAAGAAGGGGCCAAAATAGCGCCTGAAGAAAGACAGCAATGGAAAGAACTCTGGATTGTCGACCCATTGGACGGCACCAAGGAATTCATTAAACGAAACGGCGAATTTACCGTCAACATTGCATATGTAAAGGACGGTCGCCCCGAAGCAGGAGTCATTTATATCCCTGTCAAAAAGGAACTCTATTTTGCCGACACCACCTTAGGAGCCTACAAGATAGACCACATCACGGAAACCGGTGAATATACTTCCTTGGATGCGCTGATTGCTCATGCGCACCGTTTGCCGTATACGAACCGAACCAACCAAAACTTTATCATCGTCGCTTCCCGTTCACACCTGACTCCTGAGACGGAAGCCTATATCCACGAAATGCAGCAGAAGCATGCACAGGTAGAAACCATCTCCAAAGGAAGTTCCCTGAAATTGTGCCTCATCGCAGAAGGCAACGCCGATGTATATCCTCGTTTTGCCCCGACCATGGAATGGGATACCGCTGCCGGCCATGCCATTATCCGTGCTTCCGGGAAGGAAGTGTATCAGGCTGGGAAAAAAGAGCCACTACAATACAACAAAACAGACTTGCTGAACCCTTGGTTCATAGCAGAATAACCCAACTATTTGTATGTCTATCGAGATTCTTATCGTACTTTTTTCACTTGTGGCCATGCTGGTCGCATTGATTATGGACAAGATGCGGCCGGGAATGATTCTATTCTCGGTTGTCGTCGTCTTCCTCTGCACCGGCATTCTCACCCCGAAAGAAATGCTGGAAGGCTTCAGCAACAAAGGAATGATTACGGTCGCCTTACTGTTTCTGGTCAGTGAAGGAGTACGTCAAAGCGGTGCCTTGACCCAGCTTATCAAAAAGCTACTTCCCCAGCAGACAACCTCCGTCTTCCGGGCACAGGCGCGCATGCTGCCCAGCATCGCTTTCATATCAGCCTTTCTGAACAATACACCAGTGGTGGTCATATTTGCCCCCATCATCAAGCGGTGGGCTAACTATGTCAAGCTTCCGGCCACTTACTTTCTGATTCCATTGTCATACGTGACAATTCTCGGTGGTATCTGTACGCTGATTGGTACCTCTACCAACTTGGTGGTACACAGCATGATTCTCGATGCCGGAATGAAAGGATTCAGCATGTTCGAGCTGGGTAAAGTAGGTGTATTCATCGCTTTGGCAGGCATTATCTACCTGTTTCTGTTCTCTAAGAAATTATTACCCGCCAACCGTCCGGACACAGCCAATGAAGAAGAGAACGACTCTTCACGGCATTTGGTAGAAGCTGTCATCGGTCCCCGTTTCCCGGGTATCAACAAGACGGTCAGCGAATTCGACTTCAAGCGTCATTATGGAGCGGAAGTAAAAGAACTTCGCCGTAACGGACGTACCTATACCAACCTGAGCAAAGTCAGTTTCCGCGAAGGCGATACATTGGTGGTACTGACAGACGACAGCTTTATCCAGACATGGGGAGAATCTTCTGTCTTCCTGATGCTGGCCAACGGAAAAGAATACGAACCGGCCGGAAAGAAAAAGCGCTGGTTTACCCTCTTCCTGCTCCTGTTCATGATTGTGGGAGCCACCATCGGTGAACTGCCGGGCATTGAGAAATTCCTTCCCGAAGGCATCAAACTGGATATGTTCTTTTTCGTATCCATCACCACGGTCATCATGGCATGGGCCAAGATATTCCCGCCTCAGAAATATACCAAATATATATCCTGGGACATTCTGATTACCATTGCCTGTGCCTTTGCCATCAGCAAAGCCATGGAGAACTCCGGAGTGGCCGACTTGCTGGCCGGTTACATTATCAGCCTGAGCCATGACTACGGTCCTTATGTGTTGCTGGCCGTGCTGTTCATCATTACGAACATCTTTACGGAACTGATTACCAACAATGCGGCGGCGGCCCTGTCCTTCCCCATTGCCCTGTCACTGTCCACCCAGTTGGGAGTCAATCCCATGCCGTTCTTCGTGGTCATCTGCATGGCAGCCTCGGCCAGTTTCTCCACCCCTATCGGCTATCAGACCAACCTGATTGTACAAGGTATAGGAAACTACAAGTTCACCGACTTCGTCCGCATCGGACTGCCGCTGAACATCATCACGTTCCTGATATCGGTCTTTCTCATCCCGCTGATATGGCCGTTTTAAAACAGATATAAACAGACAACCTTACAATATGAACGATTCAAAAGCAACTCATATCTATCCGATATTCGACCGCATGCTGGGACGTGCAGATAAGGAAGAGCTCCTTCACCAGCACGGACTTATGATCTGGTTCACCGGACTGAGTGGTTCGGGAAAGAGCACCATCGCCATCGCCCTGGAACGCGAACTGCAACAACGTGGACTGTTGTGCCGCATTCTTGACGGAGACAACATCCGCAGCGGCATCAACAACAACCTGGGCTTTTCAGCCGAAGACCGGGTAGAGAATATCCGACGCATTGCCGAAGTGGGCAAGCTGTTTGTCGATACCGGTATCATTACCTTGGCAGCTTTCATCAGCCCCAATAACGAAATCCGAGAAATGGCCGCCCGCATCATCGGGAAAGACGATTTTCTGGAAATCTACGTCAGCACCCCGCTGGAAGAATGTGAGCGCCGCGATGTAAAAGGCCTGTACGCCAAGGCCCGCCGGGGAGAAATCAAAAACTTCACCGGCATTTCGGCTCCATTCGAGGCACCGGCGCATCCGGCCCTTTCGCTCGACACCTCCAAACTGTCACTCAAAGAATCCGTCGACCAGCTGCTCGACCTGATTCTTCCCAAAGTCACTAAAAAATAAATTATATATTAGCCATGCAAGAAGAATATAAATTAAGCCACTTAAAAGAACTCGAAGCCGAGTCCATTCATATCATCCGTGAAGTGGCTGCCGAATTTGAGAATCCGGTGATGCTCTACAGCATTGGAAAAGACTCATCCGTCATGGTCCGTCTGGCAGAAAAAGCCTTCGCTCCGGGAAAAGTTCCTTTTCCTCTGATGCACATCGATTCCAAATGGAAATTCAAGGAAATGATTCAGTTCCGCGATGAATACGCTAAAAAATACGGCTGGAACCTGATTGTGGAAAGCAACATGGAAGCCTTCCGCGCAGGCGTAGGCCCCTTCACTCACGGAAGTAAGGTACACACCGACCTGATGAAAACCCAGGCCCTGCTGCACGCCCTCGACAAATACAAATTCGATGCTGCCTTCGGAGGTGCACGCCGTGACGAGGAGAAATCACGTGCCAAGGAACGTATCTTCTCTTTCCGTAACGAGTTCCACCAGTGGGACCCCAAGAACCAGCGTCCGGAACTTTGGGACATCTACAATGCCCGCATCCGCAAAGGAGAAAGCATCCGTGTGTTCCCGTTGAGTAACTGGACCGAACTGGATATCTGGCAGTACATCCGTCTGGAGAATATCCCCATCGTACCGTTGTATTTCGCGAAGGTACGTCCGGTGGTCAACATCGACGGACAGTTGATTATGCCCGATGACGACCGTCTGCCGGAAAAATACCGCGACAAGATTGAAATGAAGAAAATCCGTTTCCGTACCTTGGGATGCTGGCCGCTGACAGGCGCCATTGAAAGCGAAGCCGACACCATCGAAAAGATTGTGGAGGAAATGATGACCACCACAAAGAGTGAACGTACCACCCGTGTCATCGACTTCGACCAGGAAGCCAGTATGGAACAAAAGAAACGTGAAGGATATTTTTAATTACGCAACGACATGGAACATTTAGATAAAAGCAAATCAGGCAACCCGATGGAAGGAGAAGCCAGAGGCAAGATGTCTATCGAGGAATTCCTGAAAAAAGACGAACAAAAGGACCTGCTCCGTTTTCTGACCGCAGGTTCAGTTGACGACGGAAAGTCCACCCTGATCGGACGTCTGCTGTTCGACAGTAAGAAATTGTATGAAGACCAGCTCGATGCCCTGGAACGCGACAGCAAGCGTATGGGTAACGCCGGCGAACACATCGACTATGCCCTACTGCTCGACGGACTGAAAGCCGAACGTGAACAAGGTATCACCATCGACGTAGCTTACCGTTATTTCTCTACCAACAACCGTAAGTTCATCATTGCCGACACTCCGGGACACGAACAATATACCCGTAACATGATTACCGGCGGGGCG
>ERZ779981.30-NODE-30-length-82038-cov-3.30581_pt1 | contig 82038 bp, 13 predicted proteins | sample MGYA00511182_ERZ779981 | MGnify/ENA primary metagenome ERZ779981 (study PRJEB29588, sample SAMEA2149539) | human gut metagenome | biome: human gut; feature: human-associated habitat; material: faeces | place: Denmark | collected 2008/2010 ... | reverse complement strand
ATATATCCTCCAAATTAACTAAAAATAGTATAAAATATTTTATAATTTGATATTAGCACTAGTGTTAAAATTTGTCAAATATTTATAAAGTTTTATATTTTCTAAAAATCGTTTCAAAAGTATCACTCTGTTATACTTTTTTACCACTTTTTCTCAAAAAAAGGCCAAAAAGGGCATTTTTACCTAAATAGAGTTAAAAAATAAGCTTAAAATCTTTTTATTTTTTCTTACGATGATTTAACTTAATCCACATAATAAAACCTCTAGCAAAAATACTAGAGGTTTTATTAATTACATTGTTATATTATCTGATGAGCCTTCATCATCGACTTGCTTTTGGGTATTGGCTTTTTCTTGCAAAGTCTCTACTTCTTTAGCTTCACTCAAATTGTTAGCTACCAAATTAGCATGCTTTAAATCTAATTTATCTTCAAAATCCTTGTTAACAATGAACTCATAAACAAATTTATCTTCAAAAGGCTTTGAGAAATAATAACCTTGACCATATTGAATATTATTTTTTTCAAGATATAAAATATGATCATATACCTCAACACCTTCTGCTATTACCATACGATGCATGTGTTCAGCTGAATCTACAAGCATCTCAACAAATTTTTCCTTCATTTTATTATTATTAATATCCTTAAGGAATGATCTATCTAGTTTAATAATATCAATTGGTTCCTTTTCAATTTGAGATAAGGCTGCATAATCAAGCTTAAGACCATCAACACTAATTCTAAAGCCCAAATCTCTAAGTCTTAATAAGTTAAGCTTTACTTGATCCATTTTATCATACATCATATAATCTTCAATTTCCAAAACTATTTTATGAGGATTTGCCTTAGTATTATGAAGTAGCTTTTTTAGTTCCTCTACTAAAGTATCTGACATAAGCTGTTTAGTTGAAATATTATTCGTGTATATCAAATCATTGGCGCCAATGTGAGATTGGATTTCACCCATTTTAGTTACGATTTGCTCTACACCCCATTTAGAGATATAATTAATATCTCCACTAGTTTCAAGCATCTTAATAAATTTATCTGGTGTTAATACACCCTGGGTTGGATGATTCCATCTTAAAAAGGTTTCAAAACCTAAAAGCTTTTTTTGTCTTATATCAATAATTGGTTGATAATAAAGACAAAATTGTCCATCATCAATTGCCGTTCTAATTTCATTGAAATAATCCATATTCGAAGTTTCTTTACTATCAATATCAGATGAGTAAATCATGTAATTATCTCCACCATTACGTTTAACAACGTAATTAGTTAATTCAAGTGATCTTAAAAGGGCCTTATAGGTTGTTCCACAAGTAGGATATAATGCAATTGAAACAGACACAGTTAAATTAACTGGTGTTTGATGGCCATTTTCGTATGTCTGTTTTAACTTCACAATTAAATTAGATACATCTTCCTCAACGGTCGCATAATTAACATCATCCTTAACAAGAACAAATATTTTATCATCATTAAGACGAGAGACAACCGAATGCTCAACTCCACTAGTAATGCGATATGAAAGCTCCTGCAAAACCTGATCACATCTTGAAGGACCATATAATTCATTTAACCCTTTAAAGTTATCAATATCAATTTGCATAACATAAAAAGAACCAAATTTACCAACACGAGCAATATAATTATCAACTATTCCTTTCATCTTGGAATTAGGAATCATATCAGCCGTAAGAATATTTTTATCTTCTCGATATCTCGCCTCATTATGAAGCATTAATCTTATTAATAAATAAATCAAACTACCAATAATAAGAATTACGGTAATTGTAATTACAATATTAAATGCATTTGTCGCAAGCATTATATCACTTACCTTTCATATTAATATCTACACCATTTTTAGCCATATCAAGAGCTTTATCAAGTGGGACAGCCTTAGAGATTAACCATCCTTGGAAATAATTAGTCCCTGCTCGCTTTAAAATTTCAGCTTGCCCCTTTGTTTCAACGCCTTCCGATATTACGGATAAATTAATTGACTTAGCCATTCCAATAATTCCTTTAATAATAAGTTGTGAAGTCTTATCATTCTCAATATTTTTAATAAATTCCTTATCTGTTTTTATCGTATCAATTGGAAGCTCCTTAAGATACTGCAAGGATGAATACCCCGTACCAAAGTCATCAAGATGAATTCTAAAGCCGTGATTTCGTAAAATGTTAAGTTTTTCAATAACAACACTAAAGTTTTCCATTAAGAATGTTTCTGTAATTTCAACAGCAATTGAGCCCGGTTTTAGCTTATTCTTTTCAAATTCCTCTAATAAAAATCCAACAAATCCGGTCTGGAAAAGCTGAGCTGGAGAAACATTTATAGATATAGCAATTCCATATGGTTCAAATAATTTAGCATTTTTAAATACATCTTTTACAATAAAGTTACCTATTTCAATAATTAAACCATTCTTCTCAGCAAGTTCAATATACTCTTGAGGAGAGATATTAATATATTTAGGATTATTCCAACGTATCAATGACTCAAAGCCAGCAATACGATTTTCAAGAACATCATATTGAGGTTGGAAATACATCATAAATTCATTATTTTCTAAGGCCTTAACTAAATCCTCTTGCATTTGCTTACGATGATTAATCATATTTTGAATTGTAGCATCATATTTAATATAATCACGATTAATTGATTTTAAGGCTACATCAAGAGTTACCTTTAATGAATCAATAATATCGTCAAGAGAAATATTTGTTTTAGATACATTTATGACATCATAAGAAGAAAATTTATATTTAACATACAATGTATTATTTTTTATTTCAATTGTTTGATGAAGATTATTAATTAAATCCTCAATCATCTTTCCATTTTCTTCCTTCATATTAGCATTAAGCGTGCAAAGAAACAAATTATTCTCAATTTGATATAGATTGTTTTGCCCGATTGTTTTTTGAATACGACTAGCTACCTCATCAAGAATTGCATTATATGTCGGGGTTCCAAATACACTACTTATTTCTTCATGTTCAACTAAATCAATTAATAAAAATGTAATTACTCTATTTAAACTTTCCTGTTTAATTTTAGTATAATTTGACACAAGGGAGAAATAATTAGGTAAACCTGTTATAGCATTTTTACTTGTTAACTCCTTTAATCTTTCATTATTTAAATACGCATCGGTTATATCACGACCAACAAGGTAATAAGTATAATTATACTTAAATATTGTAAAATCAATATATCTTTTAGTTTCTTTTCCGTCAAAACAAGCCATGATATTATCTTGTTTTTTTATTAATTCTTTAAATTTTTCATCATTTTCAGTTTTGAAATCAAAAATATTTTTATATGTTTTACCATTTAAATCTGGAATGTTATGATTTATTTCAAAAATACGACCACTTCTTGTCGCACGAATAATAATAGCATCACTGCGTCTTGCAGCACGTCTTGAAATTGATATAAGCTTGTTTTGCTTGTGCAATGCATAAATTGACACCAAAATAATACTTGCCATTCCTAATGCCATAACACCTGACAAAATAAAGCCCATTACTACAACACCTTTAGTTTTTGTTTTATATTCATTCAAATCAAAAAACTGACAAAAATAAAAATCCTTTCCAAAACTTATACCAGATGCAATTTTGGTTTCATCATCAATTCGAACAAAATTGGCAAAATTTTCTTTATTTTCTATTTTGTTTTTCATATTTGTAAAGGTGTCTGAATCATCAGGAGCTACATATGTAAAAAAATGATCATAGCTTAAATCACTATATACATACTCTCCGTTTAAACCTTTAAATAGATAAAAGCCTTGTTTTGAAACAGGCTCAAAAATACGTTCTAAATCTAATCTTCCTAGCCTGTCATCTATAACAATATACAAATAGTATTTATTAACTGCATTAATTGTCTCTATATCCTGCGAGTTTAACAAAGCTGTAGCTACATTACCATAATTATAATCAAATAATCCCATATAATTATCCTTAGGATTTTCGATTAATTCAACATTAGTATAATTACTAGTTTCAAATTCATGCTCATAATAAATTATTCTTTCAGAAACACTTATCAAGTTACTTTTAGTTTCATTAATAGCATCACTATAAGTTAATTCTTTTGCTCGGGTGGTAAAACTTGAAATGTAAAAAATATTAAATGTTACTACCATTAAGAACACTAATGCTGTCAATAATATATATATTTTTGTATCTCTTACACGCATAGTAAAACCTCCACAACAATTTTAGCATATATAAATGAAAAAAGATAGCCTTGCTTGTGCAACTGGCTATCTTAGAAAGACCCTATAGCTTTGCGTCACAGTATTGCTACTGCTTTGCATAAATTATTATACTTTTTCTTGGTAAAATTGTCAATTTTTGAAATAAAAAAATTGTATATTATATTTTAAATATTAAAAAGAAAGCAATCAACTTAAAGTAAAATCACTAATAATTTCATTAAATTCATTACCTTTTTTATTTTGTTATTTCCTTTTTTTCATTCGGCCTTTATTTTTGTTATTTTTTTATTTTACCATTATGCTTATAATGACAATCACAATAAGGACCACCCGATGCAAGTGTATATTGTCTTGAAAATTCGGTATTATTTAATTTAGCCATATCATAATCAAAAGCGCACATTGCAGGAATATATTCTTCAAGATTAAGTTCCTTCATCAAATGACAAATGCCACATGTTTTAAAGGTTGCTGTATATTCATTTAGATTTTCACCATCTTGAATTTCAAATACCCAAGAATAAGGATTAGACTGAAGTTCACTATTTTTAGCCTGATTTTTTAATATCTCCCTGCCTTTGGCTGTATAGGCAGTACTCTTCTTTACTGTTTTCCTTAACATCTTTGTATTCATAGCTTTACTATAATAACTTGTAATTTCTGATACTGTATAATGATTTGTTACTGATAATAAAACTGAAGAAAGCATAGCACAGCTTAAAATATTAAACAGGAATCTATCTCCTTTATCAAACTCTTGAATTGATTCAACAATTTCCTTATAGCGTTTTTTGGCATTCTTCATTACAGTACCTACTTTAGGTTCATGTAATTCTTTCTTAAGCTGTCTTTTAAAACTTCCATTAAATAGCTTCCACATCGTTTTAGGAAAAAATCCATATCTCATATATATTTTGTCGAGCAGATAACAAAACTCAACATCCTCCTCTCATTTTATTTTTTTCAAATATTGAAAAATTGTTATTGCTAACTTGCTATATTATCCATTTAATGCAAGCACATAGTTGATATTTCTACTAATACATATAATTTCATCTTTCCAAAAGAACAATACTTCATTCTTATTTAAAGTTAGGCTTACAACATGGCATTAATATCAACTATTACAATATCATGCATTAAAACCTCAGTGATTTTTGTTTTATAATTTTTATTATTGTAGAAAATAATCAATCCAAATGCAACTAACATGCAAACTAAAATTACAACAAACAAAAACCAATTGACAATTTTTTTCATTCAAACATCTCCAAGTCATTCCCTAATTATTAATTCATATCCGGTTGTTCGAGAGCCATCCGTTACGTTAATTTTTATACTTTCTTTACCTATTGAGACTTTCATACCTTTCGTATATTCAATTCCATTAACCGTAATAATACCTTCTCCAACACTTTCAAGTTCCAATGAAACTTCAGTTATATCTTTATCAACAATAATATAATAACTAAATTGATTTTTAGAAATATCAACTAAAACCCCATTAACAACAATTTTGCTTAAATATAATTTATCCATATCTGTAAAGTTAAAATTAATAGAATATCTTTTAACTGGTTCATCGCATAAATCGTTACCTATATATGATAATTTTATTTGATATTCACCCTCAAAACTAAAGTCTGAAACTTCATTTCCTTTATAATATAATTGAATTCTATAATTATTTACATCAAGAACTTCCTTAGAAGATCCAATAATGCCATTAACCTTAAAGTTATTAACATCAAATGAATCATTATAATGATACTCATCCTTTAAAGATGATTTATCAATTTCAATCGTATCATATTTTTTTAAATTTAAATCCGAATCATACACAAAGTATAAATCATAAATATAGGCATAACTATCAACAGATGAAATAGTATAAGTACCAGCTTCAAGTTCAAAGCTTACATAGCCAACACCTGAAGTAATACCATATCTTTTTATTACCATTTCACCACTGTCACGAATAGATAATGTATTTGCATCAAGTCTTATAAGCATTACAACTTTAACTGGTCTTGTAACAGCAATAGTTAATCCATCTGTTTTTTCATTTGAGATAGAAGATTTAATTTTAAGAGATGCTTCATAATTCATTTCATTATATGTCAAAGCATTATAATCATATGTGCAATTCTCACCCTTCATATAAACATTAGCATATAAAGACTTAAATAAATCTTTTCCATTTAAAAAATTAACATTTTGATTTTTTTCATAATCAAGAGAATTACTTACCTTATAATGAAATGATGTCATTTCATCATTATATACCATAATCGAAAAACTTGAATTACAATTTTGATATGAAATTTTAACATCATAAACACCATCATGAATAAACGTCTTATTAATATCGCATTTAACATTATAAATATCCGTTAATTCTACATCATATTGTGATACTTTGATTTGAGCACCATTAGGATAAAATGCTGTAACACGTAAATTATTAAGAGTTAATTTTTCATTTAAATTATAAATTGTTTTTACATTAGCTGTATCAAGATTAATTCGTTGTGAGCTGTAATCTAAAACTAAAACCTCATATGTTGTAGAAACTGTTTTGCCATTAAATGTATAGTTTACATTTTGTTCAACAGGCCCTACTTTTGAGGTTGAAATTTTACCAAATTTAGCATCATTTGTTACATTTTTTTCAGTTCCATCGCTAAAAGTGGCTGTAATTATTACAGATGAAGACTTAGAATAGCTAAAGCCTTGATAAACTGTTTCATTATTAATGCCTGAAGCTTCGATATTTAACAATTCGATGCTAAATGTTGTTGAAGCTGTTTTAGAGCAACTAATGATAAAAAATAAGCTAAAAATTACTGTTGTAAAGGAAATAAGTTTCTTAATTATTTTCATTGATTTTACCCTCTACTTTTTTTATATAATAATTTTTTAAAGCATATTCTTTAAATTTATCGTTTGATATTTGTTCTAACGAAGAAAAAACCTTATCCTTTGATGCAACATAATGAACATTCTCATTATCATCTAATACAAATGTTACGTTCTTACAGCCAAAAAATGCGTTATAACCAATTATTTCTACACTACTTAAATCAATACTTGTTAATGAACTGCATCCATAAAAGCATGAATCAGGGATTGAATTGATTGATTGTGGTATATTAATTGAATTTAAGCTAATGCAATTACTAAATGTGGCAACTCCTAGTTTTGCAATATTTTGATTTAAGGTTACCGTTTCTAATGATCTACAACCATCAAAGGTGTGTGAGCCAATACTTTGAAGTGCAATTGGAAATGCAAGCGTACTAAGCTTAGTACAATCTCTAAATGCATCATCTTGAATACTTGTTAATGTGCTAGGCAAATTAATTTTTTCTAATGATGTACATTCTAAAAATGCTTGAAATTCAATATTTTCAACATTTCCTAATACAAACTCTTTTACACTGCTACAGCCTTTAAATGTACTATTTTTTATTACAGTAATATTTTGAGGAAGCGTAACCGTTCCTATGATTTTATTGCAATTAATAAATGCGCCTTCTTCGATAGTCGTTACAGATGATGGAATTATTAAAGAGGTAAATTGACAATTATAAAAAGCGTTATATCCTATAACCTGAAGACCATCATTTAATGTAATATTAGTTAAGCTTGTACAATTCCAAAAAGCATCCTTTTCAATGGTTGTTACCGTGCTTGGTAAAGAAAGCTTTATTAAAGATGATTCTAAAAAAGCATCAACACCAATTGTTACCAAGCCCTCATTAAAATTAACTGCTTGAAGTTTAGAATATTTAAAGGCGTTTGCGCCGATTCCTACAATGGAGGTAGGAAGAGTCAATTCACCATCTAAGGCTGAATCAACATAAGTAATAACATCCTCTTCAACAACAATTTTATTTTTATCACTATCAGTATCAGACTTTTCATTTAAAAGTTCATCCCAGCTCAATTTAGCACCATTTGCATTAACCAAACTTCCTGATGTAATTTTATTATTATCTTTTGCTTTATTGAATTTTATTGGTAAAAAAACAGCAAGGAAAGCAGCAGTAGCTACTAAAACACTAGCTGATATATATAAAAATTTCTTATTCACGTAACATCGCCTCTTTTTTGCTAAAATTATCAATATCCTATTACACATTATAACACTAAATAAAAATATTAGCAAATTTCGGCATTTTAATGCTTATGAGCAAAAAAAGAGGTATCCTTTAATTAAAACAGTATTATTAAATACCTCTATATTCTTTATTACATATTATTTACTTCTTCAACTAGTAAGCCAGTACATCAGCTATTTCCTTATCCTTCATTACGAATTTCAAGCAGTGGCATTTATCAACACCAACTCTTGATTTTTAAATTTTTGATAAAATTCAATAAAATTTGTATATTATAACTTTTTTCATTTTCTTCTATGAAGCATTTTTGTAAATGAAAAAGGTTGTGAAATTCTACTTTAAAAGCAGTTTTCACAACCATATTTTAAATTACTTTTTTTGATCCTTTTTAAAGAATTTATACTTAGTCGCATAATCTATAGGTTTATAATTTAAATTTTCCTCACAATTATGCATTACCATTAAATCAGCAATAAGCTTTTTAGCTCGTTTAACTGAAAGTGGTGATTTAAGTAGCATATAGAATGGCGTTCTAGCATGAGCACGCTTGTTTGATAAATCCTTATGTGGAATTTTGGCATATTCCGCATTATTAGGATCAAGTCCAAGATATAATCTTACCCTTGATTTAGTAAAATTAATCTTTGCAATTTGATTTCGACCCTTATATAAAACATCACAAGAATTTGTAAGCTTATTAGTTACACCATTATATTTCATAAATTCATTCTTTACGATGTTATATATTTGCTTAACCTCAGGCGAAAGCTTTTTAACCTTATCAACAAAGGTTTTTCTTTCAGCATTTTGAAGCTTATAGAACCTTAAACCTTTGACAAGCTCATCAAATCCACCTTGAAGTTCTTCCTTAGCATGACTCATCCAATCCTCTTGGAATCTATCCTGATAATTTTTAACTAAGGCTTCGATTTGCTCAAGAGTTAATTCAGACTTTTCTACTGGCTCTTCATTTTCAGAATTTGTATCATCATCTGCATCGTTATCAGCATCCTCATCTGTATCGTTATCATCATCAACAGGAAGGGCATCAACATCAAGTGTTAAAGCCTTATCAGCCTCTTCTTGCTCACGCTCTTGTTCAGCCTCATCAGCTTCCTCTTCTTCACCCTTAGTTTGGATATCTCTTAGCATAGCCTCAAGTTCCTCACGCTCTTTACGTTCAGCATCAAGACGATCCTGAAGTGATTGATTTTGAGCCTTCATTTCATCCATAGCACTATCAACCTGTTCCTTTTGCTTCTTTGATAATTTCTCAATTAAAGCATCAACATCTATATTTTGTTGAGGTTGTTGCTGTTGAGGATATGGGTATGGATAAGGATATGGTGCATATGGAGGATATGGGTATGGATATCCCATAGGACCATTATTATTTTGTTGATTTTTTAAATCACGTATTTGTTGTTGTAAATCATCATAATCTCTTCTATCGCGATAAGAATCACGCTCTCTATCTCTTTCACGTTCTCTTTCGCGACGATCTCGTTCGCGTTCACGCTCAAGTTCATCAAGTTGTTCCTTAAGTCGTTTAACTCTATCATCCTCACGATTATCAATCAATTGAGTTTCAAGCTCGACAGGCTTATTCTTAGCTTGCATTTCTTGTGTCTTTTTAATAAATTCAAGCTGCTGTTGCATAAGCTCTATATCTCGTTTATGAGTCAACTCACGCTGTTCTTGTAGTTGTTGTTCAAACTTCCTTTGCATTTCAGACATTTGAGCTTTCAATGAATCTAGAGCTTCATTTTGGGTATTTGTAGTGACATTGATTGTTGTATGATTATTAGTATCTGTATCAGTAGCATCTACGCCCTTCTTTTCTACTTCAACCGTTTGCACAATAACCTGTGGCTTTATTTTATCACTATCAACTGGATAATTGAATGGGAAAATAGTATCAAGGAACTGTTCGAACTTAACTTCAGGAATAGGCTTTGAGAAATAATAGCCTTGTAATAAAACCTGACGATTAACAGTTGCAAGATAGTCAAGACATGTTAAAGTTTCAATTCCTTCAAGGCAAATCTTACAACCAACTGATGATAATAGATTAATAATATTTTTGGCAATATTTTTCTCCTTGTCTGTAGCTAAGCTATTTTCAAAGAAGAATTTATCAACCTTAATAGTATCAAAACGATTTTCTGTAAGTAATGATAATGAAGAATAATCTTTTCCAAAATCATCCATAGCAATTCTAAAGCCCGCTTGACGTAATCTTAAAATTGAAGCTGTAAATGCTTGATTTGTTGATACAAATTCACTTTCCGTAATTTCAATTTCAATACTTGAAGGATTAACACCATACTTTGTGGTGATTTCAAGAAGTTGATCTATTTTTCTTAAACTATTTAATGTGAGTTTTGAAAAATTAGTTGATACGACAATGTCGTGGCCGGTGTTTTTTGCATTTTGAAGAATTATACATGCTGCTTCAAACATTTTTAAATCAATTTGACGAATATATCCATTTGATTCAAACAAAGGAACAAATTCATCAGGGAAATATTTGATTGAGCCATCATCATTAATCCAACGAACTAATACTTCTCCACCAACAACTTTACCAGTTTTAAAATCAACCTTAGGTTGAACATAAGGAATAATACATCCTTCTTCCATCGCACTTTCTTTAGAAGCATTGATTTCTTCTAACTTATTTACCTTATCAAGAACGTCTTGCGAATAGTAATAAATATTACCATCCTTAACAACTGCATATTTAAGTGTTTGAATTGCAAGAGCAACCTCATCCTTAGGATTTTCAAGAGGAACCGCTTCATATACAGCACATGTTACATCAAAGGTATAATAGCCATAATTAGGAAATTCTATTTCATTTAAACGTTCAATACATTTTAAAATGAATTCCTTTAGCTCTTCTCGATTTCTATCAGTTACAATTAAACCAAATTTAGAAAAGTCAATACGAGTTACAAATTCTTGTTTTTTTAGACCTTCTGTAAATACATCAGAAATTGTACGCATTAAAAGTCTTTGATTTTTATAGCCCACGTAGACCCCACCAAGGTTATCTAGCGAAAAGATAACAATAGCTGGGGAAACTTGACGAGAGTTCTTTAGTATTTTTTTCTTGCGTTTGCGCAATAATGTAACAAAACCTTCGTGGTTATGCTTAGCACTTTCAGCATCCATTAGCCTTGATAATCTTACTTGTATGATATAGTTTTGTCTAAAAGCCATTGCAGCAACAAGTAAGACTATTAATAAGGCTACAAGGACGACCACTAAAACTGTTACTTCGAAGCTTCCTATTTGAAACAACACTTTATCTAACATTATAGTAATCCTCCTTTAACTTATTTATTCGCTGCTTTTTCTTTCTTATCTGACTTCTTGTCAGCCTTTCTAGTAATCTTTCCATACTTATCCTTATTAACAGAAATTAAAATCATAATTAAAATAATTAAGACAATAACTAATAAGATAATAAGTGGGAAGAATGTCCAGAAGTCTGCATTATTATGATTACTTGTAGATTCAACATGGAAAATAACTTGTTTTGTAATTCCATCTTTAGTTGCAATTTCAATAATTACATCATCAGGATTATTTTCAATGTTTGTTTTATAAGTAATTTCTAGTTCTTGTTCAGCATTATCGCCTGTAGCATTTAAAGCTTCAATATATGATAAGAAATCAACTTCAGATGTCTTCTTCTTACCAATGTTAATATTATATTCAAGCTTGTCTACTACTTTTTCAAGAGTATATCCATCAGATTCAATTTGATCTTCAAGAACATTATAAGCAATGTCATCACGTTCTACTTCAATAACATATGCCTTTTGATGAATTCCATCTGGTGCAGTAACAAGAATTACTACTTGATTCTTACCGATATGAAGATTATCTGCACCTAATACAGTAACAACTGGAGAATCATAAAATTCATTACCATGAACTACAGTGTCATACTTAACATCTAATAAGCCAACTTTACCATTTACATTATAAACTCCATAGTAAATCTTATCAGAATTAAATACGTCTGAAATCTTTTTAGCATTTTCATCCTTTAATTCAAGTCGATCAGAACCATCCATAAGATTGCTCTTATCAGCACCTACTTGGAATACTTTTAGCCAATCAAGAGAAGCATTCATAGTTTCTTCTGGAAGACGATAAATATGAAGCTCATATTCGGTTGTAGTACCATGCACACTTGTAATCTTAACTGTAAACTTATTATCTCCTACAAGAAGATTCTTTGTTCCTGTACCTAAAATTACATCGCTAACACTTGATGAATATGCATATATATCAGCAGTCTCTTTTGTATATGGAACTCTTACAAAATACTTTGTTGTATTTGGTTCAAATGTAGTTACTTTCTTTGTATCATAATCTAATAATGCCTCACCAGTTACACCTAAATCCATTAATGTTGGATTTGCATAGTCACGATTTACAATAATAGTATAGGTTTGTTGATCTCCATTTTGTGCAATTACAGTTACATTAAATACATTTTGACCTTCTACTAATGATAGACGACCTAAATGACTATTAGATGCAATTGTTGCAGTTGGATCACTTACAATTGCAGCAATATCAACAGTTGTAACACTATTAGGTCTGCTAATCGTAAATGTCGGATTGTTTGGTGTAGTAGATGTAATTTGCTCATCGCCATCAACTGTTAAACTCTTTAAAGAATTATCAACATTTGGTTCTTCAAACTTAATAGTGATTGTATATTCCAATCCTTTAATACCACTATCACTTATAGCATAAACCTTATGAGTAATAGTTGTACCATACATAGTTGATGCAATTTGGAACTGACGAGATGCGGTTTGGACATCATTGCTTCCAGTACCATCAGTAATATAAAGCTTTGCATATGAGCCTTGTAGAATTTGTGCATTAATCGTGTATGATTTAGCACCATATGGCATTGTAATTGTATAAGGTAATTGTGTTTGATCAAATTGTTGAACATTATTTGCAGCATTTCCTTGCTGTGCAATATAATATACATTATTTGAATCTAATACCTCAATTAAAATAATTCCATTATCGTCAGATGCATTAATAGGACCACGTGAAATTTCTAATACATAATTTTGAGGTGTACCATCTTCAGCAACACAACTTAGAACAATTTGATAATTATATCCATTTGATGTATTTCCACCTAAAGTAAATGAATTAGTATATGGATTAGAAGATGAACCATTAATCTTAGTTGTACTCTTTGTTGGAGTTGCTTCTACGTTAATTGAAGTAGCATTTCCAACATTTGGAATATTAAATGTTCCTTCAGGTGTTCTCGTTGCAAAAATAGTTTGAGCTACACCATCAATAGTTACAACAAGCTTTGATAATGTTGCATCATTATCTAGCGCTTGACGCTCAATTTCAATCTTATAAGCATCACTTGCATCTGCTTGATTTTGACCATAAGCAACATAATATTCACTTAGCAATCTAACATCAACAGTATACTTATTAGGAGATACAGTGTTAGAAAGGTCAATTGTATAATCATATGTAGTTTGTCCATAAGAATCATTCTTAGCAACGCCTCCAATTTCAACAGTTGAATATTGAGGCTTAGTAATTCTTAATGTTAATACATTTGTTGAATTTTTAGCTGTGAATGGATATTGAGGAGTATTTGCATTAAATACTAATGAATTATTATTAATATCAACATATGTTTGATTATTTTCAAATAATTCTAGATTTGCAACATCCTTATCCTTATTAGCAGCAACTAAAACAAACTTGTAAATATTTGGAGCTACTGTTGCATCTTCAGCATTTACCATAACGGTTACAGTAACAGCCTTACCAGCACTTAGCATTACACGATATGAACTATTATCATTTGTAAGTGCAGTTAATGTTGTATCAGTACTTGTAACAGTAATTGACTTACCATTATAAGTTATATTAGTTAAATCAACATAAGACTGATTTCTACCATATTCTAGCACATACTCACCAGGAGCATATGGTGTATTACCATTATCCGGAACTGGATCTCCATTAGCACTAATTGATAATAAATCACGATCAGTACCAGGAAGAGCCTTTTTGAACTCAATTGTATAAGTTCTTGTACCAGCTGCAAGAGGATTTGCAGGTGTTGCATTTGAATAATTTTGAGAAACAACTAATTTAACAGCTATGTCATTTGTTGTGTTAATAACTGCTTCTAATGCAGAATTAAATGTATTAGAAATAGATGATGAACCAAGATAGTATCTAATATTTAACTTAGAAGTATCAATTGTATTAGAAATTGCATACTTTAAAATTGTAGAATTTACTGAATAAGGAACATTTACAACATAATTAAATGTTGATTGTTGATATATTGGATCTAATCCATATGATTTTGAAGTATCAGTAGCATCATAAACTTCAATATTATCTAAATCAGGATTTTCATCAACCCAAATATTTGTTGTATAAGTTGAATCATCACCATTTGGAGCTGTAATTGTAATTGTAACTTCATTATTTCCAGGCTTCAAACCAGAAACAATTCCTTGTGATGAATCAGTTCCGTTAGGTGTAAACGTTAAATTTGAACCATTTGGAGTTGTAATAGTTACTGTAGCATTTGGATCAGCTGGAGTTACATTAATTGGAACATCAGTTGTACCAGGTTTAGCTTCTATTAACTTATTATCAGTTCCCGGAATATCACTAATTACAACATCTGGGTCCGTTGAAGTAATATTATCAAGACCAGAATTATCAGAGGTTATTGGAACAATGACCTTAATATAATACTTTGTTCCATCAGTTTGATTTTCAGCTGTTGCATAAACCTCAAGTAAATATTCTAATGCTTGAGTTGTACTTGTTGAAACATCAAGATTATAGCTTCCATTAGTCAAAGATACAGATTGGAATGATGAATCAGTAGGTGATTTAACATTTAATTTTGGACTAGCTTTAGAACCTGCTGGTAAAGCAACATTAATAGTTGTTTTTGTATCGCCAACATCTAATGTAATAATTTCTGGATTGGTTTGATTTGTAGCAGTTGGAACTTGATTATAATATTGACCATGCTTTGAACCGCTAATACTAACATTTCCTATATCATTATTAGCATCTAATGTCGCGCTTCCTTTTATCACATTGACAGTATAAGTCTTATTACTTCCCTTCTCTGGTGCACACATAATACTAAATGTTTCAGTATTTTGACTAGCTAATGTAAGAGAGCGAGTATATGTTAGTTTATCTTTTGATAAATCATCAGGAAAATAAACACTAGATTTAGCAGACATTTTTGTAACATTGACAGTTATTATCATGGAAGTTTGAGTATAATTACTAATATTTTGAATTATTATATTATCACTATCAGGACTAAATAATATTTCTTTAGCTGGAATTGGAACTCCACCAATAGTAGCTGCAAATGTTGCTAAACGATTTTCAGTATCTCCAGTATTAAGTGTTAGATCAAATGTATAAACATCAGTTGGAACAACATTTTGTCCGCCAGTCTTTAAATACTCAAGCTCACTTACAATACCGAATGAATACTTATTTGAGCCTTCAACTAATGTAAGCTGATTATTAACTTGTGTAGTAACTGGTCTCCAAATGCTTCCAGACTTATAATATATTCTAGCAGCTGATGACTGTAATAATAGTTGGAAGAAAATTTCTCTATTTGCATAATTAATTGTCGCAACTACATTGGTATCACCATTAGCATAGTTAAATACTTGACTACCATTTTCATCCTTTAAATCTTGTGGATTAGACCCAACAACATTATTTATAATATTTGAAGCAACAGCATCAAGTAAGCTGAAATCTCTAATTGTCTTATCTTCATCTGCAGTATAAACAGTAATTGTATATTTTACAACAACAAGTCCATCTTCAGATGTAGCAGTTACTACGATTGTTTCCTTCTTTTGAGATGATAGCTTATTATCTTGAGAAATATTTAATTTTGCATTACCAATACCTGAAATTAAATTTGCAGTTACGGTAGCAGTTGAACCATAATTACTTCCGGCACCAAGATTTAATGTATACTCTAAATTTTGAGATGATGTATACAATTGACTTGCAAAGGCATTACCATTTGTATCATATACATCTTGTCCATTAACCTTTAAATTTTGAAGACCAACTGAACCATTAGCAGGTAAACGGTTAATTACAATTGTATAAGCATCAGACCACTTTTCATCCTCAGAGTAAACATAATAATTATAAGTTTTTGATGGACTACTTGTAGTAAATGTACTCATCGTAATATTAACTATTTTTGATGTGGTTGTTGATTTAGCACCATATACCTTTGCACCAAGTGCAGTTGCATTTGCAGTAACAGTTAGTGAATTAACACTATAAGGAATATCATAAGTAAGTGTTAATGGAGCCGCAGTTCCTGGAGTAAATATTCCAGATGTAGGTGTAAGTATATTTGAGCCATCACTTACCTCTAATTGATTTAAAGTTCTATCAGTACTTCTTGTATCTGCAACATAATATTCAATGTAGTATTCTGCAGTTTGACCAGATTGAGGAGTTACAGTTATCTTAACCTTAACAGCTTGATTCTTTGTAGTAATATTATGAGTATGAGAAGCTGTATTACCATATGTTTGAGTTTCAATTGTTAGCTTAGCATGTTGGCTTGTAGCTGTAACTACAAAACGTAATATAGCTGAATTATATGGTAAGTTACTATTTATTGTATATGTATCACCGGTCCAAGTACCTGCTCTTACTACATTATTATTTGTAACATCATAAACAGTTACACTTGCGATTGAATTATCAGTATCTGCAGCCTCTCTTTCAACAGTAACATTATAAATAGCAAAATCATGTGTTACCTTATCAGTAACTCTATACTTAATACTTCCTTGATTTGTTGTACCATCGATTGCAACAGGTGTTCCTGTTGAACTTGTAATTGTATTCCATGTACCAGTTGAAGCATCATAATATTCAAGGGTTGAGCTACTAGGTGTAGTCAATGGTGCTTTAACTGAAACAGATGTAATAGTATTTCCAAGGCTATCAAGATACGGAACTTTAACCACATAATCTTTACCATTGTCTGAGTTTAAGGTAGATGAATCTAACGTACCTGTTGTTGATGTACCTGTAACAGATGTTGTAGGATCATTTAATCCCGTATTAGCAGTTATCGTCTTATACACAAATTTGTAAGTAGCTTTTACATTAGAATCACTTGAAAGTAATACAATTATTAAATCAGTTGTACCAATTTGTACGGTTGTATTAGCATAAGCTGTACCATTATATGTTGAAGATACGCAATCAGCTGTATAATTAACTAAATAATGAGCTACATTTGGTGATACCCATAAATAATAAGTTCCTTCTGCTAAATCAACAAAATTAGTAACAGGGTTTGAACTTGAATTTGTACTACCCTTAGTGATAATTGGGTCAACTAGACCATCATCCTTGGTAAATGTTATATTGGTAATAATAGGCTTTCTTTGAACATTTACAGTATATGCTTGGCTTGTAGAACCATCCTGTGCAATTACAGTAAATGTAACTGTTGAGAATGAGCCTCGATTTGTCGGATCAAGAATTAAAGAGTAAGTTCCATTTGACAATGAACTATAAGTTGCACCACTTAACGTTGATAAATCAATCTTTCCTTTTCCACTATCAACAGTAACATTAATTGTTGTACTTGAAGAAGCAGTTGCAGGAAGACTAAAGTTAGTAGATGTCGTTGTAGCAGAAAGTGTTGCAGTTGAAGGAGTTGCCCCGCTAATTGCAACAACAGTGCCTACCTCATGACTAACAGTTCTTTCAACTGTTACATCATATTCCTTTGAATTATGAGAAGAATTATCTTCTACTTTAATCTTAACACTAGCATTATTAGTTGAAGTATTAATTGAAACAGGGAAATATCCAACTGTTGGCACTTGTGTCCATTTTGCACCACCATCTGTACTATAATAAACAGTACTTAAGGTTGGGTCTGTAGCAGTTGGTGTAACGTCAACACTTGTAATAGCATTACCATTTGAATCACTATATGGGAATGTAAGCTTAAATCCAGTACTTGCATTTCCTGATAGTTGACCAATATTAGAAGCATTTGTAACACGACCAGATACTGTTTTTAAACTAGTGTGATCAACCATTGTCTTTACAGTAAATGTATATACCTCTGTTTTATTTGCATCACTTGAATTTAAGTTGATAGTAAATGTATTAGCATTTATTGTTGTAGATGCTACAGAAACAGGGTCATTGTAAGTACTTCCATTAAATAATGCACTTAATGCATCTGCAGTAAAGCTTACATTAAACTTTGTTACCCCAGTTGGAATCCATACATAATAATTTCCTTTAGGAAGTCCTGTACTTGGGATGGTTACAATAGAATCAGTTTGACTTGATGAGCCAGATGTCAAAATTGGATTTACTCCAGTTGAACCAACCTTAGTAAATTGAATGTTTGTAATAATAGGTAATCTTTGAATATTAATAGTATATGATTTTGTTGTTGTTCCATTTTGAGCAACTGCATCAAAGGTTACTACATCATATTTACCTCTTACCGAAGAATTTAAAACTAATGTATATTCTCCATTATTTACACCATTATTAGTTACATTTGATGATAAATTTGTAATTTCACCATTGCCAGCATCAACTTTAATTTTAATTGTTGTTTGAGACGCAGCTGTTGCAGGGAAAGTAAAGTTTAAAGATAATGTGGAACTATTTAAGGTGCCAGTTTGTGAAGTACCATTTGTAACAGTTACAGAAGCATCTGTATTATCTCTTACAGTTCTTTCTACATTAACCGTGTAAATCTTAGTTGCACTAGTCGAATTATCTTTTACTTTAAAATATACAGTTGTTGTATTTCCACTAGCAAAGCTAACTGGTGCTACACTACCAGAAGTCCAGTTTGATTGATTAAAACTATATTCAACTGAGCTTAAAGAAGGTGTAGTAAGCGTAGCATTAATGTTTGCTGAAGTAATTACATGTCCATTTGCATCTTTATAAGGGAATGTAGCTTTATATTCTGTAGCTGATGTCGATGTGACTGTTGCTGTTGTAGAACTTCCTGCTACAGTACCTGTAACATTCTTTAGTCCAACATTATCAGCAATCGTCATATAGTTAAATACATAGTCTTCAGTAGCATTATTTGAACCATCATAGCCTAAGCTAATTGTAAAGCTTTTAGCATTAACTGTGAAAGTATTTCCAGTTTGATTACCACCATTATTAATATTATAAGATGAGCTTTTTGCATCACATGTATAGTTTACGTTAAATGATTGTAAAGAAGCTGACCCCCAAACATAATATGTGCCCTTAGGTAATTCATTAAATGAACTTATAACTCCAAATGTTGAACTTGATGAGCTTGTAGTAATAATAGGATTTGCAAAACCACCATTACTTGTAAATGTCATTCCTGTAATAATAGGCATTCTTTGTACATTTATTGTATAAGTTTTTGAATTATTTTTTGATTCAGAAATAACCTTAAACGATACAGTTGAAAAAATACCTCTTTGCGTATTACTACATGTGAATGAATAACCATCAGATGTTGGTGTAGGACTATCAAGGCTAATACCATTACTACTTATAGTACTTGTATCAATACTACCTTTTCCGTTATCTACCTTAACTTTAAAGGTTGTAGATGTACTTGCGGTAGCATCAAAATTGAAGTTTGCAGTTGTATTTGATTCTGTTAAGCTTGCATTCTTAGTTGTAGAATCATTTGTAGCTGTAACAGTTGTATCTACATTATCACTTAAAGCTGCACCACCTAATGATGCGTTAAACAATCCAGTTGTAGGACCATTTAAAACACGATTTTCGCCAATTGTTACTCCATTGTCCGTTACACGCATAGAATAGCAATTAGCATCAAAAGATGTTACACCAGCATTTAATTCTACATACGCTTTAAACGCAACATATGTTCCTGCTGGTGCATCAGCTGAGGCAGTTGCAGGTTTTGCCAGTGAAAACAACATATAATTTTTATCTAATCTATATGTGTTAATCGCCATTGAATTGGTCGAATAATAATACTTAGAAGCATCACCTTCAATATATTGTGAGTTTGCTGTTCTACCATATAAACCAGCCATTCCGGCCCAACCAACCATAGGTCCCGTCATCATATTCATAGCAAAGGTTTGATTCCCAGTTTTAGAGAGTAAATTTGCATAATCCGTACTAACATCGTTTCCTAAAAATAATGATACATTATTAACCTGTGATGCACCAAAATTCCAACGCATTTCAAATCCTTGTACTGATGAACTAGTTGTATTAACAATAACTGTTATGTAGAACTTCCCTGATGTAGGAACACTCGTTATACAATTACTATAATTTTCACTTATGAAAATATCCTCAGTATAACATACTCTAACATTAGTGTTAGTACCTGGAATATTTATATTTTGATTAATATTTGATCCAGCAGCATTAACCGTTTTATCTATCTTTGACGTACTAATAATTGAATTTAAACCAAATATAGAAAAAATCATCAAGAAGAATAATATAATTTTTTTCTTTATATTCTTAATCATATTATATTCACTCCTTTCATAATATGAATAAAATTTAATTTACTTTTCGAGTGACTATAATTAAATAATAGCCACCCGAAAACTATTAGGATGAAATGGGATAATGCGCATTATGTAGTTCATCTTCCAAATAATATTCAGACAAGTCATCCATATTTTTAATAAATGAATTAATTGTCAATACATTTGAAGTTTCAATATAAGCTAAAGTTCCACTTAATCCTGCCAAATATTTAGCAGAACTTAACATTTGTTGATCCAAATCATCATTAGTTCTAATATTTGTATTAATAGCAACTACGTCAGCAGTCTCTATTATTCCATTTCCATCCAAATCACCAACTACAACAATTTCTACGCAATCAATTAAAAGTCTTGATACGCTATCATCGCTGTCATATAAAGAAATATATGATCCAGTTCCAATATAATCCGTTGATGCGGTTGATAAATCAGTACCATTTGCTCCATCAAATATTACATTTCCATTAGAATCACAAACAACAATGTGTTTTAAATTATTTACAAAGTTATTTGTTAATAAATCAGAAACAGTCTTTCTTTGAGGTAAATGGCTTAATTTATAAATTGAATTCTTTCTTTCTGCTACAGTCTTAGAAGCTAAGGCTGTATATCTATCGTCATTTGAAACATCATATGTATAAGTTAACGTATTTAAACTAAAGTCTTGTTCATAGCTTACGAACTTAACTGTAGATGAATTAGTTAACTGTAAATATGTAGGTTCTGGGGTTTTAATTTCAAATGTGAATGCAGGGTTGAAAGCAGGTGTTGTAGTAGGCATCTTATTTTGATTCATATAATCAGGATTACTTGCATTTGATTCCATTACAGATTTATAAGTTGAGTAATCACCAAATTCAAAACTAATAGGATATGAAGCCTTACTCTTAACAACATAGTAAGCATTCTCGGTAGGATTTGATGTTGTAGGTCTCATATTGTTACCATAGAATATATCAAATGCTCCAGAAGAATAGTCAAGAACTATATCAGTTTGAGAGCCAACTAATCCTCCCCTAATTGTTACAATTGTTTTCTGATCAGCACTTGTCTGGTCATATTCAGTTTTTGCTGCAGAACCGTCAGCATTTTTAGCTAACAACAAGCTACTAGATGTCGGATTAGTAAGCTTAATGTCGTTAACATAATCTGTTATTTCAAGAGGATCTAACTGAACCATAATTTTGCAATCAGCTGTATCGCCATTTGTATTCCATGCATAATTTTGATTATCCTTTAATACTGCATCGACCTCAAATTCTGGTGTCTTTACAATTTCTTTAAGAATAAAGTCAAATTGACAAGATGGATTAGTATCAAATGTCTGCCAAGTACTATCGTAGATTGTCTTAATAACAAACTTAGTATTTGCCGCAGTTGATAATGAAATTGGTTCAACCTCATAGTAATATACTTTAGTTGTAGAATCACTATATAAGTAAGTTACTGTAAAGTATAATTTTAAGTTTACACTATACTTAAATGGTGTATTAGCTGTTTGAGCAGTTGGATCATATTGCTTAAGCTCAAATCTAATTCCTTCAAATTTAGAATTGTTATCTGGATTATCAGGATTATTTTTGTTATCTGGCTTTGTTGGATTATTATCATCATTACCATCGCCACTATTTGGATGATCTCCACCATCTGGGAAGGTTGGATTAGAATTTGATCCTCCACCGATATCCGTAGATTTAATAATCTCGAAATCGCATTCATTATTGATTAAAACATAATTTTGATCATAATTAGCTTGCGATAATCCATTTACAATTCCAGGGCCTATACCTGCTTGAATTTGAGCAATTGCCTTTTGAACACCAACATTAATACAATTATAGCCTTGTGCTGGTGTTACAACCAGTGGAATTATTTCAAGATGTCCTTGTGCATCATTTAGAATTCCATATACTCGTCCAAGTGGAAGATTTACGCTACCAGTATAATTGTTTCTATGAGTTACAATTCCTGTTACACTATCCTTTATCCACTTTTCTGAAGCCCAATAAACCTTTGCTGATCTCTTTCTAATTTCAAAAGGCTGCTTCAATGATTCATACTTATCATAACCATTATTTGTATCAGCATCTAAGCATAATGTTATTGCATATTTACCAGCATTAACTGGTGCATATGGTTTACCATTAGAATCTAATAATTCTTGGTAAGTTGCTCCATCATCTAATAGCTCATAATATCTTATGTATGGCACTCTAGTATCTCCCGCAATACTAGATGTCATTTGAATATCATTAAATGTATATTGTGAACCATTATATATCATATCCTCAGGATTTGCCTTAAATGAACCCCAGTCAGTAACAATAATCTTTGATGGAATAGAAGTTATTGTTATTGTTCTAGTATCCTGGAATATATTATAGTTAGGTAATTCAATCTTAATATAGATAGTTAAACTACCAAAACTACATCCAATTGGAACATTACTCCAAGATGATGGTGGAGCACCATGTCCTAGAGGATCCTTTGAATATTGAATATAATTATCATAATCAGCGCTTTGTGTAATTCCAGATACAATAGGATAATTATACCAAGTATGAGTTATGAAATATTCTTGGCCAGTATAGATATGAGTTACATCAAAGAATTCAATATCTAAATCAGCCTTATCAATAGTAATTGTTGTTTCAATACTTATATTATAGTTATTTGAAAGAATAATTGAATTAGTATCTCCTTCTACATAGAAACCATATCCACTCTTCCAAACAAGATCAGTTAAGGTTGAACCAACAATACCACCATAATAATGACCACTATTTACAGATTTTGTTAAAATAGTACCTCTAAAAGCTTGTCCATTTACAAGACCAGATTCCTCAATTCCAGGAACCTTTTCAAATGTTGCATCTAGAAGTCTTCCTTGTTCTGAAGCAGATGATGCAAGCAATGCACTCCAAGCATTTCCATCATAAGTTTTAACCTTATTTGGAATCTTAATTACTAAATCACGAGGCTTAATTGCAAAATAAATTGGATCTGTCGCCGTATTATTGTAATTATCTCCTGAATCAAATTCTAGAGAAATAATCAAATAGTACTCACCAACATTTGTTCTATTTTGAAGAACACTATTACATTCTGCATATTGATTACCTTGCTTTACGTAATATGTATAAGTAAGCTTGCTATCTAGGTTATCTCCACCATATGATAAATAATCAATATTTGTTGGATTAGGAGTTACTTTTCCATCGTAAATCTTATTTAAATCAATACTTGGAGGAGTAATTCTAGTATCTGCCTTATCAATCTTAACCGTAAATTCATCATAATCAGATGCTGCTTGATCAAGACCTAAGAACTTCCATTCACCATTTGTATATGTTGTGGATTTTACTGCAACATAAATATGAATAGGATTTGAAGTGTAATTCTTAAATTTAGGAATAGTTGTAGAATATTCTGAAATATCATTAGTAGCTTTTGCTGAATATCTTATTTCAGCATTATCATCACCACTAAATGTAAATGTTATTGTATGATAATCACCATCATAAATTCCCTCATATTTAGAAACTACATATGGCACAGTATCATATGCAACATTTAAATTAAGGTCAAGTCTAATATCATAATTGTCAAGATTTTCTGCAATACTATTCTTTACTAATAATGGTACAGAAGATGGAGTATTATTCCATTCAAAATTATTAGTAAATGCAACATCTGTATAAGAACAATTAATTGCATATAGCTTAGCATCTGGACTCTTAGCCTTAATTGCCGAGTTAAGGACAACTCCTATTGGAAGTGGGTTAGATGCAAGTGTTTGAATATAGCTTAATCCAATTACAGGAATATTTCCATCATATTTATAATTCATTGAAGCTGAGAATATAACAACACATTTATTAATTCTATAGTTAATGTAGAATTCTTTAGTTCCTTCACCAAATGAATAATTATTTTCAGCACTTGATGCTCCGCTTCCTTTTAGTTTAATAACTAAACGGTAATCGCCAACATTTTTAGTCTTAGATGATAGCGGACTTACCAAATCATTTTGGCTATAATAGAATATTTCATAATTATTAGAATTAAAACTATTATTGCCAGTCTTCGTAAGAATTGTAAAGTTAGGAGCTTGTTCTTCTGCATTATAAGTCAAATCAGTATCATATCCTGAAACAACAAGTTCACGAGGTGTAATTGTAAATTGCTTTTCCTCTTGAATACCCATAAAGTTAGCTGTATCACCATATTTAATAGTTACCCAATATGTACCAGCATTTGTAGGCGTAGGTCCTAAGATTTCTCCACCTCTAACACCATTATTATTCTCGTAATATTTAACCTCAACATCTTTTCCAGCACTTAGAGCCGCTGAAACAGTACCGTTAAAATCATATGTATGGAATACTGGATTTACAGGATTTCCATCATATTCCTTATCAAGCGAATCAATGCTTAAGCTATTTCTAACCTTCTTAATTTCAAATGTATATACCTGATCAAGAAGATCATTAAAGTTAGCTACCTTAGTCGCTCTTACCTTATACTGATAAGTGCCTGCTTCAGTCTTAAGATTAGTTGATGTTGTCCAAGAACCATATGTTCCTGTTGCAAAATCATATTCAGCATATTCAATATTAGAGCCCTTAGAATATCCAGTAGGTGTTACAATCCAGGCTTCAAATCTAACACCACTATTTTCATCATAGTTAAATATTCCATCACTAGGAATATTTGTTCCTAATGTAATTGTACCTCTTGTGATTTCAAGCTCGAAGTCAAAAATGAAATCATAATTATTTGTTACATCAACATTATTTGCATCACGTATCACATGGAATTCTGGACGAATATTAATAATACCCTTATCAGTTCCGGCTTGAGTATAGATACCAACAATTGAATTATTACTTATCAGCAATGCAGTAATTAGCTTATGATTATAAATACCATCAAGCAATCCTTCATCACCATTTCCCGTTTGTCTTTGAACTGAGAAATCAGATGAGCCATCATTTAAAGCACTTACAAGATCATAATTCCAGTATACACCAGAATACATAACCTGATATGGTGAGCCATTATTAGAGCTTATATGATACTTTCTTCTATCAATCTTAAAGTGGTTTTCAATAACCGTTTCTGCATAATTTCCTTGTGCAGGAATCTTTAAACGATAGATATAATCACCGGCATTTGTCACACTAGAAAGCTCTTTACCAGAAATCTTCCAATCTCCGCTTCCTTGTATTTGTTCTTGGGCAACGAAATAAGAAATTGACCATTGATTTGGAAGAGTTTCTCCAAATTGAACACCATTATTATTCTTTATTGAATTCCAAGTGTTTTCATCATATGCTATTCCATCATATATCTTATTGAGAAGATTTGAAGAAACAGTTAAGCCATCATCAACACGAGATTTAGGATTAATTGTAAATTTAGCACTTCCATAATAATTTTCAAAATGAACTAAATTACCTGAGGAATCTTGAGCATTATCGGCATATATCATAAAGTAAACCGTATATACACCAGGAGCTGTTTGCTCATAATCATCTAATGTATAATCTAAATTACTAGTTGAATTCTTCTTACCATAGTGAATTACACAATATTGTGAGGAAGGATCATCTACATAATTAATAACGTTCGTACTATATTGCTTATTGAATGACGTTGCAAAACTAATTGGACTACCAGTATAATCAACCATAACATCTGGAATCTCTCTTACTGTCATCTCAGGATAATGAGCATGAAGCTTAAATTGAAGAATAATACGATAATTATATGAATTATCACTTGTTCCATTTGTTGTTTTCCATTCCATTCCAAACAAATCATTATTATAGAATAGCCATGAATTATCCACTCCATTACCTGTAGCTACAGCATTTGAGTAAAGATAAGTCATACGTGATAATTTTTGTCCTGAAGCACTATAAATATGATATTCGAACCTATCAGCGCCTAAAAGGCCTGATAATTGAATTGTATTATTTACAGTATTATTTCCGATTAAGAAATTTTGATTAAACTGAGCAGTTGTTTCAATACTTCTAAAATCAGAGGAACCCGGATTACTATCATATGTAATATTTGTTTCATCCTTTACCTTTAAATCAACATTATAATCAAGTCTTAAAACGGCTGGAGTAATTTCAAATTCAAACATATTTTGAATCGAATCTAATGTTGTATAGTTTTGTAAATAATTAGGATTATTATCTGAATCTGATGTAATCTTTATAACATACCTACCAGCATTGATTGGTAATGTTTCAGAAAAATCAGAATCCGGAGCACCTGAAGTCTTAAAGTAAAACCTTAATAGCTTATATCTATTACCAGATGTTTCAATTCCGCTTGAATTGAAATCACCATTAAAGCCTCCACTAATACCAATCGTGGAAGTATCAAATGTCGTTCCTGTATATGTTCTATTTAAATTAGATACTGTCAAATATGCATCTGCTTGTCTAATTCTAATTATTACATGACCGACCTCTAAGCTTTCGTTACCATCTTCTCCAGCAATAGAAACCTGATATCCAACATAATATGTACCAACAACGATAAATTGTGGCTTTATAGCTGACCAAGCAGTATTCTCATATCCAACAGGGTCAACTAATGAATCGGTTGCATCATCATAATATCCCCACTTGTATTGAATATCATAGCCAGATGCATGGCTTATAACATCAACCTTTGGTGAATGATATTGATTATCAAACTTTGTATCCTCATCTGCAGCAGATACCTTAAGATCCTTGCTAATTAATGTAACTTCAACATCTCCATCACCAATTGTAAATTCAAAGTTATCAGCTACATAATATGTTTGACCATCAAATATATTTATTCCACTATCATATTTGAAATTTCCTGAAGGATCTGTAACCTTAGCATTAATATCAAATGATGTCGCTTCTCTATAGGTTCCATCCTTTGCAGCTTTAGTTTTTAAAGTTAATTCCAAATTATACCCAGGGAATGAATCCTTAAATCCAATAATATTTTCAGTATCATTTTCTGTAAATGTTTTAGACCAATTTGTTTTTAACCAAGTTTCATTAGTTATATATTTAATATTAATAATACGCTTAGTAACGTTAAATTGGATTGAATCATAATTAAGAATATAATTATTAGCATTTACTGTACTTGTTGGTAAAGCACTAACAAAGTATCTGCCAGCATTAAGCATTGGAATATTATAGCCAACACTAATACGCTTTGAATCAAATAATTCATATTGGAAATCAATTCGATTACCAAACACATCTGTAATATATGGTTTAGCATAAATATCCTTACCAGTATAAACCACTGAGGTTTCTTCCCATTGAACATTTACATTCTTAGGTATACAATGAACCTTTGCAATCTTATACCACTTGCCATTTATATAAATATCACGATCAGTTGTAGGATCACTTCCAGCCCATGCTCGATAATTTTTACCTTGTGCAATATGAATATAAACACGATAATAACCAACATCAGTTTGATCAGTTAGGATTGAACCATCAATTTCATTATAATCAGAATCAGTCTTAATATATAAGGTCTCAACCTGACCATCAGATTTTGTTGTATATTTTGGTAATATGTTATGACCATTATATTCAACTTCACTATCTTGAACATAGAAATCCTTTAATTCCGCACGTTTAATTGTAATTTGTATAGGGTAGCTTCCATCATCAAGTTCTGTAAATGCAGGACGATAATTTTCAACAACTGAGTTATTATTAGCATTTATTTCAAAGAATACAAACTCAAAGTCTCCTTCCATCTCATATGGATCACCATTATTTTCACCATCAAAATCACCCTTAGCATCAGCTGATGATGTAGTAAATGTATAATTTGCCAAGCTAATATCCTTGATAACATGCCCTGGAATTAATCCAGCATTAGCTAAATTATTCTTAGAATTAGCACTTTCATCATATGTTGAGCTAAATACATTATTAACAAACCAAACACCATTTGGCATTTCAAATTTACTTTCATCATAAACCTTAAATCTCTTCCAAGGATCTGTAAGCGTTGTTTTGAAATATAAGGTTCTTTGTTCAAGTCTTATTTCCTTGATTTGAAGCACCTTACCAATGTTTGAATCAATTCTTGATGGATTATACAATACAGCATAGTAATCGCCAGCATCAATCATATAGTCTCCATTTGAATCTGGATTCTTTCTCTTTGAGTCATATAATGCAAACAAAGCATTATTTTCTGGTGTATCACTATCAAAGAAATCGTATAAATCATTTAAGCTCATGCCCAATACATTATTTAATATAGATTTCTTAAAGTAATAAAGCTTTGGCTTTTCACTATCAGTCAAATAAAGTGGTGACGTATGAATCGTATATGTTGTTCTATGCTTTTCTGCATCATATATACCACTGAAAGAATCAATATCAGTAGAAATACTAGCTTGATCAATGATGACTCTAACTTTACCACGTTTTTCTTTATAATTACTTGCTGAAATAACATAATTTAATGTATATGTTCCTACATTACGGAAGTTAATGTTAGTTGAAGAAATATCTGTTGCTTCTTCCTCAGTAACATCTCCTGTCCAGAATTTCCAAGTAATAATTCCTGGGTAGCTACTTGTTATTGCAACCTTAGCATTTTTATTAAATCCATCGAAAACAAATTTTTGCTCTTCAGGAGCATCAACATCAAGCTCTGGATAGCTTATTACAAGCTTTACATCAAATACAACATCATAATATAATTCTGGAGCATTTGTATTTGTATCAAATAATTCGAGATTTTCTAATGTGAAAGCTTCTAGCTTTGGCGTATAGCTTGGATGTAATTCCCATTGACCACTTGCTGCATTATATACGTATGTAATACGGTAAGTATATGTTCCTACTGATGAATAACGCGTTTTTATTTTAGCTTTCAATGTGTCGTTTGATAAAAGAGCTGTTACACTGAATCCTGAATCAGAATTAGTATTAGCATTACTGCTTGTATAATCAACATTAAGTTCAAATACATCAGCCTTATAATCTCTTTCTGCATCAAATGAAATTAAAACCTTACGATTAATAATCCGATATTCAATTAAACCTCTATCTGATGCTGATAAAACATAATTAGGGTTATTATAATCATCATTAAGCTTGAAATAATATGTACCTGGAATTATATGCCATGTATCAGCATTACCAGCACCATCAAAGGATGCAATACTATATGTAACAACATCAGTTGTTCCAGTCGTTACAGTATATTGAGGTACAATTGTTTCGCTCGTATATTCGTATTCTTCTGTATATTCTACAGTTAGAACACGAGGAACAATATGAAAATAAAATTCAATTGAAGTGCCTTCACAATTTGAAGTATCTGCATAGTCGATTTCAACATAGTACCAACCTAAATCTTGAGGAGCTGTCCTATAATTACCTGGTGATTTAGTACCATCACCTGCAATTATAACATCACGATATTTAATTGTCTTTTGACCATCATGGAATGTTGTTACACCTAAATCATTATATGTGACAGGGCGAGCTAAATATTCAATTTCAATTTCATCCGTATAATTAGGCTGAATATTTGTAGCTTTTTCAATAAGAATTGTTCCACTAAAGATTTTCTCTTCAAAATTATCTCCAGAAACTCTTATATAAAGTGGAATAGGAGCTCCAGTAACATTCTTATATCTTGCAATAACTGGAGAATAAACAATCTGATTTCCTTGAACAGTACCATACTCAACCTTTAATGGAATCATTTTTTCAATACCATTAACAACTTGAGCATATTGATATGATAAATCATTTGTCTCAAGAGAGCCTGTCATAACTAAGCGATCGGCTGATGAGCTAGATAAAATACCTGAATGATATTCACCATCATATTGGCCTTGATAGAAATCACAATTCAAATCTAGGGATAGAGGATTAATATTTACTGTTATATTTTCCTTAATTGGACGATATCCATGCTTTAGTATTTCAACATAAATATCATATGTACCAGCTTTTGTAAATAAATCCACTTGATAATTGGCACTACCTACAACAATCTCAGATAGGTTGTATGTTAACCAATTCTTGTTACCATCATCCATAGCAACTCTGATAGTCAGATCTTGAATATTAATTCCTGAACCTAAATTAGAAATCTTAAATCCGTGCATTTGACGATCATATGTTACATTATCAGGTGTGATTGTCATTGTCATTTGAGAGCCTAAATTACTATCAATAACCATAGGAAGATATTTATAACTTGTATTATAATTTAAAGCACTTGCCTTAACGATTATATGATAAATTCCAGCATCAATTCCAACAGGAGGAACAGTTGTCCAATTTGTTATAGAATCAAAATCAATATTACTAATATTCTTTGGTGCATCAGCTAATAGACTATAATATACATCCGCATAATATGGGTTCGTAGTGACATTAATTGAATGCTCAAATCCATCATATGCAAATGTCCTATCTGCTGTATCACATATAATTTCGACATCCTTACCATTAATTTTAATTACAACGCTGTCATACTTAGTTTCATAATTATCTGCTACAAGCTTAATATATGTAGTATAGTACTCAGTACCTGAATTTGGTTGTGAATAGAAGAATGGTTGAGTTGACCAATCAACCTCTACTGCTCCATTTTCAGGATTTTGTTCACTATAATAAATATGATAATTTGATGTAGGATCTGAAACTGTAATTGTTGCATAGTGGTATGCTTGATCATATGTAAATACATATGTTCCTGATGCATCTTGATTATTGTCAGACCAGTCAACATTTAATTTATATTTAAATTGCTTAGGTAAAATTTCAAATTCACCCTTAAATACAACAACATAATTACCTGTTTGGTCACCTAAAGCATCATTGGAAACTCGCCACAATCCATCAACATAGAAATCGCCTGTAGTTGATGCTTTGTATAACTTAACAGCACTTGAAATTGACTTAAATGAACCAAATAATGAATCTCCACTTAACAAATTCAAGCTAGGTCTTGTAGAACTTGTATCTCCCGTTCCGTTTGCACCAGACACATAAGACCAAGGCTGACCATCATACTCTTTAGAAGAAATCGGATCATCAACTTGAATAATTAAGCTACGAGGAGTGATATTAAAATCAATTCTTTCATCAAAATCCTCAAAATATTGACTACCAGTCATTTTAACTTTGACATAATAGCTTCCAATTGCACTTGGGGCTGATGCTAATTCTTGATTATGATCCTTATCATAGAATTTAAATTCCTTAACAACATTTGAATCCAAATCAGAAGGTCTTCTTAAAAGAGCATTCAATACATTTACTGGCTCTCTATCATATTCCTTATCAAGTGATTTAAATTTAAATAAACCTTTTGTTAAAACAAGTTTAATATTCTTAGTTACAGTTTCATAATTTGTTTTTTCAATTTTTAATGTTAAATCTATTTCTCCAGTACCTGGAATTTCTTTAAATATATATGTTGAGCCACTAGTATGACTACTATTTTCAGTAATTGTTACAGTTGGATTATTTGTAAACTTATTATAGAATATAGCACCTAAATTGTGCTCGTATCCATCAATTCCATACTTAATATATAATGGATCAATTGCACCTATATCATCATGAGAGAAATTCTTTTCAAATACCTGTAATGAATCATCAATTGAAATTATTTCTTGATTGTATGATACAGTACCATTAGGATTGTCAGTAGGTAAATATTCATTGATAGATAGATTATAATCAATTGTAGCATACTTAATTTCACAAGTAGCATTCAATGTAACGTTATATTTTTGAGTTTCATCCATAAAACCTAAAGATGGATCAGCATCGTTAGTTAATCGATGTGAAGACTCAATATAATATCCTGTTGAATAAATATTTGTATCCCAATTAAAATCACCTTTACGACTTAAATTATTAGAATCAGAAGAATATGTACCCTTTTCTAGATTAGTACTAGTACTTGTAGTAATGAGTTCACCATTTAAAACTGAATTAGGCCCTAGACCATTAATTTCCATTGTAAAGGTTGGTGGTGTATCTATCCATGAGCTAAAGCCACCATTATATCGATAATAATTATGGTCCTCATCCAATGTATATTGAGAAGATATTGTAATTGTTACTTCTCCTTTTACAATCTCGAAATTTGCTGTAAATGTAGTTCCAGCTTGACCATTATATGCAAAGTTTTTACTGTAGCTTACAATTGTCATTGTACCAATTGTACCTGGATCAATCGCAACCGTATTATTTGTAGGAGTAACCTCTACAATAAATTCAGCATCCATTTTACCATATGCTTCATCGTAAATATAAGGCTTTGGGGTTAGCTCTAATCCGTTATATTTATATTCATAACGAGATGTTGCAGCATTCCATTCACCATCCCATACAATATCTGAATCAATGAAATCATATGGAGTAATTTCTACAAACAATGTAATTACTGGTACAAAGTTATTAGTAACCTCTTGGCCCTTAGTATTATAGACATGGTATCCGCCTTCCCAAACAAAGCCTAAGCCTGAAAATCCACCATTTCCATTTTTTTTATCAGACCAATATTGTCCAACATCATTACTTTCAGTTTTCAATTTTCCTTTTAATACATAGCCAGTAGGAAGATTAGGAGCTTGTCCTGAAACTGTCCATTGATCATTTGACCATCCTAAGCCATTGTATTTTACCTTCAAAATAGCATCCTTATAATCAGATATACCTTCTAAATTATAATAATAATCCAAAAATACATCTGAATATGCGCGATATCCATACCCAAATTCATTTTCAATATTATCAGATTCATTTGCTTCATGGAAAAGCATTAATTCATAATGCGTAATAGTAAATGTTTTAACTGCTGATCCATATAAAAATCCAGTATTAGATGTAAAGGTAATTGAAGCGGTACCAACATTAACATTATTACTATATCTAACAATTACATTATCAAAGCTAGGAATCCTACTATATTGATGAGTAGATGAATCATAATTATAGAAACGATCATAAATAATATCCTTTTGATTTTCTCTAACCATTGTTGGATCTACATATTTAATGCAATTTTCATTTGAACCAATTTCTATAATCACTGGCTCAATTGCATCACCCATATTATAAGTATATGAATCATCTTCTAGTTTAAAATCAAGGGCAGACATAAGGATAGTTGGTGTTGTACCAACAAATCGCCAAGCTTCCTTATAGAAAACAATACCATTTGTTATATATACATCTTCTTTACCATATGATGTTCCATAATAGTTTGTAATTGCATTAGCATTAGCTTGAGCACCCAACGTTTCAGGTACAAAATTACCTGAAGCCGTTGCTGCAGTTGCATATTTAGTAGCTTGTGCAACAGTCATTTGGGAATAAATATAAACTGTATGTGAAGCTTCAAAGGTTAAAACTCCTGCACCCATTTCAACATAGTTTTCACCTAGGACAAATGAATTAACCTTTTCAAAGTAATTGTCTCCATATCCATCAAAGGCACCACTAATAATACCTCTAACAGGAAGACCATTATATGTTGAGGGGAAAATAACAATATCACTTAACAAATATTGCTTCAATCCTGATGACAATGTTGTAACAAACACATAATCTTCAGTATTAAATCCTACAATTACATATCCCTTTAAGTCCTCATCATAAGAGTACTTAAACATATCATCTGTATTTTGACCAATAACCATTACTGGGAAGTAACAGTTCCAATTATAGCCCCAATTAGTTGGCCATTGACTTTCTTGATAATAAACTTCTAAGTAGAAATCCTTATTGCATCCATAGAAAATTCCGTTTTTTAAATCGTCTACATTAGTCTTTTTATTAGTACCAGCAATCATTGAGACACAATTTCGATTAATTCTTAATTTTTCTAGATGTGTACAATCCTGGAATGCTCCATTACCAATTTGAATAATGCTTTCTGGTAACGTAAACGTAGTAAGTGATGAACATCCCTTAAATGCATAAGCACCAATAGTATCAATTGTAGATGAAGAATTATCAAATTCTAGACCACCAGCAACACCATTACTTAATAAATTATAGCAACCATAGAATAATCCTTCAGGAATTTGCTTTTTTGATGTTGGTAAAGTATAGTATTCATTTAAGTTTACACCTCTAAGTGAAATACAATCCTTAAACATGTAATTAGTTAAAAATTTAATATTTTTAACACTGACTAATCTTCCACAGTCTTCAAACAAATAATTTCCAACACTTGAAAGTGCAGTATACTTTGAAAAATCAAATTCAGTTATTTGGTAACAACTCTTAAATGCTCCATTCCCAATGGATGTAATTTTAGCATTTAGCACCGTACTAATTCCCGTTATGGATGTACCCATAAATGAATAATTTCCAATTGTTGATACAGTTGCTGGTATAAAATTATCCATCTCTCCTAATGATGAGCAATTTGCAAAAGCATAATTAGCTACATTATTAAATTGAGCCTTTGGCCAATTAATCGTTGTAAGATTATTATCACAATAGAAAGAATAATCTCCAATTGTTGTAATTGTAGCATTTGGAATTGCAACTGATGACAAAGATGTCATATTGGCAAAAGCATATGCAGGAACTGAAGAGATTAAGCCCGTTATATTAATTCTTGTTAAAGATTTAGGAATATAATATACATATCCTGATTGACTAGCAACATAAGAATTACTATATGCAGTAGTTCCAAAATACCAGCCAATTGTATGTGTGTAATTATTTTGACTGTTATTATTATAATCAGCGCCAATAAATGGAACAACTAATGTATTTAAACTACTGCAGCCTGTCATACATCCACCATCTATTAAAACTAATCCTTTATTGTCAGAAACAATAGTATCTTGAATTTCAATTGTGTTAAGCTTTGTAAAAGCTCTAAATGCATAACTAGGAATAGCTGAGTCATTCGTTATTGTAATTGTACTTAATGAATTTGGTATAGATGCTGAATATGATGAATATCTCCATGACCCTGAAATATAGCAATGTTCATAGTAACCATCGACCTCCTGGCCATATGAGCCCATTGGCGCAAATAACCATACCATTGAGTTTCTTACTGCAAGATCCTCCCACCAATAATCATTACCATCGGAATAATATCCATAGTTATTTTTATTACTATTAGAAGAACCTACATCGATTCCTCTTTGTTTTCCAACAAAGGGAATTTCTAAGGTTGTTAAATTCTTGCAGCCATAAAAAACATTTCTTTGAGCTTCTTGCGTCGCTTTAGAAATAATTACATTTTCTACCATAAAGGTATTATAGAATGAGTATGTTGTTAATACAGTTTGGTGATTTAAAGTAACTGTTTTTAAGCCACTAGGAATATACCAATATTTGTTTGGTTCATTTATAATCTTAACTTGTTCTGTATTTGAAAATAAATTTTTACCAAAAATATATCCTAATTGTCCATTAGAAACGGAATCACTAGCACCAACGAATGGCAAAGACACTTCTTTCAAGCTAGAACATCCATACATAGCACCTTCTGCTATAGTTGTAACAGTATCCTTTGTACCGGCTGCTTGTGATGACATTATTCTAATGTTTTGAATCTTTGAACAGTTCATAAACGCACCAGGCGCTACAACTGTTTCGTTTAAAATTGTTACATTAATTAAAGTTTCTGGTATAAAGAACGAATGTTTCTTTGTTGTATCAGACTCATTAGGATTTCCAGTTTCATTTTGAACAACCTGATATGCCGAGCTTAATGCTCCATCGTTTGTGCCATCAGCTAGCTCTGAATATTCACCAAAAATGTAACCGAATAATGCTTCCTTTGAGTTAGAATTACCGGCTTTACTACCAATAAATGGTAAAGTAATACTTGCTAATTTCGAGCATCCGTTAAAGGCCATACTTCCAATTGATGTAACATTAACAGGGACAGAAAAGTTTGTGAATGCCTTACAATTTCTAAAAGCTTGAGTTCCAATGCTCGTTACTGTTTGAGGCAATGTAATTACTCCAGGATTATTACTAGCATCCACAGAAGAGCTTTTAATAACACTTAAATTAATACAATCTAAGAAAGCTTTTGAACGAATTGCAGTAATGCCCTTTGGTAATGTAACCTCACTAAGGCTAGCACAATTTGCAAACAAGCTTTCAGGAATCTCCTTCAATCCTTCTGGCAAAATTAATTTTCCTTTAATTTGATTACCGTTTGAGTCGTTTATAGGATTCCCATTAAGTTCAACTGCAGCTCCACCCAATCTAGTACAATTTGCAAAGCATCCTGTTCCAATCGTACCACAATTTGATGGTAATATAGCTGTGTGCAAATTATAGCACTGATAAAATACATATTCTCCCATTGTTAACGCATCAGTAAACTTATTAGTAAAATTAGGATCATTATTATAACTAATTGTTACATCCTTAAGTACTGTCATATTATAAAATGCACGTGGAGCCACATATACCTCATCAGTTATTTCAACTGAGCTTAGATAATATGGCATATATAAATATGTAGCATCACTAGATGTGCTATTATCTGTTACCCAAAGGGTTGTACCTGCGCCATCAAAACCATTTGTATTGCCTTGATAACCCAATGTTATAGTAGGAGATTGAATAACAGTATTTCCTTGAGTTTGATCAATATACGTTGTTTTATAATCAAAGCTATAAAATCCCAAAGTATTTAAGGAAGAAACCTCTCTTCCCATCAATACTGAGCCATATCCAAAGATTGATAAAAATGCAGACTTATAGCCATCTGCTCCTAAATTTCCATCAAAATTATGATTTCCACGCTTTGTACCAACAAATGGAAGTTTCATCTCTTCAACATATCCAAGACCATTGAAGGAACCAACCTCAATATATTCTACTCGGTTAGGAACCTCAATCCTTTTTATATTTTTTACAAAGCTTGCACCTGCAGTATCTAATGCGGCATTATAGCTAAAGCTACTAAAATAGGAATGACTATCCGTAATTTTTGCTCCATTAGAATCAACCGTACAGTTAATTTGCTTAACTTGATAATCAATACCATTATCCCTAATGCTTTCAGGAAATTTAATGTTATAGCCATCTGCTCCCGCTGGAGTTTGCGTACTAACACTAATAATTTGGGCATATTTAGTACTACTAAAGCCATTAGCACTCAAATCATATGTACCATTATTGTCAATTAATCGATAGTTAAATGTCGCAGAATTAGAGTCAAGAATTGTATAATTCTTTCCCTTGACAACACCAGGGCTTGATTTATTCGTTCTAAAATTAAAAATAAACACTAAACCTATAGTAACAATAACTAAGCTTAAAAGACCAAAGATAGCAATCTTGCCCTTTGTAAACCTTGATTTCTTCTTATTTTTCTCTATATAGTTTGTTTGTTTCATATACAACCAACTCCTATTTTTATCTTTTTTCGACACTTCTCTACATTAATTTTAACTCCAAATACTCTTAATTACAACCAATAACCCCTCTATTTATAGTTTTTCGAAACATTTTTATAAAATTTTTGGCTAATATACTTATTATTTGGCATGAGTCTTTTAAGACTCACGCCGCAAATAAGTATATCAACCTATAAATATTGCTTGGTGAAGATATCATAAGTTCCTTTGATATGCATGCTAATTAAACGTGAATCAGCAGAAGTTACTTCACCATCACCATTTACATCTGCTGCAAAATAGAATTCATTCTTTAATTTGTTATTTCTTAATGCTTTATTAATCATAACAACATCTGCAGCTTCAATAATTCCATTTCCGTCAATATCACCTAATACTGAAACATAGACTGTATCAAGTAATGTACCAACTGAATTTCTCAATTCAATTCGAGCACCTGTACCGATAAAATCTGTAGAATCATGCTTAATTAGATTATTATTGCAGTCATAGATTCTAATATTATCTCTTTGACTAGCATCAAAGTTAGCCAAGAAATCGGCTATAGACGTACGAACTGATACATTTGCAAGAATTGCTCTTGTCTTTGACTTTTGCGCATGCTCACTCTTAATAAATGTTTTACCATCTGACGTCTCGTACCATTCATAAGTTGAATCTCCATTTAATGATAATGAATTACTTACAATTCTGAAGGTAGTTTCAATCTTTCCTTCAAAATTGCCAATACCTGTAATTGTTACCATAGCTGTTGACGTAATTCCCTTATTATTAGAATAAGCAACCTCGTAATCTACTCCTTCAATTAATAATGTGAAGTTTTGACGTACATTTACTGAAGGTGTAATGTCTTTACCAGTATATAGATAATCTTTAATCTTATCTACTAAAACATTAGCATTTGTGTCACTAATATTAGCTTTGTTAACAATTAGCCTAAATGGTCTTAATTGACCTACATAGTCATCTTGCCAACTATAGTTGTTGCTAATTAATTTAGCAAATAACTCATATTCACCAGCTTCATTAAAGACACCAACATTATTACCATCAGAATCAACATATAGAATACCTTCCTTAGCATTCTTATTCAAATCATATCCACCCTTAACATATGTTGTTTCTAATTCATCAACATATGCAATATTGGCTTTTAAGATTTGATATTCAAATACCTCGGTTGATTCATCTAAGATAAAGTTATCATTATGAATATTAACTTTAATTTGATGAGCTCCAACATTTACACCATCACCATCAATAATTAACCATTCTGCATTCAATTCTTCTGTAGTAGGGTTAGAAATATTAAATTGTGGAATAATTGATGATCCAGTATATGTAAACTCAGTAGTTGAACCCCAGTTTACAGTTAAAACTCGTTTTGTAATTTCATAGCTAAACACAAATGCTTTAGCCTTATAATTTGTGCCTTCAGATACACTAACTTTAATTGTATATGCTCCGATTGCTTGTGGATTTAAAGGTAAAGCTTTACCGTTTTCATCCATAAATACAGCACTAATTTGTCCATCAGATACTGTAGTAAATTGAGGCATTTCAATTGAACGACCAGTATATTGAATAGAACTATTTGCCATAGTTAAATCAAAATCACTTGTCTTTTCAATATTGATATTACCTTGTCCTGTAATAGTCTTATAGTTGTCAAATACTATCTTGTAATATACAACATATGAACCTGCATTAACAAACTTCAATTCTGAAGTAAAGCTATGCTCTAATTCTTCACCTTCTGGGTTTGTCATTGAATATGTAATAACATAATTTCCTACAATTTCATTGTTGAAAATAACATCTAAGCCATGTGCTTCACCATCATATGTAACATTTACATCATTAACAGTAATATCCGCATCAGCCTTACCAATTTCAATTGAAACTTCAATCTTGATTTCATAATTATCAAGAACTGATATATTAATGCCATTAACTGTTTTAAACATTTCAAGATTTGAAATATCATCAACTGTAATAAACTTATATAATCCTTCAATTGAATCAGATGTAATTAATGCTCCATTCAATGTAAATGTTTCACCATTAACTATATTATTTCCAGTCTGAACATCAAAGATTTCAAAATTATTTAAATCATTTAGATTAATATTAACAATATTATTATCAAAGATATGATAATAGTCTCCACGAATAATAATTTGCTTCTTCACAATTTCAAAACTAATTGACGTTCTAAATGCATTGTAATTAGCAGTTTCATCAGTTGAAATCACAGCTACGTACCTACCTGCATTCACTGGCTTAGTTGGATAAATTGCTGTCATATCCTCACTATAATATTTAACATTAATACGACTTGTTGTATTGATCATTATTTCTAATGAATTAGTACCATATTCAGAGTAAACCTGATTCAAGCCATAAATGTGTTGATATCCACTTTCATCAATAATTATATTCGGATCAGCCTTTGTAATCTCAAATTCACATGAAGCTGAGGTTGAAAGATAATTATCAGATTCAAGAGTAACAATCATAGCTGTATATGTACCAACATTGACTGGTGCAGCATCTAATTCAAATCCTAAAGAATTATAATACTTAATAATATAATTAATATCTTTATCTAATGCTTCAATATTTAACTCAACATTTGCAGATGTTGCATCAACAGTTGAGTAAATTTCGTTACATGTTACTGAACCATTTGATTCAATATACCGGAAATTATTAATTCCATCATATACTTTATCTTCGACGTTAATTGATACAATTGAATTAATCTTATTTATTACAAAATCAAATTCAACAGTGCAAGATTCATAATCTTCTTTTGATAGATTGATTACAATATGATAGCTTCCAGCATTAATAAATTTAGGCATTTCATTATAATCTGTTCCTTCGTATGTGTAAACAACTGTTACATCATCTGTTAAAACAGTAAAGTTAGCAGAAAGCTCATCACCTGTGAAATCAACATCGGTATCAGCTAATTCATACGCGATAGGTTTATTTCTTACATAAATATTTAATAAATATCGAATATCATAATTGTCAATTACATTCTCATTTAATGAATTTACAATTGTAAGTTCTTCTACCCAAGCAAAATCATCAATACTTGTAAATCTACCTAAACCATTTCTAATTAATGAAAGCTTACCAGAAATCCTATCTGTACTAGCAAGAGAAACATTCTTATTAGTAAATACTTTTGACCAATTTTCATTTCCATCTTGTACAAAATTTTCATCTTCAGCTTCAATAATTAATAAACGCTTAGTAATATTATACATAATAGTATTGTTTATTAATTCATAGTTCTTATTATCTGTTGTTACAGTTAATTCATAAGAACCTGCATTAATTGAACCTTGACTACTATAAATAATATTCAATTCTTGTCCTAACAAATCAATTGCTTTAGCTGTAGGCTTTTGTATTAATCCATTGTAAATTAATTCAGTTGAATCAAACATTGCTGAAACCTTAGCAGGTAGAATGTTAAATTCAAGTTGAGCTGTGTCAGCCGCATATAAATCGGTACCAACAAGTGTTACTACAACCTTATATGTACCAACATCAACTGGATTTGAATCAAGTAAAATCCAATTATCAGAAACTAATTGATAATAAGCGAATGTGTATTCACCATTTTCAACATAAGAGCTTACAGAAGGATTTTCAACTGCCTTAGTATTATAAGTATGTTCCTTATATAAAGCATCAATGATTAAGTTAGAATTACCCTTCGTAATTTCAAAATCAAATCTCTTACTGAAACCATAATAATTGTCAGTATCTTCTACTGTTACTACTACAAAATACTTACCAATTGATGAAGGAGCAAGTAATGCAACCTCATTCGTTTCATCTTGATAACGCCACATAAATGTTGGTGTTATTTCATATGAAAGATCAGGTGAAATACGGTATGATGGACTAACAGGATAACGATCATATGACTTTGTTAGGTCTTCCATTTCAAGACTTAATTGAATCTTTTCAACAGTTAAGCTTAAAGTTCCATAATAAGTTTCGAATAATTCCTTCATTGCAACAAAGTCAATTGTATATCTACCAACATTATTAACCTTCATTTCAGATAAAGTGTAATCAGCATTATATTTGAAGAAGTATGCTATATCAGTATTATTAGCTACAACAGTAACATCGTAATATGAGCCAATATATGGAACAGTTAATGAATAATTATTATCGCTATCTTTTGTGGCTTCTACTCCATTAACTAAAACCTTAATATCAAGAAGCTCATATCTAATTGCAACATTAACATCATAAGTAATGTTATAATTTTCAATTACAGAAATTCCATTTCTTAAAACATCATAAGTAATATTTACGTTACTATTGTTATAGTTTCCAACAGCACCTGACTTAGTTGTAATAGTTCCAGCTGCAGTATCAGCAGTTGGCATATTTTCAATTAAATCATTTGTAATTGCTACTGTAAATAAGTCGTTTGACCATGTAACATTGTCATTACTATAAACAATCTTAATATCACGCTTTGTTATTTCATATGTAAGAGTCTTAGTTGTTAATGAATAATTATTAGAATATTCATTCAATCTAATATCTAATGTATATGTACCAATATTAATTGGATCAGCATTACCTCTTACTGTAATAACAGGCTCAAAATCAACATTACTAAAGTAAATTCTTGGGATTTGAATTGTACCATCATAAATTGTAGTTTCATACTCCTGTAATGGTATCAATTCACATTGCTTAACAGTTACATCAAAACTAAATGTACCACCAAATGTATTATCTGAATCAGCAATTTCAACGATCATTTCATAAATACCAGCATTAATTGGAAGCTTACCATCATCAAAGCCTGTAAATGAATATGACTTTACTGTACCAGTCGATGAAATCGTTGGAACTATAATTTCTTTTCCAGTATACACTTGAACATTATTAGAAATATTTACATTTGCATAATTCTTACAAATTTCAATTGTAATATTTTCTATATTGATTATGTAGTTTTGACTTACATCCTCATCATTTGATATTCCTTCTAAGTACATTCTTGTATTTATTGTTAATAAACTATTGGAATATACTCCCACCGTGTAGCCCTTAGTTTCAATAGAAAGTGCTAAATGTGTATTAGCTAACATGTTATGAATACTAGTTAAAGTAAATACTTCATTATAAGCCTTACCATCGAATAACTTAGACTCACTTAATTCTACATTAATCTCACGCTTTTCAATTTCAAAATTATACTTATATTCAACAGATGTGTAATTACCATACTTATCTGTAGGAATTGTAAATACAGCAGTCCATGAACCAGCATTAATAGCTGATGAATAAGCTAATGTTGTATTTTGACCATAATAATATCTAATTGTAGGTATTAAAGAAGCATCTACAGTATAATTTAATTTAACTGGATTACCATCATAAATATGAGTTTCATCAACGACTTGAATCTTAGGTTCAAGTGGAGTAATTGTAAATGTTATACTTCCATAGGTTGTTTCTCTCATATCCGCTTCAATTCTAAAGTATATAGTATATGTTCCAGCTTTTGAATATACATAATTATCAGATGTATAGTTAGAACCATCAACACTATATTGAACACTATAATCACTACAATTCTTCGGAATAATTGTAAATGATTCTTTCATTCCTGGCTTATAATTTCCCTCATAATATTGAGCGTCGTATTCAATTTCTGGATATACAATTTCAAATGAACCTGCAATGCTAATATTATACAATTCAGATACATCCTTGCCTTCAGCATCAATAACCTTATAAGAAACATTATTAATATTATTAGCTGAAAGTGTTCCATGAACATTTGGCATAAAGCTTAAATATCCACTAACAGTATCACCATCAAGAAGGCCAGAAACCTCAAGATCATTAAGATTATATCTTATCTCATTAGTTCCATAAGCAACCTTAGTTCCTGTAGGAATATTAACAACAAGATCAGCCTTTTCAACAGATGCATCTAGTGTAATAATTTCTTCTCGATAATAAATATCACGATAATCATCCCACATATATGCCTGAGGATATCTTAAAATTGCATAAATCTTAAATGAGCCAATATCCTTTACCTTAAATGAATGGTAACAAGTATCTGCCGTTGGATCTAATTCACCATTTTCATTTCTTACCTCATCTCGATAATACTTAGTTGGATCATCAAGCTTATAGAAGTAATAACGGCCTGTGTCTTCTTCCTTGTAATAAAGGTTAAATAATTCATTATTACGAGAAATTGCAACCTCATGTTCCTCACCATCATATTTATAACGATATGAAACAATTGGAACAGGAACCTCAATTCTTGTAATTCGATAAGTAATACGTGAAGGAACTAATAAATAGTTTTTATAAACATTATTACGACTATCTGGAATTAATCTATCTACATCAATTTCTACTAAAGCTGTATGTGTACCAATATCTAGTGGCTTAGATGATGATAAATCATAACCCATAATAGTAACCTTTAATGGTACAAGACTTTCAGGTAGGTTAGTAACTGCAACTGGTTTATGAATATTTTCTCCCGTTGCACTATAATCATACTCATGAGTTGTCTCAGACCAATAAACAGCTAATGGCTGAGGAGTTATTTCAACTTTAACATTTAAAATAACATTATAATTTTCAGAAACATCAATTAAATTTCCTTCACTATCAGTCTTAATTACCTTCCAGTAATCATTAGAACTGCCAATGAAGTTAACACCAGGAATAATACTATCAAATGATTGATAATACCAACGAATTGTATCCAAGGAATTAGTGCTATTGTAAATACCTACATTTGCGCCATCATTACGATTAATTCTAACACCATCTATATTCTCAAAATCTTTATCATTTGAATTTGTTGTATATAAATTACCATATAATTGGTCAATTCCCGTTGTTTGATATCCATCTACCTCTGTTGTAAAGTTACCAAATTCCCAACGTTCTTCTTCTGCGAATACCTTAGATGTATTTATAGTAACAGTTAAATCAGCCGGAATAATTGTAAATGTAATTGTTTGAACACCAACAAATCCTGAATTATTTCCTTGAATTTCAACGGTTGCAATATAACCTTCCTTAGTAATACTTACATTATTAGAGTACTTAATATGATATTGATCATTTAGTGTATAAGTAACTGCCTTATGATTTACACGAATTGCTCGATCAGAAACATAGGCTTCTGGTGTTTGTTCAGAACCAATATAGTTTAGAGCAAGATCAGAATGATTCTCATATTCAGATGTGTCAGTTTCAGTTAATCTTAAAGTCAATCCTGAAGTTAAAATTTGATAAGGGAATTGGCTTGATCCCTTAGTCCAAGTATAATTTTCAGTATAATGAGGATCCTTTAAATTCAATGTATCCAAATCGGTAGATTTTGTATCTAAGAATCCATAATATACTAAAGCATTACCGCTTTGTGGATTAACAGTATCATTATAACCAATCCAATCACTTTCATGACCAGCATATAGCTTAGCGTCCTTATATGTCTTATTAACATACACGGTCATATCCATTCCACCAGGAAGGGCGTGATCACCAATTTTAACAATATTAGTTCCAATTTCAAATGTAGTTATATCAACATATAAATCAGTACTATCAGCATTAGCCGTATTATAATAATTTGCAATTGCACCATCAGTAATTTCAACTACTGGTCTTCCACCATATGCAGCAGGTACAACAATTGCACCACCCATAAATAGATTAGTATAACCAATAATCTTAAATGCACCTTCATACGAACCATTTGCAAGCTTCTTATACTTAGGCATATATTCGTAAATGAATATCTCCTTAGACTCAATATGAACAGAATACTTAGTATACCAACGTTCATAATGTCCAGTAGAAACCTGTTTTTCATGTTCTTCCTTAAGAAGATTTTGACCATTTTCGCCAAGATAAATGTCATTTTCATTTTCGTTCTTTGTAATAGCCCACTTAGATGGTCTTTCAGAATCTTTAATTACATTGTCATTCTTAGCTGGCATATCCTCTGGATCATAGAAAGCAATGATAAAGAAGTTAACATCAGTACCTGGCTTTTCAATATCAATAAAGGCTTGTGGTGAAATAACAGTTGTATAAATTGGTATTTCCACATATGTTAATGCATACATCTTATTAAATGCATAAGTTCCAATACTCTTCAAGCTCATTGGCAATTTAACATTTTCAATAGTAATTAATCCCTGGAATGCATAATCCGTAATTATAGAATTTCTATTAGAATTATATGACATATTAATTACCTTTAATGTTGAAGGAATTTGATAAGTATTTCCATTTTGAGTTGCTTCATATTCAAGACTTGATTTAGTCTTTGACATATATCCAAAGATAAATCCAAATGTAGAACCAGTATCATCACTATTAGTAGCATCTCCGCCACCAACATAAGCAATTGTAATTTCTGTTAACGAAATCATACCATTAAATGCACCATAACCAATAGAAGTTATTGTTGCTGGCAGAGTTAATGATGTAATTGCTGTGTTATCTGCAAATGCAAATTTACCAATGTTAGTTAAAGCGCTCTTGTAATTCCATGCCTTTTGATTATGTAAGCCATAATATGCATAGTCTTCAATTGTTGAAATATTATCAGGAATTTCTTCTACAACTAATGTAGTACAGTTCATAAATGTACCAGTAGAAATAGTAGTTAATTCACTATTAGTTAAGGAAACAGTTTGAAGATTTTCGCTTTCAGCAAACATATAGTTACCAAGAATTGATGTATCTACAGTAGCAGCTGTCATACTATGAGAATGTGCAAATGTATATTCTCCAAATGTCTTAACTGTACTAGGTACTGTAATAGTTGCTAGGCCTGTATTATTAAATGCATAATCACCAATAAAGTTAATTGCCGATTGAATTTCAAAAATATTTAAAGCTAAACAGTTTTCATAAGTATAAGCTTCAATTCTAGTAATAATATTTGCATTAAATGTAATACTTACCATATTTGAAGAATCCTTATAAGCAGATGCTCCAATTGTACTAACAGTTGATGGAACATTAAAGTTTGTAATACCAGTATTTTCAAATGCTGAGCTTCCAATTGTAGTCACTCCTTCATTAATTGTAATTGTTGTAACATTATCACAATTTAAGAAGGCGTTATCCGCAATTATAGTTTCATCCGTAATTTCAATCGTAGTTAAACTAGTAGGCACAGCATAAGAATTTAAATTATTTTGTAGTCTTCTTAAGGCTGTTCGATTCTTTAATCCGAAAATCCAACCGAATGCTGATTCAGCATTAGTATTACCTCTTTGAGAACCAACAAATGGTAATGTTAAAGACTTAAGGCTTGTACATCCTCTAAATACCTCACTACCAATATAGGTAACTGTATTTCCAAGAGTAAATGTTTCAATTGTTACATCGTTTTCAAAGGCATTAGCTTCAACTCTTGTAACAACTGCAGGAAGAGTTCTTGAAATATCTTCTGAATCATCCTCAAGCTTAAAGCCTTGAAGATTAGTATTATCCTTAAATGTGGATTCATTGATTATCTCAATTTGAATACCTTCTTCAAGACGAATACTTTGAAGGGCTGTACATCCTTCAAATGCATGAGCACCTAATTCCTTAAGCGTACGTGGAAGTGATACATATGTTATTAAATCTACATTATGGAATGCATATTCACTAATGTTTGTATCATTCTTAACAATTACATTACGCAAAGAATTTACAATACTAAAGTTATTATTATCAATTAATAATTCATTTTCATCTATAATACCAAAGATCCAACCAAACATTGTTTCATATGACTTATCAATTGTAGCTAGACCTTGTGAAGAACCAACAAATGGAATAGTTAAAGTCGCAAGTCTTGTAGCGCCTCTAAATACGGCCTCACCTACATACTCAATATTATTGCCAAGTGTAAATTCAGTAATAAATTGACAATTTTCAAAGGCATATTTTTCTACTCTTGTGAATGAATCAGGAAGAGTTGTCATTTGAAGCTTAATTGCATCCTTAAATGTACCTTCACTTAAGGTCTTAATTTGACAAGTCTCATCAAATGAGAATGATACCATTGATGAAGTTCTACTAAATGCATACTTTCCAATTGTAGTAACATTATTAGATACGGCAAAATCGATAAAGTGTACATCGCTACATCCGTCAAACGCGTAAGCACCAATTGTAGTTACACAATCAGGAAGTCTTCTTACGATGGCTGTTGTATCCTTTGTATCTAATACATTTCCACCTAAATTGAAGCCTTGAAGAGCTGTTGCATTTTGGAATAGATTATTTGAAACAGTTGTCATCCTATATCCATCCGCAAATCTTACAACACTAAGTGTATTGTTATTTGCGAATGCATATTCACCAATTGTTTCAATTGTATCTCCAAGTGATACATAATCAACATTTGGTAAATTATAGAAGGCATATGGGCTAATGTTCTTATCGTTTGTAATATGAACATTTTGTAATGAGTTTACAATACTATAAGATGCATTATCCTTTATATCACCATTATTATAACCAAAAATCCAACCAAACATTGTTTCCTTAGCTGTAGCTTTTTCACTTTCACCTAAGGTTTCACCAACAAATGGAATTGTTAATGTTTCAAGTGATGTTGCACCTCTAAATACTGCCTCACCAATATATTCAACATTATTAGATAATGTAAATTCAGTAATTGATGAGCAATTTTCAAAGGCATATTTTTCTACTCTTATAAATGAATCAGGAAGAGTTGTCATTTGAAGCTTAGTTGCATTCTTAAATGTACCCTCACTTAAAGTTTCAATCTTACACTTATCATCAAAGCTAAATTTTTGAAGCTTAGTCTTAGTTCTATTATCTTCATCATTTGCGAAGGCATATGAGCCAATAGCTAGAACATTATTACTAATCGTAAATTCAGTAATACTGATTGTATTATAGAATGAACGAGAATCAATAAGCTTAACGCTATTAGGAAGACTAGTCATTACAAGGGAAATAGCATTTTCAAATACACTATCCTTAATTTCATAAACATGAGATTCAGGAGTAAAGCTTACAGTATTAAGGCTTGAAGCATTCATAAAGGCTCTAGCACCAATATATCCATATTGCTTACTATCTCTAGTTTCAGTTAAAACAGCCTTTTCAGATTCAAGACCAACGCTTGCAGGAATTGTAATTTGCTTAATTCCTGTATTCATAAAGGCTTCCTCACCAATAGTGATAATTCCTTCATTTAGAATTACTTCATCAATCGTTGTAATATCCCTAAATGCTTGATCAGAAATAACAAGCTCGTCAGTAATTTGAATTGTCTTTAGACTCTCAGGAACATTATATGATAATGCTGATGAGCTAAGGCTTCTTAAGGAAGCACTTGTTATCTTACGTCCAAAGATCCAACCAAAGAAGGCACGTTCACCGGTCTTAACACTAGTAGCATTTCTTGTAATATCAGCTGTAGATGCATTATTTCTTAGCTGGCCAACAAATGGTAAGATGATACTCTTAAGATTATCACATCCCATAAAGGCCGCATAGCCAATTGTTTGAACACTATTAGGAATTGTAATACTTTCAAGTCCACTACAGTTATAGAAGGCATAATTATCAATTGCTACTAAAGTAGAATTTCCATCCTTATTATTAGCAAATGTAATCGTATTGATATCAGAAGCATTACTAAATGCACCATATCCTACAATTGTTTCATTTGTAATAGTTACATTCTTAAGGCTTGCAGGAATCTTAGCCTCAAATTCATAATTTTCATCCTCTGATGTAGCTCTTTCAATTAAATCATCGTAGTAAGGATCATCAGTTTTTGCAAAGAATTGCATCTTAGCCTGATCAGTTGTCTCTCTCTTTGAGCCAAAGATATAGCCAAATAAAGCTTCCTCACTATTATTATTGGCTCTTTCCTTGCCAACAAATGGAAGAGTTAGATTAGCAAGATTAGAGCAGTTTTCAAAGGCACCAATTCTAATTTCTTGAATATTTTCAGGAACGATGACTGCTTCTAATGCAGTATCGTTAAAGAACATGTATTCACCAATTAGCTTATTATTAAATTCAATATCAGCAAGTCTTGTACAATTTGCGAAGGCATAATCTCTAATTTCTTCAATCGTGCTTGAAATTACAAGGCTTGTAATACCAACACATCCATCAAACATATGAGATCCGATTAGCTTATTTTCAAAGCTAACTGCTAATTTAGCATCAAATGTACCCTCACTATTATTCTTACCACTAATATTAGTACAATCAGCAAAGGCATAAGCACCAATTGCCTCAATATTTGCTGGAATAGTAACTGACTCAAAGCCCAAACAATTGTAGAACATATATTCACCAATTAGCTTATTTAATAGCCTAAAGTCCTTTAAGCCATTAGAATATGCGAAGGCATAAGCACCAATTGACTCTACACTTGCAGGAATAGTAAGAACATCCTCACAATCATTATATAAAGCATCATTATGAGCGAAAGCATATGCACCAATTGATGATACATTTCTTAAATTAATTGTCTTTAAGCTTGCACATTCTTCAAATGCATTATCGCCAATTTCAATTACCTTATTAAAGTCAAAGCTTTGAAGACTATCACAATGATAGAAGGCAGCTTCATCAATTACGCTAATATTATCTGGAATTGTAAAGCTTGTAATCTTGTCACAATCCGCAAAGGCATATGCACCAATTGTTGTTAATTCACTATTAGTTGAGAAGAACACAGACTCTAAGCTATCCATATTACTAAATGCATATTCACTAATCTTTTTAACACTATTTGGCATTTTAATTGTTTCAAATGAATTAGATTCTTCAAATGAATGAGGTCCAAATTCAACAAGCTCATTTGTAGTTAAATATAGATTAATTCTTCCAACCTTAGTCTTATCTTCATTTATAAATGTTTCAGCTAAAACTGGATGATATTTTTCATTATTAACTAAATGAGAAATACTAGACATAGAGCCATATGCAAATACCTTTTGACTAGTAATTGTTAGGTTAGTTAATGAATTTGGTAACATTCCACCAATTATATCATTACCATAGCATTGAGTTGTTAAAGTGAAGCGAGTCATTTCCTCCTTCAAGCTTGTAACAGGAATTAAATATTCTCCATTGTCATTTGGACATATATGCTTAAATTCAATTAAATTAGCACAGATGTCATCACCAAAAATCCACATAAATGATGTACTAGCAGATGCTTGACGATCATTATTATAATTTTGCTCACCAACAAATGGAATAGTTAAATTTTCAAGTAATGAGCATCCTGTAAAGACACCATAGCCAATTTCTTCTACTGTATCATGTAAAATAGCAGTATGAAGCCTCTTACAGTTAGCAAATTCACTATCAGATACAGTCTTATTCCAAACCTCTACATATTCAAGACCAGAATTTGCGAAGGCTCCATCGCCGATAATCTCAACACCTCTAGGTATATCAACACCGCCAAGAGACCAATCACCGTAGAAGGCATATTTTCCAATAAACTTTAATTCAATTGGAAGAACAATTTCTTCTACATATCTTAAATTCATAAAAGCACCATAGCCAATACCAATTGACTCAGTTAAATTAATACGCTTTAGACTAACTGGAACATAGAATGACTCTGGTGTGTATGTTACACCATCAATGCTTGATGTTGTATTATTACGCTTAATAGCATCAAATTGACCACTATTCCAAGCCTGCTTAGCTTCAACTACGCCATTAGCTTCCTTCTTTGAACCAAAGATCCAACCAAATAAGCTTTCTCTTGAATCAAAGCCATTATCAGGATAATCATATTTATCCTCAGCAACTAATTCCTCAAGTGATTTAAATGTAGTCGCATAAGCATGTCTACCAACAAATGGAATACTAATTTCTTCTAGTGATGTTGTAAGACCAAAGGCACCTAAACCAATTGTCTCAACACTATTTGGCACATTAAAGCGAATCATACTAGTGTTCTTGTAGAAGGCCTCAGAGCCAATTGATGTAACACCATAAGGTAAGGATTCAAGAACAAGTGATGTACAACCACTAAATGCTTCATCACCAAGAGCTGTTAACATACTTCCGTTTTCAAAATAAACATATTCAAGTCTAGCTGAATTCTTAAATGCTCCAAGTTTAATTTCATCGACCTTACTAGGAATTGTTATATCAACAAGACCAGTATTCCTAAATGCATATTCATTAATCTTATATGTATTTACTGTAATATTATTATTTTCAAGATATCTATCAGTTGGAAGATAAACCTCACGAAGAGTTCTTACATTATCGAATGTACCAAATGGAACAAATACATTTGAATTTCCATTATCAATCGTTCTATTTCCAAGTGTGATTGTTACACTGTATAGACTTGAAGGAATATACGCTGTAATTGTTTCAGCTTTTGTGTATTCCTGTGTTATTTGATACATTGTCTTTGTAGTTTCAAGGATTGAATCACCAAATAACCAACCTAATGTAGCATTATTAGTTTCATTATTATCCCTTACCTCACCAATAAATGGCATTGTAATTCTTTCAATATTTGAACAATTACTTAGCATTGCATAGCGCATTACCTCAATTGTATCCGAAATAGTAACATCCTTAAGGGCAGTATCACTATCAAACATATGCTGACTAGTAAAGTTGTTTTCAAATAGAATACTTACTAGCTTAGCCTCATTAGCAAAGGCATATTCACCAATAGGCTCAATAGCGTTTTCTACTGAAGAATCATAATGTAGCTTTTCACCAAGCTTTAATGATTCAATGTTGTAGCATGAATCAAAGGCATGTGACTTAATTAAATCTACACTTGTAGGAATAACAATATTATAGTTACTATCATTATTAAGATTAACTACTCCAGATTGGTAGAATGAATAATCACTAAATGTCTTTATAAATCTAGTTTCTGAATCATTAGTATTAGTAAATTTAATATTTGCAACATTAACGTCGCTAAATGCTCCATAACCAACTAGCGTTTCATCTGTTATTGTTAGATTCTTTAAGGCCTCTGGATAAACACCAATTACTTCTTTCATTTCAGCTGCCGAATCATCCTTTGATACATGAACTGCTACAATCATCGTATTTGTTTCAAAAACATCATCAATGTCATCAACAAAATCCTCTGTTGCATATGAATCATATTGACCAAAAATCCAAGTAAATAATGCTTGCTCACTATATTCAATATCTCTTGTACGACCAACGAATGGAATTGTTAAATTTTCAATATTGTAGCATTGATCAAATGCTGCAAAATCAATTATCTTAACACAATTTGCCACCTCAACATTTACAAGGCTTGGACAATTAGAAAACATATACTTACCAATATATTCATTTTCAAATGTTAGATTGGCAAGTAGATCACAGTTTGCAAAGGCATAATCGCCAACATTTGTAACACACTTAGAAATTGTTAAATTGATAAGTGCATCACAATCATCAAACATATGAACACCAATATAACTATTTTCAAAAAGAATATTAACAAGTGAATCACAGTTTGTGAATATATAATCTTCAATAACGTCCTCAGTCATTGTGCTAGTTGTACGAAGTGAAATAATATTTTGACAATCCGCAAACGCATGAGTTCTAATTTCTTTTACATTAGAAGGAATATTAATATTATATACTGATATAGTATCGCCAGTAGACTTAGAATTTAAATATGTGATTCCACTATTATAGAAGGCATATGCACCAATAATTTCAAGAATTTGATTATTTTGGTTAATATTAGAAACATCAATATTATCAAATACATAATTTGTAATTGTCTTAATATTACTAAATGCACCATATGCAACTACGGTTTCATCAGTTACCGTTAAATTAACAAGACCCTTAGGAATAGATGTCATTACATCAAATGTATGGTCATCAATATTTCTAATTTGTGTAACCTGCTCTACTAAATCAGAACTTGCACTCGCATTATAACCGAAAATCCAACCAAATAATGATTCTTCAGTTCCCTCAATACCAACCTCAGCACCAACAAATGGTAATACTAAGGTATGAAGGCTAGTTGTCATATATAATGCAGCTTCATCAATATATTTAATGTTATCTGTTACATATAATTCTTCAATTCCAGTACAGTTTGCAAACATGTACTTACCAAGATAGTTAGCACCATTAGTATCATTATCTCCTATCTCAAATGAAATAGTAGTTAATCCTGTACAATTTGCAAATGCGTATGGTCTAATATCACCATTAATTTCATTAATTGAAATTATTGGTGAATTATGAGAAATGCTATATAAGACCTTATGTGTAATCTTAGGAATTACAAGGGTAGTAAAGTTCTTATTATCACAAGAATCAAACATATGTTCACCAATTAGCTTATTAGTAAGCTTTAGGTTAACTAAATTATGATTATATGCAAAGACATATGTTTCAAATTCCATATCCTGTGATGGCGTTCTTAATCTTGTAAGAGCATTCATATCGGCGAATGCATAGTCACCAATTGTTGTAACACTTACTGGGATATTAATACCAAACGTATTAATATTCTCCTCAGAATAATCACTATCAGGATTCATTATTCTAAATGATTGAGTCTTATAGAAGGCATAATCATCAATTAAGGTAATTCCTTCATTAAGATTAATCGTTACTGCGTCCTGCATTTGCATAAATGCACCAACACCAACAATTGTCTCATCAGTAATGTTAATCATCTTGAGTTTTCTTGGAATATAACCCCAAGTTTCCATAGTTGAATATCCATCACTATATTCTGATTGATAGTATTGTACAGTCTTATAGAAATTAGTCGTATCAGGTTCATTTGTAATAATCTTTAAATCATTATAAGTATATGGTGCTTGAGGAGCATCAAAATCGAAGAAATAAGCGAATACAGATTCCTTAGAATTATTATTTCCTCTTTCGCTACCAATAAATGGAACGAATAATGATTCAAGATTCTTAGTACCTGAAAGGATATTTCTACCAATTGACTCAACATTGTTTGGAATAACTAGGCTTGGAAGTGAAATACAATCCTTGAATGCGTATTCACCAATTGTCCTAACACCAGTACCAATTGAAATATTAGTTATGCTTACACAACGATCAAAATCATAAGCACCAACTGATATAACACTATTTGGAATGTTAAATTCCATAAGACTAGAGCATCCCGCAAAGGCTTGATCATAAATTGTATCAACTGAATCAGTTATTACAATTGTTTCAATCTTAGCACATTCACTAAAGGAACCATATCTAACCTTAGTTTGATCCTGACCATTAATAATTACATGCTTTAAGCTTGTAGGAAGATAACAAGAATAAACACCATTTGATGATATCTTTTGATCAGCTCGATATATAAGATTTGTCGTTAAATCCTCATCAATTTTTTCAATACCAAAGATATAACCAAATAAGCTATCAATTGAATCAGTTATTTCAAATGTCTTACCAACAAATGGTAGAGTAATTGTATCAAGAGATACCATATTATTGAAGGCACCCTCATCAATTTCTGTTACAGTATTTGGTACAACAAGATTAATAACATTTCGACAATTTTGGAAAGCATATCCTTCAATTGTTTTAAGACTTGAAAGCGTATTTCCTTCTTCAGTTTCATAATAGAAATTAATATTTAAAAGTCCTGTACAATTTGCGAATGCTTGATTACCAATAATTTCAATATTAGATGTGAAATTAAGCTCAGTAACACTTGAACAACCATAGAATGTACGATTCATAATACGTGAATACTTAGCATTATGCGTAAATAATATTTCTTCAAGACTACTACAATTTTCAAAGGCTGATTGACCAATAACAGAAATATTATCATTGAATCCAAGTACCCAAAGCGCTTTTCCATTATTTTCTTGCTCAGTATAATAATTATCCTTTGTTAAATTTGAAGCTACATTTGACTTAGTGTAATATACATGTTGAAGCTTAATATCATTCATATACATATACTGTCCAATATTACCAGTATTACTTGAGCCATCCTCAGTTGCTCTTCCGTTATCCTGAATTACATATATTAATTTATCACAATCTGCGAATACATAATCGCCAACATTTGTAACCCACATTGGAACATAAACCGTTTCAAGGCTATCACAGTCTCTAAACATTCCATCAGACATTGTGTCATCATAGAAATAAATGTTCTTTAATGCATCACAATCTGCGAATGCATATATACCTACACTATCTAATTCTGGTACTATAATTTTTACAAGAGAATCATTATTAAAGAACATATAATTAGAAATTATAGTATTTTTAATATCAATATCCGTTAATCCGGCAGAATCAAAAGTATGATCACCAATATATGACTTACCTATATTTCCAGCTGTTTTTGGAATTACAATCTTTCTTAATGATTGGCACTTTGCGAAAGCATACTGTCCAATTGTTTCAATCTTAGATGGCATTTCAAAATGACTTAATAGCTTACAATCATAGAAGGCATATTGACCAATAAATTTAACATCAGTAGGATTTGGAGTATAAACTGCATCTCCCATATAATTTGTATTTGCATGTGTTTCAATAGCTTTTCTTAGGTTTCTTCCTTCATAAATTGTCTCATCAGCACCTTGAATAAAGGCCTTTAAATTAACACATTCATAGAAAGCATACTCACCAATATAAGATAGCATATCCTCACAAGCTGTAACATCTACAACCTGTAATGTTTTACAATCCTTAAATGAATCCCAAACAATTACATATGTATTTGTTAAAGTAATATTTAAGATAGATTCTGAAACATAGAACTTAGTCTCTTGTGTTGCTAAAGCGGAATCACGCTGTAAAACTTCGTAGAAATTAACCTTTATGAATGATTCACGAGCATCATCATATAAACCTTCGATTGTTTCATCACTACTATCTAAAATAGATTCAAAGATTTCATCATACGCATCTTCTCTTAATGCTGACTTAATAGAATCGTTAACATCTTCTATAGTAATTACATTTGAAGCATCAACTGTCTTATTATAGTTCTCAACATAACGAGCAAGAAGCTTTTCATACTTTTCGTCATATGTTTCTTTAAGAGTTTGCGTAATATATGCTCTTACCTCATCATATTTAAACCTATTTAGAAGCATTCTCTTAGAATATAAATCATAAGCAGGCTTTGTCGAACCAAATAACCAGCCAAGACCTGAATATGCAGATGGATCCTCATCTGTTAATTTGATTGCCTTTTGACCTACAAATGGAATTGATAAATTTTCAAGAGACATACAGCCTTCAAAAATAGCACCATTATATTCACCATCAATTGAAGCACCAATATCAGTTACCGTTTTAGGAATAACTAAATTTCTCAAGCTAACGCAGTTCATAAAGGCTTTTTCGCCTACTTTAGTAAGACCTATCGGAAGAGATATTTGCTCAATGTTATGGCAATTTCCAAATGTATAACTTTCAAGAATTGTTACATTCCTTGGAATATACATTTCACGAAGTCCCATACAACCGTAGAAGGCATAATGACCAATCTCTTGAACAGTCATAACGATATTTCCGTTAGAATCAAAATCCTTATCCGAATATAGGTTAATATGCTCAAGCATTGAGCAGTTCATGAAGGCACCATATCCAATATGGGATTCACTACGAATGGTAACAGTATTTAAAGCTGCTGGAATATAATATATTACAGATGTACTTTCACCAGGATTTCTTGGCACATTAGTAAATACCTGTTCAGTAGCTTGAAGCTTTAATTCTCTTCCAGCTTCATCATATTGAACAAGCTGAATTTCTTGCACTACATCAGTATCTGACATATATGGATTTTGACCAAATATATATCCAAATACAGAAGCTGAAGATAAAGTACTGCCTCGAGAGGTACCAACAAATGGTAATGTCATACTTTGAAGTCTTACACATCCCGCAAACGAACTGATAGAGATATTTGTAACTGAATTAGGCACAAACATATTTGTCAAATTATAATCATAATAGAAGGCGTACATAGCAATTTGTGTTAAAGTATTTCTCTCGTCAGTTGGCAAATTAATAACCTTAACATTATGCATATTATAAAATGCACCATATCCAATAATTGTTTCTCTTATAATTGTTATATTTCTTAAATTATCAGGAATAAAGAATTCATATTGTAATACATCAGAAGCCTTTTGTAATGTTGTATTTTGACCTATCTTCTTAAATTCAGCTAAAGCATCAAATTCTTTAATAAAGCTATATTTTGTTGAAGATTCAATTGAATTACCATAATGGTATTCTGGTTCATAATCCTTATTATTTTCTTCAGGTGCATAAATTTGAGCATCCTTTTCGTTTGCAAGTGATGTTTCACTAAAGACAGACTTAGCTACAAATCTTGCATTATTAGCATCCGAATTTTGTCCAAATATCCATCCAAATAATGACTGCTTAACCCCTTCATTACCAAGTCTACTTCCTACAAATGGAAGGGTTATAGTATCAAGCAATTGACAACCAGCAACTAATCCCTCACCAATATATGTAACTGAATTAGGAAGTTCAATTTCTGTAATAGATGTGAAGGCAAAGGCGAAGTCTCCTAAATAATTATTTTCAGAAGCATCACCTTGATTTGCAGCCTTATCATTTACATTTTCAAACTTAATTGTTTCTACTTCACTAATTAAAGCAAAGGCAAATTCACCGACCCTAGTAATATCTGATGTAATATAAACATAATTAGTTACATTTGAATCAGGTAGATCCTCAGTATTAAAGTTGAATGTAAATCCTGCGCTTCCACGACCAACACCATAGAACATATAATCGCCAATTATCTTAGATGCATATTCTACATTCTTTAAATTAGCACAATATGTAAACGCGTGATCATCAATTTTGACAATACTTGAAGGAATGCTTACTGTTTCAAGTGAATCATTAAATGCGAACATATATGATCCCATACAAGCATTTTGAAGTGTAATCTTCTCTAAATAAATACAGTGTTCAAATGTATGAGATAAAATTTTAATTACTGAGTTTGGTATTGTAATATTAATTAACGAATCACAATCAGAGAATGCATAACTACCTAAATGCTCAACACTCTTTAAATCAATTGTGCCAGTACTATTTAAAGTACCAAGGCTATCACAATTATAGAATGCAAAATCATTAATATACTTAATCTTATCTGTTAATTCTATATTAAATAGCTGCTTACACTCAAAGAATACGCCTTCATCTAAGGTTTCAATATCAGAATTAAATATTACATTCTTAAGCTTAGGTGAATAACCAAATGTATAAGTACCTAAAATATTTGATTTAACACTTACACTTTCAAGATTAGCACAATTAGAGAATGAATACTTACCAATATATGTTAAAGACGCTGGTAGTACCAAATTAATAAAGTTTTCATTGTCAATTAACGCGAATGCATAATCTCCAATATATTCCTCAGTACCAAAGAATCCATATGTATTATTTGTTGATGCCTCATCATGTAAAGCAATAGCTGATGTTTGTTTGTTGCCATTTCTTTGGAATGAAGACCCTAATAATCCACCCATGTTAAAGAATGCATAATCATCAATCTTTGTAATGGTTGTAACTTGTTCATCAGGAATTGCACTATAATTTCCTGCAAAATTATAATCAGAATAATCAATATAATGATAGTAGAAATTTTGAAGCCAATCACAATTCATAAATGCACCATATCCAAATACAGTTTCATTTGTAATGTTAACTGTCTTTAATGTCTTTGGTACATAATATAATGTTGAATGTAATTCCTTACTTTCATCTTCTTTTGTAATTGCAATAGGTGCAAAATTACTATCAAAGCTTCTTACATTATAATATCTTTGCTCAAATTGCCAGAAGGAACTAGCATTTGATTGAACGTATGTCATGTTATTAATCGAACCATCAGCAGCTATATATGTATCATTTAAGCCACCAAATATATAACCAAATAGTGATGCATCATCACGAGAGCCACCCTTATATGCACCTACAAATGGTAAGAAAATTGATTCAAGCTTAACGCAACCATATAATGCTCCACGACCAATATATGTAACTGAAGATGGAATTTTAATGGTAGTTAACTCGTAGCATTCTGCAAATGCATAATCACTGACAATCTTTACTCCTTGAGGAACAACAATTTCCTGAATATTTATACATCCATAGAAGGCATAAGACTTAATCGTTTCCATACTAGCAGAAAGATAAATAGTTGTTAGGCTTGTACATTGCTGGAAGGCATGCTCACCTAAAACCTCACATCCATCTGGAAGTTTTACTTCTTTAAGATACATATTACACTCATAGAAAGCATAATCTTCAATCAATTGTAAGGAAGAAGGGTATTTAACCTCAGAAAGCTCATGACAATATGCAAAACACCAACCCGGAATAACGGTTGTATCTTCAGCAAATATAATTGGATTTAAAGCCTTATTTTCTGACTTATCATATCCACCAAGTGTAACACACTTATAGAACATATACTTTCCTAATACAGTATTATTCAAGGTTACCTTACGTAATGTTGAACATTCTGCAAATACGTGTGTACCAACTGAAGTTAATGATTCTGGCAATATTATCTCTGATAATGTAGTACACTTATAGAAGGCATAATCACCAATTGATTCCGTACTCTTAAATTCAATATTCTTTAAGGCAGAACAGCTATAGAAAGCATATGATCCAATCTTTCTAAATGAACCTTGGAATGTAACATCAGCAAGCTTATTACAATTATAGAAGGCACCATTAGGAATTTCTGTAATACTATCTTGAATAGTAAGGCTTTCAATTCCATCACATCCTGCAAACATATATTCACCAAAGGCTTGACCCTTAAAATCAATTGAACCAGTTAGCATCTTACAATTAGCAAATGAATGGCTTCCTACTGTTTTTAACGTTTCAGGAATAGTTAAGGTTGTAATTCCATTACATGAAGCAAATGAGAAATTACCAAGAGTCATAATATGGCTAGGTAAATTAATGCTTGTAAACGAACTACAATTATAGAAAGCATAATCACTAATTTCTACAATACTTGTAGGAACATTAAATTCATTACACATTTGACCAATTTCGTGGTCATGATTATTCACACTATCTCCAATATCAACACAACCAAGTGAAGTACAATTAAAGAAGGCATATTTATCAATCAATGTAATCTTATCATTTAATTTAATTTGCTCAATATGTGAGAAATTCATAAATGCACCAGTACCAATTACTGTTTCATCTGTAATAGATACAATCTTAAGATTTCTTGATGGGATATATCCATAACCTACAGTTACCTCACTATGATATGTACCAACAGGAACATAATGCTTATTACCATCGCTATCAGTTGTAGTTACAGCCTTGTTAGCATTAGAACTTGAGGCTAAAACATCACTAGCATAACTAAAGTCAATATCTGATTCATCAAGGCTACTTGAAGCCTTTAAATCTGAAAGCAATACACCTTCTCCATTTACTGGTAAAGTATTAGGAGCTACATAGTATTGCATAATAGTTTCAATTGAAGATTCAGAATTATAATAGAAATAACCAAAAGTAGCTTCTACCTTATTTGTAATTCCACGTGTATTACCAACAAATGGAATTGTAAGATTTTGTAGATTAGTTGTACCACGAAGTAAATCAAGACCAATACTATTAAGTGTATTTGGCAAAATCAAAGTCTCAATTGTTGAATTACGATAGAATGCATACTGACCAAGAGCAGTATCAGCTGTTATTCTTACATATTCAATCTTAGGCATCCAATATGTGGCCGAAACATAATAATTTGAATCACTATCTCCTGATGAGAAAGTATAATCAAATCTATTAGCTCCATTTTCAACACCACTGTACACTCCATATTGATATCCAACAAATGGCATTACAACACTTCTTAAATTTCTCCAACCACCAAATGAAGCATATTCAACTATTTCAAGATTAGTATTATGCTCCATATCAATTGAGTTCATCGCCTCATCATAGAAGTTAAAGAATGCATAACTTCCAATTCTTACAATACTTTCACTTAAATTAAATCCAGCATTGATTGTATCCTTATATTTATTGCTAATTAGCAAATGAACCTTTTGATCATTATAGAACTGATATGCAGAGATAGTCTTAATTTCATCATTTAAATATACAGTTGTCAAATTAGGGCATCCTTCAAATAGGTAAGGTCCTGTTGCAGTTGTTAAAAGTTCAAGCGTAACAACTCCTGTATTTCTAAATGCACCTGAGTTACTATAACCATCTAAACCAAAGGTAGTTATTGATTCAGGAATGACAAAATAGTTCTTTTCTTCTACGCTATATGTAAATGTTGTTAATGCTATATCTTTATAGAATGCATAATATCCAATGTAATCCAAAGAATTAGATGAATCATAGGTTACAGTTGCTAAAGCAGTATTACGATAGAACATATAATGTCCTATAATTTGACCTTTAATATCTAACGTTTTTAGGGTTGTAATATTTGCAAAAGCAAATGAACCAACAACACCTTTAGTATCACCAATAGTCGTACCTAATGATTTAGGTAAAACTAAATTTGAAATTCTAATTCCAGCAAATGCATAATCACCTATTGAATATACACCTTCACCTAAAACTAGCTCAGTAATGTTTGTCAACCCATTATCGCCTGCTGAAGATTCATAATCACGATACGTAGTTGGACCGAATGCATAATTTCCAATACTACCACTAAATATATTAACAGACTTTAAGCTTGTACATAATTGGAAAGCATAATCTCCAATTGAAACATTTCTTGTAACAAGATTATTTACGCTCTTACAATCATAGAAAGCATAATTACCAATTGTAGTATTATTTGGAAGCTTAATTCCATCGAAAGTTGAATTATCATCAAGAACGCTTGAATAATATATACGTTCAAGAGCAGTATTTTCATAGAATGCACTTGTTCCAATCGCAACACCAGAAGGTAATACCTCTACTACTTTTAATGACTTAGCATTATAGAAATAATGATTTCCAATCTTATCATTTAAAATCTTAGCTGATACAACACCATTATTTTGTGTTTCATGATTGAAAACATTTGTATAATATCCACCTGTAGTTAATTCATAAGTATAGCCTGAGAATAAACTATCTCCTGTTGTTATACTACCTAAAATAATTACATCGAAAATCGAAGTTACATTATCAATTGTAACCTGATAATCTTCTTCTTTATAATCTGTAATAGATTCTAAATTATACGGTCTTACAATCTTTATAACTGGATTATGGAAGAAAGCATGATTACCAATGTTTACAAGCTTTGTAGCATCATAATATACATTTTCAAGCTTATCACAATCTGAGAATTGATAATTGGCAATACTATCATTCTTTACCGTCGCAGTTATTAATGAATCACAATTTGTAAATGCATAAGAACCGATTGATTTAACACTTGCAGGAATAACAATTTCAGTAATACCTGTGCCCATAAATGCATCTGCATATATCTTTGTAACACCATCACCAAGAATAACTGTCTTAATATTAGTTAGCTTAGTATATTGAGTTCTATAATCATGTAAATAATAATTATTTCGATAATAGAAATAACCAAAGGCCCCATATCCAACAATACCTGACTTAATTTCAACTGTTTCAAGTGATGTACAGTTAACAAAGGCGTTATAACCAATTTCACCACCATCAACAATTAGACTTTCAATACCAGTACATCCTATAAAGGCTCTTGTACCAACATATGGTGCAGCATTTTCAAGTCCATTTTCCGTAGTCTTTTCTTCCATTACAATATGAACATTCGTAATAGCTGTACAGCCATTAAATGCTTGGAAGCCAATTTGAACATTAGGTGATAAATGGAATCCTTCAGTTTCACCACATCCATCATATAAGAAATTCTTAAGGGCTGTACAAGCTGTAAATGCTTGTTCAGCGATTGAATCAAAGCGATGGGCAGTACTTACAGTTTTAAGATTAGTACAATGGTCAAACATTAATATACCCATAATCTTATTTTCCATTCGTACTGTTTCAAGTGATGTACAATATCCAAAAACAGACTCGCCTAAGCTTGTAACACTTGCAGGAAGTGTTATGCTTGTAAGAGATGTACATCTATTAAATGTAAATGTACCAATTGATTCCAATTTAGTTGGTAAAACCAAATTATCAAGTGATGTACAATTATAGAATGCTACAGATACATATCTATAATAACGATAATATCCATAAAATTCATAACTACTATCATGTATAAGTGGAGAATCATTATTATATCCACCATCATAATTATATGTCAAGTCATCTACATGACCTGTATTACTATTGGTTGTTGGGAAATCATTCGAACCAATCGTTTTTAAGGTTTCTGGCAAATATATTGATTTTAACTTTTGAGCATTTGTAAAAGCGTAAGAATATAAATGCGTTTCCTTGGTTAATACAACACGTTCAACACCAGGAATAAAATTCGATAGCCAGTATGTATTATGCAAATAAGGGTCATTCTCATAATGATAATAAGAACGATACCAGTCGCCAACACTACCAGAACATTCGCCAAAGAAATAACCAAATGATTTATAATAAGAAATGCCTGGAGCAGTATAGAAACCATAATTATAGTTTGTAGAAGGTAAGCTCGCCCACGGATTAGATTCATCCTTAATTAAAGTATGTCCTGTAAATGGAACTTTAATATATTTCAAGTTACCCATGTTATACATTGAAGCCTGGTAAATATAATTAATTGAATCATTAATTTCCAAATTTACAATTGTAGTTAAATTCATTAAGGCATTACGTTTAATACCATTTGCGTTTGTAATTAACAAGGTTTTTAAAGACGAAGGAAGATATGATGTATTACCTGCAAAGTTAGCAAAATTCCTATCATCTGCTCCATCCTTAATTTGATCTACTTTATATCCACCATCATATGCCTCACGACCAAACATATACGCAATTGTATAAATTGGACTTTGAGTAAGCTCATCACTTCTATCAGCTTTTGGATTTTCCCTTCCAACAAATGGAATTGAAAGAACAATAATATTAGGCATATTAGCAAATAAGGCTTGACCCATATAAGTAACTGAATTTGGAATTCTAACATATTGATATAAGTTACTATCAAAAGCGTAAGTACCAATAGATGTTACACCATCTAAAATATTTAAATCATAGATAATATCCTCGCTACCTTGATGCTCAACACTCTTATAGGTATATGTCTTATCAGCTAAAATAGTAGCTCTAGCTGAATCTAATGTATTATTAATTCTTGCAAGTGCTGTACATTTCGCAAATGCGTAATCGCCAATTGTTGTAACATTGCCTTCCATGCTAATAGATTCAATATTACTACATCCATAGAAAGCATAATTACCAATTGTTATAATACCAGGCATAAGATTAATGTTGTAATCCTTAGACTTTATAGTCATAACATGATTTACAATTTCATAGTCATCATTAGTATAAACTAAATTCGTTAAATGGCTACAGTTATAGAAAGCATAATCGCCAATTGCAGTAATATCATTATCATTAATTACTAAATTAGTAAGACTTGTAATATCACTAAAAGCACCATAACCAATTACACTTTCACCATAAATACGAAGTGATGTTAAACCAGCTGGAATATAATAATCGACCGTTGATTTTTCACCATTTAGAGAATATATTTGTGAAACATTAACCATTGGCTTTTTGCCATTTACACCATTAATAGCATCTGTATTAGTTGTTGTCGAGAAAATCCATCCAAGAAGAGCCTCTTCACCAACTGAAGTACCCTTAGCTTGACCAATAAATGGTAATTCCATTATTTCAATACTCATACAACCACTAAATGCACCCTTACCAATTGATGTTAGAGTTGTAGGCAATTTAACAGATATTAACTTAACACAGTCTGCAAAAGCACCCGCATCAATTGATGTAATACCTTCTGGAAGTGTTAAATGCTCAAGGCCTGTACAACCAAGAAGCATTTCTTCTCCTAGAGTTGTATTTTCAAAAATAATTTCAGCTAAATCAACACAATATGCAAATGCATCATTACCAATTATATTTGTTGATGCAGGAATCTTAATACGTACAATTCCTGAATATGCAAATGCATAGGCCCCAATTTCAAGTAAATTACCAGCCTCTTTTGCTATACCATCAGTTGTTGTTTGACCAGGCATAATAATAGAAGTCCATTCATTATTCTTAAGGGCTTTACATTCATAGAATGTATAATCACCAAGTCGCGTTAAAGTTGATGGAAGACCCACCTTACTTAAACTTGTGCATCCTTTAAATAATCCCTCTGGTGTCTCAGTCACACCCTCAGCAAGAGTAGCTGCAGTTAAGCTTGTGCATCCTTCTAGCATGTGAGGAGCAAGTACAGTAGTTTCAAATGTAATTGAAGCTAAAGACTTATTATTAGCAAATGTATAACCACCTATTTGTCCTTCTTCAAATGAATTAGGAATAGTTACATCTAGTAATCCTGAGCCATCAAATGCATGTTCTCCAACAGTTTGAATTCCATTTAAATTAACATAATTAAGGCTTGTAGTTCCAGCAAAAGAATATGCACCAACCTCAATAAAATTGCTAGGTAAATCACCTGATTTACTGAATTTTTGATTCCAAATAAATGTAATTTCACTAACGGGAATAAATTCCTTAATTGATGAAATGTTTGAATTAATACCGTTTACATACCAACAATAATTATTCTTTCCAACACTTGCTTCAGGCGTTCTATTAACTGAATTGTGGTAAATTTCAATTGTTAAATCATTTTCTTCATTATCATTAAGATGCCATTTTCTATCGGCAAAATTCTTATAAGGAGTTGCAATCTCTAATACCTTTTTAGAATCAATATACCAATAATATTTATCATTTTCATTTATGATTTCAGATTGAAGATTATTATTCTTATAAGCTTTTACATTTGTTCTTTCAGTTCCGACATACCAATATAAATCGTTATTAGTTACATTGTCTCCTGTAACAATAGTCTTATAAGATGGCTTTATACTAGATACCTCATAAGCATCAACCTTTTGACCATTAACTAAAATATAGTTGCCATCAATCTTTAAATTATAGTCGTCATAAGTAAATGATTTAACACCTTCATTTATGATATAACCCTTTTGAAGCTCAGTACCATCAGCACGATACCAAACCATTAAAGTATTATCAAACTTAGGCCTATTTATCTCAGTGTATGATACATCGTAATCAGTAACTACATCATTTAAAGCATATTTACCATTCACATCCGTCCAGATGTCATTCTCACCTACCATATAAGAGCTTCTTACATTATTAAATAAGTAGTAGCCAACCTTTTGAACATTTGTATTTGTTAGAACATCAGATTGAATTGTATCGCCTTTTCTTGTAACAGTTCTAAAAATATAATCTGTCTTTTGTCCATTATAATTATAGTAATATGTATCAATCTCTGTCGAATCCTCAGCATTTGATGCTTTAGTTGTAATCATTGTATAATTACCATCAGCTTGACTAAAATCGCCTAGGCGTCCTTCATCAACATATTTTGTTACAACACCATCAAGAACATAATACGATTTAGAAGATGGAATAGTAATAGTTTCCGCTAAAATATCAGTTGAAATTCCATCAATATACCAAATTCTATTTTGCTTAGTTAAACGGTTACTATAAAATGTAACATATTCATTAGATGACTTTTCGCCATTAACATAATAGTTAAAATCACCTTTAGATGCGTCACCCTTTGTAATACTTATTTCTCTTTGCGTATAAGCTTTAATGTTAGTATCCTGCCAATTTCCGTTTTCGTCCATAATTTCCCATGTACGGTTTGAGGAAATTTTATAATCAGCATCTGTACTTGTAATAGATAATATTCCTTTGCCATTATACATGGCTTTTGTATTGCCTATATAATAATAGTAATTTTGAATATTAATATTTCCTGTTGAAGTATATGCTTTATAGCCCGTATCTTCATCGTTAACATACCAATTTCCATTATCACCAATTGACAATGTTTGTCCTAAATCAGTTAATGCAGAAATCTTAGTATCTTGAGCAACCTTCTTTGGATTTAATACCCAATATGTCCAGGTTGATTCATTCAAATAAGGTTTATCACTATCATTAATTACATAACTTGGTTTTGTTGTCATTAGTGATACATTTGTAAGCCTAGAATCCCCATTAAACGTATTATCAGGAATTCTTGTTAGAGCGTAATAGAACCATGCCGTTTCTAAAGATGTACAGCCTTCAAATACACCTGTACCGAAATATTGTGAATCCTCAGTAAATGATGCATAAATATAGGCAGAAACTAATGATGTTGCATCCTTAAATGCTTCATCACCTAATCTATTAATCATCTCACGAATTTCAATTGTAGGAATTGCGGTTTGAGCAAATGCTCTCTTTTCAATATTAAGTAAGCTAAATGGAAGCTGCAAAGTAGTAAGACTTGTACAGCCATCAAATGCACTTTCAGGAGCTGTAATAGTATCCTCAATCAAGGTAACATTATCAAGTGATACGTCATTAAAGAACATAAACTTACCAAGATTTGGTGTTAATATTGTTAAATCTCTTAAATTAATATTTTCTGCAAAAACATATTTTGCACCAGAGGCATTAAACATAGCAGGTAGGCTCAATGATGTAATTGCTTTACAGCTATAGAAAGCTCTATCTTCAACTAATTCAATATAATTTAAATTTAAATTGTTAATGGATTCAGCACCTTCAAATGCTGATTTTTTAATTGTTTTAACAGTTACAACACTATTATTCTCACCAGCCAATGGGAATTCAACCTTAATATCAGATGATGTTGTATCGTCTAAGCTTTCAGCGATTGCTTGATATGCAAGGATTGGTGCAACAAGTGTTAGGTTAGTTGTATTCATAAACGCTTCTTGTTCAATTGTTACAATACCGTAATTCAAGAATACATTTTTAAGATTTGTACAATTCTTAAACATACCAACACCAACTAAAGCATTTCTTAAAACCGCCTTCTTAAGCTTAGTATTATTTAAGAAAATATATTCGCCAATAGAACCATTTACAGTTTCAGTATTTGTACCTAAAGTCGATGGTAGGATAACATACTTTAAACCACTGTTTTCAAAGGCATTATCACCAATTGTGATAAGTCCTTCAGGTAAGTTGACGCTTTCAAGATTTTCACAATTTTTAAATGCTTCCTTTTGAATTTCTTCAAGAGTTGATGATAGTGTAATATTTGTTAATCCTATACAATTAATAAATGCTTGAATAGGAATAATCTTTGTTCCTTCTTTAACAACAAAATTATTTAACCTAGCATCATTTGCAAAAATTCTTTCGCTTAAAATGATATTATTCATAATAACTGATTCAAGATTAATACAATCCTCAAATACACCTTGGATTTCCTTCTCTTGAGATTTAGTTGTATCTTGGTGAATCGTATTATCACCAATTTTTGTTAATGTTTCATTGAATGTTAAATTAACTAAAGATGTACATCCGTAAAATGCTGCGTATCCAATTGTCGTAACCTTATTTAATTCAATTGAATTAACTCTTGATGAAGATTCCGTTGTAGTTTGATATTTATCAGGGAATAGCTCGTTTAAAGTTTTAGCACCAAGATTAACGCAACCATAGAATGCTTCATCATCAATAATTTCAATATGATCCTTAAAATCAAAATTATATAGGCCTGTACAACCAGCAAACATTCTTTGGCCAATTGTAGTGAAATTATTACCTGATGATACAGATTGTAAACCTGTACAATTTTCAAATATAGAAACACCGAGAGTTTCTAGTTTTTCAGGTATTGCAAATGTTGTAAGACCTGTACAACCATAGAACACATAGCTTCCAAATGAAGCGCAATCAATTGTTGAATATTCATTCCTCTCAATTTTTACATTTGTAAGTTGAGTCATACCATAGAAAGCATAACTTGCTAAATTTTTGACATTAGTTATTACAATTTCTGTTAAAGAAGCAGGAATATAGTAGCTTGTAGATGATGAATCCTTATATGTATATTGTTTTACAGCATTTGATGCAGCATTTGCTTCAGTACCAAACCATAAACCAAATTCATTTGAAGAAGCATCATCATAATTATCCTTATCAAGACCAATATATGGAACAGTAAGCTTTTGAAGTCCTGTACACTTTTCAAATACATGTTCACCAATATTCTTTACACTGGTTGGAATTGTTAATTCCTCAAGCTGATTCAAATTGTAGAATGCATATGCTCCTACTGATAAAATACCTTTATTTTTAGCGTTATTTTCATTTAAAGTAACCTTCTTTAAAGAAGTAATATTGGATAATGCACCAACAGCAATTTGGGTTGCATCTGTTACATTTAATTCCGCAAAATTCTTTGGTAAATAATATGTGCCATAAGTTTGAATTTTACCATTATTGTTATAATATTGTGTAACAGCATATTGACCAGAACTACTATCATATCCATTTAGAATATAAGCTAATGTACCATCACGGCCTGTAGATGTTCTTGAATAGCCAACAAATGGAATTGTTAGTTTTTTCAAATCATATAGTCTATAAAATGCCTGGTAATTAATTACCTGAACAGAATCACTAATTTCTAGTTCTTGAAGTCTATACCAGTAGCCAATTCCATATGAAATAATAGTTGATTCATTTGTAACATGAAGCTTAATTAATGATGTTGGGGCATATCCATATCCGTAGTCACCTGATATCTCATAAGACTTATCATATTTGATATCAGAGAAAATATATCCCATCTTACCAGCATTACCTGTTGAATTTATATTTTGACCAACATGAGGCATAGTAAGTTCAACTAAATTGTAATCACCAAATAGCATTCCATAATCAGTTCTAACACAGTTGTTAGGAATAACAAGCGTAATTAATTGTGTATTTTTAGCTAAGGCATATGTTTCAATTATAAAATTAGTCTTAGTTGGAAAATTATAAGTTGTAATAAATGAACATGATGCAAATGCAAACTCAGGTATTCTTGTTAACTTATTTGACATTGTAACTGTCTTAATTGTTTTAGGAATATAGAAATTTTGATATTTTGTCCAGCTATAGCTTCCATTATACTGATATGGTTGATTAGTAGCTTCAATTCCGTCGACAACCGCTTTTCCAAACATATAACCAAATACACCATTAATTCCAGTTGCGCTTGTAGATTCTCCTATAAATGGAAGCGTAATATTTTCAAGATGTGTCCAACCACTCATTACACCTTCACCCATTGATGTTATATTATCAGGAATAACAAATGTAGCAATTTTAGTCATACCATAGAAGGCATACGCTCCAATTACTGTAATTTTTCCACCAATAATTAGAGGATATTCTGATTCAACTTCACCAATCTTGTTACAATTATAGAAGGCATACGCTCCAATTGTTGTAAGCTTATGAGTTAATTGTAATCCATTTGCATCTTCCTCTTCACCGATAAATCCAAAATGAATTAAATTATCATCATTATAGAAGGCATACGCTCCAATTGCTGTAATTTCAGGATTAATATAACATGAAGTAAAGGCTTCACATTCTGCAAATAATCCATCACTTAAGGTATTATTTTCTAAGTTAGCAGATATAAGTTTAGCGCAGCTTGAAAATACAAATTCACCAAGAGTTGTAACTGTAGCAGGAATAGTTACAGTTGTGAAAGAATCGCAATTTGCAAAAGCATAATTCATAATTGTTGTAATTTCTACATTTGGATAGAATCCATCAGCTTCTTCTTCTGTTGTTGATTTAATATCAGCAAATCTTGTAAGCATAGCACAACCATCAAAGCAATGCTCTGGTATTACTGTAATTGAATGATTTAAACCAACCTTAGCAAGTGATGAGCAATTAAAGAAAGCATATTCTTCAATTGTATTAATGTTTTCAAGTAAAATAGCACCAGAAGCAAATGTTGAATTTGAAGGGACAAAGTCAACAAGGCTTGTACAGCCTGCAAACATATATGCAGGAATAACAGTTATAGCCGTCTTATTTGTAGTATCAGTTTCATATGCTACCTTTGTTAAAGATGTACAATTTTCAAATAAATGGGATCCTAATTTTGTTGTAGCAACAGGAATTTGTAGAGTTAATAAAGATTCACATCCTGCAAATACATAATCAGAAAGATAATGCGAATTAGAAGCAAGAGTAATTGCTTGAACTGGTTTAAAATTAGATAATGCTCCATATGAATAATATTCCTCATCCAAAATTACAAGCGTATGCAATGTATTTGGAATTGTATATTCAATTGAATTATCTTTGCTGTAGTTTTGTGTAATATTAGTTCCATCCCAACCACTTCCAAAAAGATAACCAAGTGTATGCTCATTTGTGTCATAATTAAGCTTTGTAGCACGACTTGCACCAATAAATGGAATTGTTAGAGAAACAAGCTTTTTACATCCATATAAAAGTCCCTGACCTAAGGATTGTATTTCCTTTGCAATTTCAACCGTTGCAAGTTTTAAGCAATCCTTAAATGCCTCATCTTCAACAGTAGTTGTTGATGATGGAATAGTAATGGATGCCAAACTTTGACAATTTTCAAAGGCATTATTTTTTATTGTTTTAACTAATGGTTCAGAACCATTCAATTTAAAGTATACATTTTGTAAAGATATACAACTATCAAACATATGCTCACTAATTACATCTGATAAATAATAAATTTCGGTTAAAGCTGAATCTTTATAGAAAACATAGCCACCAAGCTTATCTTTATTTGCATTTTCAATTGTAATTGTTGTTAAGCCTGTACAATTGGCAAACATATAATTTGACCAAATCTTAGACTCGTTATTGATAGTACCTTTAACACCATTTACAACTGTACCTAATGCTGTACAGCCATCAAAGGCGTGCTCACCAATTGATGTGATATTTGTTGGAATTGTGATTGTATATAAGCCTGTACAATTGGCAAACATGTAATCACCAATCTTATCGTTTTCAAAAGTGATATTTGTAAGTTTTGTACAGCCATCAAAGGCATTTGCTCTTACTTCTGTAATTCCTGCTGGAATTGTAACTGATTCTAAGGCTGTACAATCCTTAAACATTTCATTACCAATAATACCATTTCCAAATGTAATTGAAGTTAAATGGTATGAATTACTAAATACTCCAGTGCCTACTGTCTCTAATGAATTTGGAAGAACAATTGATTCAAGATAGCTATTTCTAAATGCATAATCATCAAGCTTCGTAAAATTGGGAATTTCAATAGCCTTTAGGCTTTGACAATATTCAAACATATCTTGACCAGCAAATGTATTTTCAAATACAACATGTTCAAGTAATACATCACGACTAAATACACCTGGTTCAATTGCTTTAACAGTTGCGGGGATTGTTACAAATTTAAGTTTTTCACAATCTGCAAACATTCTTTCACCTAGGTAAGTTGTATTATCAAGAGTGATATTAACTAGCTTTTCATTACCTGCAAAAGCATCTCGTCCAATTGGAGAAGTACTAGCTTCAGTTACATTAGCATTTGAACCAATAGTTACTGTATCAAGTAAAGGACATTGATATGCAAAATAAGCACCAATTTGCTTAGCATTCACAGTTAAAGATGTTAGTTTTTTAGAATAAGCTAGAACATATTCACCTGTTTCATTAACTGTACTTAAAACAGTTAAATTAGTGTAAGCAGTATTACTAAATGCATAAGAGCCTATTTTAGTTAAAGCACTAGATTTAAATAATTCTAAATCGTTAAATTTTGTACAATCCTTAAATGTACCCTCTGCTACTTCTGTTATTTGAGATAACTGGTTAAATTTAATATTAGAAAGGCTTGAACAGCCTTCGAACATATATTCACCAAATTGATGATTGTTAATTGTAGCACTATTTATATAGACTGATTCTGCAAACGCATGTGAGCCAATTGCAAAGACTGTATTTCCATTTTCTTCGGTTGAATCTACAAGCGTTTCAGGAATAGTAATTTGGGTTAAAGATGTACTAGCACAATTAGCAAATGAACGCTCACCAAGCGATGTAATTTTATTTAAATCTACAGTTGTAATTGCTTTGCAAGCTTCAAATGCACTATTACCAACCGTCTTTGTTGCATCTGGAAGATTAACCTTTAAAATGGAAGAGCCATAGAAGGCTTCTTCTTTAATTATAGCAAGATTTAGTGGGAATCCTTGAATAGTATCATTACCATCAGGATTTTCTTCATCAGCTCCAATTGTACGGTACAAGTTAGTACAGGTCGAATTTTTAAAGCACTTTTCTGGTATAACCGTAATTTCGTTATTTAATGTTACACTTGCAAGCGATGTACATTGAGAAAATTCCTCAGCAGAAAGAGTTTTATTATAAATCCTAGCTTGTGTCAGATGTAGACAACCATAAAATGTTGCATCTCCAACCTGTGTAACACTTTCAGGAATTGTAATAGCTTCTAGATTTTCACAATTATAAAAAGATTGTGTACCTAATGTAACTAATGTTGAAGGTAAATTAATTGTCTTAAATTCAGTACCGCTACAGCCATAAAAAGCATTTGGTCCAATATAAGTAACACCTTCAAGATTTAAAATTTGTGTATTATTTGAACTTTCAAGTTTTGTACAACCTCTAAATGCATTCTTACCGATAGAAACAACACTATCAGGTAAAATTACCTTTTTTAAATTAACACAATTTTCAAAGGCACCATCTTCAATTCTAGTTAAATTTGTACAATTTGATAAATCAATTTCCTCAAGATATGAATTATTATAGAATGCATATTTTGAAACAACCTGTAATTTTGAATTTTTAACAAAATTTATCCTAGAAATATACTTTCCGTCTTTATTTGAATCATAAAAAGCAATTGGGGAGCCATTTCCTAAATATACAAAATTTTCAACCCATTGATAAACACAACGATAAGCATTCTGAATAGTTAAAGTATGTGTTCCATCACTATTTACAGTTATATCGCTCGAAGAGGATGTAACACCATCATTAATAGCAAAAATAGAAAAATCATCATACCTCCAACAATCACGGCATTTAAAAGCTATGCTCATTGAATTTGAAATACTACTCCAATAGTCATCAACACCACCATATGACCAATAAGAATGCTCATTATAGTATACCCCATATTGACTACTTGGATATCCCTCAGGATCATCAGGATTATTCCATGCAGGAGTACTAGCATTTCTAACAATTTTATTTGAGTCATCAGAAGCTAAAAGAGATGAATTATTATCAGCTTCATCCACATTACCTTTAGCACCAACACCGACTAAAATTGCACTAAAAGAAAGCACCAAAATTGTGCTTAATATTCCTTTCATTTTTTTCATTTTAGCAAATATATTTTTTTTCATAATAAAACCTCCTAAAGGCTTAATTTTCTTCTAATTTAAAATGGAAATAAATTCCACTACTACATTGATATTATACTACACGCGTACGCGTAAAGCAATAAAAGCACTTGATGAAAAGGTTTTAAAATAACGAAAATTTAACTTTTTTGTCGTTTTTTGTAATTATGACTAACTATAAAATAAATTTTATCAACATATTTTTTCTTTAAAAAGTAAAGCAAACTCTAGGCTTATTTTTACTTTCTTTGTAATATTTTTTATATAAAAGCATTATTTTTGCTGTCTTTTTTTGTAAATTTTTATTAGATAAAATTTAAAAAGATTTTCTAAATATTTGACTTCAAATATTTTCAGTGATATACTAGTAATATATCACAGGAGGTATACAAATGGATGCTTACAGTTATATAAAAAAAGAGATAATTACGGGCAACTTATTACCAGGAAGTATCTTTAATGAAGCAGATATTATATCAAAGCTTAAAGTTAGTAGAACACCCGTTAGAGAAGCAGTTTTAAAATTAGCAAGCGAAGGATATTTAACTATTATACCAAGAAAAGGAACAATTATTTCTAATATATCATTTAGTGACGTAAGTCAGGTATATGAATATAGATTAATGTTAGAACCCGAAATATGCTCTAAGGCTGCACCTATTATGGATAAAAGCCTTTGTCTCAAATGGAAAGAATATTTTAATAATTTATTGCTTAATAAAAAATCAAAGCCACCCGTTAATGATAACGATGATATAGATAAATTATTTCATTTAAGCATTTCCCAATCATTAAATAATAATTTAATTAATAAAGATATTGCTCATTTAATGGATTTATCGCAAAGAATAAGGTTTTTATCAAATAAGCAAAATGAACAAAGATATATTGCTTCTATAAATGAGCATATTAGCATTTTAGATGCAATTATAAAAGGCGATTGTAATCTTGCACGAGAGATGATGAAAAAGCATTTAAAAAATACTGTAGAAGGTTATTGAAATGGATTTAGCACTTATATCATTAAAGCAAGTTGGAATTATGTTTATTATGATTCTACTTGGTTTTGTTTTAGTTAAATTAAAGCTAATTGATTTATCCGCAAAAAAATCATTTTCTAACTTACTAGTTTATTTAGTAGTTCCTTGTATGATTATTAATTCCTATAATACAACCTATGACAGTTCTATTTTAATTAATATTCTATGGAGCTTTCTAGCAAGTATTCTTCTTCTTTTTATAGGATTAATAATCACATTTATAATTACTCATTTTTGGGAAATTGATGATAAGAATATCTTAAGATTTGCCTTAATATTTTCAAATGCTGCTTATATGGGTTTTCCCCTTATAGAAGCAATGTTTGGTAAAGAAGGTCTAATATATGCATCTAGCTTTGTAAGCATGTTTAACATTCTTTTATGGACAATTGGCTATATGATTGTAAGCAGAAGCTTTAATATCAAGCTAGCTATGAAAAGCATAGCTAAAACACCAGTTTTATATGCTCTTATTTTTGGACTTTTTATATTCTTCTTTCAAATAAAAATTCCAAGTCTAATATCATCTCCATTAAGCCTAATTGGCAATATGAATACTCCTCTTAGTATGATAATAACCGGAATGATAATTGCAAGCAGTAAAATCAAACCTGTTTTAAAAAATAAATATTTATGGTTAACGGTTATTACAAGACTTATCATAATACCTTCTATCTGCCTTTTTATAATACTTTTAATGTCAAAGCTTAATATTGATTCAAGCCTACTTAAAATTGTATTTATATTAGAAGCATGTCCTTGTGCTGCAATAACAACAATCTTTGCGATTAAGTTTAATTATAATGAAGATCTTGCAGCATCTAGTGTAGTGATTACCACTATATTTTCAATTATCACTCTTCCACTATTTACACTCCTTATTGGTTTAATAATTTAGCATTTATTAACTAGAACATTTAATTTTTTGTTTCTACCATTCATAGCGGAATTTACTTTTTCAATTAACAAAAATTATTTTTTTTAGTAACTATTGATATTTTAAATAAAATAGCATATACTATTAGTGGACAAAGGCTAGATAATGTCACGTTTACTATATAGTAAACAAAAAGAGCAAAGGGTGCGACCTTTGCTCTTTTCTCATTTTACAAGGAAACAAAGGCTAGATGATGGCTATTTCTTCTTTTTAGAAGAATTATTGCCATCATTATCGTCTTTTGATAATATATACAATATTATCACTAAGACAATAAGATACTCCAAAGAGTACCTCCTTTCTAGTTCTTTGTCTCCTTAGAACTAAAAAAATTCATTTTGTCTTTGCTCCTGTATAAAATTTATTCCCATTACTGGGACATCTATAGTATATCAAAATTACGCTTTGTTTACAACGACTTTTGTAAACTTTATTTTTTATATACAATACATCAATTTGAGGCAAACAAAATATGCTTTTTAATAACTTTTTCTCAAAAATCTACTTTTTCAATTAAAATTTTTTTGCTTTTTCTCTACTATTGATATTATCATAAAATAGCATATACTACTAGTGACAGAACCAGAAAAGTCACAGTTTACTATATAGTAAAGAAAAAGAGCAGTATTGGTAGCACTGCCCTTTTCTCATTTTATAGAAAATGAAATTTAAAAGAATAATTTAACGACTAATCATTGTCGTCGTGATGGTCATCTTTAGAGATTATATATAGCGCAATCACAATAACACCATGACTACAAAAAAAGCAGTGCTACAAACACTGCTTTTTCATTTTAACTTAATATTAAACAATCGTTTTCTTTATAAAATTACCCGATACTTTTTTAATTGGTGCAATTACAACAAACGCATGATCATCATATTTTTTTATTATACTAATAGCTTTATCAACCTCATAAGTTGATAATACACAATAAAGCTCAGTATGTTCCTGATGCGTATACGCACCAGTTCCTTTAAATATTGTACAACCACGATTTAAGGTATCTAAAATTTCTTTAGAAATATTTTCACCACTAGTAGTAAAAATATTTAAAGCTGTATAGGTATAAGCTGTATGAACTTTGTCCATAACAAGACTATTTAAAATAAGTCTAACACATGTAAATAACGTTACAATAAAGCTTCCCTGTAATATTCCACCACCAACAACAGCGATAATAACATTAAAGGCTAATGTAAAAATGCCAATGGAAATACCTTTATGTAATGCAAATGCTTGAGCAATAATATCAATACCACCTGTAGATGTTCCAAACTTTAAAGCAAGTCCTGATGCAAAGCCTGCAAGCAAACCTCCAAAAATGGCAAGAGTAAGAATACCACCATAGTTAGGAATAGCCCCCGTTGTAGTTATTATATCTTCACTTAATGAACTAAAGGGACTTCCTTTTAAAAAGGCTGTAAACAAAGAATTTACAACAATTGCAACGGCTGAAAAGATAGCAAATCTATGTGAAACATACCTCCAGCCTACAACTACAATCGGAGCATTTACAGTAAAGATCATTAAACCTAAATTAAAATGTCCACCACATTTTTCAATCAAACGCACAATGAACTGTGCAAGACCTGTAGCACCAGAAGAATATAATCTTGCAGGTTCTAAAAACCATACCGTTGCAATAGCTAAAATAGCATTTGAAATAATTACTATACCAAGTCTAAATAAATCATCTAAGGCTTGTTTTTTTGTATACATCATAACTATCTTACTTCGTCTCCAGGGTTAAGCTTTGAAACATTTAAAAGTTCCAATTCTTCATCAGCAGCATCAGCAGCACAAAGAAGCATTCCACATGACTCCTCGCCTCTTAGCTTAACTGGTTGTAAATTTTTCACAACTACAACCTTCTTACCAACTAAATCTGAAGGATCATACCACTTAGAAATACCTGATACAATTTGACGTACATCAGTACCAACATCAACCTTAAATACTAATAGCTTATCAGCCTTAGGATGCTTCTTAGCCTCTAGTATTTTACCAACACATAATTCTAATTTATCAAAATCATTAATCGTAATTAATGGTTTTGATGGCTTAGCATCTTTTATCTCAACTTGAGGCTTCATTTTTTCAAGCTTAGCAACAATATCCTTATGATCAATACGCTTAAATAACATTTGAGCCTCACCAAGTTCATACGTTTGAACTGTTCCAAAGGCTAAATCATCAAAGCCTGTTTTAGTTACATTTAATTGGTTATAAATTGACTCAGCTGTCTTTGGAATAAATGGCTCTAATAAAATAGCAGCCTCTCTAATTGCCTCAAGCAAAGCGTAAATGACAGACTCTAAAGCATCCATCTTGCTTTCATCCTTAGCAAGAGCCCAAGGTGCTGTTTCGTCAATATATTTATTAGCTCTTCTAAGTGCTATAATAATATCTTCAATTGCATCGCCAACATGAAGGCTATCCATATGCTTTCTAACATTTTCCTTCATTAGTTCTAAAGCATTCTTAAGCTCAGCTTCTTCCTTAAAGAATGAACCCTTATAAGAAACCTTAGACGAAAAATACTTCTTAGCCATAGCCATTGTACGTGAAACTAAATTACCCAAAATATTAGCTAAATCGGAATTGTATCTTTCTGTTACAAGTTCATAGGTAATAGAACCATCCTGCGCAAAAGGAATTTCATGTAAAACGTAATATCTTACCGCATCAACCCCATAAAGTTCAACAAGGTCTCCTGCATAAATAACATTACCCTTTGACTTAGACATTTTATCTGTTCCTGTTAAAACCCATGGATGTCCAAAAACTTGACGAGGAAGTGGCAAATCTAAAGCCATAAGCATAATTGGCCAATATATAGTATGGAATCTTAAAATATCCTTACCAATTAAATGGATATCTGCTGGCCAATACTTCTTAAATAATGGAGAAGATTCACCATTTACACTATATCCTAAGCCGGTAATATAATTAGCTAGTGCATCAATCCAAACATATACAACATGCTTAGGATCAAAAGGAACCTGAACACCCCAAGTAAATGATGTTCTTGAAACACATAAATCTGGCAAATCATTTTTCAAAAAATTATTAAGCATTTCGTTCTTACGAGATTCAGGTTGAATAAACTCTGGATGTGTCTTAATATGCTCAATAAGTCTTTCTTGATATGGCTTAAGCTTTAGAAAATAGCATTCTTCTTTCGTAAGCTTAACAGGGCCACCACAATCTGGACAACATCCATTTACTAAATCCTTTTCCGTAAAATATGATTCACAAGCAACACAATAATGTCCCTCGTAGTGTCCCTTATAAATGTCACCTTTTTCATAAAGCTTGGTAAAAATATCTTGAACTGTACGTTCATGATCTTCATCAGTTGTACGAATAAAGCGATCATATGAGACATTCATCATGTCATAAATAGCTTTTAACTCACCCGCAACATGATCAACATGTTCCTTAGGTGAAACACCCGCTTTTAAAGCTTTCTCTTGAATTTTTTGACCATGCTCATCAGTTCCTGTTTGGAATCTAACATCATAGCCATCTTTACGTTTATAACGACATATAGCATCAGCTAAAATTGCCTCATATACATTTCCAATATGCGGAGTAGATGATGTATACGCAATCGCTGTTGTTAAATAAAACTTTTTCTCCATAGGTACCTCCTAAAATAATGCGTTTTTATTATACACCATTTTTCAAGTTAAAAAAAGAATTTTTATTGTTTGAAAAATATAATAATGTATGTTGCTCATAATTCATCGTTTTTAAATAGTTTTTACTCACCAAAAACGTTTTCATATAACAAAATGAAAGAAAAATTAAAAAAATTCGTATTTTTCGCCTCTTTATTATAAGGGAGAGTAATTTTGAATAGTAATATAAGGAGGACATATGACATAATTAGTTTAGCAATTTAAATTCATTAAAATTCATATTTAAGGAGGGATCTATATTGAATCAAGAATTTGATGAAGATGTGTTTTATGATTTAAGATACGATGTTTATTTTAAAGCATTCTTTTTAAATAACAAGATGCTTGCGGGTTTTCTTTCTCTTTTATGGAATACTAAGGTTAATCCTGAAGACATTACCTATGATAATACTGAATCAGTTTTGCCTTTAGGTAA
>ERZ779981.29-NODE-29-length-82041-cov-20.1232_pt1 | contig 82041 bp, 66 predicted proteins | sample MGYA00511182_ERZ779981 | MGnify/ENA primary metagenome ERZ779981 (study PRJEB29588, sample SAMEA2149539) | human gut metagenome | biome: human gut; feature: human-associated habitat; material: faeces | place: Denmark | collected 2008/2010 ... | reverse complement strand
GTTCAGCGGTTTTCTTCGTTAATTAACAACTATCACGCGAAATGTCGGATGAACCTTATATTTCAGCAATAATTATAATAATTAAATGAATTTGGTGTGATATATATTCCTAAATTCTTCAACATGATTTTAATTAATCGCTGACGATAACCATAATAGATTAATAAAACAGCTGTTTATCAAACATAATCGTAAATAAACTCTATGAATTAAGGAAAATAAATGGCTGACTTAAGCATCAAAAACAACTGATTTAGACATCAAAAGTGGCTGATTTTTAATACAAAAATCAGCCACTTTTAATATATAACTATTCAACTGCAAATATATAAACATTAAACACCCCAAAAGTACATTTTAGACAAGAATGAAAGATAAACGGCTTATATAATAACTATTTTACATTACACCATAAATGCCATCAAAAAATAACGAAAATAATTAAGTATATTGTAAATATATAATTCAACACATTTAGTATGTCACTTACCGAAATGACGGTAACAAATAAAAATATATAACTAACAAAAATTGTATATCATCAAAAATCAATGTTTCAATATAATCCAGCCAAATACATATCATGAATTTATATCCATTAAAATAATTACACCAATCATAAAAAAATTCAGTAATACATATTAGCGATACACGACAAGAAAAATAGGAGAAGTGCTTATTTAAGTTTCCTCTCCTATTTCTCTTATAGACAATTACTCATGTCTGTTTTATTAAATAATAAGATACAATTATTCTTTATCAAACAAAGTATCTATCTCCTTTATCTCATCCTCATCAAACCATTTGCTTAATTTACCTTTAGCCTTCTCCTTTATTTCCTCTGAAACATTTCCCCAAACTTTATTTAGAACATATATCAGCACTGCCAAATCATCACCTAAACCCGCTATTGGTATGGCATCAGGAATAACATCAAGCGGACTGATAAGATAACCTAAGGCACCAATAATAATAGCTTTATCCTTAACAGAAACCTTATCGCTCTGAAGCGTATAATACAAAATGAACGCAGCATAAACGAGTTTTGCTCCCGCACGTTTAGCTATCCTCGAAATTTTTTCAATAAAATCACCGTTAGTGAATTTATTGGAATATGACATAAAATCTGGTAAATTCATCTTTAGTCTAAATTTTTATTCGTTTATAAATTATACGACCACAAAAATAGCAATTATTTTTATTTTACGCAATATCTACATTAATTTAAAATTCTCTGTAATATAAAAATAACATAAAATAACACACAAGTATATAAAGCCCTTTTGTATCATTACTACAAATCCTTTAAAAGGATTGTACGCTGACTTTCAAGATAAAGATAACGTGCTTTCAATATTTTTTTCCAACCGTCAGATTTAAATTTATGCAAATCTAACTCTAGTTTCCATTTACCATCTGCCTCAAGTTTGTCAATAAGGAATCCTACACTCAAACGCGATGTTGACATAGCCGGCTGATAAAACTTATAGTCATCTTTATCATCCGACGTTATCTCAGTAAGCAATCCTACACGAACAAGTTCATACAAGAGGTCTGTCGTTATACGTATCGGAATACCCGTCATAAGTTTCAGATCAAGAGCAGTAAAAGGTTTACCACCCTCTTCAAACCTTTTACAGATCCTACTCGCAAGAATCACACACAACATAAGTTTATAACGATGGCTTATGTCATCTGTCTGTGCCTTAAAAGCATACGCTTCAAGATTTTGATTGGCATAGCACAATTCAGCGCCAAACAAACATATTATCCATGAGATTTGAACCCACAGCATAAAAAGTGGTAAAGCAGCAAACGAACCATATATAGCATTGTAACTACTTACCCATATTTGTGAATTTATATAAAACAACTGAAGGCCCTGCATTGCAGTACCAGCCAAAATGCCCGGTACAATTGCACATTTTAATTTTACCTTTGTATTTGGCATAAACACGTAGAGTGCAATAAACACGCATATCATTAGCACATATGGCATTACATCTATGAGAAAACGCACCATCGGAGCAAGCAATGCATAATTTTCAATTCTATCTGCAATTGTAGCGACAAAGATTGAAATTCCTGACGTTACCACTATAATAATTGGAACAAGAAGAAACATTGCCATATAGTCAGTTATAGTTCTGAACCATTTACGAGGCTTATTGACCTGCCATATCTTATTGAAATTTTGTTCTATATTATTGATAAGCATTATTACAGTCCACAGCATGAACAACAAGCCAATACCTAGAAATATTCCGCTTTTTGTGTGAACCAAGTATGAATTAACAAACCCAATAATTATTTCTGCAGCCTGCGGTTGGCTAGACAATACATCCCGGAACCAACTTTCTATATACTTATTATAGCCGAATCCTCTTGCTATCGCAAAGACAACGGCAAGAATAGGAACAATTGCCAAGAGAGTGGAATAAGTTAATGCTGAAGCAGAATCTGTCATTCTCCTGGCTGTTGCGCTCTCTACAGCCAAAATAAGTTTCTTCAGTATCTCATATAAGAAATATTTAAAAGGCGAGACATCCTGACGCTTTATACGCCATAACTTAATAGTAAAAAAGAATTGGAGGTCACTTATCAGTTTCTTCATAAATATAGATTATCGTAACAACAAAGATTATGCTATTTAATTAAAAAGAAAACAGTGTTCCTATAAGCCGGGTTTTGTTCTTTAATATGCGAAACATATTAAAGCGCCTGTCATTTATCTAGATTATGAGTCACCCCATAACTCAAGCATTCTACCCTCCACCGTAATAAAATTCGGACGGATAACCCTCAGACGATGGTTTACATGAACTTGCAGCCTCCAGATTGCACAGCCTGTCAATCACTTGCCAGCTGGTGGTCTCTTACACCACCTTCTCACCCTTACCAAATATATGGCGGTTATTTTCTTCTGCTTTCTCCTGCTGTCACCAACAGCTTCCATTTTCAGAAGTGGAGCATCCTATGCTGCCCGGACTTTCCTCTCGCAAGATAAATCTCGCCAGCGACAGAGCCGGAACACTGTATTCGGCTACAAAGGTACATAAAAATCATGTAATAATGAACAAAAAAAAATCTTTTTACATTTAATCTAAAACAAACAGACAGCAACAAATAAATATGGCGGCACATTTTAAACGAATGTAAAATTATTCATATTTCGCACTAAGAGCCGTTAACAGCATTATTTTTAGTGTTAAAAGAGGACAAATATATAAGCCAAAACGGCATTTTAACAAATTTTGCGCCTAAATTTGCATACACAGAAATTCAGAAAATATAAGTCTAAATTTTAAACATAAAAGAGATGAAAAAATTATCAAATTATTTAGCTTATGCTATTTGCTTAATAGCAATCTCATTCTCAGCAGGCGCTTTCACAAAAGCAAATGCCAATAATTTGCCCGGTCAGCCTGTAGACCTGACATATGCAGCAAAAAAAGCTCTTCCCGCTGTTGTACATATTAAATTCTTGCAAAACAGCAAAATTCAGACAATTGACGTTCAAAGCGATCCTTTTGAAGACTTCTTTGGTCCATTCGGATTCTTCGGAAACCCAAATGGAAACGGAGGGACACAAAAAAGAAAAGTTCAGACTCCTAAGAGAGAGGGTGCCGGTTCTGGCGTAATCATATCATCAGACGGATATATTGTAACAAACAATCATGTCGTTGAAGGTGCAGACGAACTGACAGTGACACTGGATGACAACAGAGAATTTTCTGCAAGAATAATTGGTACAGACAAAAAAACAGACTTAGCCCTGATTAAAATCGACGGTAAGAACCTCCCTACTCTGCCGATAGGCGACAGCGATAAGCTTAAAGTTGGTGAATGGGTTTTGGCTGTCGGCAACCCATTCAATTTAAGTTCAACTGTAACTGCAGGTATTATAAGTGCTAAAGCAAGGTCGCTCGGTGCGAATGATGTAGAATCATTTATACAGACTGATGCAGCTATTAATGCAGGAAACTCTGGCGGAGCATTGGTTAATGTAAAAGGAGAATTGGTTGGTATCAATGCCATGCTTTATTCTCAGACCGGAAGTTATAGCGGATATGGTTTTGCAATTCCAACGACAATTATGAATAAAATAGTTGCTGATTTGAAAACATACGGAACAGTTCAACGCGCAGTACTTGGTATCGGGGGCAGTGACGTAAACAAATATGTTGACCTGCAAAAAGAAAACGGTAAAGACATTGATTTAGGTACAATGGAAGGTATATATGTATCAGAAGTCAATGAAGATGGTGCCGGATATGAGGCCGGAATAGAAAAAGGTGATGTCATAACTGCTGTTGACGGCAAAAAGATTACAAAGATGGCTGAACTTCAAGAATATCTTGCAAACAAACGCCCTGGTGATAAGATATCAATTACATTCCTGCATAACAAACGTACAAAGACTGCAACCGCAACTCTTAAGAACGAACAAGGAAACACTAAAGTCATTAAGAATGCAGACCTGGACGTATTAGGCAGCAATTTCAGAGAGATAAACGAATCTGAAAAGAAACAGCTGGATATTAACTATGGTCTAGTGGTTATGAAGGTCAATGATGGAGCATTCAAAGAAGCAGGCATTAACAAAGGATTTATAATTCAGAAGGTTAATGACGTAACAATGAAAACAATAGATGACCTGCAAAAGGCTGTAAAAGAAGCTTCTGTAAGCAAAGACCCTGTACTTTATATTCAGGGTATTTATCCTACAGGCAAGAAATCTTATTTTGCGGTACCTATTGCAAAATAAGTCATTAATTCATAAACTTTAATCTAAGTAGAAGTTATTTTTGCAGTAATTATATACAAAAAGAAATTACCAATTATAACTTCTACTTATTTTATGCGAAATATTTTGCATATTTCACAATATTTTCTTTGCATTTAATAAGAAAGTTATTAAATTTGCAAATACTTAAATTTATATGCTACATGAGACAACTAAAAATCACAAAATCGATAACAAACAGAGAGAGTGACTCTCTAGATAAATATCTTCAGGAAATTGGACACGAAGAGCTTATTAGTGTAGAAGAAGAAGTTGAGTTGGCTCAGCGTATAAAAAAAGGAGACCGCAAAGCTCTGGAAAAGCTAACTAAAGCAAACCTTAGGTTTGTCGTTTCTGTTGCCAAGCAATATCAGAATCAGGGATTAAGCCTACCGGATCTTATCAATGAAGGAAACGTTGGTCTGATTAAGGCCGCCGAAAAATTTGATGAAACCAGAGGCTTCAAATTTATATCCTATGCAGTATGGTGGATTCGTCAAAGTATCCTTCAGGCTATTGCAGAACAAAGCCGAATAGTAAGACTTCCGCTAAATCAAGTAGGATCTGTGAACAAGATTAATCGCGCATTAAATAAATTTGAGCAGGAAAATGAGCGGAGACCAAGTATTGATGAAATAGCAGATAAAGTTGATATTCCGCACGACAAGATTGAAGAGGCCATGAAAGTTAACAGCAGACACGTGTCTGTTGATGCCCCATTTGCAGAAGGCGAAGATAATAGCTTATTGGATGTTTTGCCAAACAATGACTCACCAATGGCCGACAAGACCCTCGTTCTTGAGTCTCTAAGAGAAGAGATTAATCGTGCCTTGCAAACATTAAATGAGCGCGAGCGTAATATTATTGAAGCATTCTTCGGTATTAACCAACCGGAGATGACATTGGAAGAAATTGGTGATAAATATGGTCTGACTCGTGAACGAGTTAGGCAGATAAAAGAAAAAGCCATAAGACGATTACGTCATAATACTAAAAATAAATTATTAAAATCATATTTAGGTCAATGAAAATATTAAAATACTTTTTGTGTTTAATCACAAGTGTAATAATATTAAATGTAACAGCATCAGCAAAAAATAAATGTGTTCCAAAAGTATATGTCTTTGGACTTGCTGCTTCATTTAACGATTCTATTGTTTACCTTACAAATATTCAAGAATTGGATAGTGCATGGATTGATGACAAAAATGATTTTTTGGCTAACAGAAGTGATTATTCTTATCAATTGAAAAATTATTTCGAGTCACAAAATATTAATCATCGTACTTGTATTGTAAGCTATGCATTAAAGCGTAAGGATATTAATAAAAAATACCAAAAGATTAAAAATAAATATACAAAGGGTGGAAACTTTGATATCAGATATATCAATAATGATGATTTCAAATTTTCAGTAATAAAACCTGAATAATTTTTGATTAGGTTATTTCTTTTAAATGCTGAAATGCAAAATAATTCAATCGTCCAATGGATGTAGAAAATTATAAAATAGAAAGAGGTAACAATTCTACTGAATATTTTCTAAATATTGCAGACTTCATAATCAAAATCTTTTTTGAGAATAAGAATATAAGTAATATTGACCTATTGCCATCATTAGATATATTCAGAACTGACAATAATAAAAATTGCAATCTGTTATTTGATTTGTCTGTTATAGAATTATTACCAGATATATCTTTTTCATATAAACACATAGGAACTTTTGATACTGGAAATGGAGATACAATAATATATGCATATACCAACGGTGACTATAAGTTTGTAATTAAAGATATAGATGGTAACATTAGTTGTGAATTACTTACCAACGCAATATTTTCAAAATGTCTCTGCAGATTAAACAGAGATGTCAAGATAAAGCGTTTTGGACTGAACAACGCCTTGATGATGGCATTTGCTTTTGCTGGAAGTTTAAAAAAAACACTACTAATTCATGCCTCTTCAATTCATAAAGATGGATATGGATATGCGTTTATTGCCAAAAGTGGTACAGGCAAAAGTACACATACAGGATTATGGATTAAAAACATTTCTCATTGCGATTTATTAAATGATGATAACCCAATAATTAGATTTATCAACAACGTTCCATATTTATATGGAAGTCCATGGAGCGGAAAAACTCCATGCTACAGAAATATTAAAACAAAACTTGGAGCAATAACACGTATAGAAAGAGCTGAAACCAACTATATAAAAAAACTTAAACCTACAGATGCCTTTGCGTCAATATTACCATGTTGCTCAACTATGAAATGGGATAAAAACATTTACAATGCAATATGTAATAATGTTATAAAAGTTATTGAAAAGGTTAATGTATATACATTATATTGTCTTCCAAACAAAAATGCAGCTTTTATATGCCACAATCAAATATCAAGACAAAAGATATAGAGATACCCAATAGACTTTTCATGCCTGAAATTATAAGGCTGTTAGATGAAGGACGAAGTGTGATAATCAGATTAAAAGGATTTAGTATGCGTCCATTTCTAGAAGATCGTAGAGATAAGGCTTTACTAAAAAAAAGCAATAGCCCTAAAATAAATGACGTGGCTTTAGCAGAAATAGACGGAAATAAATATGTTCTGCACAGAATTATTAATATACATGGCGAAAGTGTTACATTGAGAGGTGATGGCAATATTTTAACGGAATCATGCAATCTTGATGACATTAAAGGTATTGCCGTTGGCTTTTATAGAAAAGGAAGAGAAAAAATTGAGTCTACGAATAGTCTTAAATGGCATATATATTCTTTTGTTTGGACAAAATTATTTCCAATCAGACGATATTTACTGTTCATTTATAAAAAATTTTGGATAAAGATATTCTCAACAAAAATATAACTTAATATGAAAATAAAAAAAGGCTTTAAACTTCGCAACGTCTGTGGAGAACATGTAATTGTTGCGGAAGGTATCGAGAACGTTGATTTCACTAATATAATAAGTATGAATGAATCTTCTGCATATTTATGGAACAACATAGCAGAATTGGATTACTTCGATGAAAATATCCTTTCAAATCTTCTTACTGAGGAATATTCTGTTACTGCTGAAACGGCATTGAATGATTCAAAAAAGATAATACAAGACTGGTTTAAAGCAGGTATAATTGAAGAATGAATAAAGCTTAAAATAACTACATCAGACAATTTTTTTCAGCAAAAAGCAATCAAAAAATTATACTAAATAAGTATTATACTGACAAATATATTCAAAGTAAAATTTATATACTCATAAAAACGAAATCAGTCCTCCGAGAAAATCACCAAAATATATTTAATATTGATTTCTCAAAAGACTGATTTTTTGTTTATATATTAATCAGCTATTTTTTCAAATTATTTTCTTCAAAAATCGCCATTCTACGATCCAACTCCTCCAATTGACGGTCTTCAATAAATGAAGTACAAACTCTAAGTCCATTTTGGCAACTGCCGGTTGTGATCAGGCAAATGGCACTGACACCATAATACATAAGCTCATGAGCCAATTCTCCACCAGTCATTTCTGGAAATCCTACAGTAAAATAGAATCCATCTGCTATAGGTTCGCTTAAATCTTTATCATAAACTATATAAAAGCCATGATCGGTAAATATCTTTTTCAGTTTATGAGCACGTTCACCATAGACACTAATATCTTTTCTGAAATCATACTCGCCGTCACAAGCAGCCTTAAACATAGCAGCCATGGCATATTGAGCGCTATGACTCGTGCCAGAAGATAAAGCATAAAGCATACGTGTTGAAAAGACTAAGCCAAACGGAAGGCCTTCATACCTTTCACCCAACTCATCATAATGACGATGGAACAACTTATTACTAATACATACAACACCGATACGTTCACCTGCGTAGCTAAAAGCCTTACTTCCACTTATGAAAAGCATATAGTTTTCCGTATAGCGTGCAACCGTAGCTTGGTATGGAGGCTCAAAAGGAACACTTAGCTGCTTACGAAAATCCATTGCAAAATAAGCCAAGTCTTCCATTATGATTGTATCATATTTGGTAGCAAGTTCGCCTATTATACGCAATTCATCTTCGTTAAAACATATCCACGAAGGATTGTTCGGATTACTATATACGATTGCGCAAATGTTACCTTTACAAAGATACTCCTCTAACTTATGATAAAGTTTATCTCCCCTGTAGTCATAAACATCAAAAGTCTCATATTTTACTCCCATCACCTGTAATTGCATTTTTTGTACAGGGAATCCAGGATCAATAAACAATACAGTATCCTTTTTAGAGTCACATTGTGAACATGTCAAAAAGGCGGCAAATGTACCTTGCATACTTCCACATACAGGAACACAGCATTCAGGCATTATATCAACACCAATAAATGCCTTAACGAAACGTGATGCTTGCAGTTTCAGTTCTGGATATCCCTGAATGTCAGGATAAGAATGAGCTATACCTTTTTTAAGCGACTCTATCTGCGCCTTAACACCAACTTCAGAAGCAGGTAAACCGGGAATGCCCATCTCAAGCTTAATAAATTCTACCCCCGATTCCTTTTCAACAGAAGCAGCAACAGACTTTACCTCGCGAATAGTAGCTTTCTCAAAGTCTTGTATGCCTAACCTTTTTATTGTATTATCAACAAGAACTTTATCGATTGGCGTTTGTTTCATATCCAAACTTATTTAAAATTCTATTTACTTTCGCTTAAACCTATATTAAGAGCTTTAATATTAGCATTTACGATATCTTCACCTTTGCGTGCAAAGACTCTACACAATGCAGCCTTAATCTCTTCATAACCAATGCCTAAAGACTTTTGTGCAGCACCCAACAAAATCATGTTTGCAGAACGTGGCACATTATTATCCTTAGCGAGCTGTTCGATGTCGATAAATACAACATTCTTCAATTTGGAATATTCCTCTTTAATTTTCTCCATATCAGGATAATTTGGAATATTCACGAATGGAACACTTGATGTAATAATCCATCCGGTTTTTTTATTCAAATATGGGAGATAGCGCAAAGCCTCCATCGGCTCCATTGAAATAATAACATCAGCCTGTCCCTCCGCTATCAAATCACTATTTATCGGATCCGAGGAAATACGAAGATTACTTTGTACATCACCACCACGTTGTGACATTCCGTGAACTTCAGCCTGCTTGATATAAAGACCATCCTTTATTGCCGCTTCACCTATAATTGTCGCGATAGAAAGAATACCCTGTCCTCCTACACCGCAAAGTATTATATCTGTTTTCATTTTGATTTATTTGCGTTTAACTTTTTTTCTCTTAAATGTCTCTGTAAAGTCTGCATACACTCACGGCATGGTATAATAACACTCAAGCCATGATAATTTATCTCCTCACGTAACATTTTAGTTATTTCAGGCATATTCTTCGGAAGTGGAACAACAGTCTTAATATGTTCATTATCAAGTCCCAAACCTCTACAAATAGCTTCAAGCTTGTTAGTGCCGGCAGAATCCTGTCCACCAGTCATTGCTGTTGTTAGATTATCACTAATTATTACAGTTATGTCAGAATTTTCGTTAATTGCATCAAGTAGACCTGTCATACCAGAATGAGTAAAAGTAGAATCTCCGATTACAGCAACTGCAGGCCATAACCCAGCATCAGCAGCACCCTTAGCCATAGTTATACTAGCGCCCATGTCAACTGTTGAATGCAACGAACGGAATGGTGGCAATGCTCCCAATGTGTAACATCCTATATCTCCAAACACTCTTGCATTTTCATAATCCTTCAAAACCTCATTCAATGCAGAATATACATCTCTATGACCACATCCCTGACACAATGCAGGTGGACGTGGAGTCACATTCTCACTTGGAGCATAACATTCGTCACACGGAATGCCTAATGCTTTCTTCACTATGTCAGGATTTAATTCACCTGTACGTGGAAGTTCTCCTGTCAGACGTCCTTTGATTACAGCATCACCTGGCATTATTCCACGGAGCATATCCTCAATAAACGGCTGCCCCTCTTCTATAACCATCACAGAATCACAAGATGCAGTCATCTTTCTAATCAACTCTTTCGGCAAAGGATATTGACTTATTTTTAGAACAGGATTAGGACAACCTTTAGGATAACATTCATTCAAATAATTAATTGCAATTCCACTTGCTATTATTCCCATTGATTTGTCCGTACCATCAACATACTGATTAAATTTACTATTCTTTGCTTCATTCTCCAACTCAGGTTGCATTGCTGTAACGATATCGTTCTTTCTGCGTGCCATTGCCGGTAGAAGAATCCAGTCTGCAGCCTTAGAATCATAATTGATATCATTCTGCTCACGCGGTGTTTCGCAAATTTCAACGACTGCTCTACTATGAGCCATTCGTGTCGTTACACGCATAAGAATAGGTAAATGTATTTTCTCGCTATAGTCATACGCATATTTCATCATGTCATAAGCCTCCTGTTGACTGCTTGGCTCAAGACATGGCATCATAGCAAACTTAGCATAGAATCTGCTGTCCTGCTCATTTTGAGAAGAATGCATAGAAGGATCGTCCGCAACAAGAACAATAAGTCCACCGTTTACGCCAGTCATAGCTGAATTAACAAACGGATCGGCACAAACATTCAGACCAACATGCTTCATACAGACGAGGGCACGTTTTCCCATAAACGACATACCGAGAGCTTCTTCCATAGCCGTCTTTTCATTAGACGACCATCTACGATGAATGTTACGATCCTTAGCCGTTCTGGAATTCTGAATATACTCTGTAATTTCTGTTGAAGGTGTACCCGGATAGGCATACACTCCACTAAGACCGGCGTCTATCGCACCTTGTGCGATAGCCTCATCTCCCAATAAGAGTCTTTTCATAATATCAGATTTAATTTAACAAGATTGGTTATTAATAAATAATAATATTGTGTTTATTTTATTGACACTTTCAATGGAGAATGCAAAGCATCAAGATATTCTGTTGAGCGTAATTTCCATTCATTGAATGTACGCACATCATTCTTACTCCACGCAGAACCGAAATAATATGTATATTTCTCATTCGGTTGATATGTAATAACACCAACGCCATGACCTGCATTTCCGTTAGTCGGATTATTATACATCATCGTTTTTGTTGTCTTAACTCCGTTAGGGAACAAAACGCCGACATAAATCTGGAAATTCTGTTTTGTCGGATTATCTGTCGGATCCGCATAAAGAACATAATTCTCGCCGCAATCAACGCTCTTTATATCCTCACTATGAAGGACAACTCCGGCAACCATCTCACAAGGTTTAGACAATCCGTCATACCACACGGTCATCTTATTGTAATTACTTCCTTTATCAAGACTTATAACACGATGCTCAACTACATTTTTATCTGAGCCAACAGTAAAAGGATTGTAATCAAGCTGCACAGTGAAACGCAGAGGACCATTATCCAAAATCTTATAAGTTTTATAACAATAAGGCAAAATCATTTCTGTTCCAGACATAAGAGCAGGAGCTCCACAGCCGAGAGTTGGACCCACCTTATAACAATCAAGTCCATATCCGTGGTCAAAATGATATGTTGTTTCCTCTTCTACCTCAAGAGCCTCGTCAGTCTTTCCGGCCTTTTTCAACTCTTCTATTTTAGAATGGTTTGAAAGTTCAGTAACATATCGCTTGTCAACCTCCAAATCAGGCGTGTTCTTAACCCAGACATCAATACCGAAGGCCCTTTCTCCTGTACGCTGCAAAGCTGGACCATATACACGATAAGCTGTGCGGTCATTTTCCCACGCAATATCGTCAACACGCTCAGGATACTGTTTTCCACAGACGATTGTCTTCATATCCTTCGGTGTTCCCGGAAGTATTGTAAAATCAGCCGTACCACCAGGGCGTACAGCCGCATCAATCAACAGTTTGCCGTCATAAGAAATCTGATACGCTACCTGCTGACCTAATGCATTCTTTACAATAAACTTCTCACCTTTTTTTATTCCTAATTTTGCGTAAACATCCTGAAGTCCAACTTCAACCAATTCCTGACGCTGAACATCACTCGTGTTTGTAACACTTACAATGACATTATTTGCCATCACAGACAAAGGCATCATAAGTGTACAAATAGATAAAACCCTAAAGCTTCTTAAAAAATTCATATTTGTAGTTTTATATTTAATAGATCCAATAATTATTTCAGGTTCTTTATAAAGAACTGTGCTATCTGTCTATATATATGATTACGCGTATTACCGCCGTAAATACTATGATTACGATTGGTATATACATTCATCTTAAAATCTTTATCCGCCTGCACAAGTGCCTCAGTATATTCAAAGACATTTTGAGGATGAACATTATCATCAGCAAGTCCTTGACATATCAACAACTCACCACTCATATTGTCTACACGCTTTATAGGATTAACGTCATAGCCAGAAGGATTTTCTTTTGGCGTACGCATATATCTTTCTGTATAAACTGTATCATAAAATCTCCAGTCTGTCGGAGGAGCAACAGCAACACCAGCCTTGAATACCTTGCGGCCTTCACTCATGCTCATCAATGTATTAAATCCGCCAAAGCTCCATCCCCATATACCAATATTATTTTTATCTACATAGGGCAATGTACCAAGATACAAGGCTGTTTCAACCTGATCTTTAGACTCCAAGTCACCAATTTTCAAATAAGTGCACTTTTCAAATTCAGCACCTCTAGCTCCGGTACCACGTCCATCAACACAAACAAGAATAAATCCTTGCTGAACAAGATATTGATCAAGTAAAGCACCCTGCCCCATCGAACCGATGTTCCAAGAATTTATAACCTGCTGGCTTCCCGGTCCACTATATTGCCACATAATTACTGGATATTTTTTACTTGAATCAAAATTTATTGGCTTGATCATTACGCCATTAAGCTGGACGCCTTCGGAAGTTTTAAAACTAAAAAATTCTTTTGAAGGTAAATTATATTCAGCAAGTTTCTTCTTCAATTCATCATTAGTAATCAAAGACACCGTTTTCTTTCCGGAATTACTATATATAGAATATTCAAACGGAGTATTTCTGTCGCTCCACTGATTTACAAAATATTTATAATCCGAACTAAACACAGCATTATTCCATCCTTCACGAGGAGTAAGACACTCTGTTTTTCCATTCTTACCGGTAACATATACTTCCCTATTCATAGGATTCTTGCCTGCTGCCTGATAATATACATCACCCGTCTGCTCGTCATAACCATAAACATCTGTAACATCATATTGTCCATTAGTAACCTTACGCTGCAGTTGGCCTGTCATACTATAAAGATAAAGCTGCATGAATCCATTTCTGTCACTAGGCATTAATATGTGATTAGATGAGATATAGATATTCGACATAGCCTCTTCCTTCACATACTTAGGAACAGATTCCTTTATCAACAATTTACATACGGTGCTACGCGGATTAACTCCATAAAGGCAGAGCTGATCCTGATGACGATTCATTGTATAAACAATGATTTTTTGAGCATCAGACGTAGATTTAATACGAGGAATATATCCATCGCTGTCAAGTTGCAGCTGCATTGTACGAGTCTGATGAGCCTGAATATCATAACTCAATACTGACACAGTAGAATTTTTCTGTCCTGCTTTGGGATATTTATAAGAATAAAGCCCTGGATATTCTGCATACTCTTTATTTTCAGGAACAAGTCCCTTGAACATTTGCAAAGAATATGTAGGTACATCTTTCTCATCATAACGAATCCAGCACAACATACTTCCATCCGCATTAAACGTCAAAGCAGAATTAAAACCGAACTCCTCTTCGTTAACCCAATCAGGAATACCATTAATAACCTCATTGCGTTTTCCGTCCTTCGTGACTTGACTTTCAGAATTACCATAAAGCAACTTGACCAAATAAATATTATTATCGCGTACAAAAGCTACCTTCATTCCGTCAGGAGACCAAACAGGCGACTGCTGTGGACCATAGTCAGAAAGTTTTTCAAGCTTACGGTCTGCTATGTTGTAAATATAATAATCTGCGGTAAATGACCTGCGGTAAATTTTCTTTGAATTTGTTTGAACCAACATTTTATTACCATCAGGACTCATTATATAATTTTCTATTTTATCTATTTTCTCACCTACAGTGTTATTAACATCAAGCAAAACACTTACCTGCTTACCTGTACGATAAGAATATTTTATGATTTTCTTGCCGTCCTTGCTTATCATTGCATAGCTCTCACCGTCAGTCATCGGTGTAACTGCACTGAGATATTCAGCAGTAAATTTTCCGTCTGCTATGTCTTTCAACGTAAGCTGATTTCCGGAAAAAATATTATTGGCAGCAAAAAACAAAGCCGCACACATGATAAATAGCTTTTTCATTGTATTATTATAAATTATTTTGAGCACAAAGATACATAATTTTCACTACATTTGCACCGCCAATAGATTTAAAAGATATTAATGAAATTGTGCAGAAAAATTAACCGTAATTAAATGATGCAGAATTTAACAAATAAAACTACATTGCCATACAACGATTTTGGCAGCTGGATAAGATCAAAATTCCCTTATAAAATACAAAAGATATCAATAGATGCCGGATTCTCTTGTCCAAACAGAGACGGACGAATCAGTACTGGCGGATGCACTTTCTGCAACAACAGCACGTTCAATCCTTCATATTGTGACAAAAGCAAAAGTATAATTGAACAACTGGAAACAGGCAAACGTTTCTTTAGCAGAAAATATCCAGAGATGCGTTATCTTGCATACTTCCAAGCTTACACCAATACATATGGAAGTCTTGATAATCTAAAAAAAATGTATGAGGAAGCATTAAGCACAGATGGGGTTGTTGGCCTAGTCATAGGAACACGTCCGGATTGTGTAAATGATGATATTCTTAATTACATTGAAGACTTGTCAAGACAAACATTTGTAATTGTTGAATATGGAATAGAATCTGCCAATAACGAAACGCTAAAACGTATAAACAGAGGACATACTTTTGAATGTTCACAAATTGCAATAGAAAAAACCGCATCAAGAGGAATTATCACGAGCGGACATGTAATTTTAGGACTCCCAGGAGAAGACGAAGAAGAAGATATCAGACAAGCATCACTTATATCTCAGACAAAACTTAATATAATAAAGATACATCAGCTGCAGATTATACGCGGCACAAAACTTGAAACTGAATTCAAAGAAAACAAAATTCATGTGTATAATGTTAAAGAATATATTCATTTGCTAGCACGATATATACAACATCTCAGAAAAGACATTATCATAGAAAGATTTACATCACAATCTCCCAAAGATTTATTGATTGCTCCTGATTGGGGACTAAAGAATTATGAATTTACAAATATGTTTGTCAACTATTTAAACAACAACAATATACACCAAGGACAATGTTATAACGAAAAATAAAATTATAATAATACGAAAAATAACGATATAAATATGTAATGCACACTTTCGCTTTTATTTACAAAAATTATAAATTTAAGGTCACTATACTGCCAACATTACAATAAAAGCCAGAATGTTTATAGAAAATATCACAAAACGATGTGCAATAAATAAGTAATTGGCAATAAGCCTGATACAGAAATATAAAATACGAGTGTGCATAAAAACATCTGTATTTTTACATATAAAAAAGGTATAAAAGCACCAATAATTTAGCACAAAAGCATTGATTTTTACTCTAAAAACCTATTGTTTTGCAGAGTAAAACCAATGCTTTTACAGTAAAAAACGGACATTTCTATATTTCATTACACAGAAACAAACCTTTTTGATGATAAGACAATCATATTATTACTCTATTTCACTCATAAATTTTGTAATATAATTTTATTGCACACACAACTATGTACACATACACACATTAAATATATAAAATGATATTATAAAAATAATAAATCAACAGCCACATTAACACCATTAGTAAAAGAATAAAATTATTAATATACGAAATACATATTTACCCATAAAAATTGTCGTGTTTTTAATTAATTTTCCTAACTTTGTCCTAGCATAAGTGAAATACATGACAAATTGTCATAATCAATTAAAATTAATACGCTTAAATCTAAATACAAAAACATATGATTAAAGACAAACTCCCCAAGCAAGAATTATCATTTGCAAAAAAAATCTCAATGACGGTTTTGGCTATACTGAAAAAATATTTTAATGCCATGCCAGACAAAGAAGACGAAGAAAACACCATCAAGGCAATAAGCAATGGCGTATCATTTCACGGGGCAAACCTTTGGGTCTTAGTATTCGCTATTTTTATTGCCTCACTTGGACTTAACGTAAACTCAACTGCAGTTATTATCGGTGCAATGCTGATTTCCCCGCTGATGGGGCCAATTATTGGTATGGGCCTATCAGTAGGAATTAATGATTTTGAACTTTTAAAGCGCTCACTAAAAAATTATTTAGTAGCAACAATCATCAGTGTCTTAACTGCCACATTATATTTCTTGCTTACACCTCTTGATGAAGCACAATCAGAGTTATTAGCCCGCACATCACCTACGTTATATGATGTTCTCATTGCTTTATGCGGAGGTGCAGCCGGCATCGTAGCTCTTGCTACAAAGGGAAAAGGAAACGTCCTTCCAGGAGTTGCTATAGCGACAGCACTTATGCCGCCGTTATGTACTGCTGGTTTCGGAATTGCCACAGGCAACGTATTCTATTTTCTTGGAGCATTTTATCTGTTTTTTATTAATACCGTATTTATAGCTTTGGCTACATATATAGGTGTGAGAATGCTAAAATTCAAGACAAAAGAATTTGTTGATCCCAATAGACAAAAGAAAGTAAAAAAATATATCATCATCATTGTTGTCGTGACAATGATTCCTTCGGGATTTATGACATATAACATCGTTAAGACAAGCGTATTTAAAAGTAATGTCAGCAAATTCGTAAAAGAACAATTAGACAATTCAGGCACACGCATCATATCCTACGAAACAAATCAAGACAGCCTCACACTACGTGTTGTAGCTGTAGGCCAAGAACTCTCAGACAGCACAATAAAAAAAGCAGAACAGAAAATGCTGAATTATAACATAGGCCAATATAAATTACAAGTCATACAAGGCTCTGAATCAACAGCTGTAATGATGCTTAATAACAAGTTGTCAAATATAAATTCGACTAACGCCAACTATTCTGAACTTCTGCGTGAGGGAACACTAAAAATATCAGAGCTGCAAAAAGAGCTTGACACATACGCAAAGTATGATACAATGACACCATCTGTTGCAAAAGAAATAAAGTTCTTATTCAAAGATATTGAAGACGTAAGTCTGTCAAAAGCCAATGTAGTAACCACAGACTCATTAAAATCAAGGTATTATACCCTTGCCGTCATTGGTCTAAAGCCAAAGAAAAACATTACAGAACAAGACAGAAAAAAAATAACAGATTGGCTGAAAGCAAGACTTGAGACCAACAGTTTAGAATTAATTGTCAAAAGAAAATAAAATTCACATTGGCCATATATAAAAAATAATACCGACAGAATAACCTGAAAATATCAGTTAAATCTGTCGGTATTATACAATTATATGAATGCTACAGCATTATAGATATTAATATTTCAACTATCAATAATTATCTTTTACATATAAAAGGCTATATAACGTTGTTTATACTTACTGATAAAAATAATAAAACCAGTAAGTCTCCCCATAAGTATCCTTAACATACGAATACCTTTCAGCCTTATCGATATACTTCTCTTCAAGTTTTTGAAAATCTGCATAATCGGCATCCATTATTTCACTATGGAACACCAACACAGGATTAGCCCTTAAATGAGTATACAATATAAGGGCCTCTTTATAATGTTTAGGCAATGAAGGAGATGTAAGATTATATTTAGTCTTTATTGTATTCACAAAAGCATCAAGATTTTTATCTAATAAATAGCCACACAATATATAATCAGTGACAGATTTCATTGCCAAGCCATGACTCTCTAAATACAATAAATATTCTAAAGGCCGCATACGCCCTTTTTTACGTATACCAAGTTGTTTAAAAATCTCACTTTCCGGATATAGTAAGCATTTAATGCTAACACCATCCGGCAACAATAGATCGGAACCACCATGAGGTATCGGGTATTCAAACAAGCGTTCGCCCAGTTGCTTTGTTCTCGATAATGCATAAACTCGCAACATTGTCAAATTAGCATCTGTATCATCAGATTTCTCACCGACATGTAAAGCCTTCTCATAATCATTTGTATTTAATAGCCATTCAGTTCTTAATCTATAATGAAAGACCTCATTAGTGTTTCCTAAAGCACAAACAATAAGAAACATAACAGACATTGCTAAAAGGCTTTTCCATAAGCCCCCCAAAATACTGCCTGTAAATGATGTATTAATTTGCAAGAAATACTTAAATCTATATAATACAGCCAATACTATATAAACAACAAAAACAATACTTACAACAATAACAACCCATGCAGGAAATGCATTAGTATCAAAATTTTGATCACCGGAAGTAAGAATTATTATTAATAATAATGAAGGAACATAATTTAATATATGCAACCATCCATCAAATTTAGTCAATTTGCTTACACCTAACTTCAACAAATACATAACTAAGGTTATCAAAACCGCTCCTATAGTTTTATTATAGTGAGTAGTTCCCCCAGATAGCACATGTTGCTCCATTGCTAAAAGATCTGCTTGAAAAAAATACAAGTAGACATAAGTAAACAAAATGAAAACAATAGCACATATAGAATTAACCAATGTGCTATTGTTTGTATTAATGTTCTGTGTCATATTAGTTTTTCTTTAAAACAACAGCAGAACGCGCTGGTATATAAAGTTTTAGCCATTCCTTATGATCTTTTACATAAAGAGGATCAAAGTTCGTAATATGTGTCATACTGTCATCAGCAAACCCATTACCTCCAAACTTTTTGGCATCAGTATTAAGCACTACATCGTATGAACCGGTTGGAACCAAGAATCCATAATCTGTATATGATTTTGTAGGACTGAAATTAAAGACAAAGACCAAATCTCCACGCATAAATGCAAGAATCTGATCTCCATCGTTATGCCAAATTTCTTGTACCGGAGTCTTTTGGAAATTACGTTCACTTTTTATAACATTCAACATCTCACGGTCAAAATCTCCCAAATAATGGTAACACAAATCTTTGTTGTCTACAAGATTCCATTGCCTTCTTGCATATTTATAGCTCCAACCATTACCCTCACGCGGGAAGTCTATCCACTCGGGATGTCCGAACTCATTTCCCATAAAATTCAAATATCCGCCATTTATGGCAGCGGCAGTTACAAGACGTATCATTTTATGTAAGGCAATACCACGATGTACTGTTTCATTCTCATCTCCCTTCTTAAAATGCCAATACATATCAGCATCAATCAGACGGAAAACAATTGTCTTATCACCAACCAAAGCCTGGTCATGACTTTCACAATAACTTATAGTCTTTTCATCAGGACGCCTGTTCTTAACTTCCCAAAAGATGCTGCTCGGTTTCCAGTTCTCATCGCTCTGCTCCTTTATTGTCTTAATCCAATAATCAGGAATATTCATAGCCATTCTATAATCAAAGCCATAACCTCCGTCCTCAAACTTAGCCGCAAGTCCTGGCATACCGCTTACCTCTTCAGCAATCGTTATTGCATTAGGATTAATCTCATGTATCAATTTATTGGCTATGGTGAGATAGCAAATTGCATTATCATCTTCATGACCATTAAAATAATCACCATAATTGCAAAAAGCCTCACCTAACCCATGACTATAATAAAGCATGGAAGTTACGCCGTCAAATCTGAAACCGTCAAAATGAAATTCTTTAAGCCAATATTTACAATTACTTAACAGAAAATGCATTACCTCATCTTTTCCATAATCGAAACAAAGACTATCCCAAGCTGGATGTTCATGTCTGTCGCCAGGATAGAAATACTGATTGGGATCACCGGCAAGATTGCCCAAACCTTCAACTTCATTCTTTACGGCATGGCTATGAACAATATCCATTATTACGGCAATGCCATTACGATGAGCTTCATCAATAAGAGACTTCAATTCTTCCGGAGTACCGAATCTACTTGAAGCTGCAAAAAAGCTGCTTACATGATAACCAAAAGAACCGTAATACGGATGCTCTTGTATTGCCATTATCTGAATGCAATTATAACCATCTTCGATAATGCGCGGTAAAACATTTTCCTTAAATTCCGTATAAGTTCCTACTTTTTCCGCATCCTGCGCCATTCCTATATGGCATTCATATATTAAAAGCGGATTCTTATTGGGTTTAAACTTACGTTTTTTCCATACATAAGGTTTCTCCGGATTCCAAACCTGAGCCGAGAATATTTTCGTTTCATCATCCTGAACAACTCTTTGAGCCCATGCAGGAATTCGTTCACCATTACCGCCTTCCCAATAAACATGCATCTTATACAGGTCGCCATGTTTCATTCCTTTTTCAGAAATCTTCAGTTCCCAGTTACCTGTACCTTCTATACGTTTTGCTTTATATCTTTCTGTTTCCTGCCAGTTATTAAAATCACCGACAAGATATATCGCCGTAGCATTTGGAGCCCACTCTCGGAAAACCCACCCTTTTGACAATTTATGCAAGCCATAATAATCGTATCCACTTGCAAAATCTTCCAACGAAATCTTACCATTATGTGTCAACTGACCAAGTTTCCATAATGCATGATCATGACGTCCTCTAATAGCGTCTTCATATGGCGCAAGATAACCATCATTAACAACTAAGCCAATGTGTTTAGGTTCATTTGACTTTGTGTTATCTGTATTTGCCTTACCTTTTGATGATTTGGCTTTTCTGGTAACCATGATACCTCCTATTATAATTTATGATAATATTTTTACTAAGTCTTGTTATTTACAGTTTATGCCAGAACTTTAAAAATGGCTTTTTTAATTTCTTTCTCATCAGAAATACATGGAGCATGCCCATCCTGAGGAAAGAATATAGCAAACTCTCCAGGTTTACATGTTACATAAGTATCTGCAGCCCCTGCATATTTTGTAATATCCTTTTCAGCATTATATTCTGCTTCCGGAAGATCCTTTAATGGTGTATATCCATACGTCTCAGACGTACTTAAAGGAATTTGAATATCTATCATTTTTTTATGAGTCTCCAACAATGCACCTTCACGTGTCTTACCTTTAGCAGTTTGAATATTAACAAATAAATCTGAACCCTTTATCAGATGTTTGCCATCATCAAGTTTGTTCAAATCATTTGCCGCAATAAAATCTATCACATCCTTAAATAAAGGATTCAGAGTAACATATTTTTCCAGATTATCAATTGTATCTATAACCATATTGTTATGTTTTTAAATTATTGAACTTTATTTCCTTGAATATACATACCTTGAGAAATTATATTTCCATTTTTATCTTTCTCAATATATTTTCCATCACGTTTATCATCTTTATAAGAGCCTTCAAAGCGTTTTCCTTCTTTATCAACTTCTATGGCAGAACCGTTTCGTTTACCATTACGATAAATACCTTTAAACTTACTTCCGTCAGAAAAATGAATTATAATTTCACCATCAAAAACGCCATTTTTGAAATTACCTTCAAATACATCACCATTCTTTTTTGTGAGTTTTCCTTGCCCGTTCTGTTTATCAGCTTTCCAATAACCATTATAGACATCACCATTTTTCCAACATAAGACGCCATGACCGTCCTTATCACCTTCAGTGAAATGTCCTGTATAACGATCACCATTAGCAAAAGTAAATATACCATCTCCAGTACGTTTTCCTCTTACGTAGTCACCTTCATACATATCACCATTTTGAAATTTATATATACCTTTACCATTTTGGATATCATCAAACCAATCACCGGTATATACATCACCATCTGCATAATGATTTGTGCCTTTTCCTGAACGCATATTGTTCATCCACATACCATCATAAGTGGTTCCATCACCCCAATCAAAAAAGCCTTTACCTGTTTTTGTATCATCTTTCCATTCGCCTTTATAATAGGCTCCGCCACTATATGTATACACACCGTAGCCATTACGTTTATCCTGATACCAGTCACCATCATATTTATCGCCATTATAATAATACATTACTCCGTGGCCCTGCTGGTAATCTCTAAACCATAATCCTACATATTTGTTATTATTCATGAAATGATAAGTACCCCTTCCATGCTGCTGGTCCTGAAACCATTCACCTTCATATTTTTCTCCATCAGAGAATGTATACACACCATACCCCTGACGTTTGCCTTTTACATATTCACCTTCATATGTATCACCATTTTTGTATACAGTTTTACCCTTTCCGTTAGGCTTTCCTGACACCAATTTGCCTTGATACATTCCACCATCCTTAGTCTCACAAGAACCTAAGGTTATCTTTTGTGCGCTACACAACATTGGAAGTGCGGCAATAAACAATAGCAATATATAGTTCTTCACGATAATTCTGTTTTGAATTTATCACCAAAAGTAATAAAAAATAACCACACAACAAAATTATTTTTTCAAAATTGATTACACAAATATGTTTATTGAGAAATATTAGTATCTTTGCAAAAATATTAAAACAGAAATACTATGGACTTTGTAGGAATTATACCAGCAAGATATGCTTCAACACGTTTTCCAGGAAAACCATTAGCTAAACTTGGAGGCAAAATAGTCATACAACGTGTTTACGAACAAGTAAGAAGTGTTCTTGACGATGTTTATGTTGCAACAGATGACGAAAGAATCATGAATGCCGTAAAAAGCTTTGGAGGAAATGCTGTAATGACCTCACCGAATCATAAAAGTGGGACTGACAGAATAGAAGAAGCAGTAAACATTATTGGGAAAAATTTTGATGTTGTTATAAACATACAAGGAGATGAACCCTTTATTCATAAATCACAAATCGAAACAATCTGCAAATGTTTTGATGACCCACAAACCATGATAGCCACACTAGGAAGGCCTTTTTCAGAAAAAGACACTATTAAAGATCTAGAAAATCCGAATTCACCAAAACTTATATGCGACAACAATGGCTTCGCAATGTATTTCAGCAGAAGTATTATCCCATATATACGAGGCGAAGAGAAATCTAATTGGATAAACAAATTCAATTATCTAAAGCACATTGGACTCTATGCGTATAGAGCTAACGTATTAAGGGAAATCACAAAACTTCCACAATCAAGTTTAGAACTTGCAGAAAGTCTCGAACAATTAAGATGGCTTCAAAATGGGTATCGAATAAAAGTAGGTATCACAAATATCGAAACAATCGGTATAGATACACCTGAAGATTTAGAAAAAGCAGAAGAATTTATTAATAGTCAAAAAATCTAAGACCCAAAAACAATCGACAAATACGCTCTATAAATTTAATAAAAGAATATAAATTATAATTTCACTAAATAGTCTATGTAATGGATAAAAAATTATAAGTTCCTTTACATAGACTATATTTTTATTGAGCAACGCTCATTGTAATATTACCTGAATATGATATTGTCAATTTAACGAGAAAACTTGTAGGACTGTCAGGAATAGCTAACTGAGTCTGATAATGAACACCATTCTCATCCAAACAATCCAGATCAATATCACTCAAAACGCTTTGTTTAAGCATATTCTTCGGAACACATGTTGAGAAATCATCCTTTCTGAAGTCTTTTGAAAAGAGTTTCACACTACCAGAAAAAATACTCACATGAATAATATTATCATAATATATGTTCTCAACCTCTAATCCTTCATCATTATAAAACGTCCGATATACCTTATAAGTTGTTGGATTAATCTGTACATAGCAATGATATTTTTTATCTGAATATCCCACAATAGTATCACGCTTAATAACCTTATTTTGATTCAAAATAATTGGCGCGTGATGAACGAATAACAATGCATCATTAGGGTCGTTACTTTTCACTAATTTCACAACATCTCCGTTCTGATTTTTAAATTCAAAAATATGAGGACTTTGTTTTAATATAGGATATTTAGAAACACTGTTACCATAAAAGAACATCGTATCACCAATAATTTTAAACATCACCGGCTGACTGGTCGAATCTGGATAATAAACCGTATCTCCCTTAATCTTGAAGGTCACGTTTTCCTCATCTTCATCAAGCCATATACCTTCAAGCATAGCTTTTGCCTTTTTGTTTTCAGCAACAGTCACAACATCCTTTTTTGAATTACTACAACCCAAAACAAACAAGAAACATATTATAGCTCCGAAGATATATAAAGTGTGCTTAATCATTTTCCTATACAATGATATTCAAAACCATGTTCAGTTAAATCATCATAATCATAGATATTCCTACCATCTAAGATTAATTTTCGATGCATAGTTTTTCCAACTAAATCCCAATCAGGCAATCTGAACTCCTGCCATTCTGTCAATAGAATCAGAGCATCAGCATTTGCTAATGCATCATACTTATTGTTATAATATGCAATCTTATTGCCAATTATACGTTTACATTCATTCATTGCTTCAGGGTCATAAGCATGTATTTTACATCCTGCCTCAAGCAATTTTTTTATAATTACCAATGCCGTAGATTCACGCATATCATCTGTTTCAGGCTTAAAAGCCAATCCCCATAACGTCACAGTCTTACCAGACAAATTGCCATCAAAAGTTTTTGCTAATTTATCGAAGAGGATGCCCTTTTGTCTCTCATTAACCCTTTCAACTGCTTTCAATACATCCAATGAATATCCATTATCATCAGCTGTTTTTATCAAAGCCTTAACGTCTTTCGGGAAACACGACCCGCCATATCCACAACCAGCATACAGGAACTTTCGTCCAATACGAGTATCAGATCCAATCCCTGAACGAACCTTATTAATATCCGCGCCAACTAATTCACACAAATTAGCTATATCATTCATAAAACTAATACGTGTAGCAAGCATTGAATTTGCAGCATATTTTGTCATCTCTGCGCTTGGAATATCCATAAATATAACGCGGAAATTATTTAGCAAAAATGGTTTGTATAATTTTGTCAATATATTCTTTGCCTTTTCGCTATTAACGCCAACCACTACTCTATCAGGACTCATAAAATCCTTGATAGCATTACCTTCTTTTAAAAATTCAGGATTGCTGGCAACATCAAACGGCACATCAACCCCACGTTTAGCAAGTTCCGCCTTTATCGTCTCTGAAATTTTATTCGACGTACCAACAGGCACAGTACTCTTAGTAACTACAACCAAATAATGAGTCAAATGTTCGCCAATTGTCTTAGCAACCTGCAAGACATATTTTAAGTCAGCACTACCATCTTCATCAGGAGGAGTGCCAACCGCAGTAAAAACGATCTGCTGATCATTCAAGACATCTGGCAACGATGTTGAGAATTTCAATCTACCAGCATTAATATTTTTAGCGACTAATTCATCCAGTCCAGGTTCATATATTGGTATAACGCCCTTTTTCAAAGCCTCAATTTTGGCAGAATCCACATCTACGCATGTTACAGTAGCCCCAATTTCAGCAAAACATGCACCCGAAACCAGACCGACATAGCCAGTCCCAACAATCGCGATATTCATTACAATAAATTTTTAGTCATTTAAATTAATAAAAGCATTCTGCATCTTTAAATGCAACAGCAGACATGTCCTTTGCGCTAGTCAATATTTCTTCTGAATTCATCGGCCATTTAATGCCGATATCAGGATCATCAAACCTTATCGATGCTTCATTCTCAGGAGAATACATATTATCTACTTTATAAGTAAATATCGCCTCGTCACTTAACACCAAAAATCCATGAGCGAAGCCTCGAGGAATAAAGAATTGTCTCTTATTTTCACCGCTAAGTTCAACCATAACATATTTTCCAAATGTTTTAGACTTAACGCGCAAATCTACAGCAACATCCAAAACACGTCCCTTAATAACCCTTACCAGCTTAGCCTGAGAATATTCTCCCTTTTGATAATGAAGGCCACGCAACACTCCACGACTTGACATAGACTCATTATCTTGAATGAAAGAAACCTTGCCAATATTTTTTTCAAAATCAGAACTTTTAAAGGCTTCAAAGAAATACCCTCTAGAATCGTTAAACACCTTAGGTTCTATAATGAAGACTCCATCTATTTCTGTTTTTATGTAATTCATAACGAATATTATTTTCTTTATAATTTACCTGCAAAATTAAAAATATTCTTTGAATAACAGCAGAACAGATAAAAAAAATCTTCATATTAAGCCATATAATTTTGTTTTTTAATTAAAAAGGAGTAATTTTGCAATCGTGATAGAATTAGAAAGACATATTGAGATATTATTGCTAAAGAACGATTGTGTTATCGTTCCTGGCTTAGGCGGTTTCATAGCAAGTCACATTCCAGCAAGATATGACGAAAGGGACAACATGTTTTTGCCTCCATCAAGAACATTAGGTTTCAATTCTAAGTTAAACATCAACGATTCTTTACTTGTGCAGTCATACGCAGAAGCTTATGACCTAAGTTATCCTGACGCATACGCACGAATTGAAAATGAAGTAAGAGAATTAAAGCAACATATCGAAAACGACGGATACTATGAACTGAGTGATATAGGAACACTATGCCTGAATAATGAAGGAAATCTAGAATTCAAGCCATGCGAAGCAGGAATACTAACACCAGACTTATATAGTCTAAGTTCCTTTGAAATAAAAAAAGACATAGCTCATTCGGAAAAGCAAGAAAAATCATTTGAGGTAAACAATATTTTAAATGGTTCTACGGCAACTATTACATATGCCACATCTCCTGTCTGCAATAAGACAAAGGATAATATTGGCGTAACAGATACGCAAGATGCTTGCATTCCAGAAAAGACTCCTCAAATTAAATTTAGAGTTTTAAAAAGTGTTTTTGCTGTAATTGTTGCAATTATAACATTTTTCGCATGGACATCACCAATAAACAACACCAACAAAATGATTCAGATGGGGTATGTTGACAGTGGAATAATTCATAATCTCATCAAAAGAAGCTATAATAACATTACAAAAAGTAGTATCAATTTAAGAAGTAAAGAAACAAAGCATCTTGAGACGACTATAAAAACGAAGTCAGAACGTCTAAATACACAAAAAGACGAAACGCATCAAGAGGATATAAAAAATACAAATAACAATTTTTGCATCGTATTAGCAAGTAGAGTTGCAAAGAAAAACGCAGAAGAGTTTGTAAACAAGCTCAACACACGCGGCATTAAAGCCAGCACCCTTATAGAAAACAATAATTCCATAAAAGTCATATACGGAAAATACATGACTAGAAAAGAGGCTTACAATGCTTTAAATGAATTAAAAGGCAACGAATATTTCTACGATGCATGGGTTTACCATATTAAATAATTCAAGATAAGATGAAAAGAGTCAGATGCCCTAAATGTGATGAGTTTATCACATTTGACGAAACAAAATACAAAGAAGGACAATCACTTATCTTTGAGTGTCCACAATGCGGAAAACAGTTTGGCATAAGAATAGGAGCAACAAAGCTTAGAAATACGCAAAAGAAAGAAATAATTAACGAAAACGAATACGACGACAAATACGGAGCAATCATTGTTATAGAAAACGTTTTCCACTACAAGCAAGTAATACCGTTAAAACTTGGTGACAACATTATTGGACGCTACATGAAAGGCAGCAAAACAAATACGCCTATTGAGACCAATGATCCAAGTATAGATATAACACATTGTATTATTAATGTATCCATAGATAAAAAAGGACACCTTAAATATATATTAAGAGACGGGCCAAGCTATACAGGTACATTTGTAGACAATGAAATATTGGGAAATAAAGAAAGAAGAATCATATATGACGGTACACTTTTTACAATTGGCGCAACTAGCATCATACTAAAAGCCCCAAACGGAAAAGACGACAATAAAAAAGATATAAATGAATAATATTTATATGATTTTTGTTAAAAAACAATAAATACAGCTTAAAGTAGCCAATAATCTAAAATATTTTTAATGTAAACATCAAATTAGAAACAAAAAGATTGTACCTTTGCAGCCGATTTATTTATAATAAATATAAAGTCGAACTTTATTAATTTTTAATTTAATTTATTTTATGTCAGATTTAAAGAACGTACAACCATTAGCAGACTTCAACTGGGACGAGTTTGAAAATGGAAGTCAAGCAAATGTAAGCAAAGAGGAGCTCGAAAAAGCCTATGATGAGACTCTCAACAAAGTCAGCGAGCATCAAGTCGTAGACGGAAAAGTAATCTCTATTGACAAAAAGGAAGTTGTTGTTAACATTGGTTACAAGAGCGACGGTGTAATACCCGCAAGCGAATTCCGTTACAATCCGGATTTGAAAGTTGGTGATGTTGTTGAAGTTTATGTTGAGAATCAGGAAGACAAAAAAGGTCAGCTCCTGCTTTCACACAAGAAAGCTCGCCTAAGCAAGAGTTGGGAGCGTGTTAATGCAGCTCTTGATAATGAGGAAGTTATTCAGGGTTACATCAAGTGCCGCACTAAGGGTGGTATGATTGTTGATGTATTCGGAATTGAAGCCTTCCTTCCAGGAAGTCAGATTGACGTTCATCCTATACGTGACTACGATGTATTCGTAGGCAAGACAATGGAGTTCAAGGTTGTTAAGATTAATCAGGAATTCCGCAATGTTGTTGTTTCACACAAAGCTCTTATTGAAGCTGAACTTGAAGCACAGAAGAAAGAGATCATCAGCAAACTTGAAAAAGGTCAGATTCTCGAAGGAACTGTTAAGAACATCACATCTTATGGTGTATTCGTTGACCTCGGCGGTGTTGACGGACTCATTCATATCACAGACCTTTCTTGGGGCCGCGTAAGCGATCCTCATGAAGTTGTCGCTCTTGACCAAAAGATCAATGTCGTTATTCTCGACTTTGATGATGACAAGAAGCGTATCGCACTCGGCTTGAAGCAGCTTACACCTCACCCATGGGATGCTCTTGATCCAAATCTCAAGGTTGGCGACCATGTTAAGGGTAAAGTTGTTGTTATAGCTGATTATGGTGCATTCGTAGAAATAGCTCCTGGCGTTGAGGGACTTATCCACGTTTCAGAAATGAGCTGGAGTCAGCATCTGCGTAGTGCACAGGAATTCATGCACGTTGGTGATGAAGTTGAAGCCGTTATCTTAACTCTTGATCGTGAAGAGCGTAAGATGTCTCTTGGTATCAAACAGCTCAAAGAAGATCCATGGGAGACAATCGAAGTTAAGTATCCTATTGGCAGCAAACATACAGCAAAAGTACGTAACTTCACAAACTTCGGTATCTTTGTAGAACTTGAAGAGGGTGTTGACGGACTTATCCACATTAGCGACTTGTCATGGACAAAGAAGGTTAAACATCCTTCAGAGTTCACTCAGGTAGGTGCAGAGATTGATGTTGTTGTTCTTGAAATAGACAAGGAAAATCGTCGTTTGAGTCTTGGTCACAAGCAGCTTGAAGAGAATCCTTGGGATACATACGAAACAATTTACACACCGGGTTCAATCCATACAGGTAAGATTACAGAGATAATGGATAAGGGTGCTGTTATAACTCTGAACGAAGGTGGTGAAGGCTTTGCAACTCCTAAACATCTTGTAAAAGAAGACGGTTCACAGGCTCAGCCTGGTGAAGAACTCCAGTTCAAAGTAATAGAGTTTGTTAAAGAGACAAAACGTATAATTCTCTCACACAGCCGCACATTTGAAGATGTTAAAGAAGAGCCTAAGAAGGCACCACGTGCAAAGAAAGCCAAGAAAGAAGATGCTCCTGTTATAAATAACATTGCAGCAGGAACAACATTAGGTGACATCGATGCACTGGCTGAGCTCAAAGCAAAAATGGAAAAAGGAGAATAATAATATAATTCTTTTCTAAAAATAAAAATGGGGAACGAATATCGTTTCCCATTTTTTATTGACAAATGACTAGCTTGATAATAAAAACAATATCAGCCACGCCATATAAGTTGCTAGTATTAATAGTATTTAAAGCATAAAGACTATAAAACTAAAAATATTTTTAACAGGAAAAGACATTAATAAGGAATAATACCTTCATAAAAAGTAAACTAATATATAATACGACATATTTAAAGAATAAAACCATTGAGTTTTACAATAAAAACAATTGATTTGCGATGCAAAAACAATTGAGTTTCACATAAGAAACAGCCCACTTTCATATTAGAACAATATTCCATAATTATATTATCAATTGATAAGAATACAGTCTGGCACTCAAATGTATTGTAATTAAAGTAATTAATAAATTTACAATTTTAAGCTACACGAAAAAAATCAAATCAAATTAGAGATAAAATAACACAAACTATATGTTTATTTTATAATAATATTATAAACGACACAAAAAATGGAAACACAAACAACAAAATGTATAAAAGCTGATGCCTATGACCGAAACAAATAAATCAGCATTTCTCACCAAATCCCGAATAAGAAACGAACAATATGAAACGTATAAAATAAAACTATTGAAAACCAAAAATCAACACAACAAATATACACAATAGCAACAACACCATATCTACAAACAAGAAAGTACATATAAATCATTAAATGACATTTAAAATCCTGCATACCATATATGCAAATAAATATCAAAAAAGACATAAATTATCCATTCAAAAGATAAAATATGTAAAATTAATATTTATATAGTAAAAACACAAACAAATAAATTTTGACATATAAATAATATGATGTAATTTTACACCCAATAATAACCTAATTAATAAAATTATGAAGAACATTAAATTCAAAGCTTTGAGTGTTGGTATAGCATGCTGCTTAATGTCTGCATGTGGAGTACAAAACGGCAATAATGCAACAACAGTTTCAGGTCTATCAACAGCTGCATTTGACACTACAATAAATAACAAGCCGGTCAAGCTGTACACACTAAGCAATAATAACGGTATGGAGGTTTGTATTACAAACTTTGGTGGACGTATTGTTTCCTTAGTAGTACCGGATAAAAATGGAAAACAGACAGATGTTGTTCTAGGTTATGACAACATCGCTCAATATGCCGATTCTGTAAATAGCCCAAGCGACTTTGGCGCTGCAATTGGAAGATATGCAAACAGAATAAACAAAGGTAAACTTAATATTGACGGAAAAGACATTCAGTTGCCAATAAACAATTACGGACACTGCCTACATGGTGGACCATCAGGATGGCAATATCAGGTATATGATGCTAAACAGCTAAACGACACGACATTACAACTGACAATATTATCTAAAGACGGCGACAATAATTTCCCGGGAAACGTAAAAGCTTCAGTAACTTATACCTTAAAAGGTAATAACAGCCTTGACATTGCTTATAGAGCAACAACAGATAAAGAAACCGTCATAAACATGACAAACCATTCATATTTCAACCTAAATGGTGATCCGTCAAAGGATGTTGAAAACTGCATTTTATACATTAACGCAGATAAATATACTCCATCAGATTCAACATTCATGACAACAGGTGAAATTGCAAAAGTAGACAATACGCCAATGGACTTCAGAAAACCTACTGCAATAGGTAAAAATGTCAACAATTTTTCTTTTGACCAAATCAAAAATGCCATGGGAATTGATCACAACTGGTGCTTAAACACATATAAAAATGGCAAAGGAGATGACACAAAAGTAGCAGCAAGTCTATACTCACCGAAGACCGGCATTATGCTTGAGGTATATACAAACGAACCTGGCATTCAGGTATATACAGGCAATTTCTTAAATGGAAAGGTTAAGGGCAAAAAAGGCATAGCTTATAACAAGCATGCATCATGCTGTCTTGAAACCCAGAAATACCCAGATACTCCGAATAAGAAAGACTGGCCAACAGCAAATTTAAAACCAGGTGAAGAATATTATTCTCACTGCGTGTTCAAATTCAGCATAAAATAAGAATCAGAATACTACTATTAACCTATAAAAATTATTAATCAAAAATGGAAATATTAGACTGGATTGTAATTGGTGTCTTCTGTCTAGCACTGATTGGTATCGTTGTATGGGTCGTAAGCCAAAAAAACAAAGACTCTGCAGACTATTTTCTTGGAGGACGTGATGCAACATGGATTGCTATCGGTGCGTCTATCTTTGCATCAAACATCGGCTCAGAACACTTGATAGGACTTGCAGGTGCAGGAGCATCTTCAGGTATGGCTATGGCTCATTGGGAAATTCAAGGTTGGATGATCCTGATTTTAGGCTGGGTTTTCGTTCCGTTCTATACAAGAAGTATGGTATACACAATGCCTGAATTCTTGGAAAGACGCTATAACAAAGAAAGCCGTACCATCCTGTCTGTCATATCACTTATAAGTTATGTATTGACCAAAGTTGCCGTTACTGTATACGCAGGCGGTCTTGTGTTCCAGCAAGTATTCGGAATAAAAGAGCTTTGGGGCATTGACTTCTTCTGGATTGCCGCAATTGGATTAGTAATAATAACAGCATTATACACTGTACTCGGAGGCATGAAGAGCGTATTGTACACATCTGTACTCCAGACACCGATATTGCTGTTAGGCTCTTTGATAATTTTGGTATTAGGTTTAAAGGCCGTTGGAGGATGGGATCAGGTACTGCAAATTTGTTCTATCAAACCAGTAAATGAATACGGAGATCACATGACCGACCTGATGCGCAATCTTAATGATCCAGAATACCCATGGCTCGGTGCATTGGTAGGCTCAGCCGTTATTGGTTTTTGGTATTGGTGTACAGACCAGTACATTGTACAACGAGTACTTTCTGGAAAGAATGAAAAGGAAGCCCGTCGCGGTACTATCTTCGGAGCATATTTAAAATTGCTTCCTGTATTTATTTTCCTTATTCCTGGAATGATTGCCTATGCATTAAATGTTAAATCAGGCGGAACATTCTTGCCTGTAGATGCCAATGGCATAGCAATAAGCGATGCAGCATTTCCAACATTAGTTGCTAAAATTCTTCCCGCAGGAGTTAAAGGACTAGTGGTATGTGGTATACTAGCAGCCCTCATGAGTTCACTTGCATCATTGTTCAACTCATCTGCAATGCTTTTCACAATAGACTTTTACAAACGTCTGCGTCCTAATACATCAGAAAAATCACTTGTAAGAATTGGCCAAATGGCAACAATTGTCATTGTTGTTTTAGGTATATTATGGATACCAATTATGCGAAGCGTCGGTAACGTTCTTTACAATTACCTTCAGGATGTCCAAAGCGTTCTGGCTCCTGGCATTGCAGCTGCATTCTTACTCGGTATATGTTGGAAAAGAACTACAGCAAAAGGCGGTATGTGGGGCCTCCTTTCTGGTATCATAATAGGTCTAACCAGATTGGGTGCAAAGGTTTACTATAGTAATGCCACCAATGTTTCAGACAATTGGTTTAAAGCCATTTTCTATGATTTCAATTGGCTCTATTTCTGTGGTGTAATGCTCATTTTCTGTTGTCTCGTCGTAATTGTAGTAAGTCTATGCACAGAAGCTCCTTCAGAAGAAAAGATAAAAGGTCTTGTATTTGGAACTGCTACACCGGAACAAAAAGCTGCTACACGCGCAAGCTGGAATCACTGGGATGTTATTAACAGTATAATAATACTGGCTATAACTGTTGCCTTCTATATTTACTTCTGGTAAAACACGTAAATTTTAAAACAAAATGACAATTTATTATAACGAGCATTCAAAATTTTATGTTTCAGTAGATTGCATTGTCTTCGGATTTGAAAGTAACAAGCTTAAATTACTTATAGGAAAAAGACAAATGGATCCAGGAAGGAACGAATGGTCACTATACGGAGGCTTTGTTGAAGAAAATGAAACTTTAGACGAAGCAGCCAATAGAGTATTATATGAATTAACAGGTCTAAAAGACTTGTACATGAAACAGGTAGGCGCTTTCGGAGCCGTTGACCGCGACCCTGGAGAGAGAGTTATATCTATAGCTTATTGTGCGCTCATTAATGTTAAAGATTATGATAAAAGTCTTCAGGAAAGCCATCAGGCCATGTGGGTTAATCTTGAGGAATTACCAAAATTATATTCAGACCACAACGATATGGTCAAAAAGGCAATAGCCTTACTTAGAAGGCGCATTTCATCTGAACCATTAAGTTTCAATCTTCTGCCAGAATTATTTACGCTGACACAACTTCAGCATGTATATGAAGCAATTCTAGGTGAAGAAATAGACAAGCGTAACTTCAGAAAGCGCATTAAAGCCATAGACTTTATCGAAAAGACTGACCTAATAGATAAAATAACATCAAAACGTGGAGCAGCCTTGTATCGTTTCAATAATGACGCATATTTGGAAGATCCGACATTTAAATTATAATATTTTATGCTTGAAGAATTAAAGGAAAAAGTATTCAAGGCTAATTTAGACCTTGTAAAACATAATTTGGTTATATTCACCTGGGGAAACGTTTCAGGTATTGACCGCGAAAAAGGACTTGTAGTAATAAAGCCATCAGGGGTAAGCTATGATACAATGAAAGCATCAGACATGGTTGTTGTAGACCTCATGACAGGCAAGGTGGTTGAAGGTGATTTAAATCCTTCATCTGACACACCTACCCATTTGGTACTTTATCGTGCATTTCCCGAAATAGGCGGAATAGTACACACCCACTCTACCTATGCGACAGCATGGGCACAAGCAGGCATGGATATCCCAAATATCGGAACAACTCATGCTGACTATTTCCATGACGCCATTCCATGCACTGATGATATGACAAAGGAGCAGATGGCTGAATATGAAAAAGAGACAGGGAATGTTATTGTAGAGCGTTTCAAAAACATAAACTATGTACACACTCCCGGGGTTTTAGTAAAAAATCATGGTCCTTTCTCATGGGGAAAGGATCCTGACAATGCTGTATATAATGCTGTGGTAATGGAACAAGTAGCCAAAATGGCATTCATATCATTCTCTGTAAATCCAGATACAACAATGAATCCCCTGCTTATTGAAAAACATTTTAGCCGTAAACATGGTCCGAACGCATATTACGGACAAAAGAAAAAATAAATAAGTTAACAATATAAAAAATAACAACTATGATAAAAGCATTTGAAAATTATGAGATTTGGTTTGTAACAGGAGCTCAACTTCTTTATGGAGGAGATGCTGTTAAACAAGTAGACGGACATTCTAAAGAAATGGTAAATGGCCTGAACGAGTCAGGAAGACTACCAATAAAAGTTGTATATAAAGGCACAGCAAACAGCAGTAAAGAAGTTTCAGATATCTTTGCAGCAGCAAATAATGAAAAGAAATGTATCGGTGTAATAACATGGATGCATACATTCTCTCCAGCAAAGATGTGGATTCACGGACTGCAGATTCTTCACAAGCCACTGCTTCACCTCCATACACAATACAATGCAGAGATTCCATGGGACTCAATAGATATGGACTTCATGAACCTCAACCAAAGTGCTCATGGAGACAGAGAGTTCGGTCATATTATATCACGCATGCGCATAAGGCGCAAACTTGTTGTCGGATATTGGAAAGAGCAAAAGACACAAGACCACATTGCTGTATGGGAACGTGTTTGTGCAGCATGGGCAGACGCACAAGACATGTTGATACTGCGCTTTGGCGACCAAATGAACAATGTAGCCGTTACTGATGGTGACAAAGTTGCAGCAGAACAGGTCCTCGGATATCATGTTGACTATTGCCCATTCAGCGAAGTATTAAGCTACTTTAAAGACATCAAAGACGCTGACGTAGACGAATTAGTTGCTACATATTTCAAAGAATATGATCACGATGCTTCCCTCGAGGACAAATCAACCGAAGGTTACAAAAAGGTTTGGAACTCAGCAAAAGCAGAACTTACATTACGCGCAGTGCTGAAAGCCAAAGGAGCAAAAGGATTTACAACAAACTTTGACGATCTTGGAGATGTTAATGTAGAAGAAAGTGGTATGGGATTTGATCAGATTCCAGGCCTGGCTTCACAGCGTCTTATGGCTGAAGGCTATGGCTTCGGAGCTGAAGGCGACTGGAAATCAGCAGCACTATACCGTAGTGTATGGGTAATGACACAGGGAATGGAAAACGGATGCTCATTCCTTGAGGACTACACACTAAACTTTAATGGTGAGCAGAGTGCAATACTCCAGTCACACATGTTGGAAGTATCACCGCTCATAGCTGCTTCTAAGCCACGTCTTGAAGTTCACTTCCTTGGCATTGGCGTAAGAAAGAGCCAGACAGCACGTTTGGTATTCACATCAAAGGTCGGCAATGGAGTTACCGCAACAGTTGTTGATCTCGGCAATCGTTTCAGAATGATTGTTAACGATGTTAAATGCATTGAACCGAAACCATTACCTAAACTGCCTGTTGCTTCTGCTTTATGGATATCACAGCCTAACTTTGAAGTTGGAGCCGGATGTTGGATTTACGCAGGCGGCACACACCACAGTTGCTTCTCTTATGATCTCACAGATGAATATTGGCAGGATTACGCAGAAATTGCCGGAATTGAATGTCTGTTCATCAACGAAAATACTAAAGTTGACGAATTCCGCAAAGAACTCCGTTTCAATGAGGTATATTATATGTTAAACAAAGCCCTACTATAAGTCTATGGCAAAATATGTAATCGGACTGGATTACGGCAGTGACTCCGCAAGAGCCTTAGTCGTTAATGCCGAAACAGGCAAGATTATGGCAACCAGCGTAAAGTACTATCCACGCTGGAAAAAAGGGTTATACTGCAATCCCAAAATAAACCAATGGCGTCAGCACCCCAAGGATTACCTTGAGGTGCTCGAAGCCACTGTTAAAGATGCCTTGAGTCAATGTCCCCAAGGTACTGCAAAAGAAATTGTAGGCATAGCTTTCGACACTACAGGTTCGACACCGGCATTTACAGATGAAACCGGTACACCTTTAGCCATGTTGCCCGATTTCGAGGAAAACCCTAATGCAATGTTTGTATTATGGAAAGACCATACAGCTGTAAAAGAAGCAGAAGAAATAAATGAGGCATGCGCAAAATCGGACATTAACTACATTAAATACGAAGGTGGCATATATTCTGCTGAATGGTATTGGGCTAAGGCTATGCATATTCTGCGTGAAGATGAAAAAGTTGCACAAAAAGCTTATTCAATAGTTGAATATTGCGAATGGCTTCCTGCTGTATTGACTGGAGTAAACAAATCAAAAGATATAGTACGCAGTCGCTGTGCATGTGGCCATAAAGCTATGTGGCATAAAGAATGGGGAGGTCTTCCTTCTGAAGATTTTCTTAAATCACTGGAGCCCAAACTAGCTGGATTCCGTGAGCGACTATTCGAAGAAACAGCAACAGCAGACAAACCAGTTGGACACCTATGTAAAGAATGGGCTGAAAAATTAGGTCTTAATGAAGATGTTGTTGTTGCTGGCGGTGCATACGATTGCCATATGGGAGCCGTAGGAGCCGGTGTAACACCTCATACACTTGTACGCGTTATAGGTACGTCAACATGCGATGTAATGGTTGCTTCATATGACGAAATAGGAGACAAATGCATTAAAGGTATATGTGGCCAAGTCGATGGCAGTGTGATTCCAGGAATGGTTGGACTGGAAGCAGGCCAGTCTAGTTTTGGTGATGTCTACGCAATGTTTAAAAGAATTCTTGAATTCCCAGTACGCGAAATATTGCCTCAAACAATAGATGACAAACTTTCAAAAGAAGAAATAAACAATATTGTTGAAAAGACTTGTGACAAAATAATTGTTAAACTGACCGAAGAAGCAGAAAAAATTCCTATAAGCGAAAGCACTATGATAGCAACCGACTGGATAAATGGACGACGCACACCAGATGCGAATCAATTGCTAAAAGGAACGATTGCCGGGTTTACCCTTGGGACCAATGCCCCACAAGTGTTCCGCGCATTAGTTGAAGCTACTGCATTCGGTACCAAAGCCATAGTTGACAGGTTTGAAAGTGAAGGTGTTGTCATAGACAACGTTATCGGAATTGGCGGTATTGCATTGAAATCACCATTTGTAATGCAAACTATGTGTGATGTCATCAATAAGCCTATAAAGGTGTGCAATACAGATCAGGCATGTGCTCTTGGTGCAGCAATGTTTGCAGCAACAGCTGCGGGAGTGTATGATAAAGTTGAAGATGCTATCCAAAATATGAATAGCGGTTTCTCTAAAGAATATATTCCTCAGCCTGAAAACGTAAAAGCATATTCTGAACTTTATAAGAAATATATAAAACTTGGACAATTTACAGAAAAAGAGCTGTTTTAAATTATTAATAGCGTTAGCGTCTGATAACCAGGCACTGGCGCTATTTTTATAAAGTTTATTGTGAGCAGATAACAATATGTATCATTTTAGCTTCTAAAAAGGCATATTTCAACTTATAAAAGCTAGCATATTATAAGATAAAAAGCCATCTTTTAGAAAGCTATATCTAATAAATAAAAAATATCAATATTAACAATATAATTTTATCAGAAATCAAAGGATAAATGATACAACCAGCATGGCGTAAATATGCTTTCACGTAAACCTGTAATGAGCCCAATTATTCACATTAACTTTTTAGAAGTTTATATATATATTTCTTTTATTTTACCGCAAATTTAACTATCTTTGCAACTAATAAGAAGATAAATCTGAATATTCAATCCGAGCTAAAATTAACAAATTTAATACTAAAAATATAATGAACGATAAGAATCTAATGAACAAAGCAGCAGATAACATACGTATATTGGCTGCATCAATGGTTGAAAAAGCTAAATCCGGTCACCCGGGCGGTGCCATGGGAGGCGCAGACTTTATCAACGTGTTATTTTCTGAATTCTTGGTTTACGATCCAGAAAACCCATCATGGGAAGGCAGAGACCGTTTCTTCCTTGATCCAGGCCACATGTCTCCGATGTTATACAGTGCACTATGCTTACAGGGTAAATTCACTTTGGAAGAATTATCCATGTTCCGTCAATGGGGTTCTCCGACTCCGGGACATCCTGAAAGAGACATTAACCGTGGCATAGAAAACACTTCAGGCCCACTTGGACAAGGACATACATTTGCCGCTGGTGCTGCTGTAGCTGAGAAATTTCTCGAAGCAAGACTTGGTAAAGAAGTTATACAACATAAAATTTATGCATACATTTCAGATGGTGGCATTGAAGAAGAAATCTCTCAGGGCACAGGACGCTTAGCCGGTACACTAGGACTGAATAATCTCATTATGTTCTACGACTCAAACGACATACAGCTATCTACAGAATGTGGAGTTGTTATGAATGAGGACACAGAGGCAAAATATAGGTCATGGGGATGGAACGTAATCAAGATTAACGGTAATGATGTTGAAGAAATACGTGAAGCATTAAAACAAGCCCAAAAAGAAGAGCATCGCCCTACCCTAATTATTGGTAAAACAATAATGGGTAAAGGTGCGTTAAAAGAGGATGGGTCAAGCTATGAGCATAGCATTAAGACTCATGGAGCTCCACTCGGAGGCAACGCATATGTGAATACAATAAAGAACCTCGGTGGTGATCCTGAAAATCCATTCCAAATATTCCCTGAAGTTCAAGAATTATATTCAAAACGCAAAGAAGAACTAAAACAAATTGTTGCAAAACGTCATGCAGAAGAAGCAGAATGGGCTAAGGCAAATCCTGACAAGGCTTCGCAAATGAAAGAATGGTTTAGCGGCAACGCGCCTAAAGTAGATTGGAGTGCTGTAGTACAGAAAGAAGGTTCTGCTACACGCGCAGCCTCTGCAGCATGTTTGGGTGTATTAGCAGAGCAAGTACCAAATATGATTTGTTCTTCAGCAGACTTGTCTAACAGTGACAAAACTGACGGATTCTTGAAAAAGACAAAATCATTGGTAAAAGATGACTTTAGCGGTGCTTTCTTCCAGGCAGGTGTTAGCGAACTAACAATGGCATGTATGTGTATCGGTATGTATCTGCATGGCGGAGTTATCCCTGCGTGTGGTACATTCTTCGTATTCTCTGATTACATGAAACCGGCTGTACGTATGGCTGCCTTAATGGAAGTGCCTATTAAATTTATATGGACTCACGATGCGTTTAGAGTTGGTGAAGACGGACCAACACATGAGCCTGTTGAGCAAGAAGCCCAAATAAGACTGATGGAAAAATTGAAGAATCATCATGGAAAAGACAGCGTAAGAGTTTTCCGTCCTGCTGATGCTGACGAAACAACAGTATGCTGGGCAATGGCAATGGAAAATATGGAGACACCTACTGCACTTATCTTCTCACGCCAGAACATCGCTAAACTTCCAGCAGGAACCGATTATGAACAAGCACGCAAAGGTGCATACATAGTCGCAGGTTCAGATGAAGATTTTGACGTAATCCTTTTAGCAGATGGTTCAGAAGTTTCAACTTTAGTTGCTGGTGCAGAACTTCTCCGTAAAGATGGAATAAAGATCCGAATCGTTAGTGTTCCAAGCGAAGGATTATTCCGTAATCAAAGCAAAGAATACCAAGAAAGTATTCTTCCTAAGAATGCTAAAATCTTCGGTATGACAGCAGGTCTGCCTGTAACACTCGAAGGATTAGTTGGTGCAAACGGAAAAGTATTCGGTATGCCTAGCTTTGGATTCTCTGCTCCTTATAAAGTCTTAGACGAAAAGCTTGGATATACGGCAGAAAATGTTTATAAACAAGTTAAATCTTTCTTAGAGAATTAATTATGAATGTTAAAACTGTTGGAATAGCCAGCGACCACGCTGGATTTCCATTAAAAAAATATGTCATCCAATATTTGGAAGAACACGGATATAAATATAAAGACTATGGCACTTACAGTGACATGAGTTGCGATTATCCGGATTTTGCTCATCAACTGGCTGATGGTATTGAGAGTGGTGATGTATATCCTGGTATTGGCATATGCGGCAGTGGCGAAGGTATGGCAATGACATTAAATAAGCATCAAGGTGTTAGAGCCGGGTTAGCATGGTCTGCAGAAATAGGCGGACTAATCAGACAGCATAATGATGCTAATGTTATTGTACTTCCTGGTCGTTTTATTGATAATAAAACTGCCGAAAAAATTCTTGATGTATTTTTCAGCACCGATTTTGAAGGCGGTCGTCATCAGAGAAGAGTCGAAAAGATTCCTGTTAAATAAGATACACACAAATAAAAAAGGAGACGATTTTTAATCGTCTCCTTTTTTATTTGTAAATTATTGGTGTCCGGTAAAAATTGATAGTAATCATATAAGTTGCTAAACAATAGATATTTATATGGATTTTAACATTTCGGGGCTTACTTTTTGTTAGAAAGAATAAGCAAAAGCATTAATGTGATTTCTATTACAAAAAAGTAAATCTTAAGCCCTTATATTGGCAATTTAATCACTTTTAGAGATAAAATCCTTATTGCAATGTTCAGCAAAAAGTTTTAGCGGACACCAATATTTGTAAATGATAATTCTAATTTACACTTTCAATATCAAATGTCAATTGTTCTTTATCTGGATCTTTTCCAATTATAATATTATCACCATCCTTGAGTTTTCCGTCCAACAACATTTCACAAATACCATCTTCAATATAATTCTGTATTGCACGTTTCAACGGTCTTGCACCAAATTGTACGTCATAACCTTTCAAGGCAACAAATTCCTTAGCCTCATCAGATAGTTTTATACCATAGCCCAATTCTTTTGTACGATCCATCAAGCTGCGAAGCTCAATATCAATAATCTTCTTTATTGCATTAAGATCAAGTTGGTCAAATGTAATAATCTCATCAAGACGGTTTAAGAATTCTGGACTGAATTGCTTACTCAAACTCTTTTGTATGATACTGCGAGCGTACTCCTTATCTGTTTCGTTTATACTATTTCCACTTAATCCGCTTGCAGTGAAGCCAACCCCACGTCCAAATTCCTTTAACTGACGCGTTCCTGCATTACTTGTCATAATGATGACAGTATTACGGAAATCTATCAATCTACCATTTCCATCTGTGAGTCGTCCCTCGTCAAGCACCTGTAATAACATATTAAAAACATTACCATGTGCTTTTTCTATTTCGTCTAACAAAACTATTGAATAAGGATGACGTCTAACTTTTTCTGTCAACTGCCCTCCTTCTTCATAACCTACGTATCCCGGAGGAGCACCAACAAGTCGTGAGGTATTAAAGCTTTCACTGTATTCACTCATGTCTATGCGAATAAGTGCATCAGAACTGCCAAACATATATTCTGCAAGTTTTTTTGCCAAATATGTCTTACCTACACCTGTCGGACCAAGAAACATAAATGCACCTATAGGATGATTTTTCTCTTTCAATCCGACACGATTTCTCTGTATAGCTTTAACCATCTTTTCAATGGCCCGATCTTGAGCTATCACTGCAGCTTTAAGTTCTTTGCCCATATTCTTAAGACGCATACTTTCAGCTTCAGCCATTCTCTGTACAGGTACACCTGTTATCATTGAAACAACATCAGTGACATCATTTTCTGTTATTTCATCACGACTACCAATTTCATTATTAGCCCATTTCTCTTGTAAATCAGAAAGCTCTGCCTCAAGTTCTGTCTGCTTGTCACGATAACTAGCAGCCAATTCAAAATTTTGATTTCTTACTGCAGCCTGTTTTTTACTTTTCACATCATTAATTTCTTTCTCCTTTTCTCCTATTTCCGGAGGCATTTGAGCATGCTGCAGGTGGACACGAGCCCCAACTTCATCAAGAACGTCTATTGCCTTATCAGGAAAGAATCTATCATTAACATATCTGTCTGTCAATTTGACACACGCCAAGATGGCATCATCAGTATAAGTAACATGATGATGGTTTTCATAACGTTCCTTAATATTATTCAAGATAGCAATTGTCTCTTCAGAAGTGGTGGGCTCAACGATAACTTTCTGAAATCTGCGCTCTAATGCTCCGTCTTTCTCTATTGAATTGCGATATTCATTTAAAGTTGTCGCACCTATACATTGTATAGTTCCCCTTGCCAAAGCAGGCTTTAGTATGTTAGCAGCATCCATAGAACCGGGAGTTGAACCTGCTCCTACTAACGTATGAATTTCATCAATAAATATAATTACATCTGGATTCTGTTCGATCTCCTTAATTAATGCACGTATACGTTCTTCAAACTGACCACGATATTTTGTTCCGGCAACAATTGCGGTCATATCAAGATTAATAATACGCTTATTGAATAATACAGGAGATGTATGATGCTTATAAATCAATTGTGCCAGTCCTTCGACAATAGCGCTTTTTCCTACTCCTGGCTCACCTATTAATATCGGGTTATTTTTCTTTCTACGGCACAATATTTCTATAACACGCTGAATTTCACGTTCACGTCCAACCACCGGATCGAGTTTACCTTCAGCTGCACATTTAGTAAGATCCGTACCAAAACTATCTAATACCGGAGTCTTACCCTGTACCCTATGCGCACTTGTTGCTGTACTCTGCTGATTTGACTTCTGCGAATTTCCGCCATTAATACTGAGCATACCATCATCATCATCGTCTTTATCCGGCATATCAATACCATCATTAGTTGTATAGCCTGATTTTTTTTGAAAATAAGCTAAAGCGTCTTCGTAATTCATGTTGTTAAATTCTAAAACTTCTTTTGCACCATTATTTGCATGATCATGCAAAATGGCTAATAACAAATGTTGTTCGTCAACCATCTGACGAGACTGTATACGAGCCTCCAGCACAGCAAGTTTTAATATGTTGCTGGCTTTCTCGTTTAAAACAAGTTCCTGAGTATTTAAAGGTTGCATAAAATCATCATCTCGCACCTTCTGCTCCAACTCATTTTTTACAGACTGTAAATTAATATCTAATTTCAAGAATAATTCATGCACAGGGCCATTCTTGTCACGCAGTATGCCAAGCAACAAATGCTCTGGACCTACTGTTCTGCTAGCAAGCCTTACTGCTTCTTCTCTACTGAATGCCAGTATTTGAGATACTTTTGGTGAAAACTGACTGGTCATGTATTATTTATTTCCTATTATAATAATTATTTGCATGCAAAGATAAACATTTTATTTCATACAAATATTATGCCATGTTTCATTTTCTCAAATCAACACTAAAGTTTAATCATTTAACAATTATGTATAAATAATGGTAAAAGGTTAGCATCTAGTGATTTGCAGATTTCGTAGCTATGTAAAACATATATATAATTATAAATCAATAAAACCCCTTATTTCTTAAAAAATATAGAATACAAAATTTGTTTTTGCCTGAATTTTTATTATCTTTGCGCCCATATTTACAAAAAAATTATGGCAACAACATTATTAACACCAGATTATATTTTTGAATCTAGTTGGGAAGTTTGCAATAAAGTCGGAGGTATATATACAGTTCTTTCTACAAGAGCAAAAACCTTGCAGAATCTACTGAAAAACAAAATTATTTTTATCGGTCCAGATGTAATAAAAGAAGAAAATCCTTATTTCACAGAAGATAATAAGATATTTTCTGATTGGAACGCACAAACTAAAAAAGAAGGCCTTGTTCTTAAAATAGGAAGATGGAATGTACCAGGACGACCTATTGCAATATTAGTAAATTTCAATCAATTTTACAAAGATAAAAACTCCATTTATACTTGGACATGGGAACATTTTCAAGTAGATAGCCTTCATGCATATGGAGACTATGATGAAGCATCGATGTTCTCTTACGCTGCAGCGAAAGTTGTTGAAAGTTTCTACAATTTCTACTTAGATGAATCAAAAAAAGTCATTTATCACGGAAATGAGTGGATGACAGGACTTGGATTATTATACTTGAGCTATAAAATTCCACAAATAGCCACTGTATTTACAACCCATGCAACTAGCATAGGAAGAAGTATTGCAGGAAACAACAAGCCGCTTTATGACTATCTATTTGCATACAATGGCGATCAGATGTCTAACGAACTAAATATGCAAAGTAAACATTCTATAGAGAAACAAACTGCAAAATACGCAGATTGCTTTACTACAGTCAGTGAAATTACTGCAAATGAATGTAAAGAACTACTTGACAAACCTGTAGATTTTATTTTGCCCAACGGCTTTGAAAATGACTTTGTACCCAAAGGAGCCGAATTCAACAAGAAAAGAGAAATTGCACGTGAACATATACTTAACGTAGCCAATGCATTATTAGGTACTAATTTAGACAACAATACACTTATTGTGTCTACAAGCGGAAGATATGAATTTAGGAACAAAGGTGTTGACGTATACATTGAAGCTATGAACAGACTTCAGAGAGACAACCGCCTAAACAAGAATGTTCTTGCATTCATCGAAGTTCCAGGATGGGTAGGCGAACCGCGAGAAGACTTAAAAGATCGTCTGATATCAGGAAAGAAATACGATACACCTTTACCCGTGCCGATGATAACGCACTGGCTTCACAACATGAGTCAGGACAATGTTTTGAATATGTTAAAGTTCCTGGATATGCAAAATAAAAAGGAAGACAAAGTTAAGCTTATCTTCTTACCATGTTACCTTAATGGTGCAGATGGAATTTTTAACATGAAATACTATGATTTAGTATTAGGTAATGATATTTGCATCTATCCCTCATATTATGAGCCATGGGGATATACTCCATTAGAGTCTATTGCATTTAAAGTACCATGCATAACATCTGATTTAGCCGGCTTTGGATTATGGGTAAACTCTGAAATTGGCAGATATGGCGAAATAAGCGATGGAGTTAAAGTTATTCATAGAACAGATTATAACTATTCTGAAGTTGCTGATAAAATAAAAGACACTGTTGCAGAATTTTCAAACATGTCAGAATTACAAATAAAGAAAGCTCGCAACAATGCAGAAAAACTATCAAAGAAAGCTCTTTGGAATAATTTTATAAAGTATTACTATCAAGCTTACGACTTTGCATTAAGACGAGCAGAGTCAAGAAAGCAATAGACTATTATACATTGAATATATTTAAACTCAAATAAACGATGAAAATAAAAGCAGACTATGTCAACGCTCCACAATGGAGAGAGATGACGGTAAAATCAAGATTACCGGAACAATTAAAATGTTTGGATGAACTTGCTCACAATATGTGGTGGGCATGGAACTATGAAGCAAGAGACTTGTGGCGCAGTTTAGATGAAAAACTCTATGAAGAAGTTGGTCACAATCCTGTTGTTTTACTAGAACGTCTCAGCTATGATAGAAAAGAGGAAATTGTCGGTAACAAAACGATAATGAAAAAAGTTAAGGACGTATACTCTAAATTTCGCAAATATATGGACGTTAAGCCAAATTCTAAACGCCCATCTGTTGCGTATTTCAGTATGGAATACGGAATTAATCAAGTTCTAAAAATATATTCTGGAGGTTTAGGAATGCTTGCAGGCGACTACCTTAAAGAAGCCTCTGACAGCAATGTTGACATGTGTGCAGTTGGTTTTCTTTATCGCTATGGCTATTTCAAGCAGTCCCTAAGCATGGATGGACAACAAATAGCAAATTATGAAGCACAGAACTTCAACTCACTTCCTATTGTACGTCAACTTGACGCTGAAGGAAATCCGCTAGTTGTAGATGTACCTTACATGAATTATCAAGTTCACGCTTATGTATGGAGAGTTAATGTAGGACGTATTCCTCTTTATCTGCTCGATACAGATAATGAGATGAACTCTGACTTCGACAAACCAATAACACACTCTCTGTATGGTGGTGATTGGGAAAATCGTCTGAAACAAGAAATATTGTTGGGTATCGGAGGTATATTGACTCTTAAAAAACTCGGTATAAAGAAAGACGTATATCACTGCAACGAAGGACATGCAGCATTATGCAACTTACAACGCTTGTGCGACTATGTTCAAAGTGGATTAACATTCAACCAAGCAATGGAACTAGTACGTGCATCATCTCTTTACACCGTACACACTCCAGTTCCTGCCGGTCATGACTATTTTGACGAAGGACTTTTTGGTAAATATATGGGTGGATACCCATCTATTCTTGGAATATCATGGGATGAATTTATCGGAATGGGCCGTACAAATCCTGATGACCATAACGAAAAATTCTGTATGTCAACATTTGCATGCAACACATGCCAAGAGGTTAATGGTGTAAGTAAATTGCACGGATGGGTAAGCCAGAAAATGTTCTCTGGAATATGGAAAGGCTACTATCCAGAAGAGAATCATGTTGGTTACGTGACAAATGGCGTTCACTTCCCGACATGGGCAGCAACTGAATGGCGTAAATTGTATGCACAATATTTTGATTCATCTTTCATGTCAGACCAGAGTAATGAAGATATTTGGCATGCAATCTATAAGGTTCCTGATGATGTCATTTGGGATACAAGAATGACATTAAAGAAGAAACTCACTGATTACATACGTGATAAGTTCCGTGAAACTTGGCTTAAGAACCAAGGCGACCCTTCAAGAGTTGTATCTCTACTAGAGAAAATTAATCCTAATGCTCTGATGATCGGTTTCTGCCGTCGCTTTGCCACATACAAACGTGCACACCTTCTCTTTACAGATCTCGATCGTCTTGCCAAAATAGTTAATGATCCTGAACATCCAGTACAATTCCTCTTCTCAGGAAAAGCTCATCCTGCAGATGGAGCCGGACAAGGACTTATCAAGAAGATATTCGAAATAAGCCAGCGTCCAGAATTCCTCGGAAAGATAATATTCCTTGAAGATTACGATATGCAATTGGCACGTCGTCTTGTTTCTGGTGTGGATATTTGGATGAATACCCCAACACGTCCATTAGAAGCATCTGGTACATCAGGTGAAAAAGCAGAAATGAATGGTGTTGTCAACTTATCAGTTCTTGACGGATGGTGGCTTGAAGGTTACCGTGAAGGAGCCGGATGGGCACTGACAGAGAAACGTACATATAAGAATCAAGGCTATCAAGATCAGTTGGATGCAGCAACAATCTATGGTTTACTTGAAAATGAAATTATACCTCTATACTATAACAAGAATGAAAAAGGTTATAGCGAAGGCTGGATTAAGGTTATAAAGAACTCGATTGCCACAATTGCTCCTCATTACACAATGAAGAGACAGTTGGATGACTACTATGATAAGTTCTATACAAAAGAGGCTGTTCGTTTCAAAAAACTTTCTGCAAACGACAATCGTTTGGCAAAAGACATAGCACAGTGGAAAGAAAGTGTAGCTGAACGCTGGGATTCAATACATGTTGTTTCAAAAGAATCTATGTTCCCGAATACAGGAATGGAAACAGGAGTAGCCTATAAGATAAGATACGTTATCGACGAACAGGGCTTAAATGATGCCATTGGACTAGAATTCGTTTCTGTAATTTCAGACAAGAATGGCGAAGAACGCATATCAAATGTATTCCCATTCAAACTTGTAGGACATGAAGGAAACCTATATACATTTGAAGCAATTGTTGAAGCATCAGAAGCTGGTACATACAGAACTGCGGTAAGAATGTATCCTAAGAATAGTGAACTGCCTCATCGTCAGGACTTCTGCTACGTAAAATGGCTTGATTAATTATCGAATATAGAACGAATAAATAATATAAACGGGATAAAACATTATTTGATTTTATCCCGTTTTATATTAATAAAAAAAATCCAACATAAAAAAGTTCTTGTATAAACATCAATGATATACAAGAACTATACATACCAAAAATCAATCAATATTAAGCTAACATTTTACTCATGTATTTTCTAATAACCTTGCGCGCACTCCCCAATTTGTTCTCAACACTTTTATAATTCATGTTCAACATTTTTGATATTTCGGAAACTTCCAAATCATCATATATATTCATTCGATAAATCTTACGTTGGTTCTCATTTAATCTCTGAATACCAAAATCCAACACCTCTATTATATCTGCAACTGTATATTTTGATGAATCATCACAAGATGTTATATCTGTTTTTGAAACAACATAATAAGAATAATCATTAACATACTTCTTATGACGATAATAATCGTATATCAAATTTCGTGCAATAGTATAAACCAAATTTGAAAGAGTCTCTTCTGTCAGCATTCTGTCTATTGACAATAATTTTATAAACACATTTTGTACGATATCATCTGCAGACTCTTTTTCCTTAATTCTACTTACAACAAAAGCCCGCAAATCATTAAAATGCTCTTTATAAAATTTGCCAATTGTAGAAAATTTAGTTTCAAGTTGTTCCATAGCATTACATTAGCTTTATATCTACAAAGATACTTTATTTATAATTATACCTACAATAAATACACTTATTTATTCTCGGCTTATACAAATTCAAATTATTTTGCAACATCCATGCAACCAAAATAAGCTACAGCAATAATTATTAAACGTTATTATAATCGGACAGACATTCATGCCGATTCAATTAGTAAGACATCATAACATAGCGTTCAATTCACGTATCAATATAGACTAAGGAAACAAAACAATTGGTTATAATAACAACATGCTATCTTTACTCGAACGGCAATAAAAGTTTCTTAATATTGAAATGCAACACACTCACAATATGTATTGAAGTTTCATGACTTGAGATTACCACCGATTCATTTTTGCACATTAAATTAGACCACAAAAGTAAAAATTCAAAAACCATTGACTTTAAAATGCTAATACAAAACAACAATCCAATTGTTTAAGAGCATGGTTTGTCTACTTTACAGAATAGTTGGGACATTTTATTTTTAATAAAAGAATACTATATAAATAGACAAAACATGAAACGGTTCAATAATTTATGGCACAATATTTGCATTAGTATTTAACGATTAATTAAAACAAAAAATACAACAAAAATATATATAACTATGCAAAAAGGAAATATTGGGGTTACAACTGAAAACATATTCCCCGTCATCAAAAAATTCTTGTATTCAGACCATGAAATATTCCTTCGCGAAATGGTAAGTAATGCCGTTGACGCAACACAAAAAATAAAAACTCTTGCAGACAAAGGAATATTCAAAGGTGAACTTGGTGACCTGACAGTACGTGTTTCGCTTGATGAAAAGAATAAGACACTGACTATCAGTGACCGAGGCATAGGTATGACTGAAGAGGAAATTGACAAATATATTAATCAAATTGCTTTCTCCGGAGTTAATGACTTCTTGAACAAATATAAAGATAATGCCAATGCCATTATCGGACATTTCGGACTTGGATTCTACAGTTCGTTTATGGTAAGTAACAAGGTTGAAATCATTACAAAAAGTTACAAAGAAGATGCTAAGGCTGTAAAATGGACTTGTGACGGAAGTCCTGCATACGAAATAGAAGATGCAGAGAAGGCAGACAGAGGATCTGATATCATACTTCATATTGATGATGACTGCAAAGAATTTCTAGAGAAAGCACGCATACAGGCTTTGTTGAACAAGTATTGCAAATTTATGCCTGTTCCTGTTGCCTTTGGTAAGAAGACTGAATGGAAAGACGGAAAGCAAGTTGAGACAGATAAAGACAACATTATAAATGATGTTGAGCCTTTATGGACAAAGACACCAAGCACACTGAAGGATGAGGATTATAAGAAGTTCTATAATGAACTGTACCCCATGCAGGATGAGCCTTTGTTCTGGATTCACCTAAATGTGGATTATCCGTTTAATCTTACCGGTATTCTGTATTTCCCCCGCATAAAGTCTAATATCGACTTACAGCGCAATAAGATACAGCTATACTGCAACCAAGTATTTGTCACAGATCAGGTTGAAGGCATTGTTCCTGAATTCCTTACATTGCTTCATGGTGTTATAGATTCACCAGACATTCCATTGAACGTTAGCCGTAGCTATCTGCAAAGTGACAGTGATGTCAAGAAGATTTCAACTTACATTACAAAGAAAGTTGCAGACAGACTTAACAGTATATTCAAGGAAAACCGTAAGGAATATGAAAGCAAATGGGACGACTTGAAGCTATTCATAAATTATGGTATGTTGTCTCAAGAAGATTTCTATGATCGTGCAAAAGACTTTGCGCTGTTGAAAGATGTTGATGGCAAATACTTTACATTTGAAGAATACAAGCAACTCATAAAAGACGGACAAACTGATAAAGACGGACAACTGATTTATCTATACGCAAACAACAAGGAAGAGGAGTATTCATACATTGAAGCCGCCAAAGACAAAGGCTATAGTGTATTACTACTCGATGGTCAGCTTGATGTTCCTGTTGTTTCAATGCTTGAACAGAAATTCGAAAAGAGCAGATTTATGCGCGTAGACAGTGATATCATAGACCGACTCATTGTTAAAGAGGATGTCAAAAAGACAGAACTTGATAGCGATAAAGCAGACAATCTGTCAGCTGCATTCCGTTCACAAATGCCAAAACTCAACAAAGTTGAATTTAACATAGAAGTTCAGGCACTTGGAGAAAACAATATGCCTGTAATGATTACTCAAAGTGAATATATGCGCAGAATGAAAGACATCAGCCGTTTCCAAAGCGGAATGAGTTTCTATGCTCAGATGCCTGACAGCTATAGTCTGGTGCTGAATAGCGACCATCAGCTTATCAAGAACATTCTCGATGATGAAACAAGCAAATGCAATGATGCTCTTACTCCAGTAATTAGCGAAATCAAAGGACAGCAGGCTCGTCTTGCAGCATTACATCAAAATCAAAGCAAGAAAAAACCTGAAGAAATCACTCAGGAAGAGAAAGATGACCTTTCAAATACAGAGAAGACATTGAACGAGCAGCGCGAGAAAAAGAATCAGATTATTGCAGACTATGCAAAAGACAATAAGATTGTACATCAGCTTATTGACTTAGCATTGCTTCAGAACGGCATGCTGAAAGGTTCTGCTCTCGATGCATTCATTAAGAGATCTGTTTCATTGATTAAATAATTTATCACATAGCGTAAATATAAAGAATAAACTTATATTTGGGATTATTCTAATAAAACAATACCCGGACATTAATAATTTTCATAATGTCCGGGTATTTTTATACTATTATTGATAAAGGTAAAACTACCGAATCTTCACCTACAAATAAAGGTACATATATTACCAGGAAAAAACTCATTGAGTTTAATCCAAAAACTCAATGGATTTCATATCAAAAACCACTGAATTACGCAACGTAAATAAGTTATTTTATATTCTTATATGCCAAGAGGATTATTTAATGACTATACATTTTTAAGTATAATCGTATTTCATTATAATCAACAGTAGGTCCCAACTCAGAATATATATCACCGACAGAAGTGTTTTCTGTATGGCTTGACATATATGACTTTAGCATAACCAAATGCTGTTCAGGAATAATTTTAGAAATGTCGATATCCCCTTTCTCAACATATCTGGCTATATGGCCGAATATTGTTCCATAGACAAGTCCGCGTTCTTTTGCTATCTGTTCAATTGACTTACCAGAAGAAAACATATCAAAACTTACTTTATATGTTGGAACACGTGGTTCCTTCACTGCTTTCGGCTTTTTTATACGATTTAATTTTGTTGAGTTATCATCAAGACTCAACAATATATTTGATTTTACATGAAGATAATCAGAAATAGAAAACTTTGTTTCTGTATCTTCTGCATGCATGAGCAGTTTTTCCTTAAGTATAAAATCTTTATAGAAAACTCCATAACGATCGTCAAATTGTTTCTTGACTGCTTTATTCTCTATCTCAACCTTTGTCTTGTTACAAAGCAATGTAAATGGCTTTATTGCTCTAACAAAATATGCAGCAGCCTTATGTATCCTGCCTTGAATCTCATCGTTGCTGATATCTTGTACATTGTTCAACATTCTTAAATATTGTGCTCTAAAACGATGTGACACATCAATAATATCGTCAAACAATAAAGCAGCCTGTTTGTATTCTTCCAACAATTTGGGATATTTTTTATAAAGATGTTCGTCAAGCGTCCTCAGCACCATATTAAACGACGAACGCATCACAGTAAAATTAAACAATTCATCAAGAAGTTGAATTATGTATGAATTATGAAGTTCTGCCAATGTTTCTACTGTAGGCACACGTTCCTCAATAGTATTTATATACGTATCCAATGTTCTGTCGCAAACAATGGCATCACGCTGCAATGGTTCACTGAGCACTATGCCCTGAAGTGTCCTGCAACGGCTCAAAGCCACATATGTCTGCCCGTGGGCAAACGAATGAGACACATCAATTATGGCATGCTCAAAGGTAAGTCCCTGACTTTTATGAATAGTTATTGCCCAAGCCAAACGTAACGGATATTGCCGGAAAACGCCCTCAACAGTTTCTTTAATTTCTTTTGTTACATCATCAAGAGTATATTTTGAATTTGTCCATTCAGACTTTTCAAGACCAAAACTTTCTCCTCCATTCTTACCACGTACAATAATATGTGTGTCATCAAGCGAAACAACTTCGCCTATCATTCCGTTAAAGAATCTTTTTTCAGGATCATTCTTGATAAACATTATCTGAGCACCTTGTTTTAACACAAGATTATCATCAGCAGGATAAGAAGTCTCAGGAAAATCACCTTCAACTTCAGCCTTGAAAACATATTCTTTTGAAGGCAATAGCGACAACTCCTTATCATTAATCATTTGCGCTGGATAATTGTGAGTAGTCAAACGGATATAATCACTTTTCTTGTCTGGTACAAAATCTGGAATATAGCGTTTGTTGAGAATGGCCAAGGTTTCATCTGTAGCACGATTCTCACGTATCTGATTCAATATTGATATGAAATCCTCATCCTGCTGCCTGTAGACAGTCTTTAATTCAACTGTATGATAATTTGCGGCATTAAGAACATTGCTTGAGAAAAAATATGGCGTAGAATAAAACTTACTCAACATGCTCCATTCATCATCCTTTATAACAGGAGCAAGCTGCTGTAAATCTCCAATCAACAACAGCTGAACACCTCCAAAAGGCTTGTCGTGCTCACGATACCGCCTCATGACAGAGTCTATGGCGTCAAGGAGGTCGGCACGTACCATACTTATTTCGTCGATAACAAGCAAATCCATTGTACGGATTATATTCCGTTTTACTTTGCTAAAGCGATAATATTTTTGCTCTTCTCCACCAAAAGTCGCACCCGGAACGTAAGGTGACAGAGGTAATTGAAAAAATGAATGAATTGTAACACCGCCTGCATTTATGGCAGCAATCCCGGTAGGAGCCAATACAATCAAACGTTTAGTAGATTTTTCTCTTACATCTTTTAGAAAAGTAGTTTTGCCTGTTCCGGCCTTTCCGGTTAGAAAAAGATTTGCTCCTGTGTTTTCTATTATATCCCAAGCCATTGACAGCTCGGAGCTTGCATTAGTCATAGTATTTAAATTAAATAAGAATATGTATTTACAGAAGAAAACAAAAAAGGCGCGGAACATTCACCACGCCTCTCTATATTTGCCTTCTTCCTTGTCCTTAAGCATACTGAGATACGAGTTGTATCTGCTTTCTGAAATATAATGTTCTTCAACAGCTTTTCGTACCGCACAGCCAGGCTCATGAGTATGCGTGCAATTATTAAAGCGGCAACCTTTGGAGAACTTAAAAATCTCCTTAAAATATCCGCAAATCTCTTCTGGTTCCATATCAAAAGTTCCAAAACCCTTTATTCCTGGAGTGTCAATAACCCATCCTCCATAAGAAAGAGGCAACATCTCACTAAATGTCGTGGTATGCATTCCTGTATTATGCGCTTCACTAATTTGAGCTGTACGCAAGTTTAAGCCAGGAATAATATGGTTAAGCAATGTGCTCTTTCCCACTCCACTATTGCCGCTAAACAATGTTACCTTATCTTTCAGCAATGGCTTAAGACAGTCAAGTGTATTGCTGTCTAACGCAGACACTTCAAAGCATGAATAACCGATAGTTTCATAAAGCGTCACCATCATCTTCTGATATTTTAATTCATCGTCTGACAATAAATCAGACTTATTAAAAACCAAAGATACTGGTACACGATAAGCCTCAGCAGAAGCAAGAAACCTGTCAATAAACGTTGTGGAAGTTTCTGGATAATTTACTGTAACTACCAAAAACGCCTGATCAACATTTGCGGCAATAATATGACTTTGCTTTGAAAGATTTGGCGATTTTCTTATAATATAATTTCGGCGATCTTCGATGTCTGTAATAAAAGCGGTACCCTCCTGATTGCAGATTATTTCAACATGGTCACCCACAGCAACCGGATTGGTGCTGCGGATGCCCTTTAGCCGAAAGTTTCCTTTGATTTTACATTCTACAGTGCGTCCTTCTTCGGTCTTTACAGAATACCAACTACCTGTATTTTTTATTACAAGTCCTCTCACTGCCGTTACACTGTCATTATTTCTTTGTTCTTTGCTGCAAGCAAATCATCAATTTTCTTTATAAACTTATCGTGGATTTTCTGCAGTTCAGCTTCAGCGTCCTTTTCATTATCTTCAGAAAGACCGTCCTTGATAGCCTTCTTCAGCTTGTCCTTTACGTCAGAACGTACGTTACGGACTTCCACTTTGGCTTTTTCTCCGATTTTGTTACACTGCTTAGCCAGTTCTTTACGGCGCTCCTCTGTAGGCTGTGGTATTCCAAGTCTGATTATCTCGCCATTATTTTCAGGAGTAATACCAACATCAGAATCCATAATAGCTTTCTCTATGTCCTTAATCATCTTTTTGTCCCAAGGACGTATCGCAATGGTACGGGCATCAGGAGTTGAGACATTAGCTACTTGGTTCAGAGGAACCATAGAACCGTAAGAATCGACTCTTATACCATCAAGAATGGCTATATTAGCGCGTCCTGCGCGTATACGTGACAACTGTTCATCAAGGAACATGGCTGCCATCTCCATTCTTTCTTCACTTTCTTTTAATGTTGCCTTAACGTCTAACATATATCTTTATTTTTTGTTACAAAATTAAATGTCAAAATCTAAGATTAAACAAAACATGATGCTAATGTCCGCTTCAATTTATCATCAGCAATTCACTTTATTCAGTTCGACATTCACCATGTTAGTCAATTCTACAAACTGCGCTATCGTCAGTTGCTCAGGTCTTTTCGTCATTATGGGCTGACTATAAAATCCGTCATCAGTAACATTATCCAATATCTGCTTTAGGGATACACGAAGCATCTTTCTTCTCTGATTGAACACTGCCTTGACAACCCGTCGGAATAACTGCCAGTCGCAGCCTAAATCAGTAACGTTATTACGTGTTATGCGGATTACTGCACTCTTAACTTTTGGCGGAGGATTAAAAACATTTTCGTCTACAGTAAACAGATACTCAACATCATACCATGCCTGTATCAATACGCTTAATATTCCATACGCCTTTGTGCCTGGAGCAGATGCCATGCGCTGAGCAACTTCACGCTGAATCATACCCGTACAACAAGGAATTAAATCCTTGTTATCCAACATCTTAAAGAATATTTGTGAGGAAATATCATATGGATAATTACCTGTCAGAACAAATTTTCTTCCGCTAAAGACAGTTGTAAGATCCATCCTCAAAAAATCTTCACCGATTATATTATCTCTTAATGCCGGATATTTTTCATTAAGATATGCGACAGACTCGGAATCAATTTCAACAACTTTGACATCTCTTTCCTTTGCAGTGAGATACTGAGTTAAGACTCCCATTCCCGGACCAACCTCCAATATTGGAATATCAGGACACGCATCTACCGTATCAGCTATTGCCTTTGCAATATTAAGATCTGTCAAAAAATGCTGTCCTAAATTTTTCTTTGGTCTGACTGTTCTCATATCTTGATTTTATTTCTGCAAAAATAAATAATTATTTTGCAATATCTATAGAAATTAAAAGAAAAAAATGACATTATACATGATTTATAAGGTTATACAAGCTATACTGTAACTTATTTTAGCCTTTTTGCCCAGACAAATAGCGCAAATATGACATCATTCAAAGTATTTAATGAGCATTTAAACAAGACTTATAATAACACTTTGTTCCAACATAGCATATTATAAAAAATAAAACCATACTTTTTGGATTATAAAAGGTATGGTTTTACGATGTAAAAGGCAACAAATTAAGCCTCAAAACATATGCTTTTAAATTATAATTATTTGCATATCAAAAGCACTATTCTATTAATATATTGCTTTTTTTATTTTGCAATGACACCTATAATAATATTAATTATTTCAATATGAAAGTGCAATTCAAACATTCACAATATGCTTTAACGCAGTTCTTTAATAAATCCGTGCCTGTAAGCATAAAGCAATTTTTGCAATTCTACAATCTGTTTTTTCAAATCACGACCAATATCAGTGTCGGCAACAAGCATTCTATGGGCAGACATTTCCACTATTTGTGTAGTGCTTTTAATATCAGATCCACGCAAAATAGCATCTTCAGTACTTGTAAAAGGCTCATGCTGCACCAGTTGGAATCCACGACTATGATAAACTAGAGTATATCCTGCAATGCCTGTCTCTGCATGATATGCCTGAGAAAAGCCTCCGTCAATGACCATAAGCTTACCATTTGCCTTTATCGGATTCTCACCATTTGCCACATGTACAGGCACATGACCATTAATGATATGCCTGTTCGGACCATTAACTCCAAAGGCATCCAAGATAGCATCACATTCTTTTTCGTCAGCCCTAAGTTTAAAATAATTTCCTTTTTCTTCCTTATATGTTGATTTATCAGTAAGGAAATAACGTTCAAATGTTGCCATTTTTGACTTGTCAAACAACACTGAATCACGACCACACCAAAGATAAAGGAAATAATCAACGGCAAATTCTTTTTCCTGAGGATCAGAGTCATTCTGAAAAGCGTTCCTTATTACCTGCTCTGTGTGGTTCATCAGTTCACGACCTTTATATTTTTGTCCATTATAAAGCTCAACTTCCTTAAGACTGCCATCATCATTCAATGGTATTGACGCATGAAAAAGAAGATTATCATTTATAATAGTATACAAAGAACCATGACTCAACATCAGTCTGATATGCTTATGAAGTTTCTCATTTACAGTAAAAGAATGATGAAGTCTCTTCATTAATGTCTGTTCTTCTGGAGTCAATTGGTATGGAGAAGCCGGATTTATTGTCGGAAAGCAACAACTCTTCATATCGTAAGACTTTCCGTCTATCTCACATGTTGCATTATTATAATCAATTTTTTCCAACAGAAGGCGGTCCTGCATATTCCATTCAGGATGGCGTTGTATTATGGCAGCCTCAACTTTAAACTGAATAACCGTTATCGCCTTATGCATCAATGCTGTAAGATGTTTTGTCTTTTCATCAATATCCGCACTTCCACCATTTGTCTTGGGCATAAACTCCTCACACGGATCATCCGCATAATGCTCCATGGCAAAAGTTGCAAGAGGCACAAGATTGATACCATATCCTTCCTCAAGCGTTACGAGATTGGCATAACGCAATGATAAGCGTATCACATTACAAATGCAGGCGTCATTTCCTGCACATGCACCCATCCAAAGGATATCATGATTTCCCCATTGTATGTCCCAATTATGATAACTGCTTAACACATCCATAATATTATGTGCGCCAGGACCACGGTCATAGACATCGCCCAATATATGCAAGAGATCTATAGCCAAGCGCTGGATAACATGTGATATTGCTATAATAAAGTCATCAGCACGTCCTGTTGTTATTATAGTGTCAATAATGACATTTACATAAGCAGCTTTGTCGACATCATCCGAACGTTCATGAAGAAGTTCCTGAATAATATAAGAGAAATCTTTTGGCAATGATTTTCTAACCTTGGAACGTGTATATTTACTTGAAACATCACGACAGACTCTCACAAGCTGATGTATCGTAACATGATACCAATCCTCAAGTTCTGGTTCACTCGCCTTGACTAATTCAAGTTTCTCTTCCGGATAATATATTAGCGTGCAAAGTTCTTTCTTTTCAGACTCACGCAATTCATTTCCAAAAATCTCATTTACTTTACGTTTAATATTGCCTGACGCATTTTTCAGTACATGCTGAAAAGATTTATACTCTCCATGTAGATCTGCCAAGAAATGTTCTGTTCCTTTTGGCAAATTCAATATAGCCTGCAAATTGATAATCTCGGTACTGGCATCAGCTATCGTAGGAAATGTCTGAGACAAAAGCTGCAAATACCTTATATCATTTTCAATTTCATAATGCATGGTTTTCATTGTATATTGGCTTTAAAAAACATTTTTCTTAATTTACTTGTTCCACTGTCTTCAAGAGGCTCTATAAACATGAAGCCTTCCCCCAAGCCATATCGCTCTTTCATTATCTGAAAAAGACGGGCCGTGTCTTTCTTCATGCCAGACTCACGAATTTTATTATATAACAAAACTTCGTCATAATTATTGTATTTCAAGCAACGATATAAATCTATCACATCTGCCCTCCTTATATATCTATCATTCCGTAAGGCATACAAAATAGATGCAATCATTACGCAAATATTCCTTTCTACTTCAGATAAACTTGTGTCAGATTTAAATTTAGATATGCGTCTGGAATCTGTAACAATTTGAGGATGTGCTGTTGGCAAACAAAACAGACTACATATATCTTCTTGTAAAAATGGTTGAGACAAATTATAATATTTAACACCTGACAATACGTTTTCCAATATTCCTTCATTCATAGAATGCAAAAGAATTCTTCTCCAAGAACTAATTGTAAGCGAATCAAATAAACTCTTATTGTTGTCAGATGAGTCTAAGACTTTAGTATTTCCGTCTACACCAGCAGTCATGAGTATATCTTCAATGATACAATCATCATTATTCATACACATAAAAGGATTGCTGTCTAACACCACCTGATAAGCACTCAACATTTCATCAGACATTATATCAGCAGATTTACCACAGACATGACTAAATGCTTCAACATTTATAACATGCCTATACTCCCGACCACATTTGGCTGAATATATATCATATTCAGATTCTACTTGATTTTCATTTATTTTACCAAGATCCACATGATGAGTTTCCTTAATCTCAGACTTTAGCCCAAGCATTTTACAAACCCAACTTGGAAATCCTATAAAATCAGAAATGCTCAGCACCTCATTGTCACATACAGAATGAAAAGAATTTGCATGCGACATGATATAACGTTGATAAACAAGTACTTTAATAAACTTTTTAAGCCAATATCTATCAAATACATGCCACGACTCCAATTGCCGGTCAAAAGTTATTATCGCAGGAATACGATATTTTTCACAACGCCTTAAAAAATAATAAGCATATATGCTCCAACAAGCATGTATATGAACTATATCAGGATGTATTTCAGACAAGAACCGGTCAAAAGAAGAATGCCGACCGCCAAACATATTCCTCAAAGGAGAAAACTTATGAATATGTACGTTTCCCATTTCTATGTCTGGATGGTCAGCACACAACAAATGAACGTCTGCACTTTCTGCCATAGCTTTAATTAAAGCCAACTTATACTGAAGACCAACCGACTTGGCTATATCAGCAAAATGCGGTATAAAATGCAAGACTCTCATAATTTCTAAGATTTATGACTTATATACTCATATTTATCAGACATTCTGTAACGGAATGCAGATTTCATATTATGCCATACCAATGCAAGCTCAAACGGAATAACTTTCCACAAGCTGACATGGGTATTAAATAATCCCATCACACGCTTTGCACTGAGTATCCTAACAATAAATGGAACAACAAGTGCGATAAATGAAAATGGAATAACAAGTAAGTTATAACATAATACTGAATATATCACAGACGAAACAGCGAAAAGCAAGCAAATATAAAGAAAAAACATATCCATATTAAAAATTAGTCTATGTTTAAAACTTCTAAGAAGATGCTTTCTTGTTTCAACATAAAACATGTTTTTATTTTTCCATGTTTTTCTTGAAGGAGCCTCTTCAATCAACATACAATCCGGAGATATTGCTATCGCAGTATTACCAAAGTCAGAATACTTATTCACCAGAAAATCATATTCGCCTCTGACATATTTCAGATTTCCCTGAAAACCGCGTGCTTCCATAAAGACACTTTTTCTGAATAATAGATTATTACCGCAAGTGCTGTAAGCTATACCCTTGGAAGCCTCATACATAAACGCATATTCTCTATGCAGACGGCTAAATATTTTAAATTTACTTGCATCGTCTGAATAGTTGCTATACCCTATAACAAGACTGACACCATTTCTACACTTTGAAGTCATACTGGCAATCCACTTGTCTGAATTTGGCTTACATACAGCATCTGTCAACAATATCATGTCATTCTTCGCGGCCTTAACACCTAAAGTTATTGCAAGTTTTCGTCTACTCATATAGCGCGAAGTGTCAGGGACAAAGGTCGTATATAAATTTTGATATTTACTATACGAATTCAATACATCCGACGTTCCATCTTCATCACGGCTTACAACAACAATAACTTCATATCCTGCCGGATAATCTTGTGAAAGGAAACATTTGAGGTTATCATCTAGTTCACGGCCATTATTATCTGAAATTATTATAACAGATACAGGTTTTTGATTTTCCACGCCGTCCGCATCTTCTTCATCTGAAAGTTTTCTAAAAAACGTATCAAACAAAGAAGAACAGATAGCGAAAACCACCAAAATTATACAAATAACTATTGTTATATTGTCTAATATCAGCATGTTACAATTATTATAATAAAGTTTTTAATGAAGGATTAAATCATCTCTTCTTTAATGTATCCCTTAGGTAAAGGACGGCAATTATATTGTGATGCCATGATTTCTCCATAAGCACCAGCAGAACGTATAGCAATCAAGTCGCCACGATGACATTCATTCAAGTCTATAGCTTTTGCAAACACATCGCTCGACTCACAGATAGGGCCAACAACATCATAAGTCTCAAGGCTTTCATCATTTGAGATATTCTCAATCTTATGATAAGCTTGATAAAGTGCAGGACGTATAAGGTCTGTCATTCCGGCATCAACTATTGCGAATTTCTTGAATGAGCCTTGTTTAACATATAAGACTTTTGTAATCAAAGAACCGCATTGCCCCACTACAGAACGTCCTAATTCAAAATGCAAACTCTGGCCCTTACGCAATTTAAGATGTTTTGCATAAGTTTCAAAATAAGATTTGAAATCAGGAATAGGAACACGATTAGGATGATTGTAGTCAATACCCAAGCCACCGCCAACATTTATCAAATCAATCTTGATATGATGAGTTTCCAGTTGTGCCTGCAAATCATTAATACGATTACACAATGCGACAAAATCTCCCATATCAAGGATTTGAGAGCCTATATGGAAATGCAAGCCCATAAACTTAACATTTTTCATTGCTAAAGCCTTGGCAATAACATCATCCATATCAGACATTGCTATGCCAAATTTATTTTCAGCAAGTCCCGTAGTTATGTTTGCATGAGTATGAGCACCCACATTTGGATTTATACGTAAAGCTATTGATGCGACCTTTCCACATTGCTCAGCAAGCTGATTTATCACTTCAAGTTCAGGAATGCTCTCAACATTAAAGCAATAAATACCCTTCTCCAATCCAAGTTTTATTTCTTTATCGCTTTTACCAACACCTGCAAAAACAATCTTATCCGGTGAAAATCCAGCATTTAATGCTGCCATAATCTCTCCACCGCTAACACAGTCAACACCTAATCCTGCCTGGCAAATTATGTTCAACAATTTTGGATTAGCATTAGCCTTTACGGCATAATGCACATTATAATTTTCATATTTGCCAATTTCATCAATTATTGCACGCAATGTTTTGCGCAACAAATCAGTATCGTAATAATAAAATGGCGTATCCGTCGTTTCAAATGTCTTTATAGGAAAAACACCTTTCATCTCAAATTTTATTTCCTTATATTAAATTACTTCGTTTTATTGAATAATGTATCGCTCAAACTTTGCAAAGCACGTTTTTTATCAGACTCTTTTACCAAGAATGAGATATTATAGTTACTTCCACCATAAGAAATCATTCTCACCGGAATATTTTTCATTGCGTCTGTTGCCATAGTTTCAAAACCTACATTACTCCAATCCAAATCACCAACAACACAGATAATACACATATCCCTGTCAACAGTAACCGTTCCATATTTTTTTAGTTCTGCAACAATGTCATTAAGGTGTGTGTCGTTGTCGATACTCATAGACACACCGACTTCACTTGTCGTTATCATATCTATTGCAGTCTGATAACTTTCAAATATCTCAAAAACTTTACGCAAGAACCCTGTAGCAAGCAGCATACGGCTACTTTTTATTTTAATTGCAATAATATTATCCTTTGCAGCAACAGCCTTAATTTTACCTGTTTCGGTTTCATTATTTATTATTGTGCCAGGAGCAGAAGGATCCATAGTGTTAAGCAGACGCACAGGAATACCGGCGTATTTTGCAGGCTGTACACATGTAGGATGCAATATCTTTGCACCAAAATACGCAAGTTCTGCAGCCTCTTCAAAATGAAGTTGTCTGACAGCTTCCGTCTTATCTACCACTCTAGGATCATTATTATGCATTCCGTCTATGTCTGTCCATATCTGTATCTCGTCTGCATTTATGGCTGCACCAACTAAAGACGCTGTATAATCACTACCACCGCGCTGCAAATTATCAATCTCGCCATAAGCGTTCCGACATATAAAGCCCTGTGTGATATAGACTTGCTGACCAGGATTTTGCTCTAAAAGTTTCAATAATTTTTCTCTTATGTATGCAGAGTCAGGCTCAGCATTTTTATCTGTACGCATAAAATCCAATGCAGAAAGTAGTACTGCATTGTATCCGCACTCCTTCAGATAATTAGTAACCATATTGGTGCTCATAATTTCTCCTTGAGCAACAATACTTTTTTCCTCGAAACTAGTAAAGAGATCTTTAGTAAATGAGCGCAGATAATTGAATTCATTCTGAAGAAATTCTTTTGTTTCATTTTTCCATTTCTCAGTAGAATAAAGCTCATCTACATGCTTCATATACGTTTTTTCCAGACGGTTAATTATGTCATTTGCACCTTCCGGATTCTTTTTATATAGATAATCAGATATTTCCACCAATGAATTTGTCGTACCAGACATAGCCGACAGCACTACAAAAACAGGTCCTCCACTCTTTGTTATTAATGAGGCAACATCCTTCATACGCTCTGGTGAGCCAACAGATGTACCACCAAACTTCATTACTATCATAATTGTATTTTTTATTTTGATTTTCAAATGTTAGTCTTCCCCATGGAAAAGACTTTTATTATAAGTATTTGTTATATCACTAATTTTTCCGTCCTTACACTGATATACAATACCTGGATATTTGTCAAGCATTAATATATTGTGAGTTGACATTACAACAGCCGTCCCCGTCTGACTAATTTGCTTAAGGAGGCTAACTATATTATCAGCTGTTTCCGGGTCAAGATTTCCGGTTGGCTCATCAGCTATAATCATTTTCGGATTATTAAGTATAGCACGTGCAATGGCAATACGTTGCTGCTCTCCACCAGAAAGTTCATAAGGCATCTTTAATTTTTTGTCTGACATACCTACAGAATCAAGCACTTCATCAATACGTTCATCTATTTCTTTTTTATTTTTCCAACCTGTGGATTTTAATACGAAGAGCAAATTTTTATAAATACTCCTATCATGCAATAGCTGAAAATCCTGGAAAATGATACCTAGTTCTTTGCGGAGAGCTGGTATTTCCTTACGCTTTATTTTGAACAAATCACGTCCAAGAATATTAGCTTTATCACCTTCATCTATATCCAGTTCACAATATAAGGTCTTAAGCAAGCTGCTCTTTCCAGTTCCAACATTTCCTATGATATAGATAAACTCACCTTCATCAACATGAAAATTCACATTGCCAAGCACACATACATCATCTTGATATATATTTACGTTTTGATAATCAATGAACATAATCTATATTTTTTTATTATTTTAATGTTTATGCCAATCTGGATTATGACGTTTCTTTAGCTCTTCAGCAATATCCTCAATCCGCAGATTCTTACTCGTAAGCAATACAATAAGATGATAAAACATATCCGACGCTTCATAGATCAGACGTTCATCAGTTCCATTTACTGCTTCTATAACGGTCTCCAATGCCTCTTCACCAACTTTTTGTGCCATTCTGTTAAGACCATCTTTAAAAAGACTTGTTGTATATGAGCCATCAGGCATCTCTTTGTAACGTGTTTCTATAAAATCTTGCAATTCTGTTAGAAACATCAAAGGATTAGTCTCATTTTTCTCTCCCCAACAAGTATCTGTACCTTTATGACAAACAGGTCCATCCGGTATTACCTTAATAAGTAACGTATCGTTATCACAGTCATTGCTTATGCTTACGACATTAAGATAATTGCCAGATGTTTCACCTTTTGTCCATAAGCAATTTCGTGTTCTGCTATAGAACGTAACCTTATTTGTTTCTATCGTTTTATCATATGCGTCCTTGTTCATAAATCCAAGCATCAAAACCTTTAATGTTCTGCTGTCCTGAACTACTACAGGAACAAGACCGTTCATCTTTTCGAAATCAATAATCATAATCCATCAATATTTTTACAATTATATTCATTAATGAATGCCCTGCAATCTTACATTTATGCCTTCATTAAAAAGATATTTCTTCAACTCAGGTATTTTTATCTCTCCAAAATGGAAAACGCTCGCCGCCAAAGCAGCGTCAGCCTTACCCAATGTAAAGACATCCTTAAAATGTTCAAGCTTACCTGCACCACCACTCGCTATGATCGGAATATTCAGCATATCAGCCAACTTAGCCAATGCATCATTGGCATAACCATTTTTTACTCCATCGTGATTCATACTCGTAAACAAGATTTCTCCCGCTCCGCGTGAAGCAACCTCTGAAGCCCAGTCGAACAAATTCCGGTTTGTCGGTATTCGTCCTCCATTCAAATAACAGATCCATTCATTTGTATCACTTTCATATTTTGCATCAATCGCGCATACACACACTTGAGAGCCAAATCGTAACGCAATGCTGTCTATTAATTCAGGGTTACGCAATGCCGCACTATTTATACTAACCTTGTCCGCACCGGCATACAGCAATCTTTCGACATCAGCCAAATCATTTATTCCACCGCCTACAGTAAAAGGTATATTTATCTCTTCAGCTACGCGTGTCACGACATCCGTAAAAGTCTTACGCCCTTCATTACTTGCGGTAATATCAAGAAACACAAGTTCATCCGCACCTGCGTCACTATAGGCTTTTCCTAAAGAGACAGGATCACCTGCATCACGAAGATTAACAAAATTCGTGCCTTTAACGGTCTGTCCGTCTTTTACATCCAAGCATGGAATAATTCTCTTAGCCAGTCCTTTTGCCATATTCTTACTCCAAATTTATATTTTCATTTTCAGTCAACTCACTTTTAAGAGTCTCTATATTTATCCGGCCTTCATAAATTGCCTTACCGAAGACTACGGAATGTAATCCTTCTTTATCCAACTTTTTAATGTCTTCTACACAAGAAACGCCACCGCTTGCTATAAGGTTTATTGTTGGAAAAGACGACAATATTGTCTTATACAAAGAAACAGCCGGCCCAGAAAGAGTTCCATCTTTCGAAATATCAGTACACAGGACATTCTTAACGCCTGCCATTACATAATATTTCAAAAACGAAACAATATCCTCTTCCGTGTCCTCTTTCCATCCGTTTATGCTTATTCTACCATTACGTACATCTGCTCCCAGTATTATACGGTCTGCCCCAAAGCAATTAAGCCAGTCAGTAAACATTTTTTTATGTGTAACGGCAACAGAACCAACAGTTACCATCGACGCACCATTGTCAAAGACTTTTTTTATATCATCATCGCTCTTTACTCCTCCACCGAAATCAACCTTCAGACGGGTCTTTTCGGTTATCTTTTTAAGTGTTTCTATATTAACGACATGCTTTGACTTAGCGCCGTCAAGATCAACAACATGAAGACGACTATACCCTAGCGACTCAAAACGGGCCGCCATATCAACAGGCGACTCTTCATATATTGTTTTATTGTTATAATCGCCTCTTGTCAATCTTACGCATTTACCGTCAATTATATCTATAGCCGGGACCAATTCTATCATTTGTCGTCAATCTCTAAAAAATTCTTTATTATCTGCGCACCAACAGCACCACTCTTTTCCGGATGGAACTGTGTTGCATAGAAATTTCCTCTGTTTATAGCCGCACTATAAGGTTGAATATAGTCAGCCTCAGCTATTGTATACTCGCATACCGGAACATAATAGCTGTGAACGAAATATACATAGGAATCATTCTTTTCGATATTTCTAAATAAAGGCGATTTGAAATTATACAAATCATTCCATCCCATCGCCGGAACTTTATCTTCATGACGCTCAGGTCTGAATTTCAACACATCGGCATCAAATATTCCAAGGCAATCTGTATCATTTTCTTCAGAATGACGGCACAGCAGTTGCTGCCCGATACATATACCTAGTACAGGCTGCTTCAGATTCTTTATAACAGCGTCCAGATTGTGTTCCTTCAGATAGGTCATGGCTACACGAGCCTCTCCCTGACCTGGAAACAGCACTCTGTCAGCAGAACTTATCTGCTCGGCATTGTCTGTCAGTAAAGGTTCCACGCCAAGTCTTCTCAAGCTATTTACGACACTGTAAATGTTGCCGGCATTATATTTCACGATAGCTACCTTCATTTTAGCTGAATATAATGGTCTTATTATGATATGTCAGAATTTTTCTTTCAATATGCTTGGTCACAGCACGACTTAAGACTATTTTTTCCAAGTCGCGTCCCTTGAGGACAAGACTTTCAGGAGTGTCTTTATGTGTTATTCTAACGACATCCTGTTCAATAATCGGGCCTGCATCCAATTCTGTAGTAACATAATGGCTTGTAGCACCAATAATTTTAACTCCACGTTCCCATGCCTGATGATAAGGCTTCGCACCGACAAAAGCAGGCAAAAAAGAATGGTGGATATTGATTATATGATGAGGATAAGCCTTTATAATTCTCTCACTAAGTATCTGCATATACCTGGCAAGGACAATGAATGTAATTTTTTCTTTATTCAATAACTCCATTTCAGCCTGCTCTACCTCATCTTTGTTAGAATGATCCCTATTAATAGACCATACATAATATGGAATATTGAATTGCTCTGCCACATATCTAAGATCCTCATGATTGCTTATAATACATGGAATTTCGACATTCCATTCACCTGCATTGTAACGCGCAAGAAGATCATATAGGCAGTGACTCATCTTACTTACGAATATAGCCATACGAGGCTTAACATCATTAAAATACAAGTTGAAAGTCATATGATATCTTGTGGCATACAATGTCTGGATATATTCCTCAAGCTTTTCTCTCGGAATAACAAATTCATCCATTTCCCACTCTATCCTCATGAAAAACATCCCATCCTGCCGGTCAACGTATTGATCCAGATATACGATATTTCCCATATTATCTGTAATAAACTTCGTTATCTCTGTGATAATGCCCGGCTGGTCTGGACAATGAAGCAATAATATAGCAGTAGGTTTCATATTTTTCTAACACACTATTTTTAATGACACACTATTTCAAATTGCAAAATTATTAAAAAACTCCGAATAATCAGCCATAATATCCTAATAAATTTAGGATAATACTCAAAGTGGCACAAAACCATAATAATTGAAAGGAAAAACGCAATAAAAATTACAGTAAAAGTATTTTTCTGAAATTTTATTGCTAATATCAAAATAAAAGTGTAATATTGCAAACTAAAAACATAATTTACAAAAAATACCGGTTATATGAACGAAGAGTATTGGCAACCTCAAATAGAAACTATGCCCAGAAAAGAACTTGAGCAACTGCAATTAAAAAAACTGAGGCAGACTATAAGCATTGCGCTAAACTCAAAGATGTATAAACACAAGTTTGATGAACTTCACATAACACCGGACTCAATAAAAACACTTGACGACATCAGAAAGATTCCATTTACCACCAAACAGGACTTAAGGGACAATTACCCATTCGGACTTGTGTGTGGCGACATGAAGGATGCTGTAAGAATACATTCATCAAGCGGAACTACCGGTCATCCGACGGTAGTGGTATACTCACGGCATGACATCGATTCATGGGCTAATATGATAGCAAGAAACATGTATATGGTAGGCTGCAGAAATACGGACGTGTTTCAAAACAGCTCTGGCTACGGGATGTTCACCGGTGGACTTGGATTCCAATACGGAGCTGAAAAACTGGGCGCCACAACAATTCCCGCCGCAGCCGGAAACAGCAAAAGACAAGTGATGTTTATACGCGATTTTGGCACAACATGCCTTCACGCCATACCAAGTTATGCAATACGTCTGGCCGAAGTATTTAAAGAGGAAGGCATCGATCCGAGAAACACCAAGCTGCGCACATTATTCATTGGAGCAGAACCGCATACTAACGAACAGCGACTAAAAATAGAAAGACTGCTTGGTGTTAAGGCATATAACAGCTATGGCATGACAGAAATGAATGGTCCTGGTGTCGCATTCGAATGCAAGCAGCAAAACGGTATGCATCTTTGGGAAGACAATTATATTGTTGAAATCATCGACCCGGAAACTCTTGAACCCGTTCCCGACGGAGAAACAGGAGAAATGGTGCTAACTACTCTCGACAGAACCATGATGCCGATAATAAGATATCGCACACGCGACATTACTAGAATAATACCCGGCGAATGTGAATGCGGAAGGACACACAGACGCATTGATAGAATAAAAGGACGAACTGACGACATGTTCATTATTAAAGGCGTAAATGTATTCCCCATGCAAGTCGAAAAGATTCTTATACAATACCCCGGCATTGGCAGCAATTATCTTATAACGCTTGATACAATAGCTGACAACGACGTGATGACAGTGGAAATAGAACTCGAGGACATGAAGTCTGACACATATCCAGAATTACAAGAAATGGCCAGGACTATACAACGAGCACTGAAAGACGAAATTCTACTTACACCAAGAGTCAAATTCGTGAAGAAAGGAACATTGTCTGTATCTGACGGTAAAGCGGTAAGAGTAAAAGATCTTCGTGAAGGCAGAATGTGAAATAGCATAGACATTATTAATACTTTACAGAGTATAAACAATAAAATCAGTATAAATCAAGATGAAACTTTTAGCATTTATTATTTTCTTGTTTTGCGGCTCAGTTTCCGCCATGGCTCAACAAACAATAAAAGAAATTATTGGAAACATGCCTGAAAGCGTTATTCCGTATATTAACGATGATCAAAGGGCTGAACTACAAAAATTTACAGGAGAAAAAGATACTGTAAAAATTAAAAATGTTTTTAACGGCACTACGTCAATTGATACAATCAGCAGTAACTATGCTAAAATTAGCATGAGTAAAGTGGCCGACATGCAATTAATTTTGCTGCCTACTAGCGATTCAACTCAAATTATATGTGCCATTAAGACTGTAAATAGTCCAATAAAGGACAGTTCAATAAGATTTTACTCAACAGACTGGCAGCCTATTAATTCAACTTTCGGACTGCCGGAGAACCCCGATACAGACTCACTAATGAATATGTTCGTGCAGAAACCTGACACCATTACAGAAGAGAATTTTACTAAATTACGCAATTACATTGAGCCGGTTATTGTATATGCCGACTTTAAAAGTCAAAACAACATAATAACATTTAATTTGAGTCTTCCGTTTATCCCAAAAGATAAAATAAACGAGCTGAAAGCGATAACAAAGAAAATTTCTTTTAAATGGAATGGACAATTTTTTAAAAAATGTTAGAAACGCGCATATTTAGTAGAATTTATTTGGATAATACTGGTAAAAGAAATACCTTTGCATCGTGTTTTTCATGGTATTAGATTATTAAGGTTAATAAAAAGATTGGTTGTCGTGAGACAATCAATTTTTGTTTTATATATACCCATCATTTATATAACGTTTAAACCAATACAACCATATCAAATAATAAGTTGCTGCAAGTCGCTGATGTATTCTGAAAAACGCAACAATGGGAAACAATTATAAAATAACAATATTGACAGTTTTTTTATAATACTCATCCAAGGCAGAATGTATTCTTATAATTAATTCATATACTAAAATTACAATATAGTAACAATCATAATGCTACCAAAACTTAAAAAGACCTGCCATTATGATTTTCATAAGTATACCATTTTTCATTCCAAAATTAATCACACCTTGTTTATTATATAAAACCATGTCTATAATATATGCATGTGCTAATTATCACCATTTCAAGACCTTACGTCTAAAACTTAAGGCCATGTGCAACCATTGTACATCTAAATCTGAATAAGACATCATGTTTTATGCTGTAAAAGGCCGTATTTTGCATAACATTTCAGCGTGTTTTGCATCGCAAAACACTGCATTTAAACAGAAAAGAAGCCCCATTTAAAGGATTATTCAGCCTAAAGACATATCAAAAGCCATAATTTATCGCAAATAAACAGCATTAAAACAATCTGCAAATACCTATTTATCTAATTTTTGATGAAATTATTTTCTAGCAAAATAACATATCTAAGCGCCCTAAACCAACAATATGTAAATTTAGAATATCAAAAAAATCTACAACTAACGGAGCTAATTCATAATGCTCCTTTAGTTGTAGGCAACTCAAAATGATATATATCACGCTTTACGGCCATCCTCAATGCACGTGCGAAAGCTTTAAATATTCCTTCAATTTTGTGATGCTCATTGATACCTTCTGCCTTAATGTTAAGATTCATTTCAGCCGAATCACTAAAGCTTTTAAAAAAGTGCAAGAACATTTCAGTAGACATATCTCCTATTTTCTCACGTTTAAAGTCTGCATCCCATACTAACCATGGTCGGCCGCCAAAGTCAACAGCAACCTGACACAGACTATCATCCATTGGCAAACAATAGCCATAACGCTCCATACCGCGCTTGTCGCCCAATGCTTTCTTAAAGCATTCGCCCAAAACTATTGCCGTATCCTCTATTGTATGATGCTCATCAACATTCAGATCGCCTTTGGCATGTACAGTTAAATCCATCATTCCGTGTCTGCCAATCTGCTCGAGCATATGGTCAAAGAATCCAATACCCGTTGAGATGTCGCAACGTCCTGAGCCGTCAACATTTAAGCAGACTTCAATATCGGTTTCTTTTGTAGTTCTCTTTATTGTTGCCATACGTTCACCAGCAAACAATATCTCGGCAATTTTATTCCAGTCAATGCCATTATCACCAAGAATCAAAGCTCTGCAACCTAAGTTTTCAGCCAACTTACGGTCTGTTTCGCGGTCACCAATGACATAACTGCCTTCAATATTATAATCAGGATTATCTATATATTCAGTCAGCATACCTGTGCCTGGTTTGCGGCAAGGGCTGTTATCTTCGGGGAAATGTCTGTCAATATGCACTTCATCAAAAACAATACCCTCACCTTCCAATGTTTTCATAACAAAATTATGCACAGGCCAAAAAGTATCTTCAGGAAACGAGTCTGTCCCCAAGCCATCTTGATTACTTACCATAACCAAGCGGAAATCAAGTTTTGAGCATATAAACCCAAGATTTTTAAATACTCCATCAACAAACTTGAGTTTATCAAAAGAATCAATCTGTTCGTCTTCCGGCTCCTCAATGAGCGTTCCGTCACGGTCTACAAATAATACTTTCTGTGGATTCATTGCTTTAACTTTAAAAATTCTTTTCTCTCCTTTTCACGAGTTTCAATACTTCCATACATAAAATAGCATACAAAAATGACAAAAATATTTATGTACAGGCATATAAAAGACGAAACCGCAACAACGACATACTGCAAAACGCCAAAATACGCAGGCAGCCCGGAAGGGTCTCCAAGATAATTAACTCCCATAACAGACAATGTGTCAGCCATCGAGATTATAGCCATCGGAATGGAAACAAAGAACATGCATACAGCTGCGCATAATGCGGCAAGCAATAACGTAATGAAAATGAAGCCCCAATATCGCCATCCTACTTTATATGCCTTAAAGAAAACCTTACTTAGTTTACTTTCCGGCTCAAGCACATATTTTGTGAAGACGTAGATAAAAGGAAGAAAAACACATCCAAATAATACAGAAGAACAAATAATAACGAGCATAACTTCTGCCAGTTTATCTGGAGTAACAACGGCGTTTCCTCCGACAGTCATATAGACAAGCGCCCACTGTACGACAGAAACCACCACAGAAAAACACAGATATACGATAAAAAGCCTTAAACATCTCACGACATTCCACTTCATGGTCTGTCCACCTACAAGCATAAACACTCGCGCAACATATACTATTTGAAGACAAGCCATCAGCACACCGGCGACGATAAGCCAAACGAAAGATGGAGACGCATAGCCTCCACCGGTCAGCACTTTTACATAAAACATTGACGTCAACGCTATCGAAAGCGCAAAGAGCAATGTGTAAAGCCACGTATGTCTGAAAATCTGACGAATATTGTCAAACAGCATTCTATGTGATGCCGAAATACAAGCTGTATAACTACGGCTTTTATTTAAAAGTTCTTGTTTAAGATCGTTCATTTCTTTTTTTATTAATTAATGCAAAGGTAATAATATTCCGCATATATGAAATGGTATTATCGATAAAAATTGCTAACTTTGCAGAAGATAAGTTGCACCATTCTAAGCATCAGGTATACGCACCACGCTAAGAATGATAAGTTTTAGCATTATCATAGATAAAAAAATAAGGCAGTTGTAAATCATTAATTAAAACAATACTGTTCTTTATTCTAACCATTATCAATAATAAGGATATATTATGAAAAGAATAAAATGGGGGTTCATTGGTTGCGGTGAAGTTACCGAGAAGAAATCCGGACCAGCATTTAATGAGATTGAAGGTTCTGAAGTGATAGCTGTCATGAGCAGAAATGAGACAAAAGCACGCTCATATGCAGAACGCCACCACATAAGCAAATGGTATACTGACGCCCAAGAACTGATTGACGACCCTGACATAAATGCTATATATATAGCAACGCCACCGTCAAGCCATGCCATTTACGCTATAATGGCTATGAGGGCAGGCAAACCTGTATATGTAGAAAAGCCTCTTGCTGCCAACTATGACGACTGTGTTAGAATCAACAGAGTGAGTGAACAAACAGGAATACCATGCTTCGTGGCATATTACAGAAGATACTTGCCATACTTTAAACGGGTCAAAGAAATAATAACCAGCGGTACGATTGGTGACATAATGAATGTTCAAATTCGCTTTTCATGTCCGCCGCGCGACCTGGACTATTCATCAAAGGAGAAACTTCCATGGAGACTTCAGCCGGATATTGCAGGCGGCGGTTATTTTTACGACCTTGCACCACATCAATTAGACTTGATGCAAGATTTATTTGGTGTAATAACTGAAGCCGAAGGTATATGCGCTAACCGTGCCGGACTATATCAAACAGAAGACAGTATCAGCGCATGCTTTAAATTTGAAAGCGGAGTTCCTGGAAGCGGGTCTTGGTGCTTTGTCGGACATAAATCGGCAAAAGAAGACAGAATAGACATCGTTGGAAGTAAAGGTAAACTCGGATTTTCAGTTTATAATTATGATCCGATTCATCTTGTAACTAATGAAAGTGAAACAAGCATAACAGTAGACAACCCTCCATATGTCCAGTTGCCTATCATCAAGGCTGTGGTTGAAGATTTACAAGGTTTTGGCGCTTGTTCATGTACTAGTGTATCAGCAACTCCAGTAAATTGGGTAATGGATCGTATTTTAGGAAAATTTTAAATTCACCGGCATGAAACGTCTGATGTTTTTATTCCTATTCACCATGACAGCAGTCCTGGCATATCCAAGCAATGATACTGTCAAAGTAGAAAAGAAGAATACTATATTCAGACGTATAGGAAAAGTTTTCACTAAAATATTTAAAAACTTTAATGACATAGACACCAATTATATTGAACCTCAGCATTATAATTACACCCTGATGCTGCAAAACACCAATACATATGAAATATATAAGTTGGAGAGCAAATCGGGCCAATATATCACATTTGCCCCAAAACCAACAATCAGAATCGGACCTTATGTAGGATGGAGATGGGTATTTCTTGGATATACTTTCGATATTGGACATATCAGCAACGACAATAAAAAGAAAGAATTTGAATTGAGTCTCTACAGTTCAATGTTTGGAATAGACCTATATTACAGAAAAACGGGCAACGACTACCGAATACGCGAGGCGTATCTTGAAGACGGCATGAGCAGCAGGGTTCTCAAAGGCATTCCGTTCTCAGGATTGTCCGTAGGAATCAAAGGATTTGATATATATTATATTTTCAATCACAAAAAGTTTTCATATCCAGCAGCGTTCAGCCAAAGTACATGCCAAAAGCGAAGCTGCGGTTCACCGCTACTTGGTATAGGATACACTACCCATCAGCTTGACCTCGACTATGAAAATCTCAAAGAAGTTGTAGAAAGTAACTTAAACGATAAATATCAAAACGTAAAGCTCGATTCTGGCCTAATGTTTAACAAAGTCAGATATTCGTCTTATTCAATTTCTGGCGGATATGCCTACAATTGGGTATTTGCACGCAACTGGCTTTTTGCAGCCTCATTGTCTGTTGCTCTTGCATACAAGAAGTCTACAGGTGATTTACATTATAAATCTGAATTTTCATTACGTGATTTTAAATTCGGAGATATAAACATAGACGGTGTAGGAAGATTTGGTATTGTATGGAACAACACAAAGTTCTATGCAGGAGCAAGCACAATACTACACTCATATAATTACAGAAAAAGCCAATTCTCAACCAATAATGTATTTGGCTCATTAAATATATATTTTGGAATAAACATAGGAAAGAAATAATATGAAAAGATCATTGTTATTTATTCTCGTTCTACTGTCGGCCATAACAGCAAATGCTTATGAAACAGACTATCAGAAATCAGACAGTATGTTAGTGATGAAATTATTAAACAATGCAAGAAAACAACCAGCTAACACTAATTATATTATATATTTTGCAAAACAACTGAAAGGCATTCCTTACGTAGCCTATACCCTTGAGGTAAATAAGAAAGAAAAACTTGTTATAAACCTCAGACAACTAGATTGCACTACATATGTAGAAAATGTAACCGCACTGACTATGTGTATAAAGGAAAAGAAATATACATTCAGAAATTTCTGCGACAACATAAGAAAAATTAGATACAGAAAAGGAGCCGAACCTCACTACACACTTAGACTGCACTATTTTACAGACTGGATTGAAGACAACACAGCAAAAGGCATATGCCGTGAGATTCAATCCCCTAATCCTCCTTTTACAAAAAGACAAGAGATAAATGTCTACTATATGTCACAAAATCCGTCAAAATATAAGATGCTTAAAGATAATCCACAATACATAAGCATTATTAAAAAATCAGAAATTAATATCAACAAAAAATCATATAAATTTATTCCCAAATCTGAAGTTAAAAATACCACTCTGTTAAGAAATACTATACACGATGGAGATATTATTGCAACTACTACAAGCCTAAAAGGACTGGACATTCAACATTTAGGCTTCGCCATTTGGCACAAAGACGGTCTGCATATGTTAAATGCGTCAAGTCTGCATCACAAAGTTGTTGAAGAGCCGATGACCTTATATAAATACCTGCAAAAACAAAAAAGCATGACAGGAATAAGAATCATAAGACTCAACACAAAATGATGGATAAGATATATTCGCAACAAATACAGCAATATATATTAAAGATTGTTCAAGCGTTTCAGAAGAATCTTATTTAAGATATGGATATGCCGTCCTTGACGGCTTATGTCTGTACGCATGTTGCTTATATCATTAAAGAAATCGCTGAATGCATTTTGAACCATATTAGGCTGTCTCTTAGTCTTATCCGCATAAGGATTAATAACCATTTTTATTCCCTTATTGACAACAGAGATATCAACATCAGCATCAGCCATAACAGGATCGCCATCATAATGTATATATCCAGGTTTTTCCCTGTGAATATGTATATGACGTGTACGGAATGTCTTTATCTTCGAGTTGCGGTCTAAAGTCTTATTAAACATGTCTATACTGATTTGCGGAGCATCCAACATGTCAAATGGTTCCATTATAATAACATCAAGAAGTCCGTCACTCATTGAAGCCTGCGGGGCAATATATGCATTATTCCCATACTGAGAAGCATTTGCGCATGAAACCAGGAATGCCCTATAAGACGATTTGCCATTCTCATCTTCTATTTCATATACCTCAGGCTTATATTTTAAACCTTCACGTAAGATGTTCTCTAGATATGTGACAGGGCCACGTTTTCCCGACTCTGCAAATTTCATACTAATAAATGCATCAAAGCCCATACCACATGTGCAGAAAAACGGATTATCATTAATAATACCATAGTCAAGATCATGAATCATGTGCTTGTTTATTATTTCAACAGCCTTATGAAGATCCATTGGTATCATCAGATGCCGAGCCAAACCATTACCAGACCCACACGGAATTATTCCCAATGCCGTATCTGAATTTACAATAGAACGTGCAACTTCATTAACAGTGCCATCCCCACCTACAGCAACAACAATATCCACACCATTGTTCTTTGCCGTCTCTGATATTTCAGATGCATGACCTCTATACTTGGTTTCAACAATTGAAAAATCATAATATTCCTTATCAAGAGTATTCTCGATAATCTTGCTGACACCCGATTTACGTGTAGTACCAGAAATCGGATTCATTATAAATATGATATTCCTTTTATCTGCCATAGTATTGCAAAAATAATAATATTTTGGAACAATCCATTTTTATCACATATAATATTTTTGCTTTTAAAGCACTTTTCTATTTTTTTTCTTATGATTTACACATTTTTTTGTATCTTTGCAGCCTAATCAAAACAATGTAGTAAATCTACACCTATTTATAATATGGGACTATTACAAGAAAGATACAAAAATTACCGTGAACCACAGAAGTTCATGGAAGCTGGTGTTTACCCTTACTTTCGTGAAATAACAGGTAAACAAGGCACAGAAGTTCAAATGGCCGGTCATGAAGTACTTATGTTCGGTTCTAATGCCTACACCGGACTTACTGGCGATCCAAGAGTTGAGGCTGCAGCCAAAAAAGCTTTAGACAAATATGGAAGTGGCTGTGCAGGTAGCCGTTTCTTGAATGGAACGTTGGATTTACACGTCCAATTAGAAAAAGAGCTTGCTGAATTTGAGCACAAGGATGAAGCTCTGTGTTTCTCAACTGGATTCTCTGTCAATGCCGGAGTTCTTGCTGTCGTATGCGGACGTGAAGATTATATCATATGCGACGACCGCGACCATGCAAGTATTGTAGACGGACGCCGCCTTTCATTTGCGACATGCTTAAAATATAAGCATAACGATATGGAAGACTTGGAGAAACAACTTCAAAAATGTCGTCCGGAATCAATAAAACTCATTGTCGTAGATGGTGTATTCTCTATGGAAGGAGACTTAGCCAATCTTCCTGAAATAATCCGTCTCAAGAAAAAATACAACGCATCAGTAATGGTTGATGAGGCTCATGGCTTAGGAGTATTCGGTAAAGAAGGTAGAGGTGTGTGTGATTATTTCGGAGTAACAGATGATGTTGACCTTATCATGGGTACATTCTCTAAAAGCCTTGCAAGTATCGGTGGATTTATTGCTGGTGATAAAGATACAATAAATTATCTGCGTCACACATGCCGCACATATATTTTTAGTGCATCTAACACTCCTGCAGCTACAGCGGCAGCAATGGAAGCCCTTCATATCATAAGAAAAGAACCAGAACGTATTGAGCATCTTTGGGATGTAACAAAATACGCACTGAAACGTTTCCGCGAGGAAGGATTCGAAATTGGCGATACAGAAAGTCCTATAATACCTCTATACGTAAGAGATGTTGATAAAACTTTCCTTGTCACAAAACTTGCTTTTGATGCCGGTGTATTTATTAATCCTGTAATACCGCCTGCATGTGCACCGCAAGATACATTGGTAAGATTTGCATTAATGGCAACTCATACTAAAGAACAAGTTGAAAGAGGTGTTCAAGCACTGAAAAAAATCTTTGTAGAACAAAATATTATAAAATAAATGCTACAAAATTTGCGTATTACAAAAAAAAGTACTACCTTTGCAATCGCAAATTTGAAAGATTTGGTTGCGGGGTGTAGCGCAGTCCGGTAGCGCGCCTGGTTTGGGACCAGGTGGTCGCAGGTTCGAATCCTGTCGCCCCGACAACAGAAAAGCTGTTTCTATGATGGAAACAGCTTTTTTATTTTATCAAGGGTTTGTGGCTTTTTAAAGGAGTGTTTAAGGGGCTGTAGAAATTTAATGGCTCACCCGATAAATAGTGGGGAAAGAAAATATTACGCATAAATTTTAGTCAGCCTAAAGAGGAAGAATGGTATGTCAATAACTCCTCGGAGCAATGCTCTGAACTGTTTGATTTTGGCATTAAAGCATTCGGCAAAAGCATTGGTAGAGCGGTTTACGAAGAAGTTCAGGACTCCGTCATGGTGTTCTGTCAAGGTTGAAATAATAGTCTGAAAGCTTTTGAATCCGGACCTGTCGGCCCTGTCATACCATTTTGCCAGAGACAATCTGGCAGCATCCTTGTGAGTATTCCTTGAGAAGATCATCCGTAAGGAATGTGACAGAGAATAAGCTTCCTGCAGATCCGGATACTGTGCAAAAAGAATTTCCGCCCTCTCTTTTTGTCTTTGTGTCCATTTCTCGGGAGATTTGAAAAGCAAATAGCGTGAGCGTACTAATAGCTGTCTTAAAGAGTCTCCATTGGGAAAAACAAATGGTGAATATGTCTCTCCGCAAAATCTTGCTTTCTTCATGTCATCCGCTTCCTGACGTATTGCCTCCCAACGGTGGGCAATACGCAGTTCCTGCACGGCCTCGATGGCCATTTGCTGAATGTGGAAACGGTCTATGGTCCGGATGGCCTTAGGGAAACAGCATCGGGCAATCTTCCCCATACTGTTGGACATATCCAAAGTTATTTCACTTACCTTTAAACGCTTTGAAAAGGGAATCTTACGCCTCAGTATGTTAATAATATACTCGGATTTGACGCCATTGATTATAGCGACCAGGCTTCCTTTCTTTCCCCGGGCATCCGGATTGGATACAATGGTATAAAGCTCTCCGTCGCTGATGGAGGTTTCGTCTATACAGAGACGGGGACCTATGTTTTCCGGAAACACCAGCCATTCCGCTGCATGCTCCCTGTCCTTCCACTCCCGGTAACCACTCAGCACTTCCTTGTATTGCTTCTCGAAAGTGTCCCCATTGATGTGATAATAGAAATCAAGCGAACGGGAGGTCGTAGGACTCCTCTCCATACACATCTTTTAAAAAAGCCGCAAACTCTTTCGAGTAGCGGGTTCCTTCTTCCCTGACATCATCATAGGGAGCCGTAAAGCATTTGCCCGTACGGAGGTCTTTCCACCTGCGACGTCTCACAATCAGGTCTACAGCCTTGTCACGGATCGGAAAGTCACGGACGGTAACAGGGGCAAGAAATCCTTTGGATTCTATATTCGGATCATTGACATACTCTGCGGAAGCGATTTCGTCCAAATAGATGAATAGCGTTTCTGCATTACTTTCTACTTTTACTACTGTAAAACGAGATAAGATATTGGATGGCAGCATGAAGCTTACCAAAGACTCTAACATTGAATTTTCCATGATGCAAAGATAAGATTTTTTTCTTTCTTCCCCCACTATTTATCGAGTGAGCCAATTTAATGGGGATATTTGTTGAAATTCCATAGAAATTCCGACCTTTGCAATATG